>Ga0308171_1003534_pt1 | contig 14157 bp, 11 predicted proteins | sample PhyGR1_FD_202135 | JGI IMG/M metagenome (GOLD analysis project Ga0308171, IMG submission 202135) | Phyllosphere microbial communities from UC Gill Tract Community Farm, Albany, California, United States - DLSLSG.R1 | ecosystem: Host-associated > Plants > Phyllosphere > Unclassified | place: USA... | reverse complement strand
GAGACGATCAGGCGACCTGCCCCGAGCCGCTTCGGAAAATAAAAAAGCCGCTTCGTACAAAGCGGCTTTTCTTTTCGAAACCCTGACGGGTTCTCGTTAAACTTGGTGCCCAGGAGAGGACTCGAACCTCCACGATGTTACTCGCTAGTACCTGAAACTAGTGCGTCTACCAATTCCGCCACCTGGGCTTTCAGGAAAGACTTAGATTGTATATCAAAAAATTGAACCCCGGCACCAATTCGTCGTCGGGAACAGAAGAAATTGAAGGCAGCGTGCAGGGGCACCGGGACGGGCACGGTTTCGTACTGCGTGACGACGGCGAAGGAGACATCTACCTGCCGCCCAACGAGATGCGGGCAGTGCTCCACAAGGACCGTGTGCGGGTTCGGATCGTGCGCCAGGACCGGCGCGGCCGCCCCGAGGGGCGCGTGGTGGAGATCATCGAGCGTCCCGCGCAGCCGCTGATCGGCCGGTTGCTGCAGGAAAGCGGGGTCTGGCTGGTGGCCCCCGAAGACAAGCGCTACGGGCAGGACGTGCTGATTCCGAAGGGCGCGACCGGCTCGGCCAAGCCTGGCCAGGTCGTGGTGGTCGAGCTGACGGAGCCGCCTGCGCTGTTCGGCCAGCCCGTGGGCCGCATCAAGGAAGTGCTGGGCGAAGTCGACGACCCGGGCATGGAGATCGAGATCGCCGTCCGCAAGTACGGCGTGCCGCACGAGTTTTCGCAAGCCTGCCTCGCGCAGGCCAAGGCCCTGCCCGACAAGGTGCGTGCGCAGGACAAGCGCAACCGCGTCGACCTGACCGACGTTCCGCTCGTCACCATCGACGGCGAGGATGCGCGCGATTTCGACGATGCCGTCTATTGCGAGCCCGCCAAGGTGGGTCGTGCCAAGGGCTGGCGCCTGCTGGTGGCCATCGCCGACGTGAGCCACTACGTGGAAACCGGCAGCGACATCGACATCGATGCCTACGACCGTGCGACGAGCGTGTATTTTCCGCGCCGCGTCATCCCCATGCTGCCGGAAAAGCTGTCCAACGGGCTGTGTTCGCTCAATCCCGAGGTGGAGCGCCTGTGCATGGTCTGCGACATGCTCGTCACCGCCAAGGGGGAGGTCCATGCCTACCAGTTCTACCCGGCCGTGATGTTCAGCCACGCCCGCTTCACGTACACCGAGGTCGCCGCCATCCTGGCCAACACCCGGGGCCCGGAAGCCACCAAGCGCAAGGCGCGCGTTCAGGATCTGCTGAATCTGCACGACGTGTACCGTGCCCTGCTGGCGGCGCGGCAGGTTCGCGGCGCGGTCGATTTCGAGACGACGGAGACGCAGATCATCTGCGACGACAACGGACGGATCGAGAAGATCGTGCCGCGCACGCGCAACGAGGCCCACCGGCTGATCGAGGAGGCCATGCTGGCGGCCAACGTCTGCAGCGCGGATTTCATCGCTCAGGGCAGGCAGCCGGGACTGTTTCGCGTGCACGAGGGCCCCACGCCGGAAAAGCAGGAGATCCTGCGCAACTACCTGAAGGCGATGGGCGTCGGCATGACCATCGGGGATGATCCCAAGCCCTCTGAATTCCAGGCCATCGCCACGGCGACGAAAGACCGGCCCGACGCGCAGCAAATCCACACCATGCTGCTGCGGTCGATGCAGCAGGCCATCTACACGCCGGTGAACAGCGGCCATTTCGGCCTGGCGTTCGAGGCGTACACCCACTTCACCAGCCCCATCCGGCGCTACCCGGACCTGCTGGTCCACCGGGTCATCAAGGCGATCCTGGGGAACACGAAGTACCGGCTCCCGGCGCTGCCGACACCGGGCGAGGCCCATGCCAAGCTCGCCAAGCGGCTGGCTGCCCGAGTGGCCGCGCCCACGGACAAGCCGCGCAAGGAGGCGCCGCCGCCCTCCAAGGAGCTCCAGGCCTGGGAGGCCGCCGGCCTGCACTGCAGTGCCAACGAGCGTCGCGCCGACGAAGCCAGCCGCGACGTGGAAGCCTGGCTCAAGTGCAAGTACATGCGCGAGCATCTGGGCGAAGAGTATTCCGGCGTGGTCAGCTCCGCGACCAGCTTCGGCATCTTCGTTACGCTCGACGCCATGTACGTGGAAGGCCTGGTGCACATCACCGAGCTGGGAGGCGAATACTTCAAGTTCGACGAGGCGCGCCAGGAACTGCGCGGCGAGCGCACCGGCATCCGCTATGCCATCGGCACCCGCGTGAACGTGCAGGTCAGCCGGGTGGACCTCGACGGCCGCAAGATCGACTTCCGCCTGGTGAAGGACGGCGAGGCCTACGCGCCCGTGAAGTCCCAGCGCGAGCGCGGCGGCGATGCGCCCCGGTCGCCACGCGAGGACGTGTCGCTGGACGATGCGGCTCCAGCGGGCCGCAGCGGCCGTGGCTCGCGCTCGCGCGGTGCGGCGGCCAAGGACCGGTCGGCGCGCGGGGGTGCCGCCTCCGCCAAGGCGCCGGCGAAGAAGCCCGCTGGCAAGAGCGTGCCCAAGTCGCGCCGCTCCCGTCGCTGAGCGGCAGGCGAGTCCGGCCCGGCTGCCGGCCCGGGCGGTCAGCACACCGCAGTCCCAGGCCCGTGCGCGCCGGGCTGCGGTTCCGACAGCGGTCTGATCCGGCGGCCATGCCGCGCGCGGCCGCACTACTTGGAAGGTGAATCGTGACGATGAAGAACAAGGTGGCGATCGTGACCGGGGCGGGCACCGGCATCGGGCGGGCGGCCTCGCTGGCTCTATTAAGGGACGGCTGGACGGTGGTGCTGAGCGGGCGCCGGCCGCAGCCGCTGCAGGATGTGGCCGAGGAGTCGGGTGCCGGGCCCCGCGTGCTGGCCGTTCCCTGCGACGTGTCCGATCCGCAGTCGGTGCGTGCGCTGTTCGATCGCGCCGTCGATGCGTTCGGCCGGGTGGACCTGCTGTTCAACAACGCGGGAGTGGGTGCGCCGGCCGTTCCCATCGACGAGCTGCCGATCGAGCAGTGGAAGCAGGTGGTGGACATCAACCTGAGCGGCATGTTCTACGGCATCCAGAACGCCTTCCGCGTGATGAAGGCGCAGTCGCCGCGAGGCGGCCGCATCATCAACAACGGCTCCATCTCCGCCCACACGCCGAGGCCGAATTCCATTGCCTATACGGCTACCAAGCATGCCGTGCTGGGCTTGACCAAGACGGCATCGCTCGACGGGCGCCACCACGACATCGCCGTGGGCCAGATCGACGTGGGCAATGCCGGGACCGAACTCGCCCAGCGCATGACCCAGGGGGTGATGCAGGCCCACGGCCAGGTCGCCCCCGAGCCGCTGATGGACGTCGACATCGTGGGGCAGTCCGTGCTCTACATGGCCAACCTGCCGCTCGAAGCCAACGTCATGTTCCATACCGTCATGGCGACCAAGATGCCGTTCGCCGGTCGTGGCTAGCGGGGCTTGCCCCGCACGCGGCGCCAGGGCTGCCTGGGCGCGATGCTGGCGTGGGCTGGCGGGGATGATGGGGCTGGCGGTGGCCGCGCTGTGGCCTGCGGGGGCGCGGCCCCAGCCGCTGACCGCAGCGGAGATGGCGCCCCGGGTGCTGGCCTGCACCGCGTGCCATGGCAAGGAGGGGCGCGCCACGCCGGAAGGCTACTTTCCGCGCATCGCCGGCAAGCCTGCCGGGTATCTCTACAACCAGCTGCAGAACTTCCGGGACGGGCGACGGAACTATGCGCCCATGGCGCATCTGCTCCGGCACATGAGCGATGCGTATCTCTGGGAGATGGCTCGCTACTTCGCCGCGCTCGATGTGCCCTATCCGCCAGCGGTGCCGGCCAAGGCGCCGGAATCCACCCTGCGGCGTGGAGCCCGGCTCGCGCTGCAGGGTGACCCCGCGCTCGGCCTGCCGGCCTGTGCCCAGTGCCACGGCCCGGCTCTGGCGGGTGGTGGCGACTACGTGCCCGGCCTGTTGGGCCTGCCACGCGACTACATCAACGGGCAGATCGGCGCCTGGAAGGCAGGTCATCGCCGCGCGCACGCGCCCGACTGCATGGCGCGGGTCGCCGATGCGCTCACGCCGGACGACATCGGCGCGGTGTCCGCGTGGCTGGCCGCGCAGTCCGTGCCGCCGCCGTCGGCCAGACCGCTGCCCAATCTGCCGCCGCCATGGCCCTGCGGTGGTCTCGGCTCCACGGCCCAGGGGAGCCGGACGCCATGAGCCGGACTCGGGTGGGGCGATGGTTCGCGGTGGTCCTGGCGTTGGGCATGGTGGTGAGCCTGGCGGTCGGCGCGGTGCTGTGGCGGGCCTTGGGACAGCACGTGGCCGAACCGGGCCAGGCGTCGCAGTCCGTCCTGCCGGCCCAGGATGCGGACGCCATTCAGCGCGGCGAATATCTGGCGCGCCTGGGCCACTGCATGGGCTGCCACACGACGCAGGGCGGGGCGGCCTTTGCCGGCGGACACGGCATCGAGACACCCTTCGGCACGATCTCCGGCCCCAATCTCACGCCGGACGCGAAGACGGGAATAGGGCGCTGGTCCGCCGACGACTTCTGGAACGCCATGCACCACGGCATATCCCGCGATGGCCGGCTGCTGTACCCGGCGTTTCCGTATCCCAGCTACACCCATGTCACCCGCCAGGACGCCGACGCCATCTTCGGCTATCTCCGTTCGCTGCCGGCAGTAGAGCAGGCGAGCCGCCCGCACGCATTGCGGTTTCCCTTCAATACGCAGGCCGCGGTGGCTGCCTGGCGGGCCTTGTATTTCCGGCCTGGTGCGTGGGTGCCCGGCCAGGACCGGCCACCGGAATGGAACCGTGGCGCGTACCTGGTGCGGGGCCTGGGGCACTGCGCTGCCTGCCACGCCCCCCGCAACGCCTGGGGCGCCACCATCGATGCGGCCGCCCTGCGCGGTGGAATGATGCCGGTGCAGAACTGGCTGGCCCCCTCGCTGGCGGCGCCGCACGAAGCCGGCGTGGCTGACTGGCCGCTGGAAGAGATCGTGGCGCTCCTGCGGACCGGGCAATCCCCGCGGGCGACGGTTTCCGGCCCCATGGCCGACGTCGTCTTCGGCAGCACCCAGTACCTGCATGCGGAGGACGCCCGGGCCATGGCGGTCTACCTGCAGTCCCTGCCGCAGCAGGACCGCCCCGATGCGCCGAAGGCTGCCGTGCCGGGAGCCGCCGTCATGGAGCGGGGCGCGGCGGTCTATGCGGCACGCTGCGCGCAGTGCCACGGCGCGTCGGGGCAAGGGCAGCCCGCGCAGTTCTCCGCGCTGGCCGGAAACCGCGCGGTGAACCTCGGCAATCCCACCAACCTGGTGCGCATGGTGTTGCAAGGAGGCTACGCCCCCGCCACGCCCGGAAACCCCTGGCCCTACGGCATGCCGCCGTTCCAGCAGGTGCTGGGCGACGAAGACATCGCCGCCGTACTGACCTACGTACGCAATGCCTGGGGCAACCGGGCGCCGCCGCTGGGTAGCCTGGATGTCCAGCGCGTGCGGGAGCGCCGCGCCCCGGGTTAAGCTTGGGGCGCGGCACTGCTGTGCCGGCCCCGCGTCGAAACTCTGAAAGCCTCTCCCACCATGCCTCTTCCTGCCGTCGAGCCCGCTGCCGGCGCCCATCCAGAGGTCGCTGACCTCTGGGTCGTCTGCCTCTGCGCTGCATGGTGCGGCGTGTGCCGCGATTACCGGACGCTGTTCGACGACGTGGCCGCGATCCATCCCCGCGCCCGGTTCGTGTGGGTGGATGTGGAGGATGAGTCGGACCTGGCTGGCGACATCGATGTGGACACGTTCCCGACGGTGCTGCTGGCAGCCGGGGGGCAGGCGCGTTTTCTCGGACCCCTGTTGCCGCAGGCGGGGGTGCTCAGGCGGCTGGTGGAGAATCTGGAGGATCAGTCGGCGCTGCCTGCCGCGCACGAGGCCCAGGCATTGCTCGCTCGCGTTGCTGGGCGGCACGGCTGAAAGGGGGCGCAACAGGCGCCACCTGCCGCTTCGCTGGCAAATCAATGCGTTAACGGCTACAATAGGATTCTCACGACCAGCCGGGCGGGTACTCACCGCCCGTTTTTTTTGGGCGTTTATTTTCCAGCTCGAAGCTGCCGGGAATGATTCGGGCGGTTGTCGGGTTTTTTGTATTTCCGGACACTGAACAGAAGCACACGTGGCATTGCAAGAGATCGTCGAACAAACCGTCAGCGGGCTGGGCTATGACCTGGTGGAAATCGAGCGCTCCGCTGGGGGGCTGCTGCGCATCACCATCGATCATCCCTGGATCCCCCCGGTTTCCCCCGGCGATGGCGGTGACGGTGCGACCGCGGGCCCGCTGCCCGAGCAGTTCGTGACGGTGGAAGACTGCGAGAAAGTCACCCGCCAGCTGCAGTTCGCGCTGGAAGTGGATGGCGTCGAATACAAGCGCCTGGAAGTCTCGTCACCCGGCATCGACCGTCCGCTGCGGCACGAACAGGATTTCGTGCGATTCGCCGGCGAGGTGATCGACCTGACGCTCAAGGCCCCGCTGGGCGCGGCCGCCGAAGGCCAGGTCAATGCCAATCGCAAGAAGTTTCGCGGCACGCTGGAGCGGGCCGAGTCGGGTGGCTGGCAGATCGTCTGGAGCGACGAGCCGCCGCCCAAGCCCGGTCAGCGCGTGAGCAAGAAGCGCGTGCCCGCCCCGCTGCAGGCCCTGGGCTTCACGCTGGATGAGCTGAAGGATGCCCGGCTCGCGCCGCTGGTGGACTTCAAGGGCCGTGGAGCCAAGGCGGGCCAGGCCGGCGCCTGAACCCCAAGAACAATATCGGGCCGCTGCCGGCGCATCGGTCCTCGGGTGATTGAAATAGGAGAGTCGTCGCATGAATCGCGAACTGTTGATGTTGGTCGAAGCCATTTCGCGCGAGAAGAACGTGGAGCGCGATGTGGTGTTTGGTGCCGTGGAGTTGGCGCTGGCCCAGGCTACGAAGAAGCTGTACCCCGGCGAGGTGGACATCCGCGTGTCGATCGATCGTGACAGCGGCAATTACGAGACTTTCCGTCGCTGGCTGGTGGTGCCCGACGATGCGGGCCTGCAGAATCCGGAAGCCGAAGAGCTGCTGATGGATGCGCGCGACCGCATTGCCGACGTCGAAGTCGGCGAGCACATCGAGGAAGGCGTGGAGTCGGTGCCCATCGGCCGTATCGGCGCCATGGCGGCCAAGCAGGTGATCCTGCAGAAGATCCGCGACGCCGAGCGCGAAATGCTGCTCAATGACTTCATGTCGCGTGGCGAGAAGATCTTCACCGGCACGGTCAAGCGCATGGACAAGGGCGACATCATCGTCGAGTCCGGCCGTGTGGAAGGGCGCCTGCGCCGCTCCGAGATGATCCCGAAGGAAAATCTGCGCAATGGCGACCGTGTGCGCGCCATGATCATGGAAGTGGACCTGACGCTGCGTGGCGCGCCGATCATCCTGTCGCGTTCCGCGCCGGAATTCATGATCGAGCTGTTCCGCAACGAGGTGCCCGAGATCGAGCAGGGCCTGCTCGAAATCAAGAGCTGCGCCCGCGATGCGGGCAGCCGCGCCAAGATCGCCGTGCTCTCGCACGACCGCCGCGTGGACCCGATCGGCACCTGCGTTGGCGTGCGGGGAACGCGCGTCAATGCAGTCACCAACGAGCTGGCCGGCGAGCGCGTGGACATCGTGCTGTGGTCGGAAGACCCTGCGCAGTTCGTCATCGGCGCGCTGGCGCCTGCCAACGTCTCGTCCATCGTGGTGGACGAGGAAAAGCACGCCATGGACGTGGTGGTGGACGAGGAGAACCTGGCCATCGCCATCGGCCGTGGCGGCCAGAACGTGCGCCTGGCTTCCGACCTCACGGGTTGGAAGATCAACATCATGGACGCGGCCGAATCCGCCCAGAAGCAGGCCACCGAGACCGACACCTCGCGCCGTCTGTTCATGGAAAAGCTCGATGTGGACGAGGAGATCGCCGACATCCTGATCGCCGAAGGCTTCTCCAGCCTGGAAGAAGTGGCCTATGTGCCCATCCAGGAAATGCTGGAGATCGAGAGCTTCGACGAAGACACGGTCAACGAGCTGCGCGCTCGCGCCAAGGACGCCCTGCTGACGATGGAAATCGCCCGCGAGGAAAGCGTCGAGGGCGTATCGCAGAACCTGCGTGACCTGGAAGGCCTGACGCCTGAACTGATTGCCAAGCTGGCCGAAGGGGGCGTTCACAGCCGTGACGACCTGGCCGATCTGGCCATTGATGAACTGACTGATTTGACCGGACAGTCGCCGGAAGATGCCAAAGCCTTGATCCTGAAGGCTCGTGAACATTGGTTCGCAGGGCAACCAGAGTAAGGGTAGGGAGGTACGAATCCAATATGTCCAGTAATACCGTTGCAGAGTTCGCGAACGAACTCAAGAAGTCTCCCGAGACCTTGCTCGACCAGCTCAAGTCCGCTGGTGTGACCAAGTCCAACGCGAGCGATGCCTTGTCCGAATCCGACAAGCAGAAGCTGCTGTCCTTCCTGCAGGCCAGCCACGGCACCGTGGCCACCGATCGCCGCAAGATCACGTTGACGAAGAAGTCGACCAGCGAGATCAAGCAGGCCGACGCCACCGGCAAGGCCCGGACCATCCAGGTGGAAGTGCGCAAGAAGCGCACCTTCATCAAGCGCGAGGACGAGGTCGAGAACGCGCCCGAGGGCGAAGACGTGGCCGAGAGCCCGAGCGCCGCCGATCTGGAACTGGTCCGCCGCGAGGAAGAAGCCCGTGGCCAGGCCGAACTGATCCGCCGCCAGGAAGAAGAGCTGAACGAGAAGCGCCGCGAGCGGGAGAGCCGCGAGCAGCGCGAACGTGAAGCCGAAGAGCGTGCGGCCGCCTACGCGGCGCAGGAAGCCGAGAAGGCTGCCCAGGCATCGGCCCAGCGCCAGGAGGTCGTGCGTGGCCAGGCGGCCGAAGCCGCCGCCCGCTCCGCCGCGCAGGCGGAGGCACGTGCCAAGGCAGAGGCCGAGTCCGCCGCGCGCATCGCGGAGGAAACGGCGCGCGCCGCCGACCTGGACGAGCGCCGCCGCAAGGCCCTGGCCGAGGCCGAGGCCATCCGCGCCATGATGGCCGCGCCCAAGAAGGTGCTGGTCGCCAAGAAGCCCGAAGAGCCCAAGCCGGCTCCCAAGGCGCCCGGCGCCGCCGATGCCAAGAAGGGCACGCTGCATAAGCCGGCCGCGACGCCGGGCGCGGCGCGTCCGGGCGCGCCCGCTGCACCGGGCGGTGCCGGCAAGGAAGTCAAGTCCGCCAAGCTCTCGTCGAGCTGGGCTGGCGATCCGGCCAAGAAGAAGGAAATCAAGACCCGTGGCGACAGCAGCGGGGGCGTGGGGCGCAATAACTGGCGCACCGGCCCGCGTGGCCGCCGTGGCAACGACCGGGGCGACGATCACCACCACCAGCCGCAGGCGCAGGTGGAGGCGCGCGTCATCGAAGTGCACGTGCCGGAAACCATCACGGTGGCCGAGCTGGCGCACAAGATGTCGATCAAGGCGTCCGAGGTCATCAAGTCGCTGATGAAGATGGGCCAGATGGTCACCATCAACCAGCCGCTGGACCAGGACACGGCCATGATCGTGGTCGAGGAAATGGGCCACAAGGCCGTGGTTGCGGCGCTGGATGATCCGGAAGCCTTCACCGACGAGGACGTGTCCGGCCAGCAGGCCGAACTGCTGCCGCGCGCTCCGGTGGTCACCGTCATGGGTCACGTGGACCACGGCAAGACCTCGCTGCTGGACTACATCCGCCGCGCCAAGGTGGCGGCGGGCGAAGCCGGCGGCATCACGCAGCACATCGGCGCCTACCACGTCGAGACCGAGCGCGGCATGGTGTCGTTCCTCGATACCCCCGGTCACGAGGCCTTCACGGCCATGCGGGCCCGTGGTGCGCAGGCGACCGACATCGTCATCCTGGTGGTGGCGGCGGACGACGGCGTCATGCCCCAGACGAAGGAAGCCATCAAGCACGCCAAGGCGGCCGGTGTTCCGATCGTCGTGGCCATCACCAAGTCCGACAAGCCCGATGCAAACTTCGAGCGGGTGAAGCAGGAACTGGTGGTCGAAGAGGTCGTGCCCGAAGAGTACGGCGGCGAGTCGCCCTTCGTGCCGGTGTCGTCCAAGACGGGCGCGGGCATCGACGAGCTGCTCGAGCAGGTGCTGCTGCAGGCCGAAGTGCTGGAGCTGAAGGCGCCGGTCGATTCGCTGGCCAAGGGCCTGGTGATCGAAGCGCAGCTGGACAAGGGCCGCGGCCCGGTCGCCACGGTGCTGGTGCAGTCCGGCACGCTGAAGGTCGGCGACATCGTTCTGGCTGGCCAGACCTATGGCCGCGTGCGCGCCATGCTGGACGAGAACGGCCGCGTCGCCAAGACGGCGGGCCCGTCGATCCCGGTGGAGATCCAGGGTCTGACCGAGGTGCCTCAGGCGGGCGACGACTTCCAGGTGCTGGGCGACGAGCGCCGTGCCCGCGAGGTCGCGACCTACCGCGCCGGCAAGTTCCGCAACACCAAGCTGGCCAAGCAGCAAGCCGCCAAGCTGGAGAACATGTTCGCCGACATGACGGCGGGCGAGGTCAAGTACCTGCCCATCATCGTCAAGGCCGACGTGCAGGGTTCGCAGGAAGCGCTGTCGCAGTCGCTGCTCAAACTCTCGACCGACGAGATCAAGGTCCAGCTGGTGTATGCCGGCGTGGGCGGCATCAGCGAATCGGACGTCAACCTGGCGATCGCCTCCAAGGCCATCGTGATCGGCTTCAACGTACGTGCCGATGCCGGCGCGCGCAAGCTGGCCGAGAACAACGGCGTCGATCTGCACTACTACAGCATCATCTACGACGCCGTCGATGAACTGAAGGTGGCGATGTCGGGCATGCTGGCTCCGGAGCAGCGCGAAGAGGTCATCGGCACGGCCGAGATCCGCACCGTGTTCGTGGCGACGAAGATCGGCACCATCGCCGGCTCGTACATCACGTCGGGCATGGTCCACCGCAACGCACGCTTCCGCCTGCTGCGCGACAACGTCGTGGTCTACACGGGCGAAGTGGATTCGGTCAAGCGCCTGAAGGACGACGTCAAGGAAGTCAAGGAAGGCTTCGAGTGCGGTATCAAGCTCAAGAACTACAACGACATCAAGGAAGGTGATCAGCTGGAGTTCTTCGACATCAAGGAAATCGCAAGGACTTTGTGATGCACCCCCTGAGTCGCTTCGCGCCTTCCCCCTCAAGGGGGACGACGCCGGTGGCCTGGCAAAGCCAGTTCCACGGCGTCCGCTGGCATCGCCTGCTCCGCGGCGTTTCGATTGGGCACACGCCGTGCCTGAACGAAAGCCGCGAGCAGTGCGCGACGCGATAGGGGCAACGATATGGCTGCTAAAAAATCCTCCACCCCCAACCGGGGCTTCAAGGTCGCGGACCAGATCCAGCGCGACCTGACCGAGCTGATCCGCGAGTTGAAGGACCCGCGCATCGGCATGGTGACCCTGCAGGCCGTGGAAGTCACGCCCGACTACGCACACGCGAAGGTGTTCTTCAGCGTGCTCGTGGGCGACCAGCAAGCGACGCAGGACGCGCTGAACCAGGCCGCCGGCTTTTTGCGCAACGGCCTTTTCAAGCGCCTGCACATCCACACCGTGCCCACGCTGCACTTCATGTTCGACCGCACCACCGAGCGTGCCGCCGACATGAACGCGCTGATCGCGCGCGCAGTGGCGTCCCGCTCCAAAGACGACGAGGACGCATGACCGCACGCGCTCCCCGCATCCGGGTGCAGCGGCGCCCGGTGCACGGAGTGCTGCTGCTCGACAAGCCGCTGGGCTTTTCCAGCAATGACGCCTTGCAGAAGGTGAAATGGCTGCTGCGCGCCGAAAAGGCGGGCCACACCGGCACGCTCGATCCGCTGGCCAGCGGCGTGCTGCCGCTGTGCTTCGGCGCGGCGACCAAGTTCAGCCAGTTGCAACTGGACGCGCCCAAGACCTACGAAGCCGTCGCGCTGCTGGGCGTGACCACGTCCACCGGCGATGCCGAGGGCGAGGTGCTCGAGCGGCGTGAGGTCGATCCGGCGCAACTGAGCGACGAGCGGCTGGCCGAGGTGCAGCGGCAGTTCACCGGTCCGATCCGGCAGGTGCCGCCAATGCACAGCGCGCTCAAGAAGGACGGCCGGGCGCTCTACGAATACGCCCGGGAGGGCATCGAGGTGGAGCGGCCCGCGCGGGACGTCACCATTCATGCCTTGAAGCTGGCTCTGACGCCCGTGGATCAAGCGCAATATGCTATTAAAATGATAGTAAATTGCAGCAAGGGCACCTACATTCGCACGCTGGGCGAGGACATCGGCCGGGCGCTGGGCTGCGGTGCGCACCTGACGTTCCTGCGCCGCACCGACACGGGCGGGCTGGGGTTGGACCGGTGCGTCACCCTGGCCGCGCTGGAGGCGATGGCGGAAGACGACCGGCTGGCGTGCGTGCACCCGGTCGAGATGCTGCTGCCGCAGCACGAGCGTGTCACGCTCGACGGCGAGAATGCGGGCCGGTTCCTCTCCGGCATGCGCCGCCGTGGGGCATGGCCCGACGCGCCCGCCGTGGCCGTGTTCGGCAGCGCGCCGCGCGCCCTGCTGGGCGTGGGGCACATCACCGCAGGCGAGCTGGTGCCGGACCGGCTCCTGAGCCCGCTCGAAATTCAACAGATCATCGATATCGAAAACACACCGCGGACCTCGGAGCGCGGCACATTGGAAGCACTATGAGCAAACAAATTCGCAACATCGCCATCATCGCGCACGTCGACCACGGCAAAACCACCATGGTCGACCAGCTGCTGCGCCAGTCCGGCACATTCGCCGACCACGAAAAGGTCGTCGACACGGTGATGGACAACAACGCGATCGAAAAGGAACGCGGCATCACCATTCTGGCCAAGAACTGCGCCGTGAGCTGGGAAGGCACGCACATCAACATCGTGGACACCCCGGGCCACGCGGACTTCGGCGGCGAAGTGGAACGCGCCCTGTCCATGGTGGACAGCGTGGTGCTGCTGATCGACGCGCAGGAAGGCCCCATGCCCCAGACGCGCTTCGTGACCAAGAAGGCCCTGGCCCTGGGCCTGCGCCCCATCCTGGTGGTGAACAAGGTCGACAAGCCCGGCGCCAACCCCGACAAGGTCGTGAACGCCGCTTTCGACCTGTTTGACAAGCTGGGCGCGACCGACGAGCAGCTCGACTTCCCCGTGGTGTACGCCTCGGGCATCAACGGCTGGTCGTCGCTGGAAGAAGGCGCTCCGGGCGAGCAGTGGGGCCCCGACATGTCGGCCCTGTTCAACACCATCCTGAAGCACGTGCCGCCGAATTCGGGTGACCCGGCTGCTCCGCTGCAGCTGCAAATCTCGGCGCTGGACTTCTCCACCTTCGTGGGCCGCATCGGCGTGGGCCGCATCAGCCAGGGCACGCTCAAGCCCGGCCAGGACGTGCTGGTCATGGAAGGCCCCGACGGCAAGAGCATCAAGGGCCGCGTGAACCAGGTGCTGACCTTCCAGGGCCTGGACCGCATGCAGACCCCGCTGGCTGGCCCTGGCGACATCGTGCTGATCAACGGCATCGAGGACATCGGCATCGGCGTGACCGTGACCGACCCCGCCAACCCCGCGCCACTGCCCATGCTGAAGGTGGACGAGCCCACGCTGACGATGAACTTCTGCGTGAACACGTCGCCGCTGGCCGGCCGTGAAGGCAAGTTCGTCACCAGCCGCCAGATCTGGGACCGCCTGCAGAAGGAACTGCAGCACAACGTGGCCCTGCGCGTGAAGGAAACCGACGAGGAAGGCATCTTCGAAGTGATGGGCCGGGGCGAATTGCACCTGACCATCCTGCTGGAGAACATGCGCCGCGAAGGCTACGAGCTGGCCGTGTCCAAGCCCCGCGTGGTGTTCCGCGACATCGACGGCGTCAAGCACGAGCCGATCGAGCTGGTGACGGCCGACATCGAGGAAGGCCACCAGGGCGGCGTGATGCAGGCCCTGGGCGAGCGCAAGGGCGAGCTGGTCAACATGGAATCGGACGGCCGTGGCCGCGTGCGCCTGGAATACCGCATCCCGGCACGGGGCCTGATCGGCTTTACCAACGAATTCCTGAACCTGACGCGCGGTTCCGGCCTCATCAGCAACATCTTCGACAGCTACGAGCCGCAC
>Ga0308171_1003531_pt1 | contig 14173 bp, 23 predicted proteins | sample PhyGR1_FD_202135 | JGI IMG/M metagenome (GOLD analysis project Ga0308171, IMG submission 202135) | Phyllosphere microbial communities from UC Gill Tract Community Farm, Albany, California, United States - DLSLSG.R1 | ecosystem: Host-associated > Plants > Phyllosphere > Unclassified | place: USA... | reverse complement strand
TTCTTCCGAAGGAAGAAATACATAGGGGGTTTGTTTCTTAGAATAAAGAAGGGACTCGGCGGTTTTGGTCTGTTTCGACTCCGAGCCGATTCGGACCACTTGAGCCGAGTCGGCTGTTTTGGTCTGTTTCGGATCAGTGACATAGACCCAGTCTTTCGGGTCATTGACTCCGATATCGCCACGAGCGCCACCCTCACGAAACAGCACGCGACGACGCAGCAGGCTGGAAACGGCCTTGGACACGGTGTCCGGATGAGCGTGTATGGCTTTCGCGATGTCGGTGGCCGGGATGCGCTGGGCGCCTGCCCCGAAGTTGATGGTGGCCTTGGCCACGTACAGTACAATCTTCATTTCACGTGCCGGAAGATCGATAGCCAAGAGGCCATCCATGAGCTGGTTGTCCATCCGGGTGAACCCCCTGGACTTGTCAAGTTGGACGATGTTTGTCATGCTTTGGCCCGATGAAATGTTGTAGAGAAAGCCGCCCTGCCAGGCGGTTTTTTTTCGTCTGCGATTTCACTACTGGATGAATCCGCAGGTGTTTCTGCCATCTATGGGCGGAACAGCGCGCCCCTGATAATCACTTCGCCGGTCGCGTCACGCGGCAACCTCTGAGGAGCCGACTTGTCGCTCACGCTGCTCAAGCAGGCTTTCGATGGACTTACCCAGCTCATATCGAACGGCAGAACCGTTCGATGCTCGGGAAATGGTGGGCTGTGTGGTGCTGCAGTGCCTGGCTATATCAGCCTGCGACAGCCCAAGCTGGAACAAACGGCTCAACATCTCTGGAACTGTCATGGAAGAATCCTATGAGTTTTCGCATAGGCAATCATACGAACAAGCATAGTGCTATGCAATAGAATCGCTGCAATACGTCAACGCATATGAGAACGGGTATGAGCGTCGCGGATCGGCTTAGGGCCAAAATGAAGGAGCTGAATCTCAGCGAAAGCGAGTTAAGCAGGCAGGCCAAGGTCCCGCAGCCAACTATCAACCGGGTCCTGTCGGGCGAAAGCGCAAGCCCTCGCCGAGGGACAATCGAGGGGCTCGGCAAAGCGCTCGGCGTATCTCCGGACTGGCTGATGTTCGGCACCAACGCCTCCGAAGAGTCCAATATCACTGCTGCACTGCAACCAAATAGATCATTTGCCTATCCAGAGATCAGCTGGGTTCAGGCGGGAAATGCAAGAGAGGCTGGTGAGGTGGGCAATATTTCTGCATGCCCCAGGCACACGTCGGATGTGTGGGCCGGGGAGGATGCTTTTTGGCTGCGAGTGGTTGGCAGCTCCATGACCAGCCCAACCGGGCATTCATTTCCTGAAGGCTCTTTGATTCTTGTCGCTCCAGACATTGAGCCCCGCCCTGGTCAGTTTGTTGTCGCTCGGATGATTGACACGAATGAAGCAACCTTCAAACAGTTGGTTAGAGACGCTGGAGAGCTATTTCTTAAGCCACTGAACTCCGCTTACCCTATGAAAGCAATCGATGATGCCTGGGAGATAGTGGGCACAGTCGTAGATGGAAAAATGTCCAAGTCCATCTTCATGATCTGAACCCACCCTCACCCGCTCAGCCAAGGCCCGCAAACGCGGGCTTTTTTGTGTCTCGCATAAAATTATGCAAAAGCGTATTGACGAGGATTATGAGGATTCGTATAGTTTCTTCATCGAAACGCATAGCGCTCGATGCAGACCGCTCTTTAACAATCAGCAGATGAGCCACCAGGCGCCGAGTGAATCCGGCAATTGAGTTCTGGTGGACGTTAAGAAACGCAGCAAGCTTTCTCGCTCGACATGTCGGCCCGCAGGTTTGCTGAGTAGTACCGATTTCACTGGCTGGCCTTCTCGCGAGGGCCAGACGGGAAACCAACCAAGGAGTAGGACCATGCTGATACTGACCCGCAAAGTGGGCGAAACCATTGTGATCAACGACACCATCCTCGTGACGGTGCTGCAGGTGAAGGGTGGCCAGGTACGCCTGGGCATCGAAGCACCAAAGGACGTGTCAGTGCATAGGCAGGAAATTCAGGAGCGCATCGACTCAAAAGCCGAGGTTGCTGCCTGAACCGATTTCACTGGCTGGCCTTGGCGACAGGGCGAGACGGTAAATCAACACAAAGCGGAGCAATTCAAGATGACCACGATTATCCAAGACAGCTTCGATAGCGGTGCCCGCGTGAGCCTGGAGATGGACAAGAACGAAGGCGAGCTTTTCGTCTTTCACTGCCCGGCCGGTCAAGGCTGCAAAGTCAGCAAATGGCCTCTGGATAGCTATCACATGCCAATCGCAATGGCTCATTACGAGCAATGCATGGAGCAGGAGCGGGCCGCGTTCGAAGCCTGCTCCACGTCAGCCTGACGTTAACTGCCCGATGCCCTGCTCTCCATCGCAGGGTGCATCGGGATGTGATCTGAACACTCAGGCTGATGAGTTGATAGCGGCTACAGCAGCCCGGGTTGCTCCGGAAACTCTTGAAAAGACGCCGCTAAAAAGTCTGTAGAGCAACCAGACTAGAAAGCCGGAGATCAGCACCGGCCAGATCCCATCACCAATACACCCCGCATCCCCTTCCCTTCACATCCGACCGCATTAGGCAGGCGCCAGGCCACCTTTCACGGTGGGGTTGGTCGCCCGCCCTGACGCCTGACCAATGCGGTTGCTGAGGTCATTCATGGAAACAATCACATGCGGCTCATGGACAGGCCAGCTCGGCAAGACGCTGGCACCTCGCGAGCTGGAAGCACTGCTCTGGGTTGCCCAGGGCCTGACCACCAAAGAGATCGCGCGGCAGATGGCGGTCACCCCTGGAACCGTGGCCAACCGTATCGAGGCTGCACTGTTCAAGCTGGAGGCCGGGCGCCGCATTGAAGCGGTCACCAAGGCCATGCGCCAGCAGATCATCAGCCCGCTTTGCATCGTGCTGGCCGGCCTCATCGCCATGCACGCTGCCATCAACGACAGCGACCCCATGCGCCGCGACCGCCGCGCTCCGGAGCGCCGCACTGCACAAGTCCGCATTGTTCGTAGAGCCGAAGCCCTCGAGCTCCACGCCTGACCGAGGATCAACCTATGCAAACAGCAACAAGCATCGCCTTCGCTCAAAGCGTTCCGAAACTCAAGGCGCTCCTCGCAAGTACCAGCATTGCTCGTGACGAGGCTCGCGCGCGGATCAAGTCTTCGACCCCACTGTTTCAAGCGAAAGGACGGGGGAAGATCTGGGAGGTCGTCGAGATCAGCACCGGCGCCATCATGGGCATTGCTTACCAGTACGAAACTGCCTTGGTATTCGTCAATGCGATGGAAGCCGGCGCCGCCAGCAAAGGCCTGCGGCAATGAGCAAGCGCAAGCCTCACAACATGCGGGCCCGGTTGGATCGAACCTGCCGCGCCCTGGTGTCAGCAAACCATGCCGCCGTGGTGAACATCGATCCAAGCGGCCAGCAGGTGCTGATCAACTGGAAGAACCTCAAGCAGATCCGCGTCCGACAGATCGTAGACGCCGTCTGCGATATCCCTTACCGCTGGACCATCTACCTCAGCGTGCTGTGTCGCACTGAGTTCGGCGAGCGGTACCACAAATCGATTGAGGTCGCGCCACTGGGCAACTACCGGGCTGAGCATCTGACCGACGTAATCGAAGCTACCTACACCGACCTGCGGGCCACGGCCAACCCTAAGCACCTGGTCGCGGCCGGCTGGATCGCCATCCCAACCGACACAACGCTCGACGAAGCAGAGGCCGCAAAGATCTTTGCCGCTGTCGGCGCATGGAACCAGCAGAAAGCAGCATGAAACGCACCACCGCACGCGTCCGGCACGGCCGGCGTCAGCAATACATCAACCTGCCGCCCAGCGGCCTTGTCCTCTCGGAGTCTCAGCAATGCCAAAACCTACAGACACCACCGAGTTCCTCCAGGAGCTCAACGGCGGCGCATTCGCCAGCCAGATTGGCCACGCACTCTCAGAAGTAGCCGCCGGCGTGGTCGATCACGGCAAGGCCGGCAAGATCACTATCACCCTGGACTTCAGCCAGATCGGTGACTCCCACCAGGTGAAGATCAAGCACAAGCTGGCCTACAAGGTGCCCACCAAGCGCGGTGATCGCAGCGAAAACACCAGCTTGGACACGCCGATGTACGTCGGTACCGGCGGCAACATTTCGCTATTCCCTGAGAAGCACGACCAGCTCTTCAACCGTGAAGAGGCCCCGGTTCATCCCCGCACCTGACTCCCACTGCAAGGAACCTCCGCATGTCCCTCACCAAAGACGCTCTGCAACTGATCACCGATACCGCCCTGGCTGCTGCTGGCAAAGAGCTGCCCACCAACACCCCCACCGCAATCGTTCCGGACAGCTCGACGGTTATCGACTTGGAACGCTTCCAGCTCCACCGCTCTCGCTTCCGGGGCACCTACTCCACCCACTCCCTGGTCGACTTCGGCGCATATGTGTTCGAGCGCGCAGCGCCAGACGCCCGCGGCTTCATTGATCAGGACGCCATGACCTGCGTGGTGCTGTTCAACCTGGGCACGCCGGAGCTGCCAGGCCACGCCGACGACCGTGCGGTGCTGCGACTCAAGCCCTCGGCCGCGTTCGCCGCCGTACAAGCCATCTGTGGCCAGGCCCTGGTGCAGAAGGCCATGAGCGACTGGATCGAGGACTGGCATCAGCATTTGGTCGCTACCGACGAGAACGGCGCCGTGATGAGCATCGCCAAGGCCATCGCAGCCGTGCGCACCATCACCGTCAAGGCTTCGTCCGAAAGCGACCACGCCGTCAGCGAGAGCCGCGCCAGCCGCAGCGCCATGGATTCGATTGAGGCCAGCAGCAAGGAAACCCTGCCCGCCTGGCTCGACTTCAAGGTAATTCCGTTCGAAAGCCTGGGCGAGCAGACCATCCGCCTGCGCGTGTCGGTTATCACCAGCGGTTCGCAGCCGCAGCTGAAACTGCGCTGGCTGTGCGAGGAAGCGCAGCGCGAGGCGATAGCTCAGGATTTCAAACAGGCCCTCGAGGGCAAGGTCGGCGAGTCGGCCAAGCTGGTCTTGGGTAGCTTCGACTCGAAGTGATTCAGCAATGCGCCACATATGCTGATGGGCAGCCTGTGGCGCTGCGCTTGCGCAAGAGCATGCTTAAGATTCAGCAGGATCCTGGGGACGAGGTTATCGGTCCAAACCTCATTCGGTAGGCATGCCTTTCTGCTTGGCGTACCACGCCTCGGCTATTTTTGTGCCTTGTTCGTTTGCGTCATCGCGTTGGATTGGGCCCTTGATACGGCCTATTTCATTCTCTATGACGCCTTGCCGAACGACGATACGCGCCTCACTTGCAACATGCCCCGGTTCTCTATCGATCCAGTCGCAATGCACATAGGCGGTCAGACCTTCTTCAAGGGAAATCTCATGGCTGTAATACCTGTCCTGCAGCAGTGACATAGAACCTCCATCGTGCCGGCCCTATGCCGGTCACCCGTAATAACCCAAGCACTGACTAGCTGCCAGCCTCGCTTCAGCCGACAGCCGACAGCCGACAGCCGACAGCCGTCAAGACTGTGCTACATTTTCGTCCGCAGAAATGCTTCAACTTCTGCAAGACGAGCTTTGAAACGCTGGCCAAATTCGTCGTCCGGTCCATCAACATATAGGACGCCCTTCTGCTCTATCCACGCCCTAGCATAACGCTCCCGCGTTTCAGCGTCTTCCGCAGGGTTCATCGCTGAAGCGTAACGTCTCGCAACGGTCCACCATTCGTCTTTCATGTTAATCAAGGCGACCACCAGCTCATCAACTTCATGGCCCCAAAGCGCCCTAGCTTCCAATAAAAGAGCACGAACTGGAGCAATTGATCTTTCGATCGCTCCCAGACGAGCCCTGTAGACCGTATAGGAAAAAGCGTATCGCTTGGAATCAGGGTTCATCGCCCGAATCTCGGCAGCTTCTTCCTCCGTCAATTCGCTCGGGCTCATGCCAACATCACGCGCATCATTCAGAGTTGCCTCATAAGAGTAAATTGCAACCAGCAACTTCCGCGACATCTCATGGTTCGCGGTGCCATGTAATTGCTGGCGCCAAGTCTTAAGCCCTAGCCAACCGAAAGTCACCCCAGCTACAACGGTGCAGACGCTTGCAACTGAGCCAAACACGGCAGCGACGTCTTTGGTCACGTCCCAATCAATCTCAGTCAGTGTCCAGCAAAGATCCATAGCGAGCCTCCTAAAAAATTAGATGCTCGCTCACCTCAATCTGAATTGCCACCATGCCGCATCCGGCCACGGAGGGCGGCGCATGCAGGAGGAAGCCGTGAACCATAATCTACCGGTAATTACCCACAAGAGCAGGTCTAGAAGTCTTCTGTCAAAAGACAGTTTTGATCACCTTGTCGACGCCGTTGATTAGATCAGTCACATCATCTGTCGTAGGATCGGCGGCATTCTTGTGGCTACACTTGTTGCGAAGGTCGCCCAACAGCTGAATGTAGCGGTGCTGGGATAACTCTATGACACCTGCGGCTTTCAGAGCGTCATTCAGCACTGCGATAGTCCCCGACTTTTTCGCCAGTCCATGGATATCGCAGATTTCCTTCAGATGCCCCTCAAGAACGACCCCAGCTAACGCCCCAGCAGCACGTGCGTACTTGTTCTTCAAAAGCTCCTTCGCACTATCTAGCTCGTTATCAAATAAGTCCGCCTGCACCATTTGACGAATATCAAAGAGCGAGGAATCGAATCGGCGCTCGATAGCCTCAACAATTGCTATCTGCTGGTCTAAAAGATTCACTGCAGCCTTAGTATCTACGCCACCGTCCAATCGACCACTTCGGAGTCGTTGGCAAGCATCCTCGATTCGATAAGTTGCAAACGTCAGCTCTTTCCTAGCTTTTGGCCGCTCATACAATCTAATAAAATCTGCAAGACGGTCCGGAAGAAGCAGTTTTACGACTGGAAGTGCTTGTGAATACCAGTGTTGATAAACCTTTTCGAATGCTGGGATAGCTTCAAATTCTGCCTTTGCCTTGGTAGAGTCCCCCTCATGCTGGCGAACTAACGCTTCGAGATACTCCTCTTTATACGCGATCTTCAGCAATGCAAGGCTAACGTCATGCCCCTCATCAAGGAGTCGCTTGAGATCCTTACGATACTTTTCCAGATTGGATACTTCCATTTCTTCGCATGTCCTGCCGCCTCGGGTAAGAGCCGAGAATAATGGCAAATGGCTTCCCAAGCTAGACCATCAGGAACCTACCGGCTGACTACCAGGCCCCCAACTTGAATCGAGCATAGTTCTGCAGAATTATCGCGACAGTGCAGAAAGTTCTGAGTCGAGAGCTTCCAGTCATCGCCTGCCCCTCCGGCGCTGCCCGCCAGCGCCTTCCCCTATTCAACGATAACGCCTGCCCGGCGAGGATCAACTATGCACCCTCGAATCGTGTGCCAGTTCAGCTGCGGCGCCGCCTCGGCGGTTGCCACCAAGCTGGCCTTGGCCGAATACAGCGATACCCACGACGTCCAGATCGTGAATGCCTTCCTCGCCAACGAGCACGAAGACAACCGTCGGTTCGCCCAGGACTGCGAAGCCTGGTTCGGCCAGCCGATCACCGTCCTACGTGACGGGAAGTACGGCGCCGACGCTCATGAGGTGTTCCGCCGCGAGCGCTACATGAAGGGCCGTACCGGGGCGCCGTGCACCAAGATTCTGAAGCGGCGCTTGCTCGACACGTGGAAACAGCCTGGCGACGTGATGGTGTTCGGCTATACCGCCGAAGAGGCCGACCGCCTGGACGACTTCCTGGAGCGCAATCCAGACCGCCCGGTGATAGCCCCGCTCATCGACCGTGGCCTTGGCAAGGACGACTGCAAGGCCATCCTGCTACGTGCGGGCATCGAGCTGCCGCTGATGTACCGGATGGGATACGACAACGCCAACTGCATCGGCTGCGTGAAGGGCGGCGAAGGCTATTTCAGGGCGATCCGCCAAGACTTCCCCGAGCAGTTCGAGGCGCTGTGCGTCATCCAGGATGACCTGGGCCAAGGCTCCTACCTATTCCGCAACCGCAATACCAATGTCCGCTTTTCCCTGCGTGACCTCGGCGACGGCCCTGTGCGCCGCAACGAGAAAATCCCTTCCTGCTCGTTCTTCTGCGAAATGGCAGAGGCCGACATCATCGCTTCTGCCTGACTCATTACCGATCCTACAAGCCATTTAACACGCCCTAGGCGAGGAACGCCCATGCGTGTGCTAATAAGCCTTGGAGACTTCAAAAGCTGGGTTTAGCTGACGCCTAATGACCAAGGCCCGAATTATAGTCCGGCCACAATCAAAAAGCTTTGATATCATCAGCTCTTGAATTATTCCCTCTGACTAATTGGTACTGGCCTCATTACGGAACCGCCAAGCCAACGCTATGCTAATCTGGATATCTTTTACAGTCAGACAGAACAGACACTTATAAAAATTCGCCAGTTGCAGATCACCTTTTTCAAGCATAGCCCTATAAACATCCATGGTCATCATTTGAGAGCGAGCATGCCTTGAGAACTCGAGAGAATCAACTTGCTTTCTGACAACCTCATCACCGAAGGAGCAATGACTATCTGAATGGGCAAATTCATTTCTAATTTTTCTTACAACCATCAGATCCTTGAATGCTGTATCACCGATAAGACCAAAGCCCCTAGCAATTTGTATTCGAGCAGATAAATTACCCAGCGGCCCATTACCATCAAAAGCTTTCAGAATATATCTTCTAGACAAACCATTTTTCTTGAATTCAGACTCAATTACCCGTGTCAATTCTTTTTCTAGAATAGCTGCACCAACTATAACAGAGCCTCTATCAGATTCGGATATCAGCTCTTCCGTACTAGGGAATAGAAAGAAATCATTCATTGACTTAATCCTTGACTTAGAGTTCTCCCGACACCATACAACGGATCACTTAGTTTGTAGCCCCTCTCCCCTCTATTCACTGCCGCGATATGGCGGCCAAGGAATCGTCATGCTCGAAATGACACCGATCAAGACGGAGGCCGAACTGTGCGCGGCCTTCATCCAGTCGATGAACAAGCAGGCCGATTGGACCTGCTACCCCGAAGCTGCGGGCTTCGACATCTTGGCCGTGCACACCACCGGTCGACAGATCGGCGTCGAGGCGAAGATGAGCCTGAACGCCAAGGTGGCCGACCAGATCCTGCCAAAGGACTACGAGAACTTCTACGGCAGGCCTGGCCCGGACCATCGCCTGGTGATCGTCGGCAAGGCCAGCGATGCCAGCCACGGAATCTGCCGCATGCTGGGCCTGCTCGGTGTTCCTGTTGTGCTCCCCCGCTGGATGTCTCGTGGCGGCGACAAGTCAGGATGGGAATTCGATGTGCGCTGTGTGAACAACCGGGACTGGATGTCGTTCTTCGTCAACGAAGAGTACCTGCACCTGTTCGACTGGAACCCGGCAGAACGATGCCGAGTGCCAATGGTGGTTGGTGCGCACCAGGCAGGCGCCCCCTCCCCGGTTAGCCTCACACCCTGGAAGGAAGCGGCGTTGCGGGTGATCGCCTTGATGCGCTCGCAGGGTCACATCGCGGCTAAGCAGATTCAAGAGCTCGGCATCAGCCCGACCGCCTGGACGCGACCAAGGGGCACCGAACCTGGTTGGCTCGATCGCGGAACCGTGCGTGGAACCTGGATCGAATCCGAGAACATGCCGCCATTCGACAAGCAGCGCCCCGAGGCCTACGCCATCGTCGTCGCCGAACTGGCCGCAAAAGCCGACCCACAACTGGAGCTCACCGCATGACCCGCCTCGCCCTCTGCCTCCTGCTGCTGGCCACCGGCGCCAGCATGCAATTGGCGCACGCCGAACCGGGGCGCCAGCTCTCCCCGCACGAAACCCAACCCGAACCTACACCCGCTATGGCGCCTGGGCGGTGGACTGATGAGAGGTATGAGTTGTGAGGAAGATTCGAGATTTCTTAAAGGCTTTCATATGGAAAGCCAGAGCCTATACGTACATGCGCCGCCGTGGGTGGGCTAGCTGGGAGATGGCGGGCTCTCTGCATGAGACGTTCGGCGCCTGGCATCCGCATGATGCCATTGACGAAGACCTAAGCTATTGGGGATAGCCATGACCGACTTAATCGAAGCAAAGACGTCCACCTACTTCTTGCAGGCCGCCATCGACGTACAGGCCGAGCGCGGCAAGCAGTACGACGCACCGGACGGCACTCGCAGCATGGTGAAGACGGTCCAAGCCTTCAACGCCATAACCGGCCGCGATCTCACCGAAGCAGAAGGCTGGCTGCTGATGCAGATCGTCAAGGACGTGCGCCAGTGTCAGAACCCCGCCAAATACCACGAGGACAGCGCGTTGGATGGCGTGGCGTACTGCTCACTGAAGGCTGAGGCCCTGGCCGCTGGAGTCAAGCCATGAAAACTTTCGGAGAAATCATGCAGGCGTGGAAATCGAGCGACCGGCCGGACTACAACGACCTGCGCCTATCAATCATCATCTAAATCACCATTCGTCCAAGTCATGGAGACGTTGTATCTGGTGCTTGTACTCGCACACTATCTGATAGGTAGTGCTCGCGGTCCCAGTGACGAGAGCACCCACCACGCCGCAATCTGCCTCTACGAACTTCTCCCACGCTGCCTGCGCCTCGGGCATCATGGCCGGTACATTTTTCGGGAGCGAGCCTTCATCGACGTACTCCTTTGCGGTGGCCAGGGCCTTCTGGTACTTCTCTTTCACCGCATCCTTAGCCGCCTCCCGCATTTCATATGCGCAATGAGCTGAATCCTGAGTGGTTTTGGTCTCCGGCTTCCTCAAGCACTGCTGCCAATCGGCCTCCAGCTTCGCTGCGTACTGACGCACCACTGCATCCCGCGCTGCGATCTCTGCTTCTTCCCCGTGCAGCTCGGCGTGGGCTGCGCCCACTACTACCAGCACCGCGCCTGCGATACCGGCCTTGATAGAGGTCTTCATTGTTCTCATTTCCTTGAGTGATAGCCCGGCCGGCGTGGTGCCGTTCCAAGCGAGTTTGGCTCGGACAATAGCCGGGCCGAGGTGATCCTAACGCATTAGATGCGTTGCCATCACCATCGAGCTGGGGTACCGCAACATCTCAACCGCAATCAAAGCCCTGATCAGAGCGCACGATTAGCTTCGGCAAGATCGCGACGCCCTGCTGGATGCCGGAGGACACCTTCTATGACCCTAACCCTGATGTACATGGCCTATCTGATCTACAGGGGGTCGCGATGAGCGAATTCAGCCTGTATCACGGCGACTGCCTGGAGGTGATGAAGTCGCTCCCAGACGCCAGCGTCGACCTTGTCCTGGCTGACCTCCCCTACGGCACCACTCAATGTGCCTGGGATGTTGTAATACCCTTCGCCTCCCTCTGGGAGCAGTACTTGAGAATCGCCAAGCCTGAGGCGGCCATTGTCCTCTGCGCGGCCCAGCCGTTCAGCTCGCTGGTTGTTGCAAGTAATCCACGTGACTACCGTTACGAGTGGATTTGGGAGAAAGGCAACGCCACCGGTTTTCTGAACGCCAAGAAGCAGCCGCTGCGGGCCCATGAAAGCGCTCAAGTCTTCTATCGATGCCAGCCGGTGTACAACCCACAGATGACCACCGGTCACGAGCGGCGGACGGCGAAGCGGAAGACGGTCAACTCGGAGTGCTACGGCAAAGCCCTGTCGCTCACCGAGTACGACTCAACAGATCGGTACCCTCGCTCGGTGCAGTTCTTCTCGAGCGACAAGCAGACGGCCAACTTCCACCCGACCCAGAAACCGGTCAGCTGGATGCGGTTCCTGATAGCCACCTACACCAATGCGGGGCAAGTCGTGCTCGACAACACGATGGGTAGCGGCACCACCGGCGTAGCAGCAGTCCAGTTAGGCCGGCGTTTCATCGGGATCGAGAAGGACACCGACGAAAACGGCAATCCGCTTGGCTACCTCGACATCGCCAGGCAGCGCATCGACGAGGCCATCGCCATTCGCAACATCCAGGCAGCGCAGATCGAACTGTTCGAAGCTCAAGCCTAACCCCTCCCCCTACTACTCAGCCCGCCGACATGCGCGGGATAGAGAGCTATTGCCATGACGAAACACAAACACACGCCAGGCCCCTGGGAAGTACTGAATCAAACCGAGGTGTTCACCGGCCTTGGCGCCGACAGCGGAGACGGCGTGAAGGCGCTGCCCTCCGATGGCTGGATGATCGCGGATTGCGGCGACTGCGTGACCTTCACCGAGATCGGCCCGGCAGAACTCAGCCGAGAGTTGCGCCGGGCCAACGCCAAGCTGATCGCCGCAGCGCCCTTGCTACTGGACGATCTGATCGACGCCGCCGCCCAGCTACGCCGGTATGAAGCACTGCACCGGGCCAAAGGCTCCGACGACAGCCTGGCTAAGGCCGAGGTGAACGCCAACCTGGCCGCGCGCTTCGAGCAGACCATCGTAAAAGCTACCTCCTGACAACCTGCCGCCGCCGGCGGCGTGGAGACCATCCCATGGAACATACAAGCGAGTTTCTCGACGAGGAAGAGGTAATCCGCATCACCGGTTACCAGATCCCGAGCAAACAAATCGCCTGGCTGGCCAACAACGGCTGGCAGTACACGCTCACCCGTGCCCGGCGGCCGGTTGTGGGACGGGTATATGCCCGCCTGAAAATGGCCGGCGTAAAGCCAAACATGGCGAATGCAACAACCGAAACCTGGACATTGGACTTATCGCGCGTGGGGTAAAGGATGCGCAACAGGAAGGCATCGAACAAGGATCTGCCGCCAAGGATGCTGCGGCGGGTCCGCAAGCTGAAAAGCGGGAAATTGTGGGTGGGCTACTACTACGACGGGAGGGATGCTGACGGGAAGCGGCAGGAAGTGCCGCTGGGGACTGACCTCGCTGAGGCCAAGCTGGAATGGGCGCGCCTGGAGCACAAGGCCAAGCCAAAAGTGATGGCGACGATGGGCGAACTGTTTGACCGGTACGAGCGGGACATCATCCCGGGCAAGTCGCCACGAACGCAGAAGGACAACAAGTACGAACTGGAGCGCCTGCGCAAGGCGTTTGCTGATGCACCTATCGAAGCCATCAGCCCGCCGGTCATTGCCCAGTACCGGGACGCCCGCAGCGCCAAGACCCGGGCTAATCGGGAGATAGCCTTGCTGTCGCACGTTTTCACCATGGCCATGGAGTGGGGCTTTGCCGAGCGCAATCCGTGCCTGGCGGTTCGGCGCAACAGGGAGAAGGTACGCGACTTCTACGCGGCCGACGAAATCTGGGATGCGGTGTATGCCGAAGGCGACCAGGGCCTGAAGGATGCCATGGACCTAGCCTACCTGGCCGGCCAGCGCCCTGCGGACACCCTGAAGTTCAGCACTGTAGACCTGGACGATGACTACCTATGGGTCGACCAGAACAAGACCGACAAGAAGTTGCGCATCCGACGGCACGTCAACGGCGAACTGACCGGCCTCGGCCTGTTCATCGAGGCGCTGCTGGAGCGGCGAAAGCTGCAGGGTGTACGCAACTCACGCCTCATCACCAACGACTCAGGCCTGCGTATGAGCTGGGAGATGTTGAGAAACCGCTTCAGCGAAGCGCGAGACAGGGCTGCCCGCAAGCTGACTGCGGACGGCAACACAGACTTGGCCATCAAAGTTCGCCAGTTCCAGTTCCGTGATATTCGACCGAAGGCGGCGTCGGAGATTGAGGACATCAGCCACGCCAGCCGGCTGCTTGGGCACTCCAAAGAGGAAATCACCAAGCGGGTCTATCGCCGCGTCGGTGAGGTGGTCAGCCCGACCAAGTAAGGGCTGATGCGGAAACGATGCCCAATGATGCGGAAACGATACTTTTTTCTGCGCGCAAATAAAAACCCCGCAGACGTTGATCTGCGGGGCTTTCGAATGTGGAGGCCGAGGTCGGAATCGAACCGGCGTAGACGGATTTGCAATCCGGAGCATAACCACTTTGCTACTCGGCCTCAAAGTCAGGATCTAGCGGCTTACACCTCGCTATCTCCCCGAAACACCGCGCCTTCAAAGCGTGCTGCGTTTCGATGGGCGCCATTATGTCTACATTCACGTAACCGTGCAACCCCCTGAACGAAAAAAAATTTCAGCAGGTTCAAGGTGTTAGCGCAGACGGCCAAGTTTGCTCCACAACCC
>Ga0308171_1003527_pt1 | contig 14186 bp, 13 predicted proteins | sample PhyGR1_FD_202135 | JGI IMG/M metagenome (GOLD analysis project Ga0308171, IMG submission 202135) | Phyllosphere microbial communities from UC Gill Tract Community Farm, Albany, California, United States - DLSLSG.R1 | ecosystem: Host-associated > Plants > Phyllosphere > Unclassified | place: USA... | reverse complement strand
GTTGATCGGCCTGACCGCGGCCGTCACCTGGGCCATTTTGGGTTGATCGCGTGATGCAGGGCTTCCCGATCCTCTCCGTCATGCTGGCGGTCCCGGCTGTTGCCGCGATCGCCTGCCTTTTCCTCAACGCGCAAGGTGCCCGGATGCTGGCGCTGGCCGCCACGTTGGTCGACTTCGCCCTGGGCATCGTGCTCTGGACGCAGTTCGATGTGGGCGGCGCCCAGTGGCAGTTCGTCGAACATGCCCCGGGCATCTTCGGCCCGTTCGGCTGGTCGCTCGGCATCGATGGCTTCGCGCTGCTTCTGATCATGCTCAGCGTGTTCCTGATGCCGATCTGCATCGGCGCCAGCTGGCGCGCGATCGACAAGCGGGTCCCGGAATATATGGGCCTGTTCCTGTTCACCGAAGTGCTGATGATCGGCACCTTCGCGGCACAGGACCTCTTCCTCTTCTACGTCTTCTTCGAAGCTGGCCTCATTCCGATGTACCTCATCATCGGCATCTGGGGCGGGGCGAACCGCATCTACGCGTCGTACAAGTTCTTCCTGTACACGCTGCTCGGCTCTCTTCTCATGTTCGTCGCGATGCTCTATATGGCGCGCACGGCGGGCACGACTTCGATCCCGGCGCTGCTGGCCTATGACTTCCCGGCCTCGGTCCAGACCTGGTTGTGGATCGCCTTCTTCGCCTCGTTCGCCGTCAAGATGCCGATGTGGCCGGTCCACACTTGGCTGCCCGACGCGCACGTGCAGGCGCCGACGGCGGGTTCGGTCATCCTGGCGGGCGTGCTGCTGAAGCTCGGCGGCTATGGCTTCCTGCGCTTCCTGCTGCCGATGTTCCCGGAGGCGAGCGGACAGCTGACCTGGCTGATCTTCGCGCTGTCGGCGGTGGCGGTGATCTACGCCTCGCTGGTCGCGCTGGTGCAGTCCGACATGAAGAAGCTGATCGCTTATTCGTCGGTCGCGCACATGGCGATCGTGACCATCGGCCTGTTTGCCTTCAACCAGCAGGGCATCGAAGGCGCGATGATCATGATGCTCAGTCACGGTCTGGTGTCGGGCGCGCTCTTCCTGTGCGTCGGCGTCATCTACGACCGGCTGCATACCCGTGAGATCGCGCGCTATGGCGGGCTGTCGATCAACATGCCGCGTTACGCCGTGTTCTTCCTGTTCTTCACCATGGCCTCGATCGGTCTGCCGGGCACCAGCGGCTTCGTCGCCGAGTTCCTGTCGCTGATGGGCACCTATCAGGTGTCGACCTGGACGGCGCTGCTCTGCACCACCGGTATCATCCTGGGTGCGGCGTACATGCTCTATCTCTACCGGCGGGTCGCTTATGGCGAGATCAAGTCGGACGAGGTCGCGGCGATGCCCGACATGTCGGCACGCGAGCTGTGGCTGCTCGCACCGATCGCGGCGGTCACGCTGTGGATGGGTGTCTATCCGGAGAGCTTCCTGGCGCCGATGCGGAACGACGTGAAGATCCTGCTCCAGCGGATCGACCGGGCGAACCCGGGTTCGGACAGCCGTCCGACCGCCGGTAACCCCGCGCTCGCCACCACCCATGCCCCAGAGCGCCAAGCTGCGCACCAAGCTGCGCACGGGGAGGCGCACTGATGAGCTATTCGTTCAACCTTCTGATGGTCCTGCCCGAGCTGGTGCTGACCCTCGGCGCGATCGCGCTGATGCTCGTTGCCGCATGGGGTGGGAATGCCGCAACGCGTGGCATCTCGATCGCTGCCGTGTTCGTGCTGGCAGGCGCAATGGTTGCGCTCGCTGGTCCGGCGACCACGGGCGGGCTCGCCTTTGGCGGCCTGTACCGGGCCGACGCCTTTGCCGGTTTCGCCAAGGTCCTGATCTATCTGGCGACCGCCGTGGCGATCATCATGGCACCGCGTTTCTTCGCCCGTTCGCCGGGTGAGGATCTGCGGCCCGAATATCCCATTCTGATGCTGCTCTCGGCGGTCGGCATGGGCATGATGGTGTCGGCGGGCGACCTGCTGACCCTCTATGTCGGTCTCGAGCTGCAGAGCCTGTCGGCCTATGTGCTGGCGAGCTTCATGCGTCGCGACGGACGCTCGGCCGAAGCGGGCCTGAAATATTTCGTCCTCGGCGCGCTGGCCTCGGGCATTCTGCTCTATGGCATCTCGCTGGTGTACGGCTTCTCGGGCTCGACCGATTTCGCGCAGATCGCCGCTGCTTATGGCCGTGACGCTGCCACCGGCACGCGGTCGCTGGGCATGATGTTCGGCTTGGTGTTCGTGTTTGCGGGCCTCGCGTTCAAGATGTCGGCGGTGCCATTCCACATGTGGACGCCGGACGTCTATGAAGGCGCACCGACCCCGGTCACCGCTTTCTTCGCCTCGGCCCCGAAGGTCGCGGCGATGGCGCTGGCGGTGCGTGTCGCTGTCGAGGCGATGGGTTCGGCCGCGCAGCAGTGGCAGCAGATCGTAACCTTCGCGGCGTTGGCGTCGATCATCCTCGGTGCGGTCGCGGCCATCGGCCAGACCAACATCAAGCGGCTGCTCGCCTACTCGTCGATCAACAATGTCGGCTTTGCTCTGATCGGTCTGGCGGCGGGTACGGCGCAGGGTGTCGCGGCCGTGCTGACCTATCTGACCATCTACGTCATCATGACGCTGGGCGCGTTCCTGATCGTCATCCGTATGCGCGACGAGAACGGCAATCCGCTCGAGTCGATTTCCAGCCTGTCGGGCCTGTCGCGTACCCGTCCGGCATTGGCCTGGGCGATGGCGTTCTTCATGTTCTCGGTCGCGGGCATTCCGCCGCTGCTCGGCTTCTATGCCAAGTTCGCGGTGTTCAATGCGGCGGTCGCTGCGGGGCTGTTCCCGCTGGCGGTGATCGGTGTCGTCGCTTCGGTGATCGGTGCCTATTACTATCTGCGCATCATCAAGACGATGTTCTTCGATGAGCCGGCCGGGGCCTGGGACAATAGCGACGTTCAGCCGGTTGAAAACGGCCTGATCGCCCTGTCGGCGCTGTTCGTCTCGCCGGTCGGCTATTTGGCGATCCCGCTGCTCGGTGCCTGGTCGCTGGCAGCCGCTCGGGCGCTGTTCTGAGCCGATTGCTGCACGTCCCGGAAACGGGATCGACCAATGCCGATCTTCGCCAGCTTGCGGAAGCAGGGGGTGAAGACGGTCTTTGGCTCCGCGCCGACCGCCAGACGGCGGGGCGCGGACGCCAGGGGCGGGACTGGTCCTCGCCCATCGGCAATTATTACGGTTCGACGCTGGTGCGGTTGCGGCCCGGTGATCCGATGGCGGCGACGCTGGCCCTCGTCGCGGCAGTCGCGATCGAGGACGCGGTTCGGAGTTGCGTGCCGAATATCGGCGCACGCCTCGCATTGAAATGGCCGAACGATCTGCTGATCGACGGCGCCAAGCTGTCGGGTATCTTATTGGAGCGCACCGGCGATGCGGTCATCATCGGCATGGGGATCAACCTGGCGTCGGCCCCGGACCTATCCGACCGCGCCACGACCGCGCTGGTCGATCACGGCGTCACTGTCGCGCCCGCGACGATGCAGGCGCTGCTGGCCGATGCCATGACGCGCTGGCTGGCGGTGTGGCGTCAGCAGGGCCTGGCGAGCATCATCGAACGCTGGGAAGCGCGGGCCCATCCGCGCGGCACGCCGCTGACTGCGCGGTTGCCCGACGGACAGGCGCTGACCGGCGTATTCGACGGCCTGGCGAGCGACGGTGCGCTTCGGCTGACCTTGGCGGATGGCGCTGCCCATGTCATCCATGCCGGCGATATCTTCCTGGTCTGAGGGACAATCATGCTGCTTGCGATCGATGCCGGGAACACGAACGTGGTCTTCGCGCTGCTCGAAGGGCGGACGATCAAGGGCCGCTGGCGTATCGCGACCGATCCACGTCGGACGGGCGACGAATATGCGGTATGGCTCAGCCAGTTGCTAGCGCTGGAGGGGTATGCGCGCGAGGATGTGACCGGCGTCATCATCGCCACGGTCGTGCCGCGTGCGCTCCACAATCTTCAGGTGCTGGCGCAGAAATATTTCAAGGTCGATCCGCTGATCGCGGGCCGCGCGCCGGTGGAATGGGGGATCGCGATCGACGTCGACGAACCCGCCTCGCTGGGCGCGGACCGGGCGGTGAACACGATCGCGGCGCACGAACTCCATCCCGGCGACCTGATCACCATCGACTTCGGCACCGCGACGACGTTCGACATCAGCGACTATCAGGGCGCGTATAAGGGCGGGATCATCGCGCCGGGCATCAACCTGTCGCTCGACGCGCTGGTGACGGCGGCCGCCAAGCTGCCGCGCATCGCCATCGAGGCGCCCGAGAGCCGCAGCGTCATCGGCCGCAACACGGTCGACCAGATGCATATCGGCATCTTCTGGGGCTATGTCGCGATGATCGAGGGGCTGGTCGCGCGGCTGAAGGCGCAGGTCGGGCGGCCGGTCAAGGTGCTCGCAACCGGCGGCCTAGCCGCCCTTCTGAGCCCGCACACCGATGTTTTCGATCATATCGAGCCCGACCTGACCATTCAGGGGCTGGCGATCCTGTGGGAACGCGCCCATATCGGTTGAGCAAGTTTCGGTTCGGACTGCCCGCGAAAATCCGCCGGGCGTCCGAAACCGCAAAAGAGATGACCGCGCCCTGACCGGCGCAATCCCTATGCCCCTGGACCCCGCTTGCAGCGGGGTGGGGCTTCTACTGTCAGGAAGTGAATGACTCCGAAGAAAGAATTGCTGTTCTGCGCGCTCGGTGGGTCGGGCGAAATCGGCATGAACGTGAACCTGTACGGCACCGAAGGTAAGTGGGTGATGGTCGATTGCGGCATCACCTTTGCCGATCCGGCCTATCCCGGCATCGATGTGATCCTGCCCGATCTGAGCTTCATTGAGGACCGGCTGGACGATCTGGTCGGCATCGTGCTGACCCATGGTCACGAAGACCATATCGGCGCGCTGCCGTATCTGGCCGAAGATTTGGGCGTGCCGATCTATGCCACGGCCTTCACCGCCGGGCTCGTCCGCGGCAAGCTGGAGGAAGAGGGCAGCGCCAATCGCGTGAAGATCCGCGTGATGGAAACGGCCAAGACGTTCGAGGTCGGCCCGTTCGACTTCACCTTCGTGCCGCTGTCGCACTCGATCCCCGAGGCCAATGCGCTGCTGATCGAAACCGCGGTCGGCCGCGTGTTCCACACTGGCGACTGGAAGCTTGACCAGACCCCGGTCATCGGCAAGCCCGCCAGCCCGGCGCAGTTGGCCTCGATCGGCGACATGGGCGTTGACGTGCTTGTCTGCGATTCGACCAATGCCTTCAACACCGAAGCTTCGGGCTCGGAAGCCAGCGTGCGTCCCGGCATCACCGAGACGGTGGCCAAGGCCAAGGGGCGGGTGGTCGTCACCACCTTCGCATCGAACGCCGCGCGTCTGGTGACGCTGGGTGAAGTGGCCAAGGAAACCGGGCGCAAGCTGTGCGTGACCGGTCGTTCGCTCGACCGGATCCTGAAGGTCGGCAAGGCTTGCGGGTACTTCAAGGGCTTCCCGGAAACGGTCGATCCCGAGACTGCGATGCGGCTCCCGAAGGACCGCGTGCTGATCGTCGCGACCGGCGGCCAGGGCGAGCCGCGCGCTGCGCTGTCGCGCATCGCCGAGGGCAGCCATACGATCCGGCTCGACACCGGCGACACGGTGATCTTCTCGGCGCGCCAGATCCCGGGCAACGAGACGGCGGTCGGCCGTATCCAGAACATTCTGGCGGGCAAGGGCGTCCGCATGGTCACCGAGCGCCAGGCGCATGTCCATGTGTCGGGCCATCCCGGCCAGCCCGAACTGGCGCAGATGTACAAATGGCTGCGTCCGCGCACCCTGATGCCGGTACACGGCGAGATGCGGCATATGATGGAACATGCCCGCTTCGCGACCACCCAGGGCGTCCCGCAGACCCTGGTCCAGTCGGACGGCGACATGGTTCGCCTGCTGCCCGGCAACGCCGCCAAGATCGGCAATGTGCCGGTCGGGCGGCTGGTGCTCGACGGCGACGTGATCCTGCCGTCGGACGGCTCGACGATGAACGAGCGGCGCAAGCTGGCGATCAACGGCCAGATCTCGGTCGGTGTCGCGGTCGCGAAGGGGCGGCTGGTCGGCAGCCCGCAGATCCGCGTGCAGGGCGTGCCCGTCGAGGACGAGCGCGATGCCTTCATCGCCGAGGCGGTCGCCGCCGCGGCCAAGGCCGTCGATGGCCCACGTCGCAACACCGACAAGCTGCGCGAGGATATCCGTCTGTCGGTGCGCAAGGTTGCGACGCGCTGGACCGGCAAGAAGCCGATCGTCGACGTCCTGCTGATCGAGGGCTGATGCCATGCACTGGACGTCGGCGCTTGCGATCTACGTCCTGTTCTGGTTCCTCGCCGTGTTCCTGGTCCTGCCCTTCGGGGTCAGGACCACGCACGAAGCGGGCGAGCAGCATATCCCCGGCACGGCCGAAAGCGCGCCGCATGTGTTTCTGATCGGGCGCTTCTTTGTGCGCACCACGATCGTCGCGACGGTGATGTTCGCGGTCTTTTACCTGAACTATGTGAATGGCTGGATTACGGCCGACATGCTCGATTGGACCGGGGTCAGCCGAGGTATCTGATGGCCGGTTCGCCTCCGCTGTCACCGATATCTTTCTCGCTGGAGGAGGCCGAGACGCTGGTACTGGGCGCGCGCTGGGTCGCCGACCATGCGGACCCGGTGGCGGCCGAGGCGGCGCGAAAAGCGCTTGACCGGATCATGCGCGCATTGACGCCGAACCATGCCGAGGCGATGCGCGGGATCGCGCTCTTCGTCGGACCGCAGGCGGACGTCGATTTCGACGACATGGACGCCGATCCTGCGCCCTTGCACGCCGCTATCCAGGACGAGCGGCGGATAGCGCTTTTCTACAAGGATGGGGCGGGGGAGGTGACCGAGCGGGTCATCTGGCCCTTCGCGATGGCGGTGTTCGACCGGACCGACGTGCTGCTCGGCTGGTGCGAGTTGCGGGGCGATTACCGGACGTTTCGTATCGATCGGATCGTCGCGGCGCGGGTGTTGCTCGACCGCTATCCCCGCCCGCGCGCGGCGCTGCTGAGCGAATGGCTTCAGGCGGATGGGGTGCCGCATGAGCGGTTCCGGCTTATCGAAAGCGACGCGAGCGAGAGGTGAGGTTGGGGGCGTGGCCTTCGACTTCGCTCAGGCTGAACGGGGGGGGGTGAACCAAGCCGCCCTCGCCGTCGCCGATCATCCCCACCAGCGTTCACGCTGAGCGAAGTCGAAGCGCAAGGGAAGCCGTTTACCGCAACCGCTCGATCGCCTGGGCCAGCGCCACATAGAGCTTGCCCATGTCCGACGACAGCAACGTCACGCCCAGCGGCGATCCGTCGCGCTGAGCTAGTACGCCGCGCAACATCGCCTCGAAGTCGTGGATGTAGCGATTCACGTGATCGCGGAACTTCAGGTCGTCGTCATACAGGTCGGCGATCTCGCGGGCCTGGTGCGAGTCCAGGATGCGCACTGCGCGGCGGGTGAAGACGCCGCGATCCCCCTTGAGATAGGCGGCCCAGGCGCTGTCGGTGACCTCGGGCGCATAGATTTTGGCGATGTCGATCGACGCCGAGTTCAGCGATTCGACCAACAGCGAGGCACGGCGCGCGAAATTGTCGCGATCGGCCTCCTCGCGTTCTGTCCGTGCCTCCTCGATTCGGGCCTCGACGATCCCGGTCTTCTCGACGATCAGGTCGGCCTGTCGCGCCAGACGCTCGGTCGCGCGAGTGGCAGCCTCGACCGCGCCCTGGGTGGCGTCGACGATGGCGTGAATCTGTCGCTCGACCGTGTCGCCGGTGGCGCGGCGCATTGCGTCGGCGCTGGCGCGTTCCAGCGCCTCGGCGGCCTGCGGAATGACCTCGGCCAGCGTCTCGCGCGCCTGTTCGGCCGCCGTCGCCGCCGTTTCGCGGACCCGCAACAGCGCATCGACCAGCTTGGGCGCGGCCTCGTCGGCGAAGCGGTGCGAGCGCTCGATCGTCTCGTCGACCATCATGCCCAGCGCATCGGCCTTGGCCCGGCCGCTCGACAGCGTTTCGATCAGCGAGCCCGAGAGCGTTTCCAGCGTCTGGCGCTGTTCGGCGATGACGTCGGCGATCGCCTCGATCGCCTCGTGCGTGCTTTCCGCCGCCGCGACCAGCGCCAGCAGTTCGGGCTTGGTCTGTACGACGACATGGTGGCTGGCGTGCATCCGCTCGTCCAGGCGACCCAGCGCCTCGGGCAGCGTCTCGTCGATCTCGCGCGCCGCCGCGTCGAGGGCGATCAGCAGCGTCTCGGTGGTGCCGATGACGCGGTTGGCCATGGTTTCACCCGCCTCCAGCGCGCCGGTCATCGCATCGGCGGACCCGCCGAGTGCGCTGATCGAGGCTGCCAGCATCTGCGACTTTTCGGTGCCCTGCGCGTGCAGCACCGCGATCCGGGTTTCCACGCGGTCCAGCGCGGTGTCGAGTGCATCGATCATCGCCTCGCCCGCGATCCGCTGCGCATCCAGTTCCCCGGTCAGGCGCGCGACCGCGCCGTCGACGGTGGTGATCCGCTCGGCCAGCGCGTCGGCGCTGTCCCGCGCCGCACTGTCGAGCGCCGCCTGGTTCGCCGAAACCATGGCCAGCATCGCGTCGCCTTGGGCGGCGATGCCCTTGCGCGACTGGTCGATCGCCTCCGCCGTGCGGTCGAGCAGTTCGTCGATCGTCACGGCGACATTGGCGGTGACGTTTTCCAGATGCTCGCCGGCGGTCCGGCTGGTCGCCTCCATTTGCTCGATATGCTGGGCCAGGCGAAGCGCGGCGCCGCTGGCGATGGTGTCGGCATCCTGCCCGCGTCGGCCCAGCGCCACGAATTGCGCGTCGAGTGCGGCGGCGTGCGTCTGCGCCGAACGGGCGGCCTCTGCCATCCGGTCGCCCGCCTCGCCGACGGCGTCGGTCGCCTGGGGCAGGGCGTCGAGAAGCTGGTTCAGGCTGGCCTGGCTGGTGCCGGCCACCTCGGCAAGCGTTCGGCCATGAAGCTCGACCATCTGGATATCGTCGGCCAGATCGCGGGCGATCGTGTTGAAGCGTGTCTCGGCCGCCTGCGCCATTTCGGACAGGGCGATGGCCTGGGCCGACAATTCCGACCGGTTGGCGGCCAGCGCGTGGCCGATCGCGGTGACCGCCTGTTCCAGCGCCATCGCCTCGCGCCGCATGTCGTGCGCGGTCATGGCGAAGCGCCGCTGCTCGGCCTGGCTGTTGCGCTGGGTCACCAGCCACAGCACTGCGATCAGCAGCGGCCCGGCCAGCGCCAGCGTTACGATCGGCGCCAGCGTGCTGGGGGACATCACCGCCACTCCGCTCAACCCCCAGGCCAGCGCCCCGCCGAACCAGCCGATTGCTGCGACGCCCGCCACGATCAGCGGGATGGGCGATGCGGGTTCCAATTCGTGCGCCATGCCATCGGTGCCTTCGTCCAGCCAAGGGCTTGGGGGCAGGGGGAGCGCGGAGTCTCCCATGTCGCCCCCCCTATCCGTTGCGTACGGGGTGGGGTGATCGACCGGCAGCGCCTCGGCCTCCGGCATGTCCGACCTGTCCTGACGCTCCGCGCGCAAATCCACGATCATGAAGGCCCCCGTGTCACAATGGGCCGGTTTATCACGTTTGCTCGGCGCAGAAAGCGAATTGCGCTATTCCGTTCGGCGGCCATCCCGGTTTAGAGGCGTGGGATGACCTATGAGCACGGAACGATCGACTCCGCCCTGGCGGCCGTTGCCGGGGATGAGCCGGCCGTCATTCAGGATCTGCGCCGCGCTTTTCTCGAAGGCGTGACGCGTGCTCTGGAGACGATGAAGGTGGCGCGCGACGGGCAGGAGTGGCGCGAGGCGGCACTGCGGCTCAAGGGGCTGGCCGCCAGCGTCAGCGCACTGCCGCTGATGACCCTGGCGGGGCAGGCAGCGGAGCGTGACACGCGCGACAACGACCTGCTCGACCGCATTGCAGAGGTCGTGGCGCGCCTTTGATGGCATCCGTCCGTCGCTGGCCCCGTTCGGGGGCTGGCATGGTGGAGCGGGAGAGCTTAACAGCACGCGATGCTGTCAGGTCTTCTCTTTGCGATTGACGACGCCGACGACCGCCCCGGGCGGTTGACGGCCACCTTGCCGTTCGCCGGGGTCACCCTGATCGAATATCAGGCCCGGCTGTTGATAGCGGCAGGCGCGGCGCAGATCATCATCGTGGTCGCCCGGCTGACCCCCGAATTGCTGGGCGCGATCGCCCGCATCGCCCAGCGCGGTGTCGTGGTCGATACGGTGCGCAGCGCGGTCGAGGCCGCCGAAAAGCTCCATCCGCTGTCCCGGCTGGTCGTGCTGGCGGACGGGTTGATCACCACTGAGGACATGATCGCGCTGGTCCTGCGCGACGGTGGCCAGGATGCGCTGGTGGTCGTGCCTGAAGCGGGGGCCGAGCCGGGCCTGGAGCGGGTCGGCGGGCAAATGGCCTGGTCGGGTGTCGCCCGTCTCGATCCCCGTCGCGTCGCCGAGGTCGCGGCGCTCCCGCGCGATTACGACCTGCAATCCACCCTGCTGCGGATGGCGGCGCAGGCGCGAGCAACCCATATCCTGCTGCCTGCCGATGCCGAAAAGGCCGGACATGGTATCGTTCACCGGGCCGAGGCGCTGGACGCGCGCGGCCGTGCGGTGGTCGCCCGACTGGTGTCGGGACGGCGGAGCTGGTTCGACCGCTATATCCTGGCCCCGGTCGCACGGCTCGCCTTGCCGCGCTTGGTCGAACGGGCGGTGCCTGCGCATGTCGCGGGGAGCGCGGGCGCGGGGCTGGGTCTGCTGGGACTGGCGCTGATCGTGTTCGGTTTTCCTGCCCTGGGCCTGACGGTTGCGGTGGCGGGCACGCTGGCCCTGGGGCTGGGCGAGACGCTGGCGGGATTGCGGGACGAACAGGGCGCGGCGCGGGGGCACTCCGCGGCGATCGCCGGGCTGGCGGCGCTCGCCATCGCCGCGCTTGGCTGGCATTATTACCACGCGCTGGCCGAGGAGATCGCCCCGATCCTGGCGTTGATGCTGATCATTCTGGGTATCCTGGCCGAGCGGGCCGGGCTGTATCGCTTTCGGCGTCGCTGGTGGGCGAGCCCGCCTGCCTATCTGCTGGTCGTCCTGCCGCTGGCCTTGTTGGGCGCGGGGCTCTGGGGACTGGTGCTGGCGGGCATCTATGCGATCGTCACCTTGGCGTCCGCAATCGAGACATTGCGCGCGCAAGTTTAGTGTCGCTTTAACACCATTGGGGTTAGCGGAGAGGCATGGCGGTCGAACCGGACCCATTTGAGCCTCCCCAGTGGCAGGGCGCGGCACTGTCGATGCGTATGGCGTCGGCCCGTGTGCGCGCCGCCGCGCGGCGATCGGTGGCGGTGGCGGACCTGCGGCTCGACGAAGAGCATCGGCTGACCGAGCGTATCCGGTTCGACGTGACGGCGCGGCTGCGCCTGCTGGTCGAGACGACCGCGCGCGACCTGTTGCGTCAGGTCGAGCGGCTGACCGATGATGGCGGGGTCGCCGCGACGCTCCTGCCGCACGATCGGCTGGTCGAGCGGCTGCGGCAGGCGGGATGCCTGACCGATCCCGATCTGATCGACGAACTGGTGGCGCAGGTGCGCCTGACCCTGCTGGCCGAGGCGTTGCCGGTCGAGAATGTGGCGGGTGACGCGCCCAGCCTGCTCGTCCGTTTGACCGAAGCGCCCGACCGGATCGTCGCGGCGGCGGCGCGGGCCGTGCTGATCGCCGAGGGGCGGGGCCGGATTACCGGGCAGCCGGACGAAGCGGTCGCGCTGCCCGCCGAATTGCAGCAGCGGCTGGTCTGGATCGTCGCAGCCGCCCTTCGTCAACAGGATGATGCCGCGCTGGACACGGCGCTGGCCCAGGCCGTCGAGCGGGTGCTGGCGGCACAGGATGCGAGCGAACGCCCGCTGGCCGCCGCGCTGCGACTGGCCGCCGCGATCGACGCGCGGGCGAGCGAGCTGCCCGAATTGCTGGTCGAAAGCCTGCTCAACCGCCAGCCTGGCCTGTTCATCGCGCTGCTTGTCCATGCGACCGGTATCGATGCCGATCTGATGCGCGAGATCGTGCTGGAGCCGGAGGGTGATCGCCTGTGGCTGGTGCTGCGCGCGCTCGACCTGGACCGGGCGACGGTCGCGCGGATCGGCCTGTCGCTGTGCGAGGCCGATGGCCGTCGTGACGTGGAGGGTTTCGCCGATGCGCTCGACGGCATCGTCGCCGTATCGGCCGAAGAGGCCCGACGTGCGACCGCCACCTTGCGGCTGCCGCGTTCTTTCCGCGCGGCGATGGAGCGTTTGGAAGGTCTCGCGCGTCGATGACCTCGATGGACAGTCCCGGCGAATCAATGGTCGCGCGCGCGATATTGGATGCGGGTGATCATATCCTGTCGGCCGACCCCCCGATCGAGCTTCTGCATATGCGCGCCGGGGGCGGGGCGACCGACCGCTTGGCGGTGGCGCCGATCGCGCGTATTGCCCGGCTCGCCCGTCGCCTGGGCATTGCGGTGTCGCGCAAGGTCGTCGTCGCGGATGAGGAAGGCGATCTCGACCTGTGGGTGCAGGCGCGGCCCGAAACCGGCCAGATCCGCCTGAGCGTTAGCGGCTGGCGCGATCGCGCGGCCTGGCGGCCCATCGCGACACCCGCCGATCATGCCGCGATGGGCGCGGACTTTCGTTGGGAAACCGATGCTGCGCTGCGCCTGACCTTCCTGTCGCCGGGCGCGGGTCAGCGGCATGGTTTCGATGCCGACGCGATGCTCGGTCGCCCACTGCACGCCCTGTTCGCGTTCGAAACCCCGACTGGCAGCACCAGCCGTTTTCTGGCCGACACCACGACGCTTGATGGGCGTGCGGCCCGGTTGCGCCCGACTGATGTACCGGTCCGCCTGTCGGCGGCGATCCGGCATGACGGCATGGGCGGCATTGCCGGGCTGTTCGGAGCGACCTTCCTGATCGACGAGCCGGGCGAGGCGGATGACGAATTCGCCCTGGCGCCGGGCGGCCCGCCGCTGACCGAGGCATTTACCGCCGGGTTGGACAAGGCATTGCGCACGCCGCTGGCGCGGATCGTCGCCAATGCCGACAGCATCGCCGCGCGCGCCGATGGGCCGATCGCCGCCGACTATGCCGAATATGCGCAGGATATCGCCCATGCCGGACGGCATTTGATCGGCCTGGTCGACAATCTGGTCGAGTTGCAGGCGATCGAACAACCTGATTTCCGCTTGGCCGCGACGCCCATCGATCTTGCCGACGTCGCCCGCCGGGCCGCCGGGCTGCTGGGCGTTCGCGCCGATACGGCGGGCGTCACGATCCGTCGCCCGGCGGCGGACGAAGGGTTGCCCGCGATCGGGGATTTCGGCCGTTCGCTGCAGATCCTGATCAACCTGATCGGCAATGCGGTCCGTTACTCCCCGCGCGGAGGCGAGGTGGTGATCGCCGTCGAGCGCGATGGTCCCTGGGCGCTGGTCAGCGTCGCCGACCACGGCAAGGGAATCGCCGACGAGGATCAGGCGCGAATCTTCGAGAAGTTCGAACGCGTCGATCCCAGCGAAGCCGGTGGCAACGGCCTGGGCCTGTATATCGCCCGCCGCCTGGCGCGGGCGATGGGCGGCGAACTCAGCGTCGACAGCGTACCTGGCGAGGGCGCGACCTTCACCTTCCGCCTTCGCGCGCAATAAAAAAGGCTCCCGAAGGAGCCCCTTTTCATTTCCGTGATCCGACCGTTCAGCGTCGCCGTCTTGGCAAACGCCGCGCGACCAGGATCAGCGCCAGTCCGCCGATCGCGAGGAAGGCCCCGCGATCGGCCCACTCGCCGCGACCGAGCATGAAGCTCTCGTCGGGCCAGCGGATGTAACCCAGGCCCTGACCGATCCACAGACCACCGGTCAGCGCCAGGAGGACGCCGATGGCGATCAGGATCGGCCGGGCCCGGTTCATGGCTTAGCGCTGCTCGACCGGAACGTACGAACGTTGCGTCGGGCCGGTGTACAGCTGACGCGGACGGCCGATCTTCTGGTCGGGATCGGTGATCATCTCGTTCCACTGCGCGACCCAGCCGACGGTGCGGGCGAGCGCGAACAGCACGGTGAACATCTCGG
>Ga0308171_1003522_pt1 | contig 14202 bp, 9 predicted proteins | sample PhyGR1_FD_202135 | JGI IMG/M metagenome (GOLD analysis project Ga0308171, IMG submission 202135) | Phyllosphere microbial communities from UC Gill Tract Community Farm, Albany, California, United States - DLSLSG.R1 | ecosystem: Host-associated > Plants > Phyllosphere > Unclassified | place: USA... | reverse complement strand
GCCCTGCTGGTCAGCGGCTGCGCCAATCATATGTCGCAACGCAGTGAGCACGAGGAGCGGGTCGAGCGCAAATTGCTCGATCACAGCCTGCAGATCGATGTAGGCGAACCCAAAGTGCTGGAACTGCCGCAACGCCGGGTTCGCATTCACGAGCAGAAGACCTTCGAGGTCACCGAGTTCGAAGTCACCCGGCATTACGACCGTTACACCCCCTATCAGCCTTGGCGCAAAGTCTACGAGATGCCCCTGGGCGCGGTGGCCCTGGTGGCGGGCGCGGGCGCCAATGTGGCGAACATCTTCGCCCTCGGCAACCTGCCTTCGAGCATGACCCATGACTGGCTGATCTACGGCATAGACGGGCTCAACCCGTTCATGAACGTGCAATCCCATGGACGCGCGCAACAGAACCTGGCGGGTATCGATGAAGTTCAGCGCGACAAGCGCCTGGATTATTCAAGCCTGCCGTGGAGCGAGCGTCCCGTGCAGGTCACCGCCGGCCAACACACCCACGAGCTGACCACCGACCGTAACGGCGTGCTGCGCCTGAACCTGTTGGACAGCCCGTTCGCCGAGCAGGACCTTAACCATGTCACCACTTTGAAGATCAGCGTGGAGGATGGTCAGGACGACGCGCACTCGGACTCGACCCTGGCTATCAGCAAGACCCTGCGCGGCAAGTTGCTCGAAGCCCACGGCTTGATCTACGACGATCTGGAAGACGACGAAGTCAGCCAGTGGGTACACCGGGTCAAGCGCCTGTCGGAGCTGGGTCTGGAAGAAGAAGCCAGCGAGCTGGAACAAAGCCTGATCGAACTGACCCGCAATGATCCGGAGTTGCAGCAGGAATTCCTGCAAGCGCTGACCAAGGATGCGGGGCGACTCGTGGCAGATCCAGGCGCACGCTGAGAGCTCAAAGGGTTGGAGATGGATGTGGGAGGAGCCCCTTCCACATTTTGATTGGCGGTTTCTACCAGGCGAATTCTAGCTGTTCGTTACCGCCACTGAGGTCCAACAACCGTACCCCGATCCCCAGCAGACGCACCGGCTTGCCGCCGCGATTGAACGCTTGGGTCATCAACTGTTGATAACTCTCCAGATCCCGCCCTGCCCCGGCCTGCTCCAAGGTGGTCTGGGTAAAGTCATGAAACTTCACCTTCACGAACGGCTTGCCCGCGCGATAACTGTTGTCGATGCGCGCCATGCGCCCGGCCAGGGTTTCCATCAGTTCGGGCAATTTAGCCAGGCAGCTTGAGAGATCCGGCAGGTCCACATCGTAGGTATTTTCCACACTGATGGATTGCCGACGGCTGTCGTTCTGTACCAAGCGATCATCGATGCCACGGGCCAGACTCCACAGTCGCTCGCCAAAACTGCCGAATTCCCGCACCAGCGCCAGCTTGTCCCATTCGCGCAGCTGCAGGCAGTCCTCAATGCCCAAGCGCGCCAGTTTGTCAGCGGTAACTTTGCCCACGCCGTGGAGCTTGCTTACGCGCAACTGCGAGACAAACGCTTCTACCTGATCCGGCGTGATCACAAACAGGCCATTGGGCTTCTTCCAATCGCTGGCAATCTTGGCCAGGAACTTGTTCGGTGCCACGCCAGCTGACACCGTGATGTGCAATTGATTGGAGACGCGACGACGGATGTCCTGGGCAATGCGTGTGGCGCTGCCGCCAAAATGCGGGCTGTCGGAAACGTCCAGATAGGCTTCATCCAGCGACAACGGTTCAATCAGGTCGGTGTAGTCGCGAAAGATGGTCTGGATTTCCTTCGACGCCTCTTTATAAGCATCCATGCGCGGCTTGACGATGGTCAGATCCGGGCACAGCTTCAAGGCGTGCCGTGACGACATCGCCGATCGCACCCCGTAGGCCCGCGCTTCATAGTTACAGGTGGCAATCACCCCTCGACGATCGGCTGAACCACCGACCGCCAGAGGCTTCTGCGCCAGACTCGGGTCATCGCGCATCTCGATGGCGGCGTAGAAGCAATCACAGTCAACGTGGATGATTTTGCGCTGCGTCATAAATAGAAGGGGCAATTCAACGGGCGATCAGTATCGCATTCACCCCTGTATATAGCACCAGTAGTTTGAATCTTCCGCCTGAACGGTAGGAATTCTCCTCCATGGATTTATTTTCTCAATCGGATTCACCACCTCGATAGAGCTGAAAGCCTCGGCCTGACTGGGCCCGCGGTGTTTTCGGCGCACCTCGCCGAACGCTAACCGATTGAACCCAAAGCGCTTTTCTTGGATTTACGGGTTGACACACTCGCGTTCCTCTGTAGAATGCCGCCACACAGACGCGGGATGGAGCAGTCTGGTAGCTCGTCGGGCTCATAACCCGAAGGTCGTCGGTTCAAATCCGGCTCCCGCAACCAAACATCAAAAAAGGCTACTCGAAAGAGTGGCCTTTTTTGTGCGCGTCTGTTTTGACATGTATGGAAATTGTAAGACAAAAAAATCTTTGCCCACCGTAGACTTACCGTGCGAAGCGCAGGCAGGGCCATCAATTCACACTTATTTGACCCATTAGGTCATTAACGGTTGACACCTCGCCGTCTGACTGTAGAATGCCGCCCACAGACGCGGGATGGAGCAGTCTGGTAGCTCGTCGGGCTCATAACCCGAAGGTCGTCGGTTCAAATCCGGCTCCCGCAACCAAACATCAAGAAAGGCTACTCGAAAGAGTGGCCTTTTTTGTATCTGGCGGAAAAGTTCTTCTGAAACAATGACATGGCATCTTTCATGAAACCGTACAGGGTTTGTGGAGTCCATCTCAGCACACGCTATGCTTACTCCTCTACGACCGATGGTCGCAGTCGCCGCCCCCGGTGATACGCGTTAATATTTGTAATTATTTTGTCCATAGGGATTGGTAACTTGGCTGGATACCCCCATCCTGTCGCGCACAATCCTAGAGGTGATTGATGCGCGCCAACTCGTCTGAACCACAAGACTCCGTGACTGCAACCCAACCGATCGCCCCTACCCGTTTGCGTTGGCTTGATCTATTGAGCAAATACCGACAGCCGATCGGCCTGGCCGTTACGTTGTTGCTGTTTGCAATCGCCCTGATCGCCTGTCGACACCTGTTGCTGGAGCTGGATCTCTACGCTCTCCACGACTCCATCCTGGAAGTGCCCAAGCCAGCCTTACTGGGAGCCTTCGCCGCGGCCGTCGCCGGCTTTGTGATCCTGCTGGGCTATGAATTTTCCGGCGCCCGCTACGCAGGGGTGAACCTACCCGCCAAGACTCTGGCCCTCGGCGGCTTTACCGCATTTGCCATCGGCAACGCCATTGGCCTGTCGATGCTCTCGGGCGGGTCGGTGCGTTACCGTCTCTATGCCCGCCACGGCATCGGGGCTTCGGAGGTGGCGCGCATGACGGTGTTTGCCAGCCTGGCCCTGGGCACTGCCCTGCCGCCGCTGGCCGCTCTGGCGACCTTGAGCAACCTGCCGGCCGCCGCCACCTACCTGCATCTGCCGCAGATACTGCTCGGCGGCATAGCCGGCGCCGTGCTGTTGCTGTCGACGGTGCTGTGCATCGGTATTTATCGCCGCCGCCTGCCGGAACAACCGTTTGCTGACAACCTGCTGGTCAAAGTCGGCCGCCGTACGCTGCGCCTGCCCGGGCGTCGCCTGACCTTCCTTCAGTTGATCATCACCGCGCTGGACGTCGCCGCCGCTGCCACCGTCCTTTATATGTTGCTACCGGAGGCGCCGCCCTTCGGGCCGTTCCTGCTGGTGTACCTGTTGGCCCTGGCCGCGGGCGTGCTCAGCCATGTACCGGGCGGTGTGGGGGTGTTCGAGGCCATCCTGCTCGCCGCCTTCGCCGATAAGCTCGGCGCCGCGCCATTGGCGGCCGCGCTGCTGCTGTATCGCATGATCTATGTGGTGCTGCCGCTGTTGATTGCCTGTGTATTCCTGCTGGTCAACGAGGCCCAGCGCCTGTTCCAAACCCAGCAGAGCCTGCGGGTTGCCTCGGGCCTGGCGGCACCGGTGTTGGCCGTACTGGTTTTCTTGTCCGGCGTGGTCCTGCTGTTTTCCGGCGCCACGCCGGAAATCGATTCACGCCTGGAAAACATCGGCTTCCTGATTCCCCACCGCCTGATTGACGCGTCCCACTTCGGCGCCAGCCTGATCGGCGTGCTGTGCCTGCTGCTCGCTCAAGGGCTGCGTCGACGTCTGTCGGCCGCCTGGATGCTGACCATGGTGCTGCTGCTGGTGGGCGCCCTGCTCTCACTGCTTAAAGGCTTCGACTGGGAAGAAGCCACCCTGATGACCATGACTGCGGTGCTGCTGGCGATCTTTCGACGCTCGTTCTACCGCGCCAGCCGACTGACCGAGCTACCGTTTTCGCCGCTGTACCTGGTGGCCAGCGTCTGCGTGCTGGGGGCTTCAATCTGGCTGCTGCTGTTTGCCTATCAAGATGTCCCCTACAGCCATCAACTGTGGTGGCAGTTCACCCTCGACGCCAACGCGCCGCGTGGCCTGCGCTCGTTGCTGGGCGCAGCGGTGTTGCTGGTGATTGTGTCGCTGACCTGGCTGCTGCGCACCGCGCGTCCGGTGATCCATTTACCGACGCCGGAAGAGCTGGAGCGCGCCACCAAGATTTTAATGGCTTCATCCCAACCCGACGGCGGCCTGGCGTTGACCGGCGACAAAGCCCTGCTGTTTCACCCAAACGACGAAGCGTTTCTGATGTACGCCCGACGCGGGCGCAGCCTGGTGGCCTTGTACGATCCGATCGGCCCGACCCAACAACGGGCCGAGATGATCTGGCAATTCCGCGACCTATGTGACATCCACCACGCGCGCCCAGTGTTCTACCAAGTGCGGGCGGAGAACCTGCCGTACTACATGGATATCGGCCTGACCGCGATCAAGTTGGGCGAAGAAGCCCGAGTCGACCTCAAGCGCTTTGACCTGGAAGCCAAGGGCAAAGAGATGAAGGATCTGCGTTACACCTGGAACCGCGGCACCCGGGACGGTTTGTCCCTGGAAATCTGCGAACCGGGCACGGCGCCGATGGAGGAGCTAAAGGTCATTTCCGATGCCTGGCTGACCGGTAAGAACGTGCGGGAAAAAGGCTTTTCCCTGGGGCGCTTCAGCGACGACTACCTTAAGCACTTTCGCATTGCGATTATTCGCTTCGAAGGGCGCCCGGTTGCCTTCGCCAACCTGCTCGAAACCTACAGCCACGACCTGGCCAGCCTGGACCTGATGCGCGCGCACCCGGATGCACCCAAGTTGACCATGGAATTCATGATGGTCGGCCTGATTCAACACTACAAAACCCACGGCTACGCCCGCTTCAGCCTCGGCATGGTGCCGCTGTCGGGCCTACAACCGCGACGCGGCGCTCCGCTGACCCAGCGCTTGGGCTCGATGGTGTTCCGCCGCGGCGAGCAACTGTATAACTTCCAAGGTTTGCGCCGCTTCAAAGACAAGTTCCAGCCCGACTGGGAACCTCGTTACATGGCCGTGCCCGCCGGACTCGATCCGCTGGTGGCATTGGCCGATACCGCCGCCCTGATCGCGGGCGGCTTGACTGGACTGGTGAAACGCTGATGATTCGACGCTCCTGGCGGTATGTATTGGCCTTTGTAGTGCTGCTCGCCCTGATCCTGGGCGGCGGCTTTTGGTACTGGAACCGCCCTGCCCCGCAGCCCACCCTGGAGCAGTTGCCCCAGGCCGATGGTGTTGCGATGACCCGCGTGACCCCGAACGGCACTGCCAAAGCCCGTGTGATCGTGGCGGTGATGGCCGACGACGTGTTGGCCGACAGTCAATTGCTTGCCCTGAGCCAGGGCGGTAAAGCGCAGATCGTGCAGGTGGTGCTGCCCAAGGATGACTGCAAGCTACAAGAACAAGCCTTGCAAGGCGCTCTGGCGCAGCTCAAAGGCCCAGCGACCCTGGTCAGCGGCATCGGCCCCGGCGCAGCCCTCGCGTGGCGCTGGCTGGCCACACAGAACGACGATAAGGCCAATGCCATCTCCGTTGGCTTTGCCCTGGTGCAGGAAGGTTGCAAGGATCCGCTGCCGAAGACCGCCGCCCACGGCAACTGGCTGGTGGCCTGGAACGACAACCCTGACGACGAAAGCGCCAGTTTCGTACGCGATACGCCGCGCGCCACTACCAGCATCAGCGACTACGACATTCATTACCCGCAGGTGCTGAACAACGAGCTGCGCAAGCAATTGGTGGGTTCGGACAACGGCGGCCTGGCGATCCCGGTGGTTGAAGTGCCGGCCGGGCAAGCCAAGGACACCGTCACGCTGTTTCTCTCCGGTGACGGCGGCTGGCGCGACCTGGACCGCGATGTGGCCAGCGAGATGGCCAAGATCGGCTACCCCGTGGTCGGTATCGACACCCTGCGCTACTACTGGCAGCACAAGACCCCGGAACAAAGCGCCAAGGACCTCACCGAGCTGATGCAGCACTACCGGCAGAAGTGGGGCACCAAACGTTTCGTATTGACCGGCTACTCATTCGGCGCCGACGTCCTGCCCGCTATCTACAACCGCCTGCCGGAAAACGAGCAACAGCGGGTCGATGCGATCATCCTGCTGGCCTTCGCCCGCACCGGCAGCTTTGAAATCGAAGTGGAAGGCTGGTTGGGTAACGCCGGCAAAGAGGCCGCCACCGGGCCGGAAATGGCCAAGTTGCCAGCGGACAAAGTGGTATGCATCTACGGTGCCGAAGAAGTCGATGAGAGCGGCTGCACCGATAAGACTGCCGTGGGCGAAGCCTTGAAGCTGCCGGGCGGCCATCACTTCGACGAGAACTACCCGGCACTGGCCAAACGCCTGGTAGATATCATCGTCAAGCACCAGGCCAAGTCCGAGTAATTCCGGGCTGTACGCCAAACAAACTGTGGGAGGAGGCTTGCCCCCTCCCACAGTTGTTTTGCGGCCTTAGTAAAATCTAGCGCGGTTCGATGTGGGCAATCATCAGTTGCACGGTTTCATTGCCACGAAACTCGTTCACATCCAGCTTGTAGGCCAATTCCACCCAACGCACCGTCGGGTTCGGCCAGACTTCCCGATCCACCCCGAACGCGATGCCGTCGAGCTTCACCGAACCGCACTCACTCTTGAGCACCACCTTCAGGTGCCGCTCCCCCACCACCCGCTGCTCTACCAACTGGAACACCCCGTGAAACAACGGCTCGGGAAAGTGCTGGCCCCAAGGGCCGGCATGCCGCAGAGCGCGGGCCAGTTCCAGGTGGAATTCCTCCACCGCCAAGGTGCCATCGGACAGCAGGCGCCCGGTGAGGTCTTCTTCACGCAATTGCCGACGCACTTCGGCATCGAAAGCTTCAGCGAACAGCGGGAAATTTTCCTCAGGCAACGTCAGCCCCGCCGCCATGGCGTGTCCGCCGTATTTTGAGATTAGCGTGGGATGCTGGCTAGCGACTACAGCCAGCGCGTCACGGATATGGAAACCCGGCACAGATCGCCCTGAGCCTTTAAGCTGACCGTCACCGGCGTCGGCAAAGGCGATGGTCGGGCGGAAATAGCGTTCTTTCATGCGCGACGCCAGGATGCCGATCACCCCCTGATGCCACTCCGGATCGAACAGGCACAGGCCATAGGGCATGGAGTCCACCGGCAAGTCCTTGAGCTGGGCCAGGGCCTCGCGCTGCATGCCCTGCTCGATGGATTTACGGTCTTGGTTCATGCCGTCCAGTTGCGCGGCCATCTCACGCGCCGCAGCGAAATCGCGAGTCAGCAGGCATTCGATACCCAGGCTCATATCGTCCAGGCGCCCGGCGGCGTTGAGCCGTGGCCCGAGGATAAAACCCAGATCGGTGGAGGTGATTCGCGCCGCATCGCGCTTGGCCACTTCAAGGATTGCCTTGATCCCCGGTCGCGCGCGCCCGGCGCGAATACGCTCCAGCCCCTGATGGACGAGAATGCGATTGTTGGCGTCCAGGGGCACCACGTCGGCGACGCTGCCCAGGGCTACCAGATCGAGCAGGTCCCCGATATTGGGCTGTGGCGTGTTCGCATACCACCCCAACTCGCGCAGGCGTGCGCGCAGGGCCATCAATACGTAGAAAATCACGCCGACACCGGCCAGGGCTTTGCTGGGGAACGTGCAGCCAGGCTGGTTCGGATTGACGATGGCGTCCGCCGCCGGCAACTCTTCCCCCGGCAAGTGGTGGTCGGTGACCAGCACCTTCAGCCCCGCCGCTTTTGCCGCTGCCACGCCTTCGACGCTGGAAATGCCGTTGTCCACGGTGATCAGCAGTTGCGGCTCGCGCTGCAGCGCCACGGCGACGATTTCCGGCGTGAGGCCATAACCGTATTCGAAGCGGTTGGGCACCAGATAATCGACATGGGCCGCACCCAGCAACCGCAGGCCCAGGGTGCCGACGGCGCTGGCCGTGGCGCCATCGGCATCGAAGTCGCCCACGATCAGGATGCGCTGGCGTTGCTCCAGCGCGGTCACCAGCAAGTCCACCGCGGTATCGATACCCTTGAGCTGCTGGTAGGGAATCAACCGCGCCAGGCTCTTGTCCAGCTCGGCCTCGGACTGCACCCCGCGCGCGGCGTAAAGGCGGGTCAACAGGGGCGGCAAGTCACCGAGAAACGGCAGGACGGCGGGCAACGGACGAGGATCGATACGCATGGGGTGAAGGAAACTTCTCTTTAATAAGACGGTTAAACGGCAAGGCTGAAATCAACTGACAGGCGACGTGGGAGGGGCAGGCCCCTTCCGACCGTTTCAACCACGCTCGCCGACCAGCCACTGCAGCTGCACTTCATGCTGGCCACGGTCGTCGGTGACGAACATCGTGCCTTCGCTGATCATCACATCCCACTTGATCACCCGGGGCATGTCCTTGGCCAGGGTTTCGAGGACTTCCTGCGGCACAGCCGCGATGTGCACGTTCTTCAGGTTAGCGGCGACCGGCACCACTTTGCCTTCCCAAACGCGCAGGCTGCCGTAGGCCAGCAGGCTGGTGCGCTCGGTGCGGCGCGAGCACCAGGTCAGGCGATCGGCATCGGGTTGGCCGACTTCAATCCAGTGTAAAACCCGGTCATCCAGGCTTTTTTCCCACAGGGCCGGTTCGTCTACATCTGACAAACCACGCCCAAACGACAACTGCTCGTTGTACCAGAGGGCATAGGCCAGCAAACGCACGGTCATGCGCTCTTCGGTCTCCGACGGGTGGCGGGCGATGGTCTGTTTGACGCTCTCGTACACCGAACGGTCGAGGTCGGTGAGGTTGAGTTCGAATTTGTAGGTCGTGGACGGCTGGGCCATGAACGGGCTTCTAGAGACAAGGAAAGGCGGCCAGTCTAACCGATGGCGAGGCCAATCAACGAATCCTGCGCTGCATCACCCTTATCCCTGGGCCCCTCGCCTATGTTAAAAGGCATCACACACCTGTTCTGCGCAGCCAAGGATCCCCATGTCGTTTAATGCCAAACCGCTTGCCGGCCTGAAAGTCATCGAACTCGGCACCCTGATCGCGGGCCCGTTCGCCTCACGTATCTGCGCAGAATTCGGCGCCGAGGTCATCAAGGTCGAATCCCCGGACGGCGGCGATCCGCTGCGCAAATGGCGCAAGCTGTATGAAGGCACATCGCTGTGGTGGTTCGTGCAGGCGCGCAACAAGAAATCCCTCACGCTGAACCTCAAGCACCCGGATGGCCTGGCCATTCTTAAGCAACTGCTGGCGGACGCCGACATCCTGATCGAAAACTTCCGTCCCGGCGTGTTGGAAAAACTGGGCCTGAGTTGGGAAACCCTGCACGCGCTCAACCCGAAACTGGTCATGGTGCGCCTCTCGGGCTTTGGCCAGACCGGGCCGATGAAGGACCAGCCAGGGTTTGGCGCCGTGGGCGAGTCCATGGGCGGGCTGCGTTACATCACCGGTTTCGAGGACCGCCCGCCGGTGCGTACCGGCATCTCCATCGGAGATTCCATTGCAGCGCTATGGGCGGTGATCGGTGCGCTGATGGCGCTGCGGCATCGTGAGGTTAACGGCGGCCTGGGCCAGGTGGTCGATGTCGCGCTGTATGAAGCGATTTTCGCCATGATGGAAAGCATGATTCCCGAGTTCGACGTGTTCGGGTTTATCCGCGAACGCACCGGCAACATCATGCCCGGTATCACGCCCTCCTCGATCCATACCAGTGCGGACGGCAAGCATGTGCAGATCGGCGCCAATGGCGATGCGATCTTCAAGCGCTTCATGGCCGCCATCGGCCGCGAAGACCTGGCCAACGATCCACAACTGGCCAGCAATGACGGGCGCGACAGCCGCCGTGACGAGCTGTACGGCGTAATCGATCGCTGGGTCAATTCGCTGCCACTGGAGCAGGTGATCGAGCAATTGAATGGTGCCGAGGTGCCCGCCAGCCGCATCTACAGTGCCGAGGATATGCTGGGCGACCCGCAATTTCTGGCCCGCGAGATGTTCCTCAAGGCGCAGCTTCCGGGTGGCAAGGATTTCAAGATGCCGGGCATCGTGCCCAAGCTGTCGGATACCCCCGGCAGTTGCGAGTGGGTGGGCCCGCAACTGGGCGAGCATAACGGCGCTGTACTGGGTGAGCTGGGCTATGACGCCGCAGCGATTGTGCGCTTGCGCGAGGCAGGCGCCATCTGATGCGCCATGGGTGCGTACGCGGGTTTGCGCAGCTCTGTCTGGTGACTGCACTGGCCAGCGTGTGGCCAGCCCCGGCTCACGCGCAAGACACCGTGATCTGGCTGCTGCGAGATTTGCCGCCATTGACGATTTTCGACGGCCCCGGCAAAGGCCAGGGCGCCTTGGATCAGTTGCTGCCGCTGCTGATCGAGCGCCTGCCGGACTATCGCCACGAAGTGCTGCACGTCAATCGCGCACGCGGAACGCAAATGCTGCGCGAGGGGACGCTCATCTGCGATCCCTCGTTGCTTTGGACGGCGAAGCGTGCGGCATACGTTGCGTTTTCCAAACAGGCCTTTGTCGTCGCCAGCAATGGCGCGGCCATCCGCAGCAGCCAGGGTGAGCAGCTGGCGCGATTTATCAGCCACGGTCAGTTGGACCTGCAGGCGTTTCTGGCTGCCCATGAAGCTCGGGTAGGCGCTGTTGCGGAACGAAGCTATGGACCGAATATCGATGAAGCGCTCAAGCAGACCGACACCCAGCACCTGGCCCTGCACTACGGCAACGATGCCATGGGCAGCCTGCTGCAAATGCAACGCCTGGGCAGACTGGAAGCGGTGCTCGGCTATTGGCCGGAGATCCGCTATCACGCCCAGCAACAAGGCATTGCACCTGACGACTTGAGTTTCTACCCGATCAAAGGCTCCCCACCCTATCAGCACACCCATATCGGCTGCTCGAACACGCCCCAGGGGCGCCAGGCCATCACCCGCATCAATCAAGCGGTGCGTGACATCCCGCAGAAGCAGATACAACAAGCCTACGCCGCCTGGCTGGACCCGCTGATGCGCCAGAATTACCTGCGCGACAACCCGGAATTTTTTCAAGACTGGAACGAGCCCTGACAAATCGCAGGCAAAAAGAAACCCCGAAGAGTGGGGAGACACTTCGGGGTTAAACGTGGCCTATCTAAAGACCAGTACAGCAAGCCACAAACACCGGAGCACAATGTTTGCTCTTGCTGTTACAAAATCTGACCGGGCACGCTGTAGGAAGTTTCCATGAGTGAACAATTCTTCATGCGCAGGCAGCGCCACGGGTTTGGGCGGCATTGCGCAGAGCAGCGATCACCGACGGTTCCAAGCGGCCTTCAGCGATTTTCAGGTCGCGCAGCAGGCAATCGACCACATCTACCAGCACCCGCTTATCCATCAACTGGGCGCGGTCGACTTCACGTTCCACCACGATAGCGCCGGCAGGATTCTTCACGGTCACCAGGCATTCGCCTTGCACGCCAACGGTGGTCAGCGTAACCCGGTAAGGGCTCAGTGCTTCTTCGAGCAATAGGCTGATACTTTCCATCTCGATCACCATTCAATAGTTCGGGAACAATCGTTTCAACGAGCGCTGCATCTTTTCTAAATGACCGATTGCCACGTAGGAAAGTTCGCTTTTTCGTCGCTATGGACATTCGGGGTATCCAGCTCAGCTTGCGCTTGGAACATGACAAGCAAAAAACGGCGGCTTATCGCTGATCACGCGATGGCAGGTGTTGGCGGGTTTATCGGAGGCGAACGAAAAAAAAACGCCGCTGCCCCACGAATGGGAAAGCGGCGTCTCTTACGCGGGCAAATCAGCCTTACAGCGGCTTGCCTCGGTTACCGTGTTGGCTGACAAACGCCTGCACGGTCTTCAGGTCATTGGCCAGTACGGTGCAACGTTCTTCACGCTCGAAGAGGTCCGCTAGGTGCGTCGGCAACTCCAGCGCCTTGCCAACGCCCGCCTTTTCCACCGCTTCCGGGAACTTGACCGGGTGGGCCGTGCCCAGGATCACCATCGGGATATCCAGGCTGCGACGGCACTCCCGTGCGGCCTTCACGCCGATGGCAGTGTGCGGGTCGAGCAGCTCGCCGGTCTGGGCATAGACTTCAGCGATGGTTTCGCAGGTCTGTGCATCGTCCACGGCCAGGGAATCGAACAACTTGCGGGTTTCGGTCCAGCGCTCTTCCTCGACGCTAAAACCGCCGCCTTGCTTGAAGTTGTCCATCAAACCGGCAATGGCCGCACCGTTGCGACCGTGCATGTCGAACAGCAGACGCTCGAAGTTCGACGACACCATGATGTCCATGGACGGCGACAAGGTCGCGTGCAGGGTTTCCTTGACGTACTGGTTGCCGCTCATAAAGCGGTGCAGGATGTCGTTGCGGTTGGTGGCGACGATCAACTGGTTGATCGGCAGGCCCATGTTGCGCGCCAGGTAACCGGCGAAGATATCGCCGAAGTTGCCGGTCGGCACCGAGAACGACACCGAACGCGCTGGGCCGCCCAACTGCAGGGCTGCGTGGAAGTAGTAGACGATCTGAGCCATGATCCGCGCCCAGTTGATCGAGTTCACCGCCACCAGACGCGTGCCCTTGAGGAAGCTTTGGTCGGCGAAGCTGTTCTTGACCATTTCCTGGCAGTCATCGAAGTTACCTTCGATGGCGATGTTGTGGATATTGTCGCCGAAGATAGTCGTCATCTGACGGCGCTGCACTTCCGACACCCGCTTGTGCGGATGCAGGATGAAAATGTCGACGTTTTCGCAGTGCTTGCAGCCTTCAATCGCCGCCGAACCGGTATCACCGGAGGTGGCACCGATGATCACCACGCGCTCGCCACGCTTGGCCAGCACGTAATCCAGCAGGCGACCCAGCAGTTGCAGCGCAAAGTCCTTGAACGCCAGGGTCGGGCCGTGGAACAGCTCCAAGACCCACTCGTTGCCGTTCAACTGACGCAACGGTGCGATGGCGCTGTGGGAAAACACGCCGTAGGTTTCTTCCAGAATCTTTTTGAAGTCCGCATCTGGAATGCTACCGGTGACGAACGGGCGCATCACCCGAAACGCCAGCTCGTGGTACGGCAGGCCAGCCCAGGAGGCAATTTCTTCCTGGGTAAAACGTGGCAGGTTTTCCGGCACGTACAGACCGCCGTCGGTGGCAAGACCTGCCAGCAGGACGTCTTCGAAATTCAGGGCCGGTGCCTGGCCGCGGGTGCTGATGTAGCGCATAAAAGCAAACCTTTGGTTTGAGCTTCAAGCTTCAAGCTACAAGCGGCAGGTTAAAGCTGATCGGCTTTTACTTGCAGCTTGCAGCTAATAGCTTGCAGCTGGATTAATTCAAATGTTCGACGCGAATCCGTACAACCGGCCCAACCACACCCTGGAGCGCTTCCAGTGCCTGGATGGCATCGTTAATGTGCTGTTCGAGCACGCGGTGGGTCAGCAGGATCATTGGCACTTGGCCGTTTTGCTCCTCGACTTCCTTCTGCATGATCGACTCGATGTTGATGCCCCGCTCCGACAGGATGCTGGCCACCTGAGCCAACACGCCCGGGTGATCCTGGGCCTGGATGCGCAGGTAGTAGGCGCTTTCGCACGCCTCGATCGGCAGAATCGGATGGGCCGACAGCGAGTCCGGCTGGAAGGCCAGGTGCGGCACACGGTTTTCCGGGTCGCTGGTCATGGCGCGAACCACGTCCACCAGGTCGGCGATCACCGACGAAGCCGTAGGCTCCATGCCGGCGCCGGCGCCGTAGAACAGGGTCGAACCTGCGGC
>Ga0308171_1003519_pt1 | contig 14207 bp, 13 predicted proteins | sample PhyGR1_FD_202135 | JGI IMG/M metagenome (GOLD analysis project Ga0308171, IMG submission 202135) | Phyllosphere microbial communities from UC Gill Tract Community Farm, Albany, California, United States - DLSLSG.R1 | ecosystem: Host-associated > Plants > Phyllosphere > Unclassified | place: USA... | reverse complement strand
TCGCTGCTCGACTCGCTCGAGGCCCTCCGCGCCGACCACGAGTTCCTGCTCGCCGGTGGCGTCTTCACCGAGGAGCTCATCGAGACCTGGATCGAGTACAAGATCGAGAACGAGATCCAGCCGATCGCTCAGCGCCCGCACCCCTTCGAGTACGAGCTGTACTTCGGGGTCTGATCGCCCGATCATCCACGTCGACGCCCGTCCCCGCCGTTTCGCGGGGGCGGGCGTCGTCGTTTTCGTGGGTCGCCGGAATGCGCCCGGCGAAGAGCCGGCATGTGATTGGCTGGGTGAACGAGGGACGTCGAGGGGGCGCAGATGATCGGTTGTCGACGCGGCAGGTGGACCGTCGTGAGCGCGGGCGCGGTCATCGTGGCGACGCTCGTGACCGGATGCGCAGGCGCACAGGCGCCCGAAGCGGATTTCGACGAAGCACGGGCCGCGAACCTCGCCTACAAGAGCGCGGTGGCCGAGGTGCAGAAGCAGCTGTTCGACGGGGAGTGGCGTGTCTGGGAGTACGGCGACATTCCCGAGCGATGCGAGGACGGGTACGAGTTCTTCCTCCGCCGGAAGCTGCCGGAAGGCTTCTCTTTCGACGGGGAGGGTCCCCAGCGCATGGCGGATCTCCGAGCGTGGATGACAGGAAACGGATGGCAGGTCGCTCCATCGCCCAGCTACGGGGAGGGCATCGACAACATGGTGATCATGGCGGGCAAGCCGGAGGCGAAAGTGTCTCGGCTGGACGTCGATTTCCTTCCGGGCAGCGCGGCGGAAGGCACTGTCGATGTGCTCGAACTCCGCGCGACCTCGACCTGCGAGCCCGGCGACGCCGCGGCCCTGCTCGAGCAGCTGCACGGTCCGTTCCGCGCGGTTCCGGAAGACACCGGCATCCCGAATCTGGAGAGCCCGGATGCCACTCCCCTCTTCGAGCGATACGCCGAGGGGTAGCAGCGGCACCCGGTCACCCGGCGCGCTGGGCCCGCTTCTGCTCCTGGAAGACGCGGATCGCCTCGTAGCGTTCCGCCGACCGCGCCTGACGCTTCGCCGCCTCCTCCTCGCGCACCTTCGGCGGCGCGTTCGTCACGAGGTCGTCCAGGAGCGAACGGATGGATGCCGAGACCTCGGCGACCGCGCGATCGAAGGCGTCCTGGTTAGCACGTGAGGGTTTCGTCGTGCCCACGATCTTGCGGACGAACTGCAGCGCGGCGTCGTTGCACTCGGCATCCGTCGCGGGAGGTGCGAAGTTGTGCAGGGGGACGATGTTGCGGCACATGGCGCCAGAGGAGGCCGCGGCACGGGATGGCGGAAGGGTGGCGCTGGGCTGGAGCTCCCGGCATCCGCTCAGGTGCCGTACCGCCCGCCCGCGGGCGGACCACGGAAGGATGGATGCCATGCCTCTGCCCTACGCCTCTCGTCCCTGGTTGCGCTCGTACGCAGAGGGGGTGCCTCCCGAGATCGAGACCCCGAGCGAGACGCTGCCCGAGATGATGGCCGCGAGCGTGTCGCGCTACGGCAAGCGTCCCGCGCTGGAATTCTTCGGCGCGACCACGACCTACCGCGAACTCGGCGGGCTCATCGACCGCGCTGCCGAGGGGCTGCGTCGGCTCGGCGTCCGCGCCGGCGACCGGGTGGCGTTGATCCTGCCGAACTGCCCGCAGCACGTCGCCGCGTTCTACGCGGCGCTGCGTCTGGGTGCGATCGTTATCGAGCACAACCCGCTCTACACGCCCCGCGAGCTGCGCCACCAGTTCGAAGACCACGGCGCGCGCTTCGCCATCGTGTGGGACAAGATCGCCGACGTCGTTGCCGAGTTCCCCTCCGACCTCGCTCTCGAGCACATCGTCAGCGTCGACATCACTGCGGCGCTCCCGGCTGCGAAACGTCTCGCGCTGCGCCTGCCGGTTCGCAAGGCCCGGGAAGCCCGGGCCCAGCTCACCGCGACGCCGACGTCGAAGCGGCCGCGCGCGTGGGAGACGCTGCTGCGCCACGGCACCCTCTCGCGCAAGCACGTGGGGCCGCACCTGACCGATATCGCACTGCTGCAGTACACCAGCGGGACCACGGGCACGCCCAAGGGCGCCATCCTCACGCACGCCAATCTGCGCGCCAACGCGATGCAGGGCCGCGCGTGGGTGCCGGGGCTGCACGACGGCGAGGAGACGTTCTACGGCGTCCTTCCCCTCTTCCACGCGTACGGGCTGACCCTGTGCCTGACGTTCGCGATGAGCATCGGCGCGAAGCTCGTGCTGTTCCCCAAGTACGACCTCGAGCTCGTGGCATCCGCGATCCGCAAGAGCCCGCCCACCTTCCTGCCCGCTGTCCCGCCCATCTACGACCAGCTGGCCCGCGCCGCGGCGCGCGGCACGATCGATCTGTCCACGGTGCGGTTCGCGATCTCCGGCGCGATGAGCCTGCCCGTCGCCACGGTCGACAGGTGGGAGGCTGCGACCGGGGGCCTGCTCGTGGAGGGCTACGGGATGACGGAGTCCTCCCCCGTCGCCCTCGGCAACCCCATCGGTCCGTCGCGCCGGCCCGGCACGGTCGGTGTGCCGTTCCCCAGTACCGACATCCGCGTCGTCGATCCGGCCGCGCCGGAGACGGACCTTCCGCTCGGCGAGACCGGCGAGCTGCTCCTGCGCGGGCCGCAGGTGTTCCAGGGGTACTGGAACCGGCCGTCCGACACGGCGGAGACACTGCTCGACGGCGGCTGGCTGCGCACGGGCGACATCGCCTCGGTCTCGCCGGACGGCTTCGTCACGATCGTCGACCGGCTGAAGGAGATCATCATCACCGGCGGGTTCAACGTCTCGCCCAGCGAGGTCGAGGACGCTCTCGCCGCACACCCCGACATCATCGGAGCCGCGGTCGTCGCCCTGCCGAAGCCCCGCGGTGGGGAGGACGTCGCCGCCGCCATCGTCGTCCGCGACGGCGTCGATCTCGACGCTGAGGCGGTCCGTGACTTCTGTAAGACGCGTCTGGCCGCGTACAAGGTCCCGCGTCGCGTGGTCATCGTGGACGACCTGCCCCGCTCGCTCATCGGCAAGGTCCTGCGCCGTGAGGTGCGCGAGCGCCTGATGGCGTCGGCGGTGTGAGGGATGGATGCCGGGGGCGCCGGCATCCGTTCTCTCGATGTTCAGCCGTAGAACAGCTTCTCGAAGACCCGGCGTGCGCGTCGCGTCGCGCCCAGGTAATCCTCCTCGACCTGCGTCGCGGAGCGCGGCGGGTACTCCAGGATGCGGCCGATCCCGTCGAGGCGAGCCCGATCCGCGGGGAGGACGTCGCTCGTCTGGCCCGAGAGCAGGGTGTTCGCCGAACGCAGACGGCTGGCCAGGTGCCAGGATGCCGCCAGCTTCTCGGCCGCATCCTCGGGGACGAGCCCCTCCTCGACCGCAGCGCGCAGGGCGCCGAGCGTCGACGTTGTCCGCAGCTCCGGCACCGCACGGGCGTGCTGCAGCTGGATGATCTGCACGAGCCACTCGACATCGCTGAGAGAACCCGGGCCGAGCTTGAGGTGTCGCGCCGGATCGGCCCCCTGCGGCAGCCGCTCGTTCTCGACGCGGGCCTTGATGCGGCGGATCTCGCGCAGTCCGTTCGCGTCGGCCTGGGCGGGGTAACGCACCTCGTCGGCCAGTGCCATGAAGTCGTTGATGAGCTTCACACTGCCTGCGACGCCGCGTGCACGCAGGAGCGCCTGCGCCTCCCATGACAGCGACCAGCGGCGGTAGTATTCCGCGTAGGCGTCCAGCGAGCGGGCGAGCGGGCCGCTGCGCCCCTCGGGGCGTAGTTCGGCGTCCAAATCGAGCGGGAGGCGATGGTCTTCGGACTGCTCGCGGAGACCGGCGACGATCCTGAGAGCCAGGGCACTCGCTCGTTGCGGGTCGAGACCGTTGGCGCGGTAGACGTACATGACGTCGGCATCCGACCCGAACCCGAGCTCCCGTCCCCCGAACCGTCCCATCGCAATGACCGAGAAGTCCAGCTCTTCGTCCTCCGGGGGGACGACGGCGCGTCGGACCGCGCGAAGCGTCGCCTGGATCGTCACCTCGGTGATGGTGGTGAGGGCGTCGGAGAGCTCTTCGAGCGAGACCACCTCGAGGACGGCGGCCATCGCCACGCGCAGCATCTCGCGGCGGCGGAGGGCCCGCACCGAGCGCATCGCGTCGTCGATGTTCTGCCACCGCGTCTGGATCGCGCGCGCCTCGTCCTCGAGAGCCTTGCCCGACCGGGGCCGCAGCAGCGCGTCGTCGTCGAGCCAGGCGACGGCCTCCGGGATCCACTCCATCAGCTCGCCGATGTACCGCGAGCCGGACAGCACCCTCGTGAGGCTCTCGGCGGCGCCGGCCGAGTCCCGCAGCACACGCAGGAACCACGGCGTATTTCCCAGACGCTCGCTGATGCGGCGGAAGACGAGCAGCCCGTAGTCGGGGTCGACGCCGTCGGCGAACCACCGGATCATCACGGGCATGAGATGGCGCTGGATCGTGGCCTTGCGGCTCAGACCGCTCGTGAGGGCCGCGATGTGCCGCAACGCCCCCGCCGGGTCGCGGAAGCCGATGGCGGCGAGACGGTCGCGCGCCTGCTCGGTCGACAGCGTCCGCTCTCCCTCGGGCAAGGACGCGACCGCCGACAGCAGCGGCCGGTAGAACAGGCGGACGTGGATGTCGCGCACTTCGCGCTTGATGCCCTCCCACGCCGCCTGCACGCCCTCGGCGGAGTCCGACAGGCGCGTCGCGCGGGCGAGGACCCGAAGGTCGTCCGACTTCTCGGGCAGGAGCGCCGTGCGTCGGAGGCCGCGCAACTGGAGCCGGTGCTCGATCAGGCGGAGGAGGCGATAGTCGCGACCGAAGGCCTCCGCCTCGGAGCGACCGATGTACCCCTCCGCGACGAGGGCGTCGAGGGCTTCGAGGGTGCCGCGCTGGCGGATGCGCTCGTCGGTGAGCCCGTGCACGAGCTGGAGCAACTGCACCGTGAACTCCACATCCCGGATGCCGCCGGGACCGAGCTTCACCTGCCGGTTCACTTCACCGGCGGGGATGTGGTCGGTCACGCGTTCGCGCATGCGCTGCACGCCCTCGACGAAGTTCTCCCGCGCGGCACTGTGCCAGACCAGGGGCTGCATCGCCGCCACGTACTCGGCGCCGAGGTGCGCGTCGCCGGCGATCGCCCGCGCCTTCAGGAGCGCCTGAAACTCCCAGCTCTTCGCCCACCGGTCGTAGTACTGCCGGTGCGAGGCGAGGCTGCGCACGAGCGCGCCCTGCTTTCCCTCCGGGCGGAGGTTCGGGTCGACCTCCCACAGGGGCGGCTCGATCTCGGGCCCCGAAATGCCGCGCATGGTCTGCACCGCCAAGCGGGTGCCGATATCGATCGCCCGCGCCTCGGACACGACCTCCTCATCGGCGGAACCTCCGACGAAGATGACGTCGACGTCGCTGACGTAGTTGAGTTCCCGGGCACCGGTCTTGCCCATCGCGATGATCGCGAACCGCGTCGCCTCGACCTGCGCGCGAGGGAACGCCGCGGGGCCGGCGCCGGCGACCCGCGCGCGGGCGACACTGAGCGAGGCCTCGAGCGCTGCCCCGGCGAGGTCGGCGAGGGATGCCGAAACTCCGTCGATCGCCCCCGCCGGGTCGTCCTGCCCGAGGTCGAACGCCGCGATCCGCGCGAGCAAGCGACGGTAACGGACGCGGAGCGTCACCCAGGCGGCGTCCGAGGCGTCACCGGCGAACCCGCCCTCGTCGCCGACGGATGCCAGGAGCTCGGCGTGCATCGACTGCTCGTCGGGGAGCGTCAGGCCGGCACCCGCCAGGTGCGCGAGCTCTTCCGGGTGACGCAGGTAGAACTCGGCGAAGCCGTCGGACGCCCCGACGATGTCCCACAGCGCGCGCCAGGCTCCCGCATCCCGAGCGCAGGAGCGCACCGCATCCGCGTTCCGTCGAGCGATCTGCACGATCGCCGAGAGGGCACGGTCGGGATCTGCCACGCGCTGCGCGAGGGCCGTGGTATCCATCCGCGAGGCGCCGGCGAGCTCTTCGAGCTCGCCGAGCCGCGCATCGGCCTCGGCGAGCCGAGAGAAGCCGATGCGGGCCAGGGCGGTGAGCGCCGTCGATCGATCACCCGACATCATCGGTGTCCCGTGAGAAGCGGCGTCAGAGCGCCTCGAGGTTGCTCTCGAGCTCGAACGGCGTCACCTGCGCGCGGTACTGCGACCACTCGCGACGCTTGTTGAGCAGGACGTACTTGAAGACCTGCTCCCCCAGCGTCTCGGCGACGAGCTCGGACTCCTCGAGGTGCTCGAGGGCCTGGTCGAGGCTCGCCGGCAGCGGCGCGTACCCGAGGGCGCGACGCTCTGCGTCGCTGAGCGACCAGACGTTGTCTTCCGCCTCGGCGGGCAGCTCGTACTCCTCCTCGATGCCCTTGAGTCCCGCCGCGAGCATGAGCGCGTACGACAGGTAGGGGTTGGCGGCGGAGTCGAGGGCACGGTACTCGACGCGGGTGGACTGGCCCTTGTTCGGCTTGTACAACGGCACGCGCACGAGGGCCGAACGGTTGTTGTGGCCCCAGCAGATGAAGCTCGGTGCCTCGTCGCCACCCCACAGGCGCTTGTACGAGTTGACGAACTGGTTGGTGACCGCCGAGATCTCGTTCGCGTGACGCAGCAGGCCCGCGATGAAGTGGCGGCCTACCTTGGACAGCTGGTACTGGCCGCCCTCTTCGTAGAACGCGTTCATGTCGCCCTCGAAGAGCGAGAGGTGCGTGTGCATGCCGCTGCCCGGCTGGCCGCTGATGGGCTTGGGCATGAAGGTGGCGTACACGCCTTGCTCGATCGCGACCTCCTTCACGACCGTGCGGAAGGTCATGATGTTGTCCGCCGTGGTGAGCGCGTCGGCGTAGCGGAGGTCGATCTCGTTCTGGCCGGGACCGCCCTCGTGGTGGCTGAACTCGACCGAGATGCCGAGGTCTTCGAGCATGCGGACGGAGCGGCGCCGGAAGTCGTGCGCCGTGCCGCCGGGGACGTTGTCGAAGTAGCCCGCGGAGTCGACCGGCTCCGGACGTCCGTCGGGACCGAGGGACGAGGACTTGAGGAGGTAGAACTCGATCTCGGGGTGCGTGTAGAACGTGAACCCCGCGTCGGCGGCCTTGGCGAGCGTGCGCTTGAGGACGTGCCGCGGGTCGGCGACGGCCGGCTGCCCGTCGGGCGTCGTGATGTCGCAGAACATGCGCGCGGTCGGGTCGATCTCACCGCGCCAGGGCAGGATCTGGAAGGTGGTGGGGTCGGGGTGGGCGAGCAGGTCCGACTCGTACGAGCGGGTCAGGCCTTCGATGGCGGAGCCGTCGAACCCGAGGCCCTCGGTGAAGGCCCCCTCCACCTCGGCCGGGGCGATCGCCACCGACTTCAGCGTGCCCACCACGTCGGTGAACCAGAGGCGGACGAACTTCACGCCTCGTTCCTCGATCGTCCGCAGGACGAAATCGCGCTGCTTGTCCATCGTCATCCCTCGTTCTCAGTACGGTGCGGTCAGCGGGTGGTGTCGAGACGTGTCAGCGGTCGTCGCGGGCGTCGTCTTCGGCCCACTGCCGGGAGCGCTCGCGCAGGATCTCGGGTGCGCGTGCCGCCTCTTCGGCGGTGTCGAAGGGCCCCGCGCGGTCGATCGCCGGCGACGCGTAGCCCTGCTCGACCTCGTGGGTTTCCAGGTTGTACCAGTACTTGGTGTTGTCGTCGCTCACGATCGCTCCTCGGGGTGGCTCACCGGCCGGCGGCGGAACTGCGCCGGGCCTCTGACGATCCTACTGATCCGTGCCCCTCGCCTGGATAGGCTGGGGGGTATGGCAACGAATGCGTCGCGCGCTGTGGGAGTGGACATCGGCGGAACCGGCATCAAAGCGGGAATCGTCGATTTGGATGCCGGGGAGTTGATCAGCGACCGCGTCAAGGTCGCCACCCCCGCCGGCGCGGAGCCCGCCGACGTGCTGGCCGCTGTGGCCGAGGTCCTGAAGACGCTCGAGGCTCCGGCCGACCTGCCCCTCGGTGTGGCGTTCCCGGCGATCGTGAAGAGCGGAAAGACCCTCTCGGCGGCCAACGTCTCGTCGTCGTGGATCGGGTTCGAGGCCGAGAAGTTCTTCGAGGACGGTCTGTCGCGTGGCATCCATTTCGCCAACGACGCCGACGTCGCGGGCATCGCCGAGGTCCGCTACGGCGCGGCGAAGGACGTGAACGGTCTCGTCATCCTCACCACCCTCGGCACGGGCATCGGCTCGGCCATGATCTACGACGGCGTGCTGGTGCCGAACAGCGAGCTGGGCCACCTGCAGCGTGCGGGTCACAAGAGGGATGCCGAGCACTACGCCGCCTACTCCGCGATGGAGCGCGAGGAGCTGTCCTGGGAGAAGTGGGCGAAGCGCCTGCAGTGGTACTACGACTACGTCGAGTTCCTCTTCAGCCCGGACCTGATTGTGGTGGGCGGAGGTGTCTCGAAGCACTCCGAGCAGTTCCTGCCGCTGTTGAAGCTGCGCGCCCCGATCGTGCCGGCGAAGCACCGCAACAATGCGGGCATCATCGGCGCGGCGTCGCTGGCGGTTCCGGTGCCGGAGGCGCTTCCGGCGGTGAAGTGACGCCTCCCTTTCTCGGGTGTTTTCTCGGGTGAAGTCCTCGCTCACTAGGGTGATGCCATGAAACGTCTGCCTGCCGTCCTTGTCCTCGCCGCCGCCGCCGTTCTGCTCTCCGCCTGTTCGAGCGAAATCACCCAGGAGAACATCACCGTTACGCCCGGGCAGACCGGAACGTTCTCCTCGGGCGACACCACCGTGGTCGTCGAGCCGGAAGCGTCGTCCGCGTCGTCGGCGGACGCCCCGTACCTCACCGACGTGCGCAGCAAGCTCGGCGGCCTCGCCGCAGCGACCGACGCGCAGCTCGTGGAGCTCGGCCAGGCGGCGTGCGCGCAGCTCGCAGAGGGCGTTGCCCCCGAGTCGGTGCTTCTCGTCGCGCCCGCCGGCCTCACCCCCTCCGCAGGCGACGCCGTGGTCATCGCGAAGGCCGCCGACGCCACCCTCTGCAACTGACCGTCGACGGGGCTCGGCTGAGTGACGGCCGGGCCCCGCGCCGGCGGTGAGAGGGTCATGGGTCGAGAGTCTCTCCCGACGGATGAGCCATCACCGATCTCAGAGTGTGCGAATGGGCCGGCCTGTACGCCGGGTTCTGTCCGGGGGCCCTTCGACAAGCTCGGGGCCCCGTGGACGGTCATCTCTCTCGGCGACACGTTGCCGTGCCGCTCCAGCGGTCTACCCGGGGACTCGGCGAGCCGCGTCGTCATCCCCTGTCTGACCTTGCTCCGGACGAGGTTTACCGTGCGGGTCGTGTCACCACGACCCCGGTGGTCTCTTACACCACCCTTTCACCCTTACCCCGCACCCCGAGGGGCCGAGGCGGTCTGCTCTCTGTGGCACTGTCTCGCGGATTGCTCCGGGTGGGCGTTACCCACCGTCCTGCCCTGTGGAGCCCGGACGTTCCTCGGCACGGGCGAACCCGTGACGCGACCGTCCAGCCGACCCATTCGCACGCTCCAGTCTACCGGGGCCGCCCCTCAGCCCTTCTCTGCGGTGTCCCCGATCCGCAGATCGAGGGGGAAGTCGATCGGGAACGTCCCGAAGAGCAGCCGACCCGCGGACGCCGCAGACTCCCGCACCGCGGTCGCCACGGCCTCCGCGTGCTCGACGGGGGCGTGCACGACGATCTCGTCGTGGAGGAAGAACGCCAGGTGCGGTGCCCGTGCGAACACCGGACCCGAGGCGGGCGCCGCGCGGGCGGCATCCACCTCCGGGAAGGCGGAGAGGCGCGCGCGCAGGTCGGCCAGCCACGCGAGGGCCCACTCGGCCGCCGTGCCCTGCACGACGAAGTTGCGCGTGAAGCGGCCGCGGTCGCGGGCGGAGCGCCGGGCGCGGGTCTCGTCAACACCGGATGCCGCGGCGTCACTGGCGCGGGACTGCAGGGCGCGCCACGATTCCCCCGCCGCGGGTGACGTGCGCCCGAGCCAGGTGTGTACGACGCCGCCGTCCTCCCCCGTCTTGGCAGCCTCGTCGACGAGCTGCATCGCCCGTGGGAACGTGCGGCGCAGGCGCGGCAGGAGCCGTCCGCTCTCGCCGGTGGTCGCGCCGTACATGGCTCCGAGCATGGCGAGTTTCGCCTCGGCGCGGCTGGCCACCGCACCGCGCTCGACGATTCCGGCGTAGAGGTCGCGGCCGGATGCCGCCTCGGCCAGCGCCGTGTCACGGGCCATCGCCGCGAGCACGCGCGGCTCGAGCTGGGCGACGTCGGCAGTGACGAGCGTCCACCCGGGGTCGGCGCGCACCGCGGTGCGCAGTGACCGCGGAATCTGCAGCGCACCGCCGCCCGACGACGCCCAGCGTCCGGTGACGACACCCGCGGGAACGTAGACGGGCCGGAAACGGTCGTCGCTCACCCACTCGTCGAGCCACGCCCAGCCGTTGGTGGTGTACAAGCGCATGAGCTTCTTGTAGGCGATGAGCGGGGCCACAGCGGGATGATCGTGCTCGGCGAGCTCCCATCGCGCAGTGGACTGCACCATCAGCCCGACGCGGTGCAGCGAACGCAGCAGACGCGGTTGCGAGTCGAGGGAGGCCGAAGGATCGCCCAGCGCCGCCCGCACCGTGGCCGCGGTCTGTTCGATCCGCATCGGGAGCCCTCCCCCACGTCGTGCGCCGAGCTCCCGCTCGAGGAGTTCCTCGTGCGTCGCACGGCTCCACGGCACCCCCGCGGCGTGAAGCTCCGCGGCGATCAACGCGCCCGCCGACTCGGCGGCGCACAGCAACCGCAATGCGCCGGGCGTCGCGGAGGCGGCGATCGCCCGGAGCTGACGGCGGTACTCGGCCACCGCCGCGTCGACCGTCTCCGGGACGCCGGATGCCACATCGCCCAGGTCGAAAAGGGCGTCGCCGTCCGCGGGCGTCGCCGTGGCGGCATCCCACTCCGTCGCGCCGCGCAGACCATGGTCATCGGTCACCGCATGGGCGTTCGCGAGGATGCCGTGCACGAGCCGCAGGTCCCACACGCGGGCCACCCGCACGCCGGCGTCGAGCAGGCTCGGGTAGACGCCGGGCGTGTCGGCCCACACCCAGCGGACGTCGCCGGTCCGCTCGCGCGCGGCGAGCGCACCCGCGAGATCATCGGCGTCGATCTCGGTCGTGCCGAGGATCTCGGCATCCGTTCCCAGGGACTTCAGAGCGACGCGACCAGCGCTCGTGCGCCCGACGACGACCGTGTCAGAGACCACGGACGCCGTGCGGGGTCATCGGGACTCTTCGGTGCGGACCAGGATCGCGCCGCACTCGGGGCAGAAGACGACCTCGTCGGTCTGCGCGCGTCGCACGGTGGCGAGGTCGCTGGGCGGCAGGACCATACGGCACGCCTCGCAGGCACCCGCGCGGAGGAGGCCTGCACCGTTGCCGCGGGACGCCAGACGCTCGTAGAGAGCGAGCAGATCGGCGGGGACGGAGGCGGCGACGGCATCGCGGTCGCGCCGCGCGCCCTCGAGGCGGGCGGTCGCGTCGGCCACCGTCGCCTTGGCCTCGGCGCTCAGCTGCGCACCCTGAGCGTTCGTCTCGGCGATGAGCGCCTCCTGCTCGGCGACCGCGGCGTCCGCCGCCTCGAGCCGCTCCATGAGCGCGATCTCGGTGTCTTCGAGGTCGCTCTTCCGGCGCTGGAGCGAGACGAGCTCACTCTCGAATCCCTGCGCCTGCTTGGCGTTCGACGACGCGGCGAGCCGCTCGGTGTCGCGCGTGATGCGGGCATCGACGACGGCGACGTCGGACTCGAGACGCTTCAGCTCGGCGGTGATGTCGTCGCGCGCGTTGGCGCGGGCACCCAGCTCCTGGGTCAGCGTCGCACGCTGGGCGATCAGCTCACGCACCCGCTCGGCCTGCGGGGGGTTGCCGGCGACCTTCTCGTCGCGGTGGATCCGCGCGTCGAGGTCGGCGAGGTCGAGCAGTTTGCGCTGGTCGGCGGGGTCGGCGTTCACGGACTCCACGCTACCCCGGCCGTCCGACACGCCGGGACCCTCGGATACCGTTGAGGCTACGGAACCCCCACCGATGAACGGATGCCGTCCGATGATCTGGAGCATCGACCCCACCCCAGCGCGCGAAATCTGGCGCACGCCCGACGAGAAGACCGCTGCGATCGGCTCGGTCGCGGCCTCGACGGCCGGGGCGTCCGGGCCTCTCGGCGCACAGGAGCAGTCGGCCGGAGGCGTTCCGTGAGCGCGGGCTTCGTGGGCGCCGTCATCTTCCTCGCCTGGGGCGTCCTGTCGTACACGGGCACCTGGAAAGGGTGGATCCGGGTGCGCCGCGGATACGGCTCGACGATCGGGTTCGCCTCGCTGTGGCTCGGCCTCTCCTTCGCCGTCGCGACGGGGGCCTTCTTGATGGAACCTCTCTCGCGCCCGAGCTTCTTCGTCCTGAGCGGGCTGGCCGCCGGCCTGCTCATCGTCGCGATCGTCGGATTCTTCTGGCTCCCGCGCTTCCTCCTCCCCGAGTGGTTCCGCGTCCTCCGCGAGGACGACGTCCACCCGAGAGGACACGCGTGAAGTTCTTCACCGGCCGATCCGCACGCGAACCCGAGATCGTGGTCGTGGAAACCGCTCACGCGTCCCTCTCCTCCCCGAACTGGCTCGAGAGGTGCGACGTCGAGGGCGCCGATCTCGCCCTGGCGCCCGTCGAGCCCCCCGAGGGTCCCGTACCCGCTCTCGTGTTGACGTCGGTGGCGAGCACCGCCCCTTTGACGGATGCCGCCGTGGGGGCACTGCACGCCGCCCGTACGCGGCATCCCGATGCCTTCATCGTCGCTGTCGACCTGTGGCATCCCGCGCCCGATGGCACCGCCCCTCGCGGTCGCCGGATCGTCTTCGTCTCTCGCACGGAGGACGGGCAGGACGTCGTCGTCGCCACGTGGGTGTGGGCGACCGGCACCCACCACGTCCAGCTGTCGGCCAGCTGCGTCCCCTCGCAGTGGACCGGGTACTCGCCGGCCTTCAGCGGCATCGCCGCCCAGTTGTCGCTCACGGCGGATCCGGATGACGTCGCCGCGGCGGCCGTCGGCGCCGGCGACGCGCCTCTGGACGCCTCGGTCAGTGCGCGCGCCGGATACCCTCTCGAAGCGCTCGACGCCCTTCCCGCACCGAGGTTTTTCTCGGCGGCGCCGCGCGTGTCGACCGCGGCCTTGCAGACCCTTCTCTCCGGGGCGACGAGGTCTCGGATGGGCGCCGCCTACGGCGTGCTCCCCCGTGCGCACCGCGGTTCCGCCCTGGCCCGGGAATTGCAGGATGCCGGGTGGATCGACGCGGATGGCCGCTTGACGCGGGACGGCGGCGCCGCGGGGGTCGCCCTCGCGGCGCGTCAGCACCTCCTGACCGTGCAGACACGACGAGGAGAACGTGCCGCGCTGCTGACGGCGTACGCGGGCTCACGAGGCGTGCTGGTGCTGCACGATCCCGCGATGTCGGAAGGGGGCGCGGCACGCGGAGCGGACGGCGCGGTGCGTCATGCGACCGTCGTCGACCCGGAGCACCTGCCGGTCTTCGTTTCGGCGTGGCTCGGACTCACCCCGGGCTGGCCCGTGAGCGAGGTGGATGAGGGCATCACCGTCGACGAACTCCGGACCCACCTCGAAGCGACCGACGATGCCGTCGAACCGTGGACCGACGTCCTGCTGCGAACCGGACGCGGAGAGCTCTACGACGTGATCTCGCACTCGCGCGGCTGGCTGCGCATCGGAGCGCCCGTCGACGGCATCCATCCCCTCCGCGCCGAACCCACGGCGTCCGTGTTCGACGTCCTGGCTGCGGTCATCTCTCGCGCACGCGCCTGAGAGCGGCGACCGTCTCCGGCTAGACTCGAGGCATCCAGGGCCTTTAGCTCAGCTGGTAGAGCGCCACGTTTACACCGTGGATGTCGTCGGTTCGATCCCGGCAGGGCCCACCCCTCTGAGGCGCGGATGTTCACGCTCCGCGCGATCACCTGTCGCGCACGGGTCATGCGCGCATCCGAGGCCGTCGCGACTCGCTAGGCTGGACGATGGTTGATTGTGCGGAGCGAACAAGGGTTGCCGCACTCGTATGGCGATTCTCTGGCATGACCTGCCAGACGACGAAAGGTCTTCCGTGACTGTTCACGACCAGGATCCGTATTCGCAGGGGCCGCAG
>Ga0308171_1003517_pt1 | contig 14212 bp, 7 predicted proteins | sample PhyGR1_FD_202135 | JGI IMG/M metagenome (GOLD analysis project Ga0308171, IMG submission 202135) | Phyllosphere microbial communities from UC Gill Tract Community Farm, Albany, California, United States - DLSLSG.R1 | ecosystem: Host-associated > Plants > Phyllosphere > Unclassified | place: USA... | reverse complement strand
CCTGAAGGAGCGACAGCCAGCGGAGGGGGCGGATTGGCACCTGGTTTGGCGGGAGCCGGAGGTGAGGATCGGTAGGCTGGAGGGGACGGCGGACATTGAGTTGACCTAAGGGCGGCGTGCTTTTGCTAGCGCTGCCTCGTAGTCAAAAGCGCCCTCCGGTATCGCCTTCAAAGCTTGCAGGTAGGATTGCAGGACCTGAACAGCAAAAAGCTGATGCTTGGGGGTCTGAAGGATAATCATGGTCAGACTTAGCAGGATGAAGACCGGACGGCCTCGTGCGATCAGGGCCGGATCAACATTGTCGGCGACTGGAATTCCTTCATCGGTTGCGTAGAGAAGCCGGTTTCGGAAATTGGCCTCATCGTGGATCACGGTCAGCATGTCGGCCACACCTTGTTCTGCCGCATATCTCTGAGCCTGCTCACCAAAATCGAGCACAGTAGGACCACCATCTCCCTCTTTGTGTGTAATTCCATTCAGGGGCTCGTCCGGCACAGCAACAAGGCCGCCGGGTGCGGGAAGACTGATGTCAATCCTGGGTACTTGGCCGTCGCTCTTGAGAATTACCTGAGGAGCAGGAAACTTCACCTCGGCCAAGAACCTCTCAATGACCCGCAGAAAGGGAGTCAACCCGGCTTTGTGGGGGTGCGATTTATGCTTCAGGTTGCTCGCACCCGGGTAGCGCTTCTGCTGGAGCGCGAGGATCAGGGCGGTGGCCGCTTCCTCTTCAGCCGTGATCGCCCTGAACAGGGCCATCTCCGGGTCTAGGGGAGCAATCATCCAGCTTCGCCGAAGGCACCTGATCGCGTTAAGGCCGCAGTGACGTGGGCGTCCACGTAGCTTCGCGACTGCGGCCTCCAGGTCCCGGTTCCAAGCGGTGAAAGGGTACTCTAACGGACGCTGGCCTGGGTTAGCGGCCTGCTCTTCCGGCTTAGTCATCGGCGGCTCTGGTCCAAGGTGCCAAGGATCGAGTGGTCATGGCGACCGGTGCGGCAGGAGCCGTTCGGGCGATTTGCGCGACCGGCATTAGTGAAGGGTCACCTTAGCTTCGAAAGTCGGCGTTGCGTCGGTCGGCAGCCGCAAGAGCAGGTCGGCCGCAATGGCAGGCACGCGCGCCGCATCGATGTGCTCACTCGCATAGCAGCGCGCCAGCAGCTCATCCCCTAGATAGGCGTCATACTTCGCCCGCTTCATGTCCGGCACCAATCGGGCCAGTGCTACCGCATCAGGCGCAGGCTCCGTCGCGAGAGCTGTCAGGGCGGCAGTCAGCTTGCTCTCGTCCTTGGCCGGGACAGTAACCGCGATACCTTCCGAGTTGGCCGTCACACCCTGCGCGGCAAGGGCCAGCACGAGGGCTAACTGTGCCCGGTTGCCGACCCAGGGGAAGAGCAGGAGCTCGTCCCCATGGCGGCGCAGGCTGGCATGCCGCAGCCCCAGATGGTCGAACATCTCCCGGGCCTCAGTGACGAGTTTGACCGCTGTCTCGTCGAGGAAGCGGGGGACAGCAATGTCCTCATAGACCCGGCGCATCTCGGCCACCACCTCATCCGCCGGGGGCAGGCCCTCGCCGCCGAATGTGGGTGGCACACCACCGTGGGCCCGGGTGACCAGGATCTCTCGGCGCTGGTTGTCGATCTCGAGCACCCGCCACCGACGTCCGGCGAAGATGATAAGCTGCTCAGGCATCACCGGGTTGTCGATCGGCAGGGCGCCCAGGCTGCGCCCGCGATCCGTGACGACCTTGAACTCCTCGGGCGTCATGAACACCGCGTAGAAGCTCCGGTCGCCGATGACCCGTTCACCCTCTTCGCCGGGCAACAGCGTCCCGTCCGGCGCCTGCTCAATGAGCTTGACCTCCGGGTGCCCCATGCGCCGCAGCACTTCGATGTAGAGAGCCTGATCGATCTCGGGGAACACCTGGCTCTCGACCAAGCGGTTCCAGCCCTGCTTGGCCGTCAGCCCACCATGCTGGGCGATCAGGGCCAGAATCTGCTGCACCAGCGTGGAGAGGTGCAGTCGCCCAATCTGCGGCGGCTCGTTCCAGCGCCTGAGCATCAGGTTGAGCATGGCGATGGCCTGCACCGTATTCGGCCGCATGGCGTCGATGGGGTGGATGCGCTCGTCGACCGCCATCTCGGTAGTGTAGACCCGCATCACCGAGGACTGTCCGGCGCGGCGGCCGGAACGCCCTAACCGCTGGCGCATGCCGGAAACCGTGTGTCCTGGCCCGATCTGGCCCACGGAGTCGATGTGGCCAACGTCGATCCCGAGCTCGAGCGTAGTGGTGGCCACGATGGAGCCCGGACGATCCTCCTCCTTCAGCCGCCGTTCGGCCTCTTCACGGTGCTCACGCGACAGGCTGCCGTGGTGCGCGAAGAATTCTTCCGGCACGCCCAAGGCCTCGCAGAGGCCACAGAGCCTGGCGGTATAGAGTTCGACATTCCGCCGCGAGCCCGCGAAGATCAGGCTCCGGCGCCCGCGCAAGGTGTCGAAGAGATGCTTCGCAATCTCCATGTCGGCGGTGTTCTCGGGCGCCTCGTCCTCACCCGAGCTTCCACCACGCTGCTTCAGGCGGGGCTGGACATAGCCGCGGACCTGGAGCTTCAGGGCTTGGCTGCCCGTCTTGGACTCCAGGATCTGCACTCCGTCCGGGTTCAGTGGCCGCAGGAAGGCCGCCGAGGTCATCATATCTGCCAGGGTGGCCGAGAGGCCCACCCGGACCACTGGATGACCAGCCGCGATCTCAATGCGGTTCAGCAGAGACTGAAGTTGGCGCCCACGCTCCGCACCCATGAAGGCGTGCATCTCGTCGATGACCACGTAGCTGAGGGCAGCGAACAGGCGCGCCGCCTCATTTCCACGGCGGACGAGGATGGCCTCCAGGCTTTCCGGTGTGGTCAGCAGGATGCCCTGCGGCCGCTTGCGCGCCCGCTCCTTGACGCTGCTGGCCACATCGCCGTGCCACTTCCAGACCGGGATCTCGACCTCCTCGCAGAGGGTCTCCATCCGACCAAACTGGTCATTGATGAGCGCGCGCAGGGGGCTGATGTAGATGGCCTCGAACCCGGCACCCGGTTTGCGCTCATCCATAGCCAGCCGGGAGACGATCGGAAGGAAGGCCGCCTCGGTCTTACCGCTTGCTGTCCCAGCCGCGATGATGAGGTCTCGCCTCCCCTCCAGCAGGACCGGAATGGACTGCTCTTGGATGTCGCGGAGTTCCGTCCAGCCCTGACGCCAGATCCAGCGCCGGACCCTCTCATGCAGCAAGTCGAACGCCGCCGACGCGTCGTCGCTGGAAGCTTGCGCAGACGGGTTAGACGGCGCGTCACTCAAAGCTTGAAGTCCGCCAGGTCGTCCCCCGAGGAGGCACTACCTAAGCCGGTCGCCGGAGCGGGCTTAGGCGCGGCCGGGGCTTCCCCCGGACCCGAGGCAGGCGCCACGGTCGGCGCGCCAGGCTGATCGTCGTCGATGATGTCCCCGCCTGCCGGAGGCGCGTCGGGCGCGATCTCGGCTTGGTTTACCAGGTCTTGCCACTGAGCCTGTGGGTTCTGCTCCAAGATGGCGAGCAGGTCGAGGAAACCCTTGATGGTGTTGCGGGGCGTCCGGAAGTAGGCCTCACCGATTTTCTGGTTGCAGTGAACCATGAAGGCTTTGAAGACCTCGTCCGGCACCAGGTAGCGGCCTTGGTCGCCATAGGCGAAGACGTGCCGCAGCTTGCTGAGCAGGATGTAGAGGTCTTCGGGCGTCAGGCTCTGGAGCCGGATGACCGGGCCGGAGAGGTCGATCAGGCCATTGCGGGCAAAGCTGTTCTCGGCCAGTCGGGAACGCAGCGCCTCGTACGAGTAGAGCCCCCGGCGGCTGTCCATCAGGAACTCGGGGGTGCCGCCAAAATAAACGCCGAGAGATTCCGCCGAACCCTGGAGCACGTCGTTCACGATGCGCAAGATCTGCTCGTAGTTGGCGTTGCGCGACTGGGCGCTGACCAGCTTGAACAGGTTCACGCACTCATCGAGCATGACCAGGAAGCCGGAGTAACCTGCCAGGGTCACGAAGCGGCTCATGACCTTCAGGTAGTCGTAGACCGAGGTGTCATCGATGATGGAGCGCACGCCGAGTGCGTCACGGGCCTCAGTCTTGAGCGTGTACTCGCCCCGGAGCCAGCGGAGCGCGGCCGCCTTGCCGATCTCACTGCCCTCTTCGAAGGCGCGCCAGTAGCGTTCGATCACCGTAGCGAAGTCGTAGCCGGAGACAAGTTCTTGGATGGGAAGCAGCCGCTCCTGGATGACGTCCCCAACCTTGCGGTCAGAAGCCTTCGCGGCAGCCTGGGCGTCCATGATGAACCGCTCGACCACGCTGGCCAGCGCCCCGCCCTCCTGCTTGGTGCGGGTCGCCATGTTGCGCATGAGCTCGGCGTAGAGGCTGCGCGCCTGGCCGCCGCTGGCATGTATGCGGCGATCCGGCGATAGATCGGCATGCACCACGACCAGCTTGCTCTGCATGGCGATCGAGCGCGCTAGATTGAGGAAGAAGGTTTTACCTGACCCGTAGTCGCCGATGATGAAGCGGACCGCCGAGCCCTTATCAGCGATGCGGTTGACGTCCAGCACCACCTGGTTGACCTCGCCCGCGCGGCCGACCTGGACAAGCTGGATGCCGGTGCGCGGCACGACGCCCGCGCGGAGTGCCTGGATGACGCCGTCGCGGTCCTTGGGCTTGATGTTCTCTGCGACCCGCACGCCATTGGCGGCCGCGATGCTGAGGTTGCTCATGGCGCTGCTCCCGGCGCGCCAGCGAGGAGCGCCATATTGATGGTCAAGGGATCACCGTCCTCGATGAGCTCCTCATCGAAGGTATCGTAGGCCCACTCGTTGATAGCCTCGAGTGCGCCGTCAGGCATCAGACCGAGTTCTCGCGCCTTGGCCTCAAACCCGGCGCGGCTCCACTCCGCCTGGACGGCCAGAACCGCGAGCAAGCTGGCATGCTCGGCACCAAGTCCGGCGAAGCGCGTTCCGTCCCCGGGCGCGCTTGCAGCGGCTGCCGGAGCCGGAGTTTCGGGAGCCTCATCCTCGTAGATCGGCGCCAGGATCTCCTCGACCTCCTTGGTCTCGCGCAGGATGGCGCCGACCTTGGCCATGTCGATGACGATGCTGTCCTGAGGCTTCGTCTTCGAGGGGGACGGCGGGATCCGGTGTCCGCGACACTGCTGCTTGCCATCCTCGACTACCACCGGCTCCGAGGCGCGGGGGGCCGCAGCAGCCGCGCCCTGATGCAAAGCGGTGTAGAGTTCACGCCGGTCCAGACCGAATGCCTCGTAGAGCCGCTCCAAGGCCGTCATCACGCTACGATCGACCTCACCTGCCGCCGCAGCGGAGACTGCCAGCGCGGCAAAGGCTTCCCGCTGAGGAGACGTCAGGGTAGCTGCGATGGCTTTGAGGCGGCCGGGCGGCAGTAGGCGGTCTGACAGTAGCTGTAGCCGGGCCGTGAGTCGGGCCATCTCCTGCGCAGTAAGCCGCAGGCGTGCGGCGAGGTCGCCGACCAGGTTTGCGCCCTGAGCCAGATCCTTCACGGCAGGGCCGACGACAGCCACGACCAGGGCGGCAGTATGGAAGTTGGGACTGAGAGGCGTCATGGCGCCCTTGGCATCGCTGGCCTGGAACAGCATCACGTTCGCACCCGGCTTTTCGCCCCCATGGTTTGGATCCGGCTCCATGCCATAACCGACGCGCGCCAGCATGGCCGACATATCGCGCGCTTGCCGGAGGCCTGCGGCTTCCTTGCCTGGGCCAAAGCACCGCAGGCCGAGCTCCTTGAGCGGCAAGGCGGCAATTGGCCGTGGCAAACCGTCCAGCCAAGCCCTGAATGCGCGGACGGCCTCGCCGTCCCCAAGCTCGGGAGGCAACACCAAGGCGGCTTCTACGCTGTCGGCCCGCTCCCGCCCCTTGCCCACCGCCTTCGCGAAGGGGGCCAAGTCCTCGCAGGCCTTCTCGCAAAGCTGGACCATCTTGGTCCAGGTCAGTTGCGCCGGGTCTGGCAGACGCTCGATGCCGTCGAACTTGATCGAGACATGCAGGTGCTGGCTGGCCGCCCGATAGGCCAAATGGAGGCGGGTGTCCTTCTTGTCCCGGAGCCGGAAGCCATCAGAATACTTCTTGTCGAAGCGGCGGCGCATGAGCTCAATGAGCTCGGGCCGGGCCCGCGTTGCAGCAATGCCCTGCCGCAAGCCGCCTTGGTAAGGTTGCAGAGACAGCATCGCGGCCATGGCGTGGTCGAAGTCGAGCGGAAGGCCCTGAAGCACATGGAGGCCAAGCTTGATCTGGAGCGGCAAAGGCATACCGCGGCCGATGGTGGAGAGATCCGGCCTCCAGGTCTCAATCCCCTGGGCATCAGCCAGAACACGCCGCATCTGGACAAAGTCGATGAGTGCGGTGCTGTAGCCCCAGAAGGAGCGGTTGCTCTCGAAGAGGCTGCGCAGGCGCTCCACTTCGGCCACCAGGAGTGCTTCCTCGCTAGCAGGCGGGGTGTCGACCACCAGGCGGCGTTCGAGCCCATAGAAGTAGAGGAAGGGATAACCCAACGGATAGCCCGTGTCGGATTTCCCGCTCGCCAGCCAATGCAAGTAGGTCACCCGGTGCTCGGGAGAGATGTCGGTATAGGAAGGCCAGTATCCCAAGTCCGAGTTCGTCCGCGGACCGCCGGATGCGACCCTGAGCGACGGCCGGATAAGACAGGGCGCCGGGGTGTCGGCGTTCCAGCCCCCTCCCGGCGCCGCGGTCAGGAAGCTGCCTACGTAGACCATCCCGCTCCGGATCTCGAAGCCGTTGATCGTGACGTTCACGCCCGGCGGAACCCAGCGGGCGTCGTCCTTCTGTCGGTTCCGAGACGATCCATGATGCATCAGCGCCGCATCGTCGTGGCCCGCAACGAACCGGATCCGGGGCACCTGCACGCGTGTGGCAGACGGCGGATTAACGGGCGCCTTGGCAGGCTTAGCGACAGCGGCCAGACCTCCCAGCATCAGAGCCGGGGGCTGCACTGGTGGTGACGATGGCGAAGTGGCGGCGGCCAACTTCGGGAAATTCCCCTCAGGCGCGGCATCAAGCAGGCCTGCTCCTGCGGCCACGGTAGGTACCGGTGGTCCAGGGTTCCTGGCCAGCACTACTTCTGATGTGGCCGGTGCCACGGCTTCGGGCGCTAGGCTTGGAGTGCGGACTACTTCATGCACGCCCGGCGAAGTGCTGGCATCCTCACCGGCCGTATGCTGAACCTGGCTGGATGGGGCAGACGAAGGTGGAGGCAATGTCGCGGCCTGCTCCTCGGCCACGATGTTAGCGGCGGCCGGTGCCTCGGACCCGCTGAAAATACGCCGTATCCAAGAGAACATGAGCTTTCCAGGGAAGGGCCGCCGACATCCTCAAATGATAGACGTTGTTCTCCTGGCGCATCAACTATCTAGGGTTGAGAGACACCTCACGTTCATCACTGCGAGCTGCTGAGTCTCGCAGGAGATGGCTAGGAGCCTCCTTCCACTGCGGATGTCCTGTCTACCGGACAGGTCGACCGCGCCCTACACGGGCACGTGGGGCGTGCCCGTGTCACCTCAGATACTAAAGGTTGACCGGCACCACGAGAGGCGGCGTCGTCGAGACGAAGACCAGGATGCCATGTGGCGATCGCGTGGTTGCCAAGTACTCGGCCAATTGTCCTCGGTAGCGTGCGATCGTCCTCTCGCTCGGCGCCACATCGCTCTTCCAGTCCACCACCAGTGAGCAGGAGCCATCGGGGGCCAGCGCCACAGCATCGGCCACGCCCAGAGTCACGATCTCAACGCCGTCGAGCGCCTCGGCCCGGGCCACCGGCCACTCCGGCTGGAGGCAGTTGCGCACGGCTGCCACTTCCGGGACGCCGAGGCCGCGGAGTGCGGTATCGGCGATCTCGGCCGGGTCGAAGCCTTCTATGGGCAGGGGCGTCTGTGCCAGGAGCTCCGCCGTGCGGACGACCATAGCGTCCCGCTCCTCAGGCGTCTCGCCGGTCAGGACCTCTTCCAGCAGCTTGTGGAGCACGACGCCGCGCGCCAGGCCACCACGCGTTGGCAGGGATACCGAGCCAGCGATCTCCTCCGAGACTAGCAGCGGCGCGTCGCCGGTCTCATCGCCCTCGCTGAGGTGCGGGGTCGACCGACGAAGAAGCGGAACGGCGGCCATGATGCGGTCCGCCTCTTCAGCGAATACGGCCTCAGTCTGCTGGTTCAAGACTTCAGGCGGCAGCGGAATGGTGGCGGCCGGTAGATCGTCGCCAAAGGGGTCAAGAGCCTCCAGGCCCAGTTCGACCAGCCTGATCCAGGAGTTCGTCGCGGCGCCGTCCACTAGGCGCGGAATCATCAGCAGGTCGCGCGGTCGAGTCGCCGCCACGTACCACAGGCGCTCGCGTTCGAACTTCTGCTGTCGCTTCTCCTCCTCAATTGCGGCTTCACAGCCATCCGGGCTGATGCCGAACACCGGCATGTGCAGCCGATTATGGACGGAGTCGTAGGCGATCTTGCAGTTGGTCTGTATCTCGGTCGCGGTATTCACTGGGATGACCACAGGCCACTCCAGGCCCTTGCCCGAATGCATGGTGACCAAGGAGATGGAGCGCAGATCGGCGTCCGGTCGAGCGTCCGGCGCCTTCTCTGCCTCCTCCCAGCGGGCCCGCATGCGGTCGGCGAAGGAGAGCAGGCCGCGAACATCGTAGGCCCGCGCCATTTCGAGGAACAGGTCGACGTTGGCCAGAGCGAGCTCCGCCACTCGATTGCCGCGCTGCCGCAACTTGGCCCGGATCTTGAGCTCCTCGACGGCGCGGCAGAGCAGAGCGTGCGGCGTGGTCCTGAGGCGACGCCGCTCCAGCGACTTCAGAGTTTCTAACACCTCCCGGAGCCGAGCATCCGGCACCACCGAGAAGTCCATGTCGAGACTCAACTGCGGGAGCAACCGCCGCCCGTCCTTGTCGAGCTTGACCGGCTGGCTCCCCACCGCGTCGAGCAGTGCCTCGTCGGGAAAACCAATGAGCGGGCCGCGTAGCAGAGCGCCGAGGGCGAGACGGTCGCGCCGGTTCACCAGAGTCCGAGTAAGGGCAATGAGGTCCTGGACTTCCTGGCGGCGGTAGAAGCCTTTGCCTGCCTGGGTAGCAACAGTGAAGCCGTTGTCTTCCAGCGCGCGCTCGTAGCGCCACAGGTCGGAGTTCGTGGGCACCAGCAGAGCAATGTCGCGGGCCTCGCACAGCCGCGTGCCACCCTCGGCATCACGATCGCGGATCGTAATGCTACCTACCAGGCGCAAACAAAGTTTGGCTACCTCGTCGGCTTCCGTGTCACGGACGCCGCTAGCTGTAGTGTCCTTGCAGTCGAGGTCGACCGCGGCGACGCTCGGCATGTCGAGTGCGTCCGTGGCGTCCGGCAGGAGCTCCGCGAACCCGCATTGGCCAACGGCGTCCAGGCAGTCCTTAAAGCGCTCGTTGACCCATTCGAGGATCAGGGGGCGTGAGCGGAAGTTGCGCGAGATCGGCAGGATGCAGGCAGGGTCGGCTGATTCCAGCATGTTGCGCGCTCTGACGAAGGCGTTCAGATCGGCGCCACGGAAGCGGAAGATCGACTGCTTGGGGTCTCCGACGAGGAACAGCGAGCCCGGGCGGAGCCGCCAGTCCTCAATTGGTGCACTAGGCACTCCCTTTGGCGGCTCGCCGCAGAGACGCCAAAGGATTTCCAACTGGACCGGATCGGTGTCCTGGAACTCGTCCACCAGCACCGCAGTGAAGCGCTGGCCAAGCTCGGCGCGCACCTCCGGCCGGTTCCGCAGGAGCAGCCTTGTCTTCTCGAGCAGGTCGTCGAAGTCGAGGCGCGCCGCCGCCTGCTTGGCCTTGTCGTAGCGCCTGAGGATGTCGCGGGCCTCGTCCGCCGTGGCCGAGAGGACGTGGGCCGCAGCCGCGACCCGGACGGCCTCGAAGCCGTCTCGGCACGCGTTGTAGTGCTGCGCCGAGCGATCACGCATCTCGTCGACCGTCGCTGCCGTCCCCTTGCCTGCTCCGAAGACTTGCTGCCAGACCTTCTTACTGCACACCTTACTGGCTGCGTTGAGCACACCCTCCTTGGTGCCGAAGCCCTTCGGTGCCTTGAGGTAAACGGCCCAAGCAATCAGATCCGCCTCGTTGCCGATGGGTGCCGCCGCGAGGTGTGCCGCAATGGCATCCGACACGCCGACCAAAGGCTCCGGCTGCTTTCCGGCAGGCAGTGACGCTAGAAAACTCCGGAAACCATCAGCCTCCGCGCGGACAGCCGTGATCATCGCCGCGATGTCGGGCGGCGGGGCCACCTGCGCGTCCCTCCGCAGGCGGAGGGCTTTGGTGAGCTCGCGTAGGAGCTCCGAGGTCCGCCTCGGGTCGATGAGGTAGAGACGGGAGAATAGGTCATCCGACTGCTGCTGCTCCGACAGACGGTCGCGGATCCAATCCGTGACCTCATCCTCGAAGAGTAGGTCGGCCTCGTCGCCATTCAGAATGGCGGCGCCGGGATCAATTCCGGCTTCAACCGGATAGGGCCGGAGCAGGACCTGGCAGAAGCCATGGATCGTATTGCACTCAAGGCAGTCCAGGTCGCGGCAGGCAGCCTCGAGGTTCACCCGCTGCTCCGCAGTCAACCCTGTCGCGGGGAAGGCGTCCCGCAAGTCGGCGGGCACGTCATTCTTAAGCACCCGCTCGATGAAGCGAGTGATGCGCTCGCGGAGCTCGGCGGCGCTGAACTCGGTGAAGCTGATCGCGGCGATGGAGGACGGGTGCCTGCCTGACGCGAGCAGCACGACAACACGGCCCGCCAGTACCGAGGTCTTACCCGAGCCCGCGCCTGCCTCGACGAGCAGAGTGCGGTCGATGGAGGACAGGGCAGTGATCCGAGCCTGCCGATCGGCGGTCAAGGCGGCGTCGAGCGGCATCAGACGAGCTCCCAGAACTTGACGATCTCTTCGCCCAACATCCCTTTCGCGGCGGCCTTCTTCGGCTCGAGCATGGTCCCGGGGACCACCGGCAGCGCGAAGATCATCCGGTCACTCTCGTGCTCGCCTGGGCTGCCCTTCTTACGGTAGTCCTTGTACCGGACGCCCGCGGCGACGCCGGGCAGCGCCAGGCCGCGGCGCAGGTTCGACACCGCCATGACCAGCGCCGCCTTCAGCACCTCCAGGTCGGCGTCCGGGTTCTCCAGGCGCTGATAGTCTCCGGCAGTCGGAGCACCGGGCTCATCCGACGGGTAGAGGAGCCCGGCCTCGATCGCAGTGTCCGGGCCGAGCAGTTCGCGGACCGCGAAGCCGTAGAGGCAGCGCTGGAGCTCGCGGCCGCCCCGGAGCGTGAATTTGCCCGGGTTGCTGCCCGTCTTGTAGTCGACCACCCGCGCGACCGCCTTGCCGTCCGCGATGTCGACGCGGTCGATGTAGCCGGTGATGGTCAGGTCCGTACCGGGGATTGGCACCGGCGTCTGGACATCCCAGGGCGCCACGTGGCCGTCGGATGACCTCGTCGTGCCGAAAGGTACCTCGGAGTAGGATTCCTGCCCCGGCAGAGGCTCATGCGGGTAGAGCAGAGCGTTCGTGGCCATGACGCCCGCCCGCCGCAGCCTGGAGTGCCAAAGCTGCATCGGTGGGACGGGCACCTCGAGTTCCCAGCGGGCTCGGACTGCGGCGAGTTGAACCGCGATCTCGGCCGTGATGGCCTCAGGAGTCCATTTGTCCGACGCGGACAATGCCTGGACCGTGCCATCGAGGACCTCGTGGACGAGGACGCCGAAGGCGCGCGCGTCCATGTCCAGGGCGTCGCTCTCCATATCCGGCTCGTTCATGCCGAGCGCGTACCGCCACATGAATCCAATCGGGTTGCGGAGCAGCAGCGTCAGGGAGTGGGCAGATTGCGGCGCCGCCAGCGCGGCCATCAGCGCCGGATGGTCGGCGCGACCGATGCGGCCATCATGCGGTGTGATCCCAGGATCGCGCCAGTCGTGCCAGCAGCCGATTGCGAGCTTGGCCTCCTCGCGCAGCGCGAACTCCTCGAAGCGGGCCATCAGTCGGTCAGGCTCGCTCATGGCATGCTTTGGAACCTGAGTCCGATACAAAACCTCAGGCTCCATATCGGCAACGAGGGGGCTCACGCCGAGGCGCCTGCCCTCCGCCTCGCGGCGGCTGTAGGAGCAGACCACCTCGTATTCGGCGGAGGCCTCAATCGCGTCGAAGCTCACCCGGTCGGCGGTGACGATGCTGGTCTCCTCCAGGCTCAGTCCACCGAGCAGGCGCTGAGGCAGGAGCGGATCTTCGGCCGAAACGCGAGGCCAGACCTGGGCGTTCAGCCCGAACAACCAAACAAACGGGCGGGGCGCCGAGGCCAGCGAGGAGGCGGGCATCCAGGCCAGTGTCCTGGCCGGGTCGAAGGGATCGGTCGTCCGCAGGTTGGCCAGTTCCTGGTCGAGGGCGGTAGCCGGTGCCTGCGTCAGGGCTCGCCGCCAGATCTGACGCGCGGCGCCGTTCAGCAGGGTTTCCCCGATCTGGACGGCGGCCTCCATAGCCAGAACCTGCGGCGACATGATGCGGATCAGCGGCAGCAGGACTGCCGCGGTCTCCTGTTTGTCCTCACCCTCGAGGGCGCGCTCCCAATGTTCGACACTTTCCAGGGGCGCGCCAGAGGGCAGATGCCTGACCCAGTCCTCCGGCAGCTTGGCGACGGCGGGCACCTGGAAGAACGTCGCGCCCGAGATCACCCGGCGGACGCGCGTCTGACACAGGCCACGCAACAGCACGTCAGCGAGCGCTGCCGCCACCTGCCCGGCCTCAGTGTGCATCGCCCGGCGGCCGTGGCCGAAGTGGATGTCGAGATTACACTCCTCGGACAGCGAGAAGACGAAGTCGTCGTAGCGGCTGGTCGAGGCGGCGGCGAAAGCGATCTGGTGCGGCCCAACCGTTCCCGAAGACATGAGGCTGCGGGCCCACCGCATGGCCTCAATCACCTCGTGGCGTGGATTGGCGCAACTCACGGCCCGCTTCCCCGGCGTCTTCGGCTCAGCCCGGGTGACAACGACGCCGTCAGCGGTTGTGACCCAGCCCGGTACGGGGAAAGGGCCTGCCGCCCATGTGACCGGCACGACGCCGGGGAGTGCCTGGACGAGCGGCCGCCAGCAGGGCGCAAGGTCGGGGAGGTGGTGGAACTCCACCGCGCCTAGGACCTTCGGCGCGTGCTGGAGGCGGGCAAGAGCGCGCTCCACTAGGTCCGACGGGCGAAGCTGTCCAAGCTTGAGCCGCTCCAGCACCGCATCCTCGATGCGCGCTATGGCAGCAAGCCGCGTATTGTTCCCGGCGCGCTCGGCCAAGTCCAACCCCGCGCTCCAGGCGCGCCGCAACGTTGTGGCCAGGGTACGCGGGACGCCGGGCAGCGCCCGTATTGCAGCCAGATCGCCCAGTGCGTCGTCCGGTAAATCCTCCAGGACGGCGAAGACGGCGCGAACGAGGTCGTCGGAGTTGATGGTGTCGAGCAGGCCGCCAGCCAGGCGCGCCACCATGCGCTCGACCGGCGTGACCAAGGCCCCAGATCCATCGTCATCGCGGGCAAGCTCAAGCCTCACTGCCTCGAACTGCGCACGCACCGTGACAACGATAGTCCGCCTGGTCATGAGCCCCCCTGAACGACCACCTCCGATTCGCCTGATGCGTTCGGGAGTGCGACCGTTTCAAACGGCTCGGTTATTTGTCCAGAGGAAACAGCTTGAGCTTGTGCTCGGGAGCTTTCGTTTTCGTTTCGTTCTGATGGGGCGTGCTAACGAGGGTCGCTTGAGTTGCACCAACACCCATGCCGACAGCGTGGTCGCCTTTGTGGCGACCGGCAACCGAACTCAAACCGGTTCTGGCTACACTTAACACCATCGCAGCCGCACTTCTCACCGGAACGTTGATCCGTCATGGGGTGACCTGCGCCGACCTAGTGTCATGCATTCGGCCGATCACAGGATGGAGCCTGACCGGCACCTGACCTGAGACCTGATTGCCCATGCCTGCGCCGTCCATACCCCTGTTGCGGCACCCCAAAGCTGCCGAGTTCGCGCACGTCTTCACCGGCATCCAGAGCTTCATCGAGATTCGGCGCCGCATCGAGTGGCTGTCGACTGCGCACGAAAAGGGCACCACCTTTGAGGTGCTGACGCATGCCCTGGCGGCCA
>Ga0308171_1003514_pt1 | contig 14217 bp, 11 predicted proteins | sample PhyGR1_FD_202135 | JGI IMG/M metagenome (GOLD analysis project Ga0308171, IMG submission 202135) | Phyllosphere microbial communities from UC Gill Tract Community Farm, Albany, California, United States - DLSLSG.R1 | ecosystem: Host-associated > Plants > Phyllosphere > Unclassified | place: USA... | reverse complement strand
AGAGTACCTTTCCAAGATTTCAAGTCTTGGGAAAGATGCGATCTACACTGGAAAAGATGCTGACAAGAACAAAGTTTATTTTGTAGGAAAAGAAGCTGCCGATAAGTTTGGTGTTGGACTATCTCTGAAACAGGATAAATATTCTCCTTCTTTAGGTGATAAATTAAGAGAATCTGTAAATCCACTTTTGCAAAAGGCAAATCAAATTGCAACTACAAGTTACAACGAGAAAAAGTATGATGTTGCAGGAGAAAAATTTGCAGAGACCTATTATCTTTTCAAAGCAGCTGGACAGGACGACAAGAATTATCTTTACTACGCTGGTGTAGCTTACGCACAAACAGCGGACCACAAAGATAAAGCAACCGAAATCCTAAATTCACTTATCAAATCTGGATACACTGGCGTGGAAACAGTATACACTGCGAAAAACTCAAAGACAGGCAACAAAGAAAATCTTGACAAGGCTGCATATGACCTTTATAAGAAAACTCCAGATGGCGCAGGTTATACAGACTTCAAAACGGAAACGACACCTAGTAAGTTAGAAGAGCTTTATGAAGTGACAGCATCATTGTTATTCGAACAGAAAAAATATGACGAAGCTGCAGCCCTTGCAAGCGAGGGTATGAAGAAGTTCCCAAATAACCAATCCCTTTCTCAGGTTCAGAGCAATTCATATTTCAAATCTGGTAAGACAGATGAGTTTGTGAATAATTTGAAAGCGAAGATCGCAGCAAACCCAAGTGACAAAGAAAGCCTTTACAATCTTGGGGTGATGTACAGCAAGGATCCATCTAAACAAGCAGAAGCAGAAGCTACTTATAAAAAATTGGTAGAAATGGACCCAAAATACCCAAATGCACTTAACAATCTGGTTTTCACAATCATAGGTGAGGATGACGCAAAAGCTATTGATGAGTACAAAGCATTAAGAAAAGATGGCAAGATCGATGCTGCAAATAAAGTTCTAGAACAAAGAAGAGCAAGATTTCAAAAAGCATTGCCATACGCAGAACAAATGTACCAGGCAGATCCCAATAACAAAGAGATCGTAGGTCTTCTGAAAGGAATGTACATGACGACGCAAAATACTGCTAAGTACAACGAATTCAAAGCGAAAGAAACTGCAATGAAATAATCATAAAGGAGCCTTCGGGCTTCTTTTTTTTATTTTTCAGATGCTAATTAAAATGATATATTTACAAACAATTTTATAAAATTCTACATATGAAATTTTTTATTGACACAGCCAACCTAGCACAAATCAAAGAAGCACAAGATCTTGGAATTCTGGATGGCGTTACTACAAATCCTTCTCTTATGGCAAAAGAAGGAATCTCTGGCAAAGAAGCGATCAACAAACATTATGTTGACATTTGCAATATCTCGGATGGCGATGTTTCAGCCGAAGTTCTTTCCACGACTTACGAAGAGATGATCAAAGAAGGCGATGAATTGGCAGCACTTCACGAAAGAATCGTTGTGAAGATCCCAATGATCAAAGACGGGATCAAAGCTTTAAAATATTTTTCCGATAAAGGGATCAAAACCAATTGTACATTGATCTTCTCAGCTGGACAAGCACTTTTGGCAGCAAAAGCTGGAGCAAATTATGTATCTCCATTCCTAGGAAGATTGGATGATATTTCTGTTGACGGTCTTAACTTGATCGAGGAGATCCGTTTGATCTTTGATAACTACCACTTCGAAACTGAGATCCTTGCAGCCTCTATCAGAAGTCCTATGCACATCATCAACTGTGCGAAGATCGGTGCAGACGTCATCACTTCTCCTCTACCATCGATCCTTAATCTATTGAATCACCCACTAACAGATTCTGGATTGGCACAATTTGTTTCTGATTCCAAGAAGTTGGGATAAGATGATATGGGCGCCTTTATCCGCCCTCCGTTCCCGCTTTTTTTTGCCTTAGCTTTTCTAGCCGCAAAAAAAGAGCTCCACTCAGGTCGGGGCGCGCTTCGCAAGTAGGAAAGTTGGTCTTCAATACAACTTTAAAACAAAAAAAAACCGTCTCAGATTAATTGAGACGGTTTTTATTTTACAACATTTTTAAATTATTGAGGAAAGAAAGTCTCTTTCAACAGGTAAAGATTCAGAACGATAATAACAGCACTGATTACAAATGCCAAGACTTTGAGCCACATCTTATTGGCAAACTCTCCCATCTTCGCCTTGCTGTTCGTAAACATGACCAGCGGAACCACCGCAAAACTCAACTGCATCGAAAGGATCACCTGACTGAAGACCAATAATTCCGCAGTTCCTCTTTCCCCATAAATTATGGAAATTACCAATGCAGGAATAATCGCAATCGTTCTTGTGATCAATCTTCTGACCCAAGGTTTTAATCTGATATTAAGGAAACCTTCCATCACAATTTGTCCGGCTAAAGTTCCCGTCAAAGTAGAATTCTGTCCAGAAGCCAACAAGGCAATTCCAAAGAAAATACTCGCCAAAGTAGTTCCCAAGAGTGGCGTCAAAAGCATATAAGCATCATTGATATCCGCCACATCTTTATTGCCCGAAGTATGGAAAGTGGCCGCAGCAATAATCAATATCGCAGCATTGATGACAAACGCCAACATCAATGAAAGACTGCTATCGATGCTTGCAAACTTCAAAGCTTCTTTTTTGCCTTCCGTCGTTCTTGGATAATTTCTCGTTTGCACAATACTGCTGTGCAAATAAAGATTATGAGGCATCACTGTGGCACCCAATATTCCAATAGCAATGTATAACATCGAAGGGTTTGTGATGATCTCTTTCTTGGGGATCAGCCCTTCCAACAATGGGAATATCTCAGGCTTGCTCAGAAATATCTCGTAGAAGAATGCAATGAAAATGATAAAGATCAATCCACCAACAATACTTTCGATGTATCGGAAACCTTTGGCTTGCAGGAATAAGATCAGAAAAACATCGATGATCGTAATCACAACACCAACACTGAGCGGAATTCCGAATAACAAATTAAGGGCAATCGCTGATCCGATCACTTCGGCAAGGTCACAAGCAGCAATGGCAATTTCACAAAAGATCCAAAGGACAAAATTGACCGCCGGATGAAAATGGTCTTTACAAGCCTGCGCCAAATCACGTTCTGCTACCACACCCAACTTTACAGAAAGATGCTGCAACAATATGGCGAACAGATTTGAAATTAAAATAACAGAAAGCAAAGTGTAACCAAACTGCGCTCCACCGGCAATATCGGTTGCCCAGTTTCCTGGGTCCATATAACCAACTGCGACCAGTAATCCCGGTCCCATATAAGCCAATAGTTTTTTCTTGAAACTCCCATCTTTGGGAATGTTGACGCTGGAAAAAACTTCATTGAGTGAATTAGAACTTTTCTCTGTTCTCCAGCCTGTATTTGGATTTGATGGATTCAATGATTTTCATTGTTAGATTAGACTAACAAAAATAGTTATACTATACTTAACTCGCAAGTTAACAATAAAAAAACTGCCAATTGTTTGGCAGTTTCTATTTAATTTGATATTGATTTTACTTTGTAAATCTCACAGCCGTTTTTCTGTCAGACTCTCTTTCTTTGTCAGTGGCTTCTGCAGGAACCTTTGCAAATTTAGATCCATATCCTTCTGCTTCTAAAACCTGTGCTGAGTTAAGTGCAGTTTTCACAGCAGCAGCTCTGTCTCCTGATAATTTCAAGTTTGTAGCAGCATCACCTTTCTTATCTGTGTAAGCTCCAATTTTGATTTTAGCATCTGGAAATTCTCCCAAGATCGCTTTCAAATTATTCAACTGAACTTGAGATTCAGGTGTCAATTTAGTAGTTCCGAATTCGAAATTCAAATTATCGAAGTTGAACCATTTATCTTTAAGCTGTGCTTCTGTTGAATTTTTATATTCGTCAGATTTCAAGAATGTCACGATTTGATCTTCGATTCCGCCTTTGTAAGCTTGTAAGGTTTTACCGCTTGGCAGAGTCACAACCAAAGTTTCTCTAGTTGTCACTACAGAATCACCTTTTGGCGTTGTAGAATCTGAAACAACAGTCGTAGAATCAACAGTTGATACGGGAACTGGTTCAACTTTTTTATCACATTGTTTCCAGAAGAACCAACCTAAAAGTAATAGTAAAAGCAATGGTAACAACCATTTCCAAATACTGCCACCTCCCGAGTTATCTGGAACGACCTCGTGGGTTGATCCACTTCTAGTAACATCTACTTTTGGAGCGTCTGTCACTACAGGTCTCGGCGTTTCAGTTATAATAGGCTCTTCTGTAATTGGTGTTACTGGATTTACATCTGAAATGGGCGTCTGCAAAGGTTCTGGAACAACATTGATTGGTTCAGCGTCTACTGATCCAAACCAATTACCCAAACCTAAAGAAGCAAAGCTAAATCCTGCAGGAAGTATGGATGATAATAATCCTTTCTGATCACTCAATAAATTTCCAAATGAGGAAACATCTAGGTTATTATCGTTGGCATATTTTCCCAAAGTTCCGGCAGTTGCGCCAGTCACAAGGTTTAATAATGAATTTGTTGATTCAGTTTTGATGCCCGCGTATGATGACACAGCATTTGTGATAGCAGCAAGTTTATCTCCATCACCGAAGATCAAGCTCAAAATTTTTGAGATGACAGAATCGCTTCCATTTAAATTTCCTAACAGATTAGATAAGATCCCAGAAGAAGATGCCTCTTTTACCGTACTGAAAAGTTCAGATTGTGTATTGCTGTTTGCAAAACCTCCGACCACAGCCGGTAATAGAGCTGAAATGGCTTTTGAAACCCCTGACTCACTTTCTCCAAGTTGAGTTGCTGTTTGAGAGACCGTTGCTGGTCCTAGTTGACCTTTGATCAGATCGATTAAGTTAATTGACATAATAGTTTATTTTTAATGTTTGATGTTTTGTAATGTTACCAAATATTAATCCATAAATTTTCATAGTTGATAATTTTAATAAAACTTTAACTAATTATGATTTAACTTTTTATATTTCGTATGAGTCATAAAAATAAAAAAATCCGTTTCGTATGATCACGAGACGGATTTTAATTTTTTGTAATTTTACTGTTAATAAGCTTTAGCAAATACAACTCTTTGTTTCGAAGGTTTCCCTGTAATTAGAGAAACACCATCTTCCTGCTCATTATTCAAAGGAATACATCTGATGGTTGCTTTGGTTTCCTGCTTGATCTGCTCTTCCTCTTCTGCCGTCCCATCCCAATGTGCGAGGATGAATCCACCTTTTCCGTTCAGGACAGTTTTGAACTCTTCATAAGAATCAACTTTCGTAATATTATCTTCCTTGAACTTCAGTGCTTTGTTGTAAATATCACTTTGAATCGTTTTCAACAACTCTTCAATGTAAACATCAAGACCTTCGATGGAAACAGTTTCTTTCGTCAAGTTGTCTCTTCTTGCCAATTCTACTGTTCTGTTTTCAAGATCTCTCTGTCCAAGAGCAATTCTCAATGGAACACCTTTCAATTCGTATTCTGCGAATTTCCAGCCTGGTTTGTTCTGCGTGTCATTATCAAACTTAACAGAAATACCTTTCGCTCTCAATTTACTTTGAATTTCCAAAGCCACTTCACTGATTTCGGCCAATTGCTCTTCACCTTTGAAGATTGGAACGATCACAACCTGGATTGGAGCCAAAGTTGGAGGCAGGACCAGACCAAGGTCATCAGAATGTGTCATGATCAAAGCGCCCATCAATCTTGTAGAAGTTCCCCAAGACGAAGCCCAAGGATACTCTTGTTTTCCTTCTTTGTTTGTAAATTTCACATCAAAAGCTTTCGGGAAACTTTGACCTAAGAAGTGGGAAGTTCCTGCTTGTAGTGCTTTACCATCTTGCATCAAAGCTTCAATACAATAAGTTTCATCCGCTCCAGCAAATCTCTCAGAAGGTGTTTTGATCCCTCTGAAAACCGGAATTGCCATAAAGTCTTCAGCAAATTTTGCATAAACCTCAAGCATTTTTTCGGTCTCCTCTACAGCTTCATCTTTTGTTGCGTGAGCTGTGTGTCCTTCTTGCCAAAGGAATTCGGCAGTTCTAAGGAAAAGTCTCGTTCTCATTTCCCAACGTACAACATTCGCCCATTGGTTGATCAATATCGGCAGATCTCTGTAAGATTGGATCCAGTTTTTATAAGTACTCCAAATGATTGCTTCGGAGGTTGGACGTACAACCAATTCCTCTTCCAGTTTTGCATCTGGATCTACAATCAACTTAGATGGATTATTCGGGTCAGTTTTCAATCTGTAATGTGTTACCACAGCACATTCTTTGGCAAAACCTTCTGCATTCTTCTCTTCAGCTTCGAATAAGCTTTTGGGAACGAACAGTGGGAAATAAGCGTTTTGGTGTCCTGTTTCTTTGAATTTTTTGTCCATTTCGTCACGCATCTTTTCCCAGATTGCGTAACCATAAGGTTTGATCACCATACATCCCCTAACACTTGAATTCTCTGCTAGATCTGCTTTAACAACCAATTCGTTATACCATTTGCTATAATCTTCTGCTCTTGATGTTAATTTTGCCATATTTTTTAAACTAATTTTTAACTTTTTTAACTTTTCGTAATCTAAATAAAAAGCCTAATTTTACGCTACTTTGTAAATAATTACTGGTATAAAATTTGGTTTCTTTTAAGAATACAAATATAGCAAACTTAATACTTCTCATAAAATGAAAAATATCAACAATAATCGCTTTTTAAATCTGATCAAATCAAAAGCTTTGATCTTGATTGCCAGCAGTTCTCTTTTGACCTCTTGTGTGATCTACACAGGTGGTTATTCTGAAACTGATGGTGTTTACTACGACCCAAATAAAGATTCTTTACCAGCAGGAACTTATTCTTATGGAAATAATCAGGTTGATGACTATTATAATTATCAAGATACTTATCCAAGCATCTATGACAATAACCAACAGAACATCCAGGATCAGCAGAATAGATATGCCTTGACCAATGATTCCGATTGGGGATCTTACACTGGAACAGAAACCAATTATACAAGCTTCAACAATTGGGGCTATGGCGGCTGGGGAATGGGATTTGGCTACGGAGGTTTTGGTGGTGGCTGGGGATATCCAGGTTACGGCATGTATGGCTGGAACAGTCCTTTCAACTCTTGGGGTTGGGGAATGGGCTTCGGTTGGGGTAACTCCTTCTACTCGCCTTGGGGCTGGGGTGGTGGATTTTATGATCCATTCTGGGGCTACGGTTATGGTGGCTGGGGAGGCTACTACGGTGGCGGATATTCTCATCCAATCTATTACAACAGATCAGGTGCTAATGGTGGCGGAAGACTTGGCGGGATGATCTCTCAAAATAGATCTACAAGTAGAAATGACAGCCGTTTCCAAGGTATTAATAATAGCAGGATTAGAACAACAGGAAATATCAGAAATGATGTTGGAACAAGAAATAGTGCCATCAGAAATTCTAATAACGGAATGAGAAATCCCAATGGTATTAGAACAAACAACGGAAACATAAGAAACTATCCAAACAACGGAAACGTAAGAAACTCTTATCCAAATAACGGAGGAATTAGGACTCAAACCTATCCTAACAGTGGTAATATCAGAACTTCCCCTAATAATGGTGGATTCAGAAACGAAAGTTACTCGACCCCATCTAGATCTGGTGGTAACTCAGGCGGTTTCAATTCTGGAGGCGGAATGAGATCTGGTGGTTCTGGCGGCGGAATGAGATCCGGCGGTGGCGGTGGAAGAAGATAATTTTAAATTTAAAATACATTTCATATAAAAATGCTAAAAAAGACTTTATTACTGCTAAGCATTCCAGTTTCTTTCTTTTATTTGAAAGCTCAGGATATTTCGGTGATCACAAATACAGTAGATGTTTATTCAGCAAATCCAATCAATGGAACAGCGAAGTACAATGCAATGGCAGGATCGATTGGCGCATTGGGAGGTGATGTATCATCTGCCAATGTAAACCCAGCTGGTATCGGCGTTTTCATCACAAACGATTTGAATTTGACACTTGGTGTTAACAGTAACAAGAATACGACTAGCCTAGCAGGAAATTCGCTTAATTATAAAACTAATAATACTGACATTAGCAATACTGGAGGTGTTTTAACCATCAATCTTGGCGATACCAATTCCAAATGGAAGTTTGTGAACATTGGAGTCAATTACGCGACACAATCATTAGATAATTATTCTGAATCTGCTGCCAATGGCAATATCAAAATTGTTGATAATCTGACCACTCCAGGAACACCAATCAATTATACGTTCCAAGGCCATGCCTACGATAGATACGGTGATCAGTCCAAAATGAATTTTGCAGTTGGGGCCAATTACGATAACAGATTATATTTTGGAGCAGGTCTTAATTTTCACAACTCTTTCCTAAGTCAAAATGACTCTGCAGGTTTCTATTCAGACTATGATGACACCTCACTAGTTTATCATAAACAATATACAGGATATGAGGAACATTCAGATGGATTTTCAGCCAATATAGGTGTCATTGCGAAATTGAGTAATCAATTCCGAGTGGGTGCAGCATTAGAATCTCCTACCTGGTGGAGTATTGACCGTGTTTATAATCAATATTATTACAACTACGATCAACCCGACGTATTTACCGAAGATAGAAGTTTGGTGACACCAATGAAAGCCACACTAAGTGCGGCATTTGTCCCAAGCAAGAACTTCGCTCTGAATGTCGATTTTATCCAAGGGATTACAAAACCAAAGTACAAAGAATATGGAGATGCTGAGAGAGAACTGAACGACTTCTTCAATGATAGCTACAAAAATTCTTCTGAAGTACGAGTTGGTGCAGAATATAGAATATCTGCATTTAGATTAAGAGGTGGATACGCTTACCAGGGCAACAGTTTTGACAATCTATCTTTGTTAGGTTACAACAATGATGGCTCAACTTCCAATCAATCTTTTTCTGATCTTTTGGTTGGAAAACGAAACATCATTGGCGCAGGTTTGGGCTATGATTTCAGAGCGTTCTATATCGACGCATCTTACCAAAGTATCACTTCTGAATATAGTAGTCCTTTCCTTCAAGGAAATATAGATTACAATTCGGGATATTTCAATGGTGGATTTGATGTCAACAGCGATGCATACGCCGTTTCTAAAGTTAAGAATACAAGAAATAATTTCTTTGTAACCGTTGGTTGGAAATTCTAAAGTTTCAATTTTATATAAGCAAAAGTCCTGTAAATATTTTACAGGACTTTTTTTAATCTTTATTCATCTCTTCTGCCTCTTCCATCAACTTAAGATAAGTGATATATCTTGTCTCCTCCAATTCACCTGTTTCCAAGCCTTGAAGAACAGCACATTTTGGTTCATTGATGTGCATACAGTTGTGATATTTGCAACTTCTTCCCGCTTTGAAAATTTCAGGAAAGTAATGCTGAATTTCTTCTTTCTGAACATCGATCATTGCAAATTCCCGAACACCTGGCGTATCGATGACAGAGCCACCAAAATCCCAGAAATGCATCTGCGCAAAAGTCGTGGTGTGTTTTCCTTTGAGTTGAGATTCTGAGATCTCGCCAGTTCTGATATGAAGATCAGGTTGCATCGCATTCACCAAAGTTGATTTTCCACAACCAGAATGTCCGAAAAATACAGAGGTTTTATCTTTAATTTTATCAATTAAGAAATTGAGATTCAGTTTTATGTAGGATGAGATATTCAAAGTGTCGTAACCGATGTTTTGATACATGGCTTCGATGTTTTCTACGATTTCTTTTTCCTCGTCATTCAAAGTATCCATTTTATTGAATAATATCAAAATCGGGATATTGTACGCTTCGCAACAAGCAAGAAATCTGTCCAAAAACCCCAAAGACGTTTCAGGGAATTTCAAAGTGTAAATAAAACACGCCACATCTACGTTGGAAGCGATGATATGCGCTTCTTTGGAAAGGTTGACCGATTTTCTGATGAGATAATTTTTTCTCGGGAAAATCTTTGTGATCCAGGCCACATCATCTTGCTCCAAAGAAAATTCGACTTCGTCTCCTACTGCGAGCGGATTTGTAAGTCTTGTTTTTATGAGTTTGAATTTGCCTCGGATCCTGGCTTCGTAAACAGTTTTAGTTTTTTCTTCCAAAACCTGATACCAGCTTCCTGTAGATTTGATGATGATTCCTTTCAAAAAGTAGATTTTAATATTTCACAAAGTTAAAGCTTTTATCGTGTTGACAAATAAAAACCCTTTCAGAGTTTAAATCTAAAAGGGTTGTTTGTATTTGGTTGAAAAAACGTGTTCTACGTTGAATCTGCAGCCCGGCCTGAGTGGAAATCCTTTTTTGCATGGTAATCAGTCTCTACTGGAACTGAGAATGTTTGCAAAAAAGATTGACTTCGTCGAACCACTTCGTTAGGTTTGGGAGTGGAAGGCGGAAAAGCTGCCCAAATTATTCTAAGTCTTCGAGAGCCTCAGACTGACAATTATTTGTTGATCATAATGCCGTTCTGAACCTCGATGCTTTCTTCGTGGATCGCTTTGAAAACTTTCTCGATGAATTCCTGAGACATTCCTGTTTCGCTTGCTTTTTGGTTGGCGTATTCTGTGATCACTTTCCAACGTTCTGGCTGGAAGATGGCAATGTTGTTTTCTTTTTTCAAAGTTCCAATCTTTTCGGAGATCTTCATTCTTTGAGAAAGCAATTCGATCAATTGGAAATCCATATCACTGATCAACGTTCTGTGTTTTCCCATCTCGTCCTCGTAACCAGAAATGTCGGAATTACGGATCTGAAGATTGTTGATCATCTCTGCCAAAACTTCTGGCGTGATCTGCTGAGAAGCATCGCTCCAAGCGTTGTCCGGATCTTCGTGACTTTCTATGATCGCACCTTGGTAACCTACATTGAAAGCTTCCTGCGCAACACCAGCCAAACCTGTTCTGTTCCCACAAATGTGAGATGGATCAATAAATAATGGGATATTCGGGAACTGATTTTTGAAATCCAAAGCAATCTGCCAGTTCGGAATATTTCGGTATTTTGTTTTTTGGTAAGTGGAGAAACCTCTGTGGATCGCACCAACATTTTCAATGCCTTGACCTAACAATCTTTCCAATGCGCCGATCCAAAGTGCTAAATCTGGATTTACTGGATTTTTCACCAAAATTGGTTTGTTGGTTCCTCTTAGAGCTTGTGCAATTTCCTGAACTGTAAAAGGATTCACTGTAGAACGTGCGCCGATCCAAAGGATGTCAACGTCTGCTTCCAAAGCTGCGAAAACGTGATGCGCATTTGCAACCTCAGTCGCTGTTTTGAAACCGTATTCTTCTTTTACTTTTTTCAGCCAGTTAAGACCGATCACGCCTACACCTTCGAAACCGTTTGGTTTTGTTCTTGGTTTCCAAATTCCTGCACGGAAAGCGGAGATCTGTGCACCACTTTCTTTCAATCTTTTTGCGGTTCCAAGCATTTGAGATTCGCTTTCTGCGCTACAAGGTCCTGCGATGATCATTGGATTTGCGAAGTCGTTGATCCAATCGTTCTTCAATTCGTTTAAGTTCATATTTTTAATTTTATATATTTTAAATTAATACAATAGTATATCTGTTATAAATTTTACTTTATAATTCTTTTCCAAAAAAAACGTTTAAAAACTTTAAATGAGATACGGACAGTTGAATGTTTCCGTAGATTTTTGAGAAAGAAATTTTTTAGCTAAACCAATAAAATCGGTAATAGGTTCTAAAATTTCTATAATAAGTTCCAAAAAAGCTAAATGACCCACCAAAATACTCGGCAGATGCAAAATTTGAAAGATATGGAAATTGGATTGATTCCATTTATTAATGCCTTACTGGAAGGCTTTTTAGCTTAATTGGTTTAATTGATTTCAATCACTTTCATCGAAATCTTGAACAAATATATAAATTAATGGGAAATGAGAACTATGATTTAGCAATTAATTTTTCGTTAACTGATAAATGTCTGAATTAATTCATTAAAAAAAGAAAAGCAGAATATTCTTCTGCTTTTCTAAAATTTGGTTTCAACATTTGTACTTTATCTATAAACATTATGCGTTTTTGTATTGAATAATTTGATGTTTAATTTGAAATTTTATACATGTAGATATTGACTTTTGCACTACTCAATAATGTGAGATCCGCTGGCAATAAACCAGGTGAATTGACCGCAAAAGTGACCGTATCACCAGTATTGAGTTGTATCAACGAGGTTAGTTTTGTGGAGGTCAAAGGGACATTTGCCAAATTGATCAACCCTGCAACAACTACCCTAACACCCTCAAACGGTTTTTCTTCCCAGATTGTCGTTCCATTTTTTATTAGCCCTAACCGCTTTCCTCCTAATAGTTCTATGTTTACGCCCTCAGTAAATTGATATTCATAATTAACAGCATAAATTCCGGCCTGGCTAGCCGTATAGACTCCGTCTGTGAAAAGTGCGGGATTTCCTAATTTTGTATTTGCAGAACCTGTAAGATTAACTTTAGCCCATCCACCTCCTAGACCAAGGGAAATAAGAGAATTTGAACCTGTTTTTGACCCGTAATATGCATTAGCATTGGGAACTACTAGGATATCTGAACTTATTTCTTTTATTTCAAAATCTCCTGTAGTGGGAGAAATGTCTCGCACCAGAATAGTTTGATTGCTACTCAAGGATGTAAGAATAGGAATATTTCGAATTTTAAGATTTCCATTAATATCCAATGTTGCTTTGGGATCCGATGTATTAATTCCAACTTGCGCGTGTAATATATTCGTCAGTAATATGATAGCGAATGGTAATAAGTATTTTTTCATAAATCTTGTATTAATCATTAATATTATAAGCCTTTATGCAAAAGCATACTTGAACATTACTCTGTGTTTAATTTCTTGGTGAAGAAAGAAAATATGCCATTTCATAGCAGGTATTATCTTTACAAAATTTGTTTAAGTGTCTATTGAATAGCAGGTTTTCGTGGTCATTAGTTTTTTTGTTTAAAATTTTAATAGATCATTTTACCATTGATGTCCATTTTTTGGTGGTGGATCGGTAGGTAAAGAATTGTTTACACTTTGCACACTATCTGTTTTTATACTGTCGGTGGTTTTCTTGAAAATGTTGTTTGATGTTTCTTTTTCTGCTGTTTGATTTTCCACTTCTTCTTCCTGAGATCTGCAAGCATTTGTACAGATCACAATTGTTAATAATAAAATTGTTGAGATAATCTTTTTCATGGGTTATAGAGTTTTTAAAAGTTATCCCGGCCGGTTAATTAGAATTCTGAAACCGAAGTTAGCAGTCCGAAAACAGACTTCAAAGTGATTGTTGTGCTTATTTCCAAATTAGCACACATTAATGGATATGCTTAGAAATCCTCACATAAAGCATTCATATGAGAGAAGATGTGATAAATATTATGATTTATTAAAAAATATGTGAAATTTTATTTTTCTTTTTTTTTAGCATGATTTTAGCTATTTTTAACCTGAAAACTAACTCCAGACATTATCAGATCATATGAAAAAATTTTATTTTTTTCTAGCATTCTTATTTTTTGGTTTCTCTAATTCTCAAAATAATAGGTCAAGTGATTATTATGATATCAAAAAGAATTATGAGAAGTATCCCGAAAATGATTTGCGTGCTTTTCCATTCGTAACCCAATACATCGCCCTTGCGAAAAAAAACAAGGACCATTCCCAGCTTGTCCAAGCGTATAAGGACGCGGTATACTTTTCAGCTTCTGAGACCACTAAGATCAAATACGCTGACAGCACTATCCTATCCGCCCTGATAACCACGAATAATGACCTTATAAGCGACGCCTATCTGGGAAAAGGCATCATCTATTATTTCAATTATAAAAAGTACAAACCTGCACTGGATGAGTATATGAAAGCTTACGAATACTCAAAAAACTCTAGCAATGAGTATCTTACAAATGAGATATTGTACCACCTCGGTGTTTTGAAAAGCTATTTGGGATATTACGATTCTGCCATGATCCACTTTCAAAAAGCCAATGAATACTTCCGAAAAAAAATGCTGCAAAGTACCCATCCAAATGTTACCTTCAATAATAAAAAAGGTTATCTCAACAGCTTGCACAGGATCATCATCTGCCATAGAAATCTTCAAGATCACAAGTCCGCAGATTCACTGATCAAATTAGGCTTGTTACAAACCAAGAATAATAAAGACTATCAACAGGAA
>Ga0308171_1003512_pt1 | contig 14221 bp, 15 predicted proteins | sample PhyGR1_FD_202135 | JGI IMG/M metagenome (GOLD analysis project Ga0308171, IMG submission 202135) | Phyllosphere microbial communities from UC Gill Tract Community Farm, Albany, California, United States - DLSLSG.R1 | ecosystem: Host-associated > Plants > Phyllosphere > Unclassified | place: USA... | reverse complement strand
ATGGCCTATGCACGCTCGGCGTGGTCTTCATCGCCACGCCCGCCTGCGCATCGGAGGATGAGCAGCTCTGGGTCGGCAGCTCCGCCACCGTCAAGCTGAGCGACAAGTGGCGCTTTTCACAGGAAGTGATCGGCCGCTTCAGCAACGATCGCGACGGGCTCTACGAAGTCGAGTCCAACTCCATGATCGGCTACAAGGTCGCCGACAAGGTGACCGTGTGGGTCGGCTATACCCACGATCCGAACTACAACGCCGGTCATTTCGCGGTGATGGAACATCGCGGGCGGCAACAGGTCACCTTCGACAACATCGTGAAGATCGGCCCCGGACAGCTGAGCGCCCGCCTGCGCGTCGAGGAACGCTGGCGTGAAGGCGTCGGCGGCACGGCGTACCGCCTGCGCCCTTACGTCAAGTATGTCTTGCCCTTCCAGAAAGGCGGCAAGACCGCGCTGGTACTCAGCCACGAAAGCTTCATCGACCTCAACGAGACCAACTTCCAGCGCGTGCAGGGCGAGGAGCGCATGCGCAACATGATCGCCGTGACCACTCCGCTGGCGAAGACCGTGAACCTCGAGGTCGGCTATCTTCACCAGCACGGTTTCCGCCCCGACGCCGACGACAGCAACGACAACGTCGCCTCGGTTTCGCTGGGGTTCAATTTCTGAAACCGTGGGCGGGACAGGAAGTCTGGTTTGGGTAGAATTGTGAACCGCTAAATTCGTCATTGCGAGCGCAGCGAAGCAATGACGAGATGCGGGAAAGCATCCGATGTAAGTGGACAGGCGCCATCGCTCGCACCCTGCTCATGCTGGGCTTGTCGAAGAATGGAGAGCCACGGCGCCCGGCCTCGGGGGCTTCGACAAACTCAGCCTGAGCGGGATGGGAAGGTCAGCTTTGGCTGGGGAGCGGTCGTTGTATAAGGCAGGTTGAAGGCATGACGAAAGACGATCTCGCAGAACGCCTCGCCCTAGAAGGCATCGCACCGTCAGCTTATGACCTGAGCGGCGCAGGGCGTTCTGAGAGCTACGTCTTTCGCGAGCAATCAAGTGATTGGGCCGTATTCTACAGCGAGCGCGGTTTGCAAACGGGGCTCCGCGTTTTTGCAACTGAAACCGAGGCCTGCGGCTACTTCATCCAGCTTGTAGCCAGCGATCCCACCACCAGAGCGGCGCTAGACTGAACGACCGACTTGGGGCGTGTCCGGTCAGGCTGCATTTCTTCCCGAGCGGCGAGTACCGGACGGACGGCTATAGAGCGCAGCGCTCGCCGCCCGGAATGGCGAAAACGGGTGGGAAGCCGACATAGTCCTACAGGACTTTGCCCTGTCGGTAGGCAACCTTTGCGTTGCCTTGCACCTTGGTCCCGCGTTTCGTGATCGACACAGCCGGTATATGGTCGAGGCGCGTAATGAGAATGCCGATGAAGTCGGAAACATCTCCCTGGACTCCACTGGTTTCGACGTGAATTGCAAGAGCATCAGGATCGGTGCCGTAATTTCGCACGACAGCGCCTTCTCCGAAAATGCTTCGTGCGGCCTCGCGAATGAAGGAAGCCTGCTCTCGGGCAAGTTCACATGGTATCTGTGGTGGCATTGGTGATTTAGCGGAGAAGGCATAGCCACTTCTTAGTGCCCCGCAGCAATGTCCGCAAAGTGGCGTGTCCGGTCAGGCTGCATTTCTTCCCGAGCGGCGAGCACCGGACGGACGGCTATAGAGCGCAGCGCTCGCCGCCCGGAATGGCGAAAACGGGTGGTTAGCCGACGTTCAGTTTACGGCTACAAGAAGTCAAAAGCTGCCGCTGGTTATGCGATGGCGATCCGTGGCTGCACACGCTGAGCCACCATCATCAGCAAATCGTAATCGGTATTCGCCAAGGTCATATAGCTAAGACCATGCTCGTAATAAACCCGCAGCGATGCTCCTTCAAATAGCAAGGTCCCCTCGACGAAGTCCTCGTCTTCGATATAGTCGGGAAGCGAGAGAGAACGGGCCGGGTTTTGTCCTAGCGCCTCTGCGATCTCAACAAGCATGGCGCGGAACGGCGCCTTATAGTTGAAATTATCGAGCACCCAAAAAACGAGTGTCCAACCGCCCTGCGGATTAGGCGTGATCTCCAACGGGGCTTCGACCTTAATCATCAGCCGCATGATGACGGCTATCAGTCATCACGTCCAGACGCCCGGATGGCGACAAAGGGGCGCTTACCGAAGGTCTCCTCACCTTCCATACGGCGCTCTCCGAAGCTCATCGCCCGCCACAACGTTACACCGCAAGGTGATCTCGCTAGATCCCTTGAGGCCACACACAAAAAAGCCCCCGTCCAAGGACGGAGGCTTCTTGATCCCACCCGCAAGGGGTCAGGAAATCAGATCCCGGCGATCGCCTGGTCCACCAGCACCCTGTCGGCGGCGGCGGAGTGGTTCGCGGCGATCAGGCCCTTAGCGGCAGCAGCGGCGGCAGCGGCAGCCTGGTTGCGCAGCTGGGTCACGGCAGCGAACTCGGCTGCGGTGATCTTGTCCTGCGCCATCTTCTCGCGGCGGGCGATGGTCTCGGTGGTGTCCGCCTCGGCCTTGGCGACGATCGCCTCGGCTTCGTGACGGGCATGGTCGAGCATCGCGGCGGCGTCCTTCTCGGCGTTCGCGATCTTGTCCGCGTACTCCTTGCGAAGGGCTTCCGCCTCGGCGCGCAGCGACTTGGCTTCGGCGAGCTGGGCCTTGATCTCGGCGATCTTGCCGTCGAGACCCTTGCCGATCATCTTCGGCACGCCCTTCCAGGCCAGGATCGCGAGCAGCACGATCATCGAGCTGCTGACAACCGCGACCGGCGGCGCGAAGCCGAGGAACAGCGGTTCGGCGTGATGCTCCGTCGAAGCGTGCGTTTCCGCGCCGCTCACTTCGGCAGCTTCATGGTCGAGGCCGTGCTCGACGGCGGCGTTGGCGTCAGCCATGGACCAGGTTCTCCTTCACGGCGCCGCGCACGGCGTCGTCGCCCAGCGACAGGCCGGCGATGCGGCTGACGATGTCGCGGGTCGCCTCAGCGGCCACGGTCTCGATGTCGTCGGCAGCGGCACGGCGCGCCTCGGCGATGCGGGTTTCCGCACCGGCCAGAGTGGCGTCGATCGATGCCTGGGCGACGGCGAGGCGCTGCTCGGCAGCGGCTGCGGCCTTGGCACGGGCGTCGGCGATGGTGCCCTGCGCCGAAGCGCGGTTGGCGTTCTCGCGGGTGCGCCAGGAGGCCTCTTCGGCATCGGCCTGGGCACGAGCGGCTTCGGCTGCCTTGAGGTCGGCGGCGATCTGGTTGTCACGGCTGGCGACGGTGTCCATCACCTTCGGCACCATGCCCCGTCCAACGACGAAGAAGGTGATACCGAAGAAGATCAACAGCCAGAAGATCTGGCTGGAGTAGAACTCGCCTAGCTGAGCGATCTGAGGCATGGGTTCAGCCCTGTCTCGAAGGAAGCCGGAAAAAATCTTGCCGGAAATCCCGGCCGCCTCACCAAAGGGTCAGGGCGGCCGGAAATCCGGTCAAACGCGAGCGATCAGGCGAAGATCAGCAGCGCGGCAATGACGAACGAAAGCAGGCCGAGAAGCTCTGCACCGGCGAAGCCGATGAACAGGCGACCCTGCTGGGCGTCAGCGGCGCCCGGGTTGCGCAGCGCGCCTTCGAGGAACTTGGCGAAAACGTTGCCCACGCCGATCGAGGCGAGGCCGGCACCGATTGCAGCGAAACCGGCTCCGAGCAGCTTTGCAGCTTCTGCGTCCATATCAAAAACTCCCTTTGGTGTGCCCGCAAGTGAGGCGAAAAAAGATGATCAGTGAAGGTTCTCGGCGTCGTTGAGATAGACGCAGGTGAGAAGAGCGAAGACGTAAGCCTGGATGCCGGCGACCAGCAGTTCCAGCGCGCAGATGCCGACCATCAGCACGAAGCTGGGAATGCCGGCGATCGCGAACATGATCGGACCATTGTTGCCGCCCGAGATCACGAAGCTGGAAAGCACTTCGAGCAGCACGTGGCCGGCCATCATCGCGACGAAGAGTCGCAGGCCGAGGCTGAACGGGCGCACCAGGAACGAGATCAGCTCGACCACGAAGATGATCGGGATCATCAGCGCCGGCGTACCGTGCGGCACGAAGAGCGAGAAGAAGTGTAGCTTGTGCTTGGCGAAGCCGACGATCAGCACGATCGAGAACGACAGCACCGCGAGAACCCCCGTGGCCGAGAAGTGGCTGGTGAAGGTGAAGGCGTGAACGCCCAGCACGCCCAGCGGCATCAGGCCGAGGAAGTTCGCGAAGAGGATGAACATGAACAGCGAAAAGATGTACGGAACGTACTTCTTGCCGTTTTTGCCGACGTTGGCGGCCAGCATGCCGTCGATGAAACCGGTGAAGGTCTCCACCGCCATCTGCCAGCGACCGGGCACCAGCTGGCGCTTCATGCCGCCCGCAACGAACACGATCAGCGCGAGGGTGGCGATGGCCATCCACAGCGCACTGTTGGTGAAGGCGATATTGTAACCGGCAATGTTCCAGTCCGCGCCCGCCAGCTTTTCAAGCTGGAACTGGTGCATCGGATCGAGCTTCGCTTCGGCTGCCACGCGCGATTACCCCTGTCGCCTATTGAACCACAGCGCCCCCTTACCCATTTTCGGGTCAGTCAGGACGCTGGTTCGTAATCCGTAATATGTTCCTGAAGGCAATACCAATTCCCACGAACAGCATCACCATCAGACTCAAGGCCATATATCCGCTGAAATGGCCGATGAGCCATCCCAGGAACAGACCGCCCGCGACACCTCCCAGCAATTCCGAAAGCACCCGGTTGCCCATGCGATAGCTCGCATCGGTTTCCGCGCCGGCTTTCGGTCGGTTGCGTTCCTCTTCCCGCTCGCGAAGGGCCTTCAGCCTTTCGTCGAGCGAATCGATGCGCGCATCCTCGCCAACAGGGTCTCGTGCAGGTTGCTCGTCGGTCATGTCACGTCCTCCTCACGATGACAGGAACGTTAGACACAAACGACGGCTGCCCGCCAAGAGCACCGGCCCCTTAGGGTGGGGCTTATCCCGAGTCAACCGGGGCGGCGGCTCCACGGTGCCTGTTGTTGACAGGACACGGGGCCAGGATGCGGCGCAGGTGAAGTAGAACTGCGGCGATCATCCGAATACCGCAATGGCGATGCAGCCGGAATGGACACGAAAAAGGCCGGAAAAGCGTGCCCGCTTCCGGCCTTTTCTTGATTCGTCAGTGACGCGGCGAAAGTGTTTAACGGAGCGACCTAGTACTTTTGGCCGCGCGCCGTTTTCACCGCCTTATGGAGATCAATGTCACGGACAGCGCGGATCGAGTTCCGGCGCACCGGCGCTGCGCGTCTTCCACGAACCGTCGAGGCCTTGGTACTTCTCGCCGGGCTTGGTGTCGCGGATCAGCTTGCAGCCGGTGGTGAAGGCGTATTCCTCGATCGTGCTCTTGCCCTGGGCGGCGGTGGTGTAGACCGAGCGGCGCTTGTTGTTGATGTCGCGGACCATGGCGGAGATGTCCCCGCCGCCGCTGATCACGCCGAGGTAGCCGTCGCGCTGCTCGCCGACCTGCCCGGCCGCGCGAGCCGCGACGTATTCCGGCGAGCGCTGCGCATAAGCCGTGGACGCACCGGCGACGGCGAGAACCGTGGTGGCTGCGGCGGCAATGAAACGAATGCTCGTCATCAGAAAATGCCCTTGTTCTCGTCCACCGTCTTGGCCGCGTCGGCGGCCAGGCGATAGACGACTTCCTGCCGGATGTTGATGTTGAGTTCGATCACGATCGGCTTGTCGGGCGCTGCAACCTGAATGCAGCCTCCGAGACCGAAAGCGACCGCCATCACCGTCGCGGCCATCATTGCGGCGCGAACGGCGCGCCTGCCGGACCGTGTGCCCACCTGCTGCTCTGTCGAATACCCGTCGATCATCGCCGGGCTTGTCGCAGCCGGAGGGCTTCCGGTCAATTCCGAGGGCATCATGGCTTTTTCTCGCTGACTGGAGGCTGAATAGCGCCGGATGGAGCCGAAGTCGGTTTGGGGGGCGCCAGATTGAGCGTCGCATCGGGCGCGGTGGTCGAGCGCGTCCCGTCCGTATTGAGCAGGCCGAGCACCCTCGGGTCCGTCACGTACGTCGGATCGTAGAGCGAACGCATCGAGCCGAACAGGCTGAAGAACGGCGCCTTGATGTTGACGATGAAGCGGAGCGGGAGCTTCGCGATCTGCTTGGTGATGAAGTTCTTGCTTGCCCCCTGCCCCTGGCTGAGCCCGTCGAAGCTGATCTTCGTGACGATATCGCCCGAGAGCGAACCGCCCAGCCCGATCTCCATCTTCCTGTAATTCACCGACTTCAGCGCGTCGAAGGCGTAATTGCCCATCGCCGACAAGTCCTTGTACGTCAGCGCGCCGACATACGAGACATTGCCGCCGGGATCGCGCGAGCGCAGGAAGCCGTTCTCGATCCGGCCGCCATGCTCGTCAAAGATCAGCGGCAGCTCGCCGTCGAATATGCCGCTGGCGTTGATGTTCGTGAGTTCAAGATGCTGCACGAAGTCCGCCGCATCGAGGCCCGTGACGCGCAGCGTGTAGTAGCGCGTCTCCGCCGCGCCGATCTGCATCTTCGCCGGGTCGAGGGTCAACGTGCCCTCCATGAAGGGCCACTTTCCGCCGTGCACGATGAGGTTGTAGCCGGGGCGTATCTCGTAGGAGAGCGTGCCGTCGGTCACCTCGATGCCCGGGTTCATGGAGGCAATGCGCACGTTCTGGTTGGGCGCGGTAACCATGCCGAGGAGATCGGTAAACACCACCTCGCCCGACAGCCCGCGTAGGGGACCGAAAGCGGCTGCGAAGTCGACGCCGTCGGTGGAGAAGCGGCCGCGGCTGGTCACGCTCTTCGGGTTCCAGTCGATCCGCCCGGTGCCGCGCACGACGCCCTTGAGGTCGGACACCACGCCCAGCACCAGCCGCGAGAGCGCGTCGGGCTGCAACTTGTCGTCGAAGACAATCCCCTCGACAGCAAGATTCGCGTGACCGTCCGCCCTCGACAGATCGTGGACGATGTCGGCGCGGACGACCGCCCGGTCGCTGCCCGGCTCGCGGAGCAGGGCCTGCGCGGTGATGCGGTTGTCGGCCAGTTGCAGCGTCGCGTCGCGCGCCACCATCGGCTGGAAGCGTGCCACCTGTTGGCGGTCCACCAGCGTGAACTGCGCGCCCTCGATCGAGGCCACACCGCGGGCATAGCGCCAGCGACCCGCAGCCTGCCGCATGTCCAGCGGCACGGCGGCAAGGCTGATGTCGGCCTGATCGAAGGTGCCCGCGATGTCCTTGCCGATCTGCCCGTCGATATGGCTGACGAGGAAGTGCGATGCGGTGTCCGCCGGGCCAAGCGCCACGTTGATGGCGCTGGCCTTGATGACACCGGGCCTGCCCCCGCCCATCGCGAAGCCGAGCGGCCCGCTGGCGATGCGGATCGGCGTCTCGCCAAGGTGCCCGGAGAGGTCGAGCGCGGTCATGCCTGCCGCGAGCAGCAGATTTTCGGGGCGCCCTTCCACGATCGCGCCGCCGCGCGCCGGGCACAGGGTGAGCTTGCGCTTGTCGATGGTCAGGTTGGAGAAGCTCAGGGCATCGAAGGCGACGTCGGTGCAGCGGCGCCACACGGCGAGCCTGCCGTCCGCGCCCCATCGGCCATCGACCGGAAGCTGCAGGTTGCGCGTGTTGCCGCCCGGAAGATCGCCGCTGAGAGTGACCTGCCCGTTGAACGAGAGCGCGCCGTCGGGCGCCTGCTCGAGCGCCAGCCTCGGCACGCCGACCATCGCCGATCCGGCGCGGTAGTCGGTCATCGTCGCGCGCATGGCGAGGTGGCCGTCGTCACCGGTCTCCATCCGCCCCCACGCCTGCGGAAGTCCGCGCCCGCCGGTCGTGAAGTTGCCGTTCACCCGCGGCACGCCGCCCTTGCGGCCGAACATCGCCTGCACGCGCGAAAGCGACAGCACCGACTCGCCGCTGCCGCCCTTCAGCGACCCGCGCGTGACGACGACGCTGAGGCCCTCGCGCGAATTGCGCACGAGGAGCCCCGCGTTGATCGTACTGCCACGCATCTCGCGGCCGAGCGCCTGGCGCACTTGCGCCGTGATCGGCGCGCCGAGGGTTCCGGCGGCCGCCTGCTGCGCCGACAGCAGCGCGCGATCGACGGTGCTGCCCAGCGCCAGTTCCCTGCCGGTGAGGTCGGCGTCCACATCGAATCGCGCGATGCCGCCGGTGGAGCGCGCGCGCCCTTCGAGGGTGACTTCGCGCATCCGCGCCTGCGGCGTGTCGAGTCCGCGCCCGGTAACCCGGTACGTCGCGCTCAAGGCGTTGCCGCGATAGGTGAACCGCCCCGAGCCGCTCGCTCCAGCCAGCTTTTGAACCCCGAAGCGCGCGGCTCCGGCGGAAAGGCCGAGCTTGCCCGAAGCCCCGTCCAGCGCCTCGTCGAGCGTCACGTCCAGTTGCACACCGGCCTTGGCCAGTCGCAGATCCTGCGACTGGCACGACAGGCTGTCCAGCCGCACCGGCCCTTCAAAGCGCGGCTTGGCGGCAGACGTCGTCAGCTTTCCGTAAATCGTCGCGCGCCCGGTCGAGCAGCCGCCGCCGGTGAGCGCGGGCGACAAGGCCGCCAGTTCGCCGGAGAACCCGCCGCGCAGCTCGCCTTCACCCGCCAGCTTGACGCCGATGCGGCCGTGGTCGCTGTCGATCAGGGCGCGCCCGTCGACAACCGCAAGGTCGAGGTCGGGCATCTCGAACGGCCCGCCCTTGCCGCTGAACAGCGCCTTGTCGAGACTGCCGAAGCTGGCCTTGCCGCCGCGCCACGAACCGTAGAGGCGCGGCTTCACCACGGTGATCCGGCCGATACCGGGAAGTCCCCAGGAAAGGCGCGTCGCCACCCGCAGTTCCTGCACCGTCAGGTCCGGCCGCGCCGGATCGCCGATGACGAGGTTCCGAATCACCTGCTCCGAGGGTCCGATCCGCACGATCTCGTAGCGGGCATCGAGGCCCAGCGAATCGAGTTCGCGCTCGATGAGGTTCGCCGCGATCTCCTCGCGCGATAGCCAGGCAGCACCCAGCGCCGCCGCCAGCAGGCCGCCCACCACAAGCACGGGAGCGCCCCAGCGACGGCCGCTCCGAAAGCGCCCACGCGAAGAAAGGCCCCCGGTAGCGGCCTCGTCGGTGTCCGGGGTCTGGTCGATCTCTTGCGACATCCGATCGTTCACTTGCGCCGGGCGGACGGGAAAGGCAATTGTTTGTACGCAGCATGGACGGACAACCTCCCCTCTTCGATGAACGCCCCCTCCCCCTCAGGGAAGCGCGCGGCGATTTTGCCAATGATTCGAGCGGCCACCGCGCACGGTTGCGCAAGCGGTTGCTCGATGGCGGGGCGGAGGCTCTGGCGGATCATGAGGTCATTGAACTCCTGCTGATGCAGGCCGTTCCGCGCCGCGACATGAAGCCGCTCGCGCGCAGCCTGATCCATCGCTTCGGTTCGCTCGCGGGCGTGCTGCAGGCCGAACCGCGCGCCCTCGCCGCCCACCCCGGCATGGGCGAGGCCACCGCTGCTGCGCTGCGCGTGGTCACCGTCGCCGCCACCCGCATGGCCCGCCAGAAGGTGCGCGAGGCACCAGTGCTGTCCTCGTGGCACGCGCTCATCGACTACCTGACGATCGACATGGCGCACCTGACGGTGGAGCGCGTCCGCGTCCTCTACCTCAATGCCCGCAACATGCTGATCCTCGACGACCTCGTCGGCGAAGGCTCGATCGACGAGGCGGCGATCCACCCGCGCGAGGTGATCCGCCGCGCGCTCGACCTCGGCGCCACGGCGCTGATTCTCGTCCACAATCACCCTTCGGGCTCGCCGCAGCCGAGCCGCGCCGACATCGACATCACCAATCGCATCGCCGAGGCCGGACGGCTGCTCGGCGTCTCCGTCCACGACCACGTGGTGATCGGACGCGAGGGCCACGTCTCGCTGCGTGCCAAGGGACTGATCTGAGACCATGTGCGTCGCCGCCGTCGCCTGGGACGCCCATCCCGACTGGCTCCTCGTCGTGGCGGGCAACCGCGACGAGTTCCATGCCCGTCCCGCCGCGCCGCTCGCGCACAGGCCGGACGGCATCATCGCCGGGACCGACCTCACCGGCGGCGGCACCTGGCTTGGCGTTACCGAAGGAGGCCGCTTCGCCCTCGTCACGAACTACCGCGTGCCGGAAGGCTCGCAGCCCGGCCGTCCCTCGCGCGGGAAGCTGGTGACGGATCTGCTGGAGGGCGCGCTCCCGGACACGCTGACCGACGCGATGGCGCAGATGAATCCGTTCAACCTGATCCTGGCCGATACGGGCGACGCCTCGTTCCTCACCAATCACCCGCAGGTCGAGCTGCGGCCGCTGTCTCCGGGCATCCACGGATTGTCGAACGGCGGTTTCGACGTGCCCTGGCCCAAGACTCTGCAGGTGGGGGAAGCCATCACGGAATGGCTGGATAGAGGCGCGGCCGAGGTGGAACCGCTGCTCGGCGCCCTGCGGGACGAGACGCCGGCACCCTCGCCCCATCGCCCCGAACTTGGCCCCGAACTTGGCCCTGAGCCGCGCTTCGCGCCCGTGTTCATCCGCGATGCGATCTACGGTACGCGGTGCAGCACGGTGATCACGGTCGACCGCGAGGGCCGAGGCTCGATCGTCGAACGCAGCTTCGATGCCGACGGTGCCCGGACCGGCGACGTCCGGATCGATTTCGTCTGGGCTATGTAAATCACGTCGTCATTGCGAGCGCAGCGAAGCAATCCAGGGCGGCATAGGACTGCTCTGGATTGCTTCGCTGCGCTCGCAATGACGAACGGAAAAATGACTAAGCCGCGATCATCTGGTTGCGGCCACCACGCTTCGCTTCGTAGAGCGCCATGTCCGCGCGGTTGAGCAGGTCGATGCCGCCCTGCCCCGGCGCACGATGAACGAGGCCGCAGCTGATCCTCGCCTCGGTATGCCCGCCCATCGGCAGTTCGACCGGGGCCGCCGACACCGTGTCCACGATGCGGCGGCAGATGTCCTGCGTCATGCCGGGATCCGCAGCGCCGAGCAGCACCACGAACTCATCCCCGCCCAGCCGCGCGACGAGGTCGCCGGCACGCACCGATTGCAGCAGGCGGCGGGCGATCTCGGCAAGCACCGCGTCACCCGCGACATGGCCATGCTCGTCATTGAGCGACTTGAAGCGATCGACGTCCACGAGGGCGATGCTCAGCGCCTCGTTGCCCGCAAGCGCCGTCTCGAAGCGGCGCAGGAAGCCTGCACGGTTGGCGAGGCCGGTCAGCTCGTCCGTCTCCGCCCTGCGCGCCAGTTCGCCTTCGCGGGTCTTGCGGGCGGTCACGTCCACCAGCGTCGCGACCGTGCCCGAGACCTGCCCCTGATCGTCGCGCTCGGCGCGGAACTTGGCTTCGATCCACAGGCCGCCGGGGCGCTCGACCTCCATGGTCACGGTCGTATCCGCGTCGAGCGCCCTGAGATGGGCTGCGAAGAGCGCCTCGCCCAGCGGCGGATCGAGTTCGCCGATGTGCGAGCACAGCAGCCGCTCCGCACCCTCGCCGACCAGCGGAACGGCATCGCCCACCGCGCGGGTGCAGGCTCCGTCCGCACTGAAGCGCAGCAGCACGATGGAAGAGCGGTCGGCAAGGACCTTGAGCGCGCGCTCGCTCTCGCTGAGCCTGTCGATCAGGTCGCGGCGTGCGGCCAGCGCGGCGGCGACGGGCATCATCAGCACCAGCACGGTGGCGAGGTAGAACTGCAGGAAGGTCATCTGCACGCCCATGTCCCGGCCCGACAGGTTGACGGGGCCATGGCCGTAGAACGTGGCGACGCCGCCGGTCACCGCCACCAGCATCACGGCCACGCTCGTCCCCTGCCAGCCGAGCCGGAACGATACCAGCATCAGCGGCACCATCGGCAGGAACAGCAGCGGAAAGCGGTCCTGGCTGAACACCCCGACGCTGACGGCAAGGACCGTGGCGTGGAGCAGCAGGTGCTGTCCCCGCTCGCCCCATGATGCGCCGCGCAGCGCGGGAATCGTGTCGCCGTGGAAAAGGCCGAAGAAGAACGGCGTGAAGATCAGAAGGCCCAGCGCATCGGCGCAGAACTTGGTGGCGAGCGAGGTCCCGATCGGCAGGTCGAACGCGATGTTCGCGATGCCCGCACCAAGCAGGGCGCCGAAGGCCGGGGCGATCATCCCCGCGCAGACGACGAAGCGGCCCACCGAGGCATGCTGGTGCAGCAGGCGGCCATCCGCATCGACCGTGGCGCGCAGCAGCCAGGCCGCCAGCGCGATCTCCAGCGTATTGGAGACACCGAAAGCCAGCGGACCGGACACCACCCCGCGAATCGCGAACCCGGCGGCGGCGACGGCGATCAGACCGCTCGCCAGGAACACGGGCCACTCCCGTGGGCGGCGCCCCAGCAGCTGCGCCAGGACCACGGCGTTGGCCGGCCACACCGAGGCAAGGTTGCCCTGAAAACTGAGGTACTTGATGACCGCCGCCGAAAGCGCGAAGCACACCAGTCCTGTCAACAGGGGTGCGACGATGAGGCGGGCCTTGGGCATCTCTTGCGGGTCTCTGGGCGCTTCGAACGCACGGCGCTGTGCGAACTTCTCGTGCAAACGTTTGCGTCCGGAGTGGTTAAGATTCCTCCTCGGATTACGGGTCTACGCGCAGTTTCCTTGCGCCGTTCCTTCCCCAAGCGCCTTGCCTTTCGCGCCCGCCCCGCCTAGCGGCACCGGCACGAATTGGCCGCTACCCGCGTCAGCTGCAAGGAGTCGAACATGGTCCCCCGCTACGCCCGCCCCGCGATGACCGCGATCTGGGAACCCGAAGCCCGCTACCGCATCTGGTTCGAGATCGAAGCCCATGCCGCCGTCAAGATGGGCGAGATGGGCACCGTCCCCGCCTCCGCCGGCAAGGCGCTGTGGGACTGGTGGGCGACCAGCCCGAAGATCGACGTCGCCGCGATCGACGCGATCGAAGCCGTCACCAAGCACGACGTCATCGCCTTCCTCGACTGGGTCGCGCAGCAGGTCGGCCCCGAGGCGCGCTTCATGCACCAGGGCATGACCAGCTCCGACGTGCTCGACACCACGCTGAACGTGCAACTGGTCAAGGCCGCCGACATCCTTCTGGATGACCTCGACGCCCTGCTCGCCGCGATCAAGCGCCGCGCCGAAGAGCACAAGTACACCCCCACGATCGGCCGCAGCCACGGCATCCACGCCGAGCCCGTCACCTTCGGCCTCAAGCTCGCCGAAGCCTATGCCGAGTTCAGCCGCTGCCGCACGCGCCTCGTCTTCGCGCGCGAGGAAATCGCGACCTGCGCGATCTCGGGCGCGGTCGGCACTTTCGCCAATACCGACCCGGCAGTGGAACAGTACGTCGCCGACCAGCTGGGCCTCGGGATCGAGCCGGTCTCCACGCAGGTCATCCCGCGCGACCGTCACGCGATGTTCTTCGCCGTGCTGGGCGTCATCGCCAGCTCGATCGAGCGCCTTGCCGTCGAGGTCCGCCACCTGCAGCGCACCGAAGTCCTGGAGGCCGAGGAATACTTCTCGCCCGGCCAGAAGGGTTCGTCGGCGATGCCACACAAGCGCAACCCGGTCCTCACCGAGAACCTCACCGGCCTCGCGCGCGTGGTGCGTTCGGCCGTCGTCCCCGCCATGGAGAACGTAGCGCTGTGGCACGAGCGCGACATCTCGCACTCCTCGGTCGAGCGCTTCATCGGCCCCGACGCGACGATCACCCTCGACTTCGCGCTGGCGCGCCTGACCGGTGTGATCGACAAGCTGCTGATCTACCCCGCGCGCATGCAGAAGAACCTCGACCGCATGGGCGGCCTGGTCCACTCGCAGCGCGTGCTGCTGGCGCTGACGCAGGCGGGCCTGACCCGCGACGAGAGCTACCGCCTCGTCCAGCGCAACGCGATGAAGGTGTGGGAATCGGACGGCCAGCTCTCGCTGCTCGAACTGCTCAAGGCCGACCCCGAAGTCGCCGCCGCCCTTCCGGCCGAAGTGATCGAGGACAAGTTCAACCTCGACTACCACTTCAAGCACGTCGACACGATCTTCGCCCGCGTCTTCGGCTGAGCCGATCGTCGTCCCGGACTTGATCCGGGACCGCTGGCTGTCTTTAGATGCGCGCTGTCGATAACGC
>Ga0308171_1003510_pt1 | contig 14228 bp, 11 predicted proteins | sample PhyGR1_FD_202135 | JGI IMG/M metagenome (GOLD analysis project Ga0308171, IMG submission 202135) | Phyllosphere microbial communities from UC Gill Tract Community Farm, Albany, California, United States - DLSLSG.R1 | ecosystem: Host-associated > Plants > Phyllosphere > Unclassified | place: USA... | reverse complement strand
TGGTGATGGGGTGGACGCCCCCCGACGGCATCGATGTGCCAGAGTGGAGGTGTTGATCACCACTGAGGGAGGCGTCCGTGTCAGAGGCTACCACGATCGGGCTGGATATCGCTAAGCATGTTTTCCACGCGCATGGCGCTGACGAGCGCGGCGGGCAGGTGTTCAGCCGCAGGTTGAGCCGCGGCAAGCTGCTCGATTTCTTCATGGCCCATCCTCGCTGCGTGGTCGCGCTGGAGGCCTGTGGCGGGGCGCACCACTGGGCCCGCGAGTTGCGCGCGATGGGGCACGAGGTTCGGCTGATCCCGCCCGCGTACGTGAAGCCGTTTGTGAAGCGGCACAAGAACGATGCGGTGGATGCCGAGGCGATCTGCGAGGCGGCGCAGCGGCCGAACATGCGGTTCGTGGCGGTGAAGACCGAGGAGCAGCAAGCCGCAGCGCTGGTTTTTCGAACGCGCGACCTGGCGGTGAAACAGCGCACCCAAATCGGTAACGCGCTCCGCAGTCATCTCGCGGAATACGGCTGGGTTGCACCCAAGGGAGCGGCGCACCTAGCGATGCTGGCGGATCTGCTCGACGACGGTGGGGAGATTGGCGAAACGCTGCCCGAGGCTGCACGACCGATGTTCGCGATGATGGTCAACATGCTTGCCGGTCTCGATGAGCGGATCGCCGCCTTGGATAAGGAGATTACGCGCCGGGCTCGCGAGGATGAGGTGGCCCGACGGCTGATGACTATCCCGGGTGTCGGACCGATCACGGCGACGGCCATTGCCGCGATAGCGCCTCCAGCCGAGACCTTCGCTAAGGGCCGCGACTTCGCCGCCTGGCTGGGCCTGGTGCCGAAGCAGGCATCGACCGGCGGCAAGCAGAAGCTGGGCGCGATCTCGCGAATGGGGGAGCGAACGCTGCGGCGCCTGCTCATCATCGGGGCGAGCGCGGTCGTGCTCCAGGCGAGCAAGCGCGGTGCGCCGGCCGGCTCATGGCTCGAGGGCATGCTGGCCAGGAAGCCACGCATGCTGGTCACGGTCGCGCTCGCTAACAAGATGGCCCGTACCGTCTGGGCGTTGCTGGTCAGGCAAGAGGATTACAGAGCTCCGGTCGCAGTCGCGGCGTAAGCCGAGGCGGGCCAGAGGCGTCGGAGGGCGCAGTCGGTCGAAGGAGGGTATGGCGCAACAGTCGGCGAGACGGGGTCGGAAGAACCAGAGCTTTCCACCGTGCCACGAGCACGCTTTTGGTGATGTGGTTCCGGTCCGCGAACTCCCATACGGGCCAGCAGCTCATCGCTGCATCACAGGCCGGACAGATGGCAGCATCCGACTATGCATCAGAACTTCCAAATACCGCTTGCAACCGAAGGGGCGTCCACAGATGGGAAGCGGTCGCCGCTTGAATGATCTGCCGTGCATTGGCCGGATGCGCACGGTCCATCTGCTGGACTGCCCTCCGGGTGGTCGCCATACCCGTTGTCACGGCGGTCATGGCTTTCCCGATCGGAACGAGAACTGGGAACGCAAAACGGTTCTCGAAACTCAAGGCTAGCGAGAAGCCTGGCCAAACGGTGGTGGAGAATATCAACTTGCCTTACTCACCGCCTGCGCAAGATCGGTCGCCATGCTCCTTGCCAGTCTACCTTGAAGCGGCACATAATCCTGCATGTCGGTGGGAGCGGCGAACTGGCCGGACCATAGCACGCGATCTGAACCGTCCTCGGCGAGCGTCACGACCACCGTGGTTCGCTGCTGCGTCTGGCGCACGCTGACTCGCGCATGAAGATCGGCCTTTTGCCCGTTGGCCGCCACGGAGTAGTTGGCGGGCAGACGGCGGCTGGTTTCGGCGATGAAGCTCTCGCGAAGTCCGGCATTGAAGTGCGGGAACAGCACATATTCGCATAGCCCCTTGACGGGTTCGATCGCGATCCTGTGTCGGGCGGGGAATATCGCTCCCTGCGCCCACACCGCGCCCCCGATCGCGAGCGCGGTCAGCACGGCGCCGGCCGCGATCGGACGTCGGACCCCGGCAGTTGGCCTCTCGGGTCCGGCCTCTGGATCGTCTGCGTCGATCGTACCGATGAAGCGATAGCCGGACCTTGGCCGGGTCTGAACAAAGCGTGGGGTGTCAGCGTCGTCACCGAGCAGGGAGCGGATGCGACGGATACAGGTGTTGAGGGCGGCATCCCCACCAGTGCCTGACCGCGGCCAGAACCGATCGAGAAGCTCGGACCGGCCGACCGTCCGCTCCCTGTTCTCGATCAGAAAGGCCAGAACCTCGACGGTCTGGGGCGATGCGTCGAGCACCGCACCATCACGGCATATCCGCAATGCGGCGGGATCGAGGTCGAAGTCGGCGAAGCGGATCATGGCGGGTTACCGGAAAAGCGCGGGAAAACTGGTTCGATCGCAATATGTCAGATCAGGTCACGAATTGTCATGCGGCCTTGGGAGCGGGGGCAGGATAATCGATCGCGGCACCGCCCGCATCATCCCGAAAGGCCAGTCTTGTCGCAGAAAATCCTCTCCGCCGCCCCCGACCGGCGAACTGTGCTGGGTGCCGGCCTGACTGGCCTGGTGGCATCGCTGGGGTGGTCCACATCCGCTGATGCAGCGGCTTCCGCCGGTATCGACCACCTGCTCGACGTTTCCGCGCACACCTATGGCACTGTCGGGCACTCCGTCGCAGTTTTGCGCCGCGGCAGCCTGGTCTATTCCCGCCACGCAGGGTTGTCGGATCGCGAAACGGGCGCACCGATCACCGACGCTTCCGTCTTTCCGCTCTTCTCGATCTCCAAGCTGTTCCTGATCGTGGAGTTGCTGAAGGCGCGGAAAGTTGGGCTGATCGACCTGGGCGAACCGCTCGGCGCGATACGGACCGGATTGCCGTCAGCATGGACGGGGATCACCCTCGCGCAGGCTCTCGCCCATGTTTCCGGCCTGCCGGACTATATCCCCAATCACGTCGCGCCTACCGAGGACCAGGCGTTCGCCGCCATTGAGGCGCTTCCTCTCCGGTTCGTGCCGGGCACGCGCAACGATTACAACCAGACCAATTTCCTATTCGCCAGAAAGGCGCTCGAACAGGCGACGCAGACTCCGCTGACGACTCTAGTGGAGCATCAGTTCAGCAGCGTCGGGATGCGGCGGACCGGCTACCATGTCGAGGGCCAACCCCGGCTGAAGGGTGTAGTGTCGAGCTACCGTCCCGCGCCCGGACGTGATCGGGCGCCCCTTCCCTACGTCTCGCCGTCCTGGCCGGCCTATACTTTCGGCTCGCGGGGTGTCTTCACCACAATGCCCGATTTGGTCCGCTGGTCGCAGGCGCTGCTCCGGGGGGCGCTCGTTCCTCTTGCCCAACTGCACGAATCTTGGTCGCCCTTCATCATGCCTTCCGGCGATGCCGCATGGCACACGCACGGCTGGGAATATTACCGGCACGACGAAGTGACGATCGTCGGTCATGGCGGCGAAGTGCGGCTCGTCTGGCGGCATTTCTTTCGGCAGGCCGACCCCGACGACAATGCGACCGTGATCTATCTGGACAATGGTGGGCGCACGACCTTCGACCGGCATCGCCTCGCCACTCTCGTCGCCGATTGCGTCATGCCGGGAGCCGCGCGGAAAGGCGAGGAGCAGGAAGAAGCGCTGTACCGGGGACTGGTGTCCGACCGGTGGGACCAGGCGGTGACGGCGGTGGCGGCAACGATGCTGGCAGACCGGCTCGAAGCGACCGTCAATCGTGTCGGCTATGACGCGATGAACATCCTCGATGCCAACGCCGCCCTGCCAGTGTTCCGATGGAATGCGGAGCGCTTCTCACGTTCCTCCAATGCCCATGACAGCCTGGGCGAGGCTTATCGAGCCGCCGGGCAGCTCGACCGCGCAAGGGACAGCTACTGGCGCGCATTGACCCTCGATCCGGCAAACGACCGTCTCCGGACGACGCTCAACGAGCTGGACCAGCCGACCCGCCCCCGATGATGGACGGGCACCTCCCTTCAAGGACGAACAAGATGCATCTGTTCCCACGCCTGCTGGGCGCTGCCGTGCTGCTGCTGGCACCTCAACCAGTCGCAGCGGACCCGACAAGGATCGACGTTCGCGTAATTGCACGCGGCGCGAAATTCCTGGGCGGCTACACGACGCCCGTGCGGGTGACGCTGACTGACGCGGATACCGGCGAGACGTTAGCACGCGGCGTCACGTCCGGTACTACTGGCGACACACAACGGATCATGACTGGCGGCAAGAGTAACGAGGGCAAGCGGGCCAGCGCCGATACGGCGGCCTTTCGAACGACGCTGGATATCGTGCGCCCACGACGGATCACCGCGACGGTGACCGGTCCCTTGAGCCAGGCACAGGCGACGACGACCGCGACCAGCACGCAATGGGTGCTGCCCGGCCATGACGTTACTGCCGGCGATGGCTGGCTGATCGAGCTGCCGGGCCTGATCGTCGATATCGCCGATCCGATCGCCTACCGCTGGGTAAAGGCCGGCGAGACGGTGAAGCTTCGGGTCGGAGTGACGATGCTCTGCGGCTGCGCAATCTTGCAGAACGGTCCGTGGCGTGCGAGCGAGACGGAGGTCGTGGCGATCGTCACGACAAACGGCGGTGCGCCGCATCGCATCCCGCTGCGCTTCGATCCTGATGCCGCCATGTTCACGGCCGATGTGCCAGCGAAGGAAGCCGGCCTTTACGAGATCGAGGTGACGAGCTGGATCGCTGCCAGCAACAATGCTGGCGTCGCGCATACCGCCTTCTTCGTTCATTGACGGGCTTTGATGCAGCAGCGTATCCCCGATTGGGAACGTAAATTGAGACAGCCGAGACGGGCTAAATTGCCTAAGGGCTCCACGTGAGGAGGGTGACCCACTTCCCGCCATTCAACGGCGTTGCTGCGTTTCCCAGCTGCGGTCATTCGTTCATCTCAATCTCTACTGCTCGTCCAATTTTGAGGGCGAACCGATGGCGATGCGGACTGTGCAGGCAGCCACTGAGGTCGCCCCAGGCGCCATCGTCTACAAACCTATAGGATCAGAGGCCGAGTAGGCGGCGGTATTCCGCCTCGGCGAACCCGTAGGTGTCGCCGGCGAGCCGCAGCAGCCGCTCCCTATCACGCACGATGACGCGTCCGCGCACGGAGCGGACAGCCTCATCCTCTTCGAGCTTGTGGAGTGCGTCCGTCACGCTGCTGCGACGGACGCCGAGCATGAGCCTGAACTCCTCGTGCGTCATGCAGATGTCGTCCTCCCGCACACGATCGTGGTACAGCAGGATCCAGCGCGCCATCCGTCGCTCGATCGAATGCGCGAGCGACGAGACGATCGTTCTGGACATCTGGGTCATCACCACATCGACGAAGCGGAGCAGAACGGTTCGGATCGCCGGACGTTCGGCCAGTATCGCATTCAACGCCGCGGCCGACAACCTCATCGCCGTGCCGTGTTCGGCCCGCATCACCACATCATGCGACCAGCGTTCGTTGCCGAGCAGCAGCTGCCAACCGATGAACCCCTCGCTGCCGACCAGCGCGACCGCGTAGCGGCGGTCGCCCTCGAGCGAGTCGAGTATCGCAGCGATGCCGGTCAACGGGAAGCAGATGCTGTCTGCCGTATCGCCGGCGCGCGCGATCATGTCGCCGTTGCGGAACGGCACCAGTTCCATATGCGGGGCAAGGGCGGCGCGGTCCGCGTCGTTCAAGAGACGCAGCAGCGCATTCGCCTCATATGACATCACGTTGGAACCGCGTGTCTCATCCGCCGTCAAAGCCTGACCATCCATGCCGCCGTCCATACTCCCGAACCTCGCTGCTCAAGCCTTGCGTCTACTTTCGTACCGAAACGCGGCGTGTCGCCAATAGTTGGGCATCAGACAGTTACAGGAGGGATTTTTGCGCAGAACCATTATCATGCTGATTGCCGCCTCGACCGCGATCGCCGGCGTTCCAGCACTGGCCCAGTCGGCACGCTCGATCACGGCCCCTCCTCCGCCACCGCCGCCCGCGACATCCATGCAGCCCCCGAAGGCGGCCCCCGACATGCAGTCGGTCCTCGACGCGCTCGCATCGCTCGGTGGCAAGCCGATCGAGACGCTTACGCCTGCGGAAGCTCGTATGCAGCCCTCGGCCGCGGACGGCGCCAAGGCGGCGATGCAGAAGAAGGGGATGTCGACCACGCCTGATCCGTCGGTCACGACGCAGGACCTGCCGTACGGCAGCGACCCCAAGCAGTTCGCGCGCATCTACAAGTCGGCCGGTGCGCCCGCTGGTGGTAAGCCCATGCCGGTCATCGTCTATTATCACGGCGGCGGCTGGGTCATCGCCGACGTCGACACCTACGATGCCGCGCCGCGTGCCATGGCCAAGGCACTCAATGCGATCGTGGTCTCGGTCGAGTACCGACATGCGCCCGAATTCAAGTTCCCGGCGCAGCATGACGATGCAGCTGCAGCCTATCGCTGGACGCTGCAGAATGCGGCGAGCTGGGGTGGCGACCCTGCGCGAATCGCGACGGTCGGCGAGAGCGCCGGCGGCAACCTTGCGGTCGCGACCGCGATCTACGCGCGTGACAACGGCCTGACGGTGCCGCGGCACATCGTCTCGGTCTATCCGATCGCGAACAGTAGCATGACGCTGCCTTCGCGCCGGGACTCGGCGAACGCCAAGCCTCTGAATGCCGCGATGCTGCCGTGGTTCGGCTACTACTATCAGACGAGCAAGGCCGATGCGCAGGATCCGCGTCTTAACCTGGTCGCCGCCAACCTGCGTGGTTTGCCGCCGACGACGATCATCAACGCGCAGATCGATCCGCTGCGCTCGGATGGAGAGACGCTGGCGGCTGCGATGCGGGCGGCCGGTGACAAGGTCGAGCAGAAGACCTTCCCGGGCGTTACCCATGAGTTCTTCGGCATGGCCAAGGTCGTGAACGGCGCCAAGCAGGCGAATGATCTCGCAGTCGCACGGTTGCGGGCAGCGTTCGCGGCGCCTGCAACCCGCCGCTGAGCGTGACGGCGGCGGCGTCGAGCCGCCGCCTCCTTGCCGGAGAGGACCAATGACCATGACCCAGACCCCCGTCCGCTATTCTCCCGACGTCGAGGATGTGAAACCCGACGAAGCCGAGACGATCACGAAGCTCAACGAGACGTTCGACAAGATCCTCGAGACGACAGCGGAGGATTACGGTCACGCCGTACGTTCGGTCCATGCCAAGGCGCACGGCTTCCTCGAGGGAAGGCTGACCGTCCATGACGGTCTTCCTCCCGAGCTGGCCCAAGGCCTGTTCGCCACCCCGGGCGAGCACAAGGTGGTCATGCGCTTCTCGACCAACGCGGGCGACATCCTGCCGGATACCATCAGCCTGCCGCGTGGTTTGGCGCTGAAGGTGTTGGACGTCGAAGGGGAACGCCTGCCCGGTGCCGACGGACGGACGCAGGACTTCGTCATGGTCAACGGCCCGGTGTTCCAGAACAAGACCGCAGACCAGTTCCTGGGCAACCTCAAGCTCTTGGCCGGCACAACGGACAAACTCGAGGGCACCAAGGAGGAGATGTCGAAGGTGCTGCGCGGCGTGAACACGGTGCTGAGCGCTGTCGGTATCGAGAGCCCAAAGGTGCAGACGCTCGGCGGCGCACCCAATTCCGATCCCCTTGGCGAGACCTACTTCAGCGTCACGCCGTTCCGCTACGGCGACTACATCGCCAAGTTCGCGGTCTTCCCCGTGTCGAAGGACCTCACCGATCAGACCAGCACGACGATCGATGCCAGCACCCGCCCCGATGCGCTGCGCGACGTCATCCGATCGGAGGCCCAGATGCTTGATATGGAATGGGAGGTGCGGGTCCAACTCTGCCGCGATCTCAAGGAGCAACCGGTCGAAGATCCGACCGTCGAGTGGAAGCAGGATGATACGCCCTTCCAGGCCGTGGCGACCATCCGAGCGGCCAAGCAAGACAGTCTGAGCGAGGACAAATTCCGGCACATCAACCAGGAGATGCGCTTCTCGATTTGGACCGGGCTTGCCGCACACCGACCGCTCGGGAACATCAACCGGGCACGCAACGAGACCTACCGCCACTCCGCCGACTTCCGCGCTCGCGTGAACGGCTGCCCCTACCACGAGCCTACTGGCGGTCGTGCCTGACCGGCGAAGGTGGCGTTCGGTCCTAAGACGCTGAACGTTGGCAGGTCGGCGAGGAGATTAACGGGGCGCAGGCCGTTCTGACCGTGGTCCTGTCGGTGCGTCCAAAGCATTGATGAAGCCGCAGAGTCCACCGCCGCACGCAAAAGGTTGCACCGCCAGGAGGCTGACGAATGCCGATAATTACCACTGGCGACCTGAGCATGGAGGTGTCGCTTTACGGCGCGGAGGAGGGGCAGCCGTTGCTCCTCATCCACGGCTGGCCGGATGACGCGTCGACATGGGATCAGGTGGCACCCGCGCTAGCCGCGGAAGGGTTCCGCGTCATCGTACCGACGTTACGTGGGTTCGGCGCCACGCGCTTCCACAACGACGATATCCCGCGGGCTGGCAACAGCGCGATGCTTGCGACCGACATGATCGCGCTGCTCGACGCGCTCAGCATCGACCGCTTCATGGTCGCCGGGCACGACTGGGGATCGAACACCGCCGAGGCCCTGGCCGTCGGGTGGCCCGATCGGGTCGAGCGAATGGCGATGCTGTCGACCCCGCCCCGGCTTGGCGGCATGCCGACGCCGCCATTCGAGCAGATTCAGCGGCAATGGTATCACTGGTTCATGGCAACCGCGCGCGGGGCGGAGGCGGTACGTGCAGACCGGCGCGGGTTCACTCATCTGCATTGGGTCAACTGGTCGCCACCGGGATGGTTCGACGAAGCCACGTTCGACCGTGTCGCCCAGTCGTTCAACAATCCCCACTGGGTTGACGTGACGCTCCACAGCTATCGCGCGCGCTGGGGCGAGGCGGAACCTGATCCACGAAGCGCCTGGCTGGAGGATAAGGTCAAGGCGACCGAGACCTTGTCTGTGCCGACGCTCTACATTCACGGCGATGCCGACGGCGTGAATCCGCCCTCGACCGCGAAGGACGTGCGAGCGAAATTCGCCGGGCCGTTCGCGCGCATCACAATGACCAGGGTCGGTCACTTTCCACAGCGCGAAAACCCGCAAGCGGTGGTGCGCCACCTCCTTACCCTCTTCGCCGGCAACCCCGCCGCGCTCACCGATGTCACCGATAGGAACCTGCCCATGAAGAAAGTCGCCCCCTATGCCGCCGGGATCGCCGCCATCGGCCTGGTCGCCGCTGCCGCAGCCGGTGTTGCCCAAGCCCAAGCCCAAGGACGCAGCGCGCAGCTGACTCAAGTGGCGCAGTTCGACCATCAGGCGACCGGCGTCGCCGTGACCGAGGATGGCCGGCGCTTCGTCAACTTCCCGCGCTGGACGGACGACGCGCCGATCTCCGTCGCGGAGGTGATGAAGGACGGGTCCTTACGTCCCTATCCCGACGCCAAGTGGAACAGCTGGCGCAACGCCCGTGCCAACGAGCTGCCGGTCGGCGACTATTTCGTCTGCGTGCAGTCGATCGTGCCCGATGGCCATGGCAACCTGTGGGTGCTGGATCCCGGCGCGCCCGGAAACGAGAAGATCCTCGAAGGCGCACCCAAGCTCGTCCGCATCGATCTGGCATCGAACACGGTGACGAAGACGATCCTGGTCCCCGGCGACGTGGCGCTGCAGGGCACCTATCTCAACGACATCCGCTTCTCGCCCGATGGCAAGACCGGCTACATCACCGACAGCGGCACGCGCGGCGCGATCATCGTCGTCGACCTGGAAAGCGGCAAGAGCCACCGCGCGCTCGATGGGCACGCCTCGACGCAGATCGACAAGACGGTGAAGGTTACGCTCGACGGCAAGCCGTTGGTCCGCCCCGATGGCCGGCAGCCCGCCTTCGCCGCCGATGGCATCGCCATCTCCAAGGACGGCAAGACGCTCTTCTATCAGGCGCTGACCGGAAAGACGCTCTATTCGATCGACACCGCGAAGCTGCGATCAGACGTCAGCGAGGCCGATAGGGCGGCAGCGGTGAAGACGGTCGCGCAGACCCACGTCGCTGATGGTCTGTGGATGAGCAAGGCGGGCGTGCTCTACCTGACCTCGCCCACTGACTATGCGATCAAGCGTCTGAACGGAGCGACCGTTGAGACAGTGCTGACCGATCGCCGGCTGCGTTGGCCCGACACCTTCTCGGAGGGGCGGGACGGGACGATGTACGTCACCGCCAGCCATATACAGGACACCAACTGGTTCACGCCCGGCGCACCGCCGTCGATCAAGACGCAGCTGTTCTCCTTCGCTCCCGCCAAGTGATCGGACATCCCATGACCTATCTTCGCTATTCGCCCGATGTCGAAACACGAGAGCCCGACGAACAGGAGAGCACCGACGGCATCATCCAGGGCATGACCCAGGAGAGCCAGACGGTCGAGAAGCGCGACGGGCACGCGGTGCGGGCGAGCCACGCCAAGAGCACGGCGTGCGTGATCGGCACGCTCATCGTCGCGCCCGGATTGCCGCCCGAGCTCGCACAGGGCCTGTTCGCGGAACCTGGCACGTTCGATGTCGCCGTCCGCTTCGCGCAAGGACCCGGTGAGAAGCTCGGCGATCGCGTCTCGACGCATCGCGGCATGTCTATCAAGGTGTTCGGCGTCGAGGGCGCGAAGCTGCCCGGCCATGATGCGCCAACGCAGGACTTCGTCCTTGCCAGCGGCACGACCTTTCCGGCGGGGACCGCCGCCGGCTTCCTTTCCCAGGCCAAGAAGATCGGCCTGACGGTTCCGATGCCTGAGGGGGTGAAAAGCGCGGCCGCTTCCGTCGCTCGCAACATCAACAAGGTGCTGAACGCCGTCGGCGCGGGTCCAAGCCCGACGCTGGACTTCTACGGCCATCCCTTCAGCCACCCGCTGGTCGAGGAATATTTCAGCCAATGCCCGGTGCGCTTCGGCGACCATGTCGCCAAGATCGGGGCGTTTCCCGTTGCAGCCGAGCAAAAGGCACTCGCCGATTGGCAGCTCGACCCTCATCAGGACGAGGATGGCTTCCGCCATGCCGCGGTGGATTACTTCGAGGGCAACGATGCGGTGTTCGAGCTTCGGGCACAGCTGTGGACCGATGCCGCGACGCAGCCCATCGAGGACACCTCCATCGATTGGCCGACGAGCGAAAGCCCGTATCGCACCGTCGCCACGATCCGACTGCCGCGACAGTCAGCTTATGGTCCCGACCGCGTCCACTACTTTGACGAGGTGATGACGTTCCGCCCGGCCCATAGCCTCGAAGTCCATCGCCCGCTCGGCGGCGTGATGCGCGCGCGCATGCAGGTCTACCAAGCGCTCAGCGACTTCCGCCATCGTGAAAACGGCATCGCGGCCGCCAACGCCCATAACATTCAGGACATTCCGGCCTGAGCTGGAACGCCAGTGCTGATCAGAGTGAGAGGACAATCATGAAGCTTCAAGGCAAGCACGACATGCAGGCGGAGAACGCGTAATGGCGCGCTTTTCCGACAAGATCATCGTCATCACCGGTGCCGCCTCAGGGATCGGTGAGGGCGCCGCGCGCCGCTTCGCCGAGGAAGGCGCGACGCTGGTGCTGGGCGACATCGATAAGGCCGCGCTCGACAGGCTGGCGGGCGAACTGCACGGCACAGTCGAAAGCTGCGAAACCGACGTGTCCGATCACGCTGCATGCGAGGCGCTCGTCCAGGCTGCGATCGATCGCTTCGGCCGGATAGACGTGCTGGTCAACGACGCCGGCGTTGATCATCTCGGCAAAGTCGATGAAGGCGACTTCGCCGAATTCACCAAGGTGATCGAGACCGACCTGTACGGCGTCGTTCACATGAGCCGCGCGGCGATCGCGCACCTGCGGCAATCCAAGGGCTGCATCGTCAACGTCTCATCGGTGTCGGGGCTGGGCGGCGACTGGAACCACAGCTTCTACTGCGCGGCGAAGGGGGCGGTGAGCAACTTCACCCGTGCGCTGGCGATGGACGAGGCGAAGCACGGCGTCCGCGTCAACGCGGTCAACCCGTCGCTCACCTACACCGCGCTGACTGCCGGGATGAAGGATCAGCCCGAGTTGATCGCCAAGTTCGAAGAGCGCATTCCACTGGGCCGCGGTGCTGAGCCCGCCGACATCTCGGGGGTAATCGCGTTCCTGGCGAGCGAGGATGCGCATTTCGTGACGGGTGTAAATCTGCCGGTCGATGGCGGCCTGACCGCGTCAAACGGGCAACCGCCGCTGTCTTAATGAATGTGAGGCGGGCCCTCGAGCCCGCCCACTATTCGGGATTGGACCATGCCGCTGGTGCCAGATTCATCAGGGGCAAATTGCTCAAGCCGATTGATTCACGTCGCAGCAATTTGACCCACAATCGGTCATTAAACGCCCCCTGCCCGCTTCCCAGCACCTGCCGTTCGTTCAGGCGATAGGCTCACCCCCTCGGCCATTTCGTGCAGGCGTGTGGAAGGGGGGACTTGCCGGCAAGGCAGCTATCAGCAACCCCGAAGCGGATATTCCGCCGACATGCGGCGGAACGGTTCGGTGAAAATACGGAAGAAGCGATCCGCCAACGGCGACCGCTGCTTGTTCATACCACCCGGCGCGGGGGGCCAGGGCCTGCGTCCATCGAACGGCGTAGATTCGGCCTTGATATACAAGTTGATCGAGCGGCGGACTGATGTGATCCTGACGGGACACGAGGCTTGTTGGCCGAGCGCGGCCTGATCACCAACATGGCCGCCGCCCGTGTTCGGCCATCCCAGAGGCAAACAGGCCTATCCGCGATGAAGTCATCGTTTCTCTGCCGGGCTTTAGGATGGAAACCAGGGGGACGTTAAAGACTGGATAACTTGCCAGCGGAAATGTGAATGCGAAGCCGTGCTGCCATGTGGACCACGTCGCCTGATGTTCGCGCCAGATCACCGGCGAGTTCCCCTAGCGTAGCGCCCAACAGCGCTCGATCACGTAGGTCTGTGATGTCGCTTTGTGTCCAACGGCGCTGATCGTTCATCTCGGACCTCCGGTCGAAAGCGGGCGCCTCGCCACCACCTTTCCGGCACGGCCCCGATCAGGATTTTCGTTGAGATCGTCGAGGCCGCGAGCGTCACGCTCCAACGCGGCGTGCAGATCGGAGGGCCGTAGGACACGGGTACTGCAGCCCCCAAGGGACTCGACCATCAGGTCAATGCTGGTCGCGACGTACACGGGATCGAACGATCCCTGATGCATCTCCTCACGCGTGTGGATGGCATAGCGTCCAGCCGGGAGAATCCGGGGATCGCTTCCGATCCTTACGTCACCGCGAAAGTGCACGGTCGAGGACCGTGTACGGGCCAGGCCAGAATGGGTTAGCATCTAGAGCGCCCAGGTCCGTAGTGGTGTACGCCGCACGGTACCCGTCAGCAGCTTTCGGCCGAAAGCGGCCCGCATCGTCTCGGCGGCAATGCTGTTCATCAGGACGACGCGTGTCCCGCCGGATGCCAGCGTCTCGATAGCGCTGACCGTAGCACCGTACCGGGCGCAGGACTTGATCACTTCGGCTTCGGTGGCGTTGACGTTGATCGCGCGAGACATGGCGGCTCCTCATTCAAGCGGGAGCGCGAGTAAGTCTCTCAGCCAGGTCTTTGCTCAGAAGGGCAACCCGGTACGCAAAATATGGTGCTGAACCGCCGGTACGACAAGTGGCACAGAAGGCTTGTGTGTCGCTATCTTGTGCAGCAGGCGAGGAAACACCACCTATGCTGCAATGCACAATAGGGCGCGTGCGGCAGCATAGCCTATCCGTTGCTTCCCTCTGCCAAAAATGAGGCGCCGCCATGCGCTCGATTTCCGATACGATCTCCCATCTCCGCACCATTGCGACCGCCGAGCCCCACATAGACCAGCGGACGGGGCCCTTGGTCGCCATAGATGATTTCGGGCGCAATCCCGGCGACCTGCGGGGGTATCTGCATGTTCCGCACGATCTGCCCGCCCATGCTCCGCTCGTCGTCGTGCTGCACGGCTGCACGCAGACCGCCGCCGCCTATGACCATGGATCGGGATGGTCGACCCTGGCGGACCGATTCGGCTTCGCGCTCTTGTTTCCCGAGCAGCAGCGCGCCAACAACCCCAATCTCTGCTTCAACTGGTTCTCGGTCGAAGACACGCGCCGCGGTAGCGGCGAGGTCGAGTCGATCCGCGAGATGGTCGCA
>Ga0308171_1003509_pt1 | contig 14230 bp, 11 predicted proteins | sample PhyGR1_FD_202135 | JGI IMG/M metagenome (GOLD analysis project Ga0308171, IMG submission 202135) | Phyllosphere microbial communities from UC Gill Tract Community Farm, Albany, California, United States - DLSLSG.R1 | ecosystem: Host-associated > Plants > Phyllosphere > Unclassified | place: USA... | reverse complement strand
GCAGGGCATGATGGACCTGATGGGCCTGACTTACACCCATTCCGGCCTCGCGACTTCGGTGATCGCGATCGACAAGGAACTGACCAAGCAGGCGCTGGTCCCGCACGGCGTGCCGATGCCGGGTGGCCGCGTGGTCAAGTCCGCCGACATTCACGTGGCCGATCCGCTGCCGCGTCCTTATGTGCTGAAGCCGGTGAACGAGGGTTCGTCGGTCGGCGTCGCCATCGTCACAGCCGAGGGCAACTACGGCAACCCCATCGCGAAGGACGTGACGGGGCCGTGGCAGGAGTTCGACGAACTTCTGGCCGAGCCCTACATCCGTGGACGCGAACTGACGACCGCCGTGATCGGCGACCGCGCTCTGCTGGTGACTGAACTCAAGCCCAAGTCGGGTTTCTATGATTTCGATTCCAAGTACACTGACGGCATGACCGAGCACGTCTGCCCGGCGGACATTCCTGACGAGATCACGCAGGCCTGCAAGGACATTGCGCTGCGCTCGCACCAGTTGCTGGGTTGCAAGGGCACCAGCCGTTCGGACTTCCGCTGGGACGACACGCAGGGGATCGAGGGGCTGTTCCTGCTGGAGGTGAACACCCAGCCGGGCATGACCCCCTTGAGCCTTGTGCCCGAGCAGGCGCGCGCCTGCGGTATGGACTATCCCGAACTCGTCGAGGCGATCATTGCCGAGGCGCTAAGCGACAAAGCAAAGGCCAAATGAGCCAGACCATCCGGCGCAAGGGCACCACCGCCCGCAAGGCCGCCGCGCAGGCGGGCGCGCAGCGCAAGGTGCGCGTGGCCAAGGCGCGGACCGGGTCGGCACTCGATCAGGTCATGGCCTGGCTGCCGTTCTCCGAAGGGCAACTGCACAAAATCTTCCTCGTTGCCATCCTCGGCGGCGCGGCGGCGCTCGTCTGCGTGGTGGCGAGCTTCGCCGGACTGCCGGGGCTGGCCGGGCACCAGATGGCGCTGGTCGCGGGCCAGACCGGCTTCGAGGTGAAGCGCGTCGAAGTGCGCGGCGTCAAGAACATCAACGAACTCAAGGTCTATGAGAAGGCGCTGGCGGAGCGTGATCGCGCCATGCCCCTGGTCGATATCGAAGCGCTGCGGCAGGATCTGCTGACACTGTCGTGGGTCAAGGACGCGCGCGTCTCGCGCCAGCTGCCCGATACGCTCGTGATCGATATCGTCGAGCGCGAGCCGCATGCGGTGCTCCGCAAGGCCGATCGCTTCGTGCTGATCGACGAGACGGGCCATGAACTCGAAGCCATCAGTCGCAAGGATGCGGGCGGCAAGCTGATCGTCTCCGGCCCCGGCGCGGGGCAGCAGGTGATCGCGCTCGGGCACTTGCTGGAGGCCGCGCCTGCGATGAAGCCGCGCGTCGCCGAGGCGGAATGGATCGGCAATCGCCGCTGGAACCTGACGTTCCAGTCGGGGCAAGTGCTTGCGCTGCCCGAGGGAGATCGCGAGTCCGCCGGGGCGCTGGTCACGTTCGCGCGGCTCGACGGCACCAACCGCCTGCTCGGCGGCAAGGTGACGGCCTTCGACATGCGCGCGAAGGACCGAATCTACATGCGCGTGCCGGAGCAGGACGGGCAGGAACTGGCCTTGAAGGCGGGCTCGGTTCCGCATACCGGCGCCACCGAAACGACGGCGGGGGAAGAACAGTAATGGCCAACCAGCGCATCACCCGCGTGTTCGGCGCGGTCAACATCGGCTCCTTCCGCATCTCCGCGATCGTTGCGGGCATCAACGAGGTCGGCGACATGGTCGTGCTCGGCTCGGGGCACCGCGCCAGCCAGGGCATCAAGCGCGGCTTCGTCACCGACATGGCGGCCGCGACCTATGCCGTGCGCGACGCCATCGACCGGGCCGAGAAGATGGCCGACACCGCCGTCCAGAAGGTCTGGATCGGCTGCTCGGGGGCAGGGCTCGCCAGCCGTATCGACCAGTTCGACGCCGAAATCGGCGGCCGCCGCATCGAGCAGGAGGACATCGACCAGTTGCTCATCTCCGCCAAGGACGTGATCCAGCCGGACGGGCGCATGGTGCTGCACGCGCAGCCCGCGCAGTACCGCCTCGACGGCGCGCACGGGGTGATCGATCCCAAGGGCGTCGATATCCACATCATGCTGGCGGACGGCGCGCCGATCCGCAACCTGACCGAGGCGGTGCAGTCCGCGCACCTTGAGGTGGAGGCCGTTGTCGGCTCGCCCATCGCGGCGGGGCAGGCGTGCCTTTCGCCCGAGGAGCGCGATCTTGGCGTCGCCCTCGTCGAGTTCGGCGGCGAAGTCACCAATGTTGCGATCTACGAGCAGGGCATGCTCAAGGACATGATGTCGATCCCGATGGGCTCGGCGGATATCACCGACGCCATCGCCTCGGCCTTCGGCATCCGCCGTTTCCAGGCGGAGCGGCTTAAGTGCGTCAACGGCTCGGCCATCGCCAGCCCGCACGACCACCGCGAGATGATCCCCGTCAACGCCCCGGGCGAGGAAGGCACCGGCCCGATCGCGCGCCATGCCGACGACAAGAACCGCATCCCGCGCGCCGAACTGATCGGCGTCATCACCGGCCAACTCGGCATGCTGATGGAGGAGGTGAACAAGGCGCTCAAGACGATGCGCTTCACCGGCCAGCGCGGCAAGCAGGTGGTCTTCACCGGCGGCGGCGCGGAACTGGTGGGCCTGGCCGACTATGCGCAGGCCGCTATCGGCAAGCCCGTGCGCATCGGCCGCGTGGCGCACCTTTCGGGACTGGCCGAGGCGCATGTGAAGCCGGGCTTCTCGACGCTGGCAGGGTTGGTGCTCTACGCCGCTGCCGACCCGCAGGACATCCGCTCGCTGGGGCGCAGCCACCAGAGCACTGTTCGCCTCGGCAAGCTGGGCATGGTGGGCCGTGTCTATCAGGCTTTGCGCGAATACTTTTGACCGTTTCGAAGGCCTTGAAGACCAGCCGTGCAAACCGGACGACAAACGCGGAGGAAATGGCGGAATTGGCGGCTTTGGCTGTGGACAAAGGTTTATGATCCTTTGCCTAGACGAATCGAAGCGTGCAATCAGAGTGGTCAAGGAATTTTCTTCGCGCGACGTGCCTGCAGGAGAGCGAAATGAGCATTAACATCGGACCGCCGGCTATCGAGGAGCTTCGTCCTCGCATTCTCGTCATCGGCGTCGGCGGTGCGGGCGGAAACGCGATCGCCAACATGATCGGCGCCCAGATCGAGGGCGTGGACTTCGTCGTCGCCAACACCGACGCACAAGCGTTGAACAACTCGATCGCGGAAACGCGCATCCAGCTCGGCCCCGAGATCACCCAGGGCCTCGGCGCCGGTGCCCGCCCCGAAGTGGGCCGTGCGGCGGCTGAGGAAACCCGTGAGGAGCTGGAGCGCCTGCTCGACGGCGTCCACATGGTCTTCATCGCGGCCGGCATGGGCGGCGGCACCGGCACGGGTGCGGCCCCGATCATCGCGCAGGCCGCGCGCGAGAAGGGCGTCCTCACCGTGGGCGTCGTCTCCAAGCCGTTCATGTTCGAAGGCACGCGCCGCATGCGCGCCGCCGACTCGGGCATCGAGGAACTGCAGAAGCACGTCGACACGCTGATCGTCATTCCCAACCAGAACCTGTTCCTGGTGGCGAAGGCGGAAACGACCTTCAAGGAAGCCTTCACGCTCGCCGACGAAGTGCTGCAGCAGGGCGTGCGCTCGATCACCGACCTGATGATCATGCCCGGCCTCATCAACCTCGACTTCGCGGACGTCCGCTCGGTCATGGGAGAGATGGGCAAGGCGATGATGGGCACCGGTGAGGGCGAAGGCCCCAACCGCGCGCTCGAAGCCGCCGAACGCGCCATCGCCAACCCGCTGCTCGACGGCGTGTCGATGCAGGGCGCGAAGGGCGTCATCATCTCGATCATCGGCGGCGACGACATGAAGCTGCTCGAAGTCGACGAGGCCGCGAACCACATCCGCGAACTGGTCGATCCCGATGCGAACATCATCTGGGGTTCGGCGTTCAACCCGGACCTGCAGGGCAAGATCCGCGTCTCGGTGGTCGCCACCGGCATCGAGCAGACCACGGAAATGGCCGAGATCGCCTCGCGTCCGCTTAATCTCGGTGCCTCGCGCGGGATCGCCCGTCCGGCGCTGCACTCGCCGCCGCCGGCTCCAAGCTATCAGGCACCCGCCGCTCCGGCGCCGGCGCCTGCTCCGGTCGCGCAGCAGCCGGCTCCGGAGCCCGCGCCCTTCGTGGCGCCGACGCAGGCTTTCGAGCCTTCGGCGGAGCTTGAACTCGGTGCCGAGGATGAAGCGCAGGCCGCACCTGCCGCGACCTCTGGCTTCGCTGGTCTGCGTGGCATCCAGAAGGAGCCGCTTGATCTCAGCTTCGAAGCTCCGGTCGAGCCTGCTCCGGTGCCCCGCCGCACGCAGGACGAATTGCTGCTCGATGGCGGCCAGGCCGCTCCCGCACCCGCCGCGCCGCGTGCCAAGCCGGTCGGCGGCGGCAGCACTTTGTTCGAGCGCATGACCAGCCTGTCGCGCCCGCGTCCCGGCGCCGAGCCGACTGCCGGTGAGGACGATGGTGATGCGGGGTCGATCAGCATCCCACGCTTCCTGGGCCGCCAGAACAACCAGTAAGTCGTGAGAGGCGGGGCATTGCTCCGCCTCTTGCTCCTTCGGGCCGCGTCGTCGAAGGAAGTCCGTCGCAGGGCGGGCATGTTCGCTTTAGGTTCATCTGCGCCGGGCCATGGCGCCAAGGGCGCGCATCCCTGCGCGCATGGAGTCGTTCGGCATCCCGGCCGCCGTTCGACTTTCCGGTTCGTAAAGCGTCGGCAGTCGTCGTGGGGAGGGCTGCCTGAGGGTTCGGGGTACAGAGGACTTGCGGGTGGATCACTTGGTTTCGCGGTTGCTCGGCGGTGTGGCGCTGGTCGGCGCTCTCGCGAGCGCGCCGGCATTGGCGCAAGGCGCTCCTGCCGCTTCGCATCCGGTGGTTCAGGCCGTTCCCGGCGAGAACAACAAGAAGCTCGGCACCGCGCTGGCACGTCTCGGCCGCGATTCTCGCGATGTCGCGGCGTTGATCGACGCCGGTGATGCGGCGCGGGCGCTGCAGGACAATGCCGCCGCCATCGGTTTCTATCGCCGAGCCGACGAGGTCAGCGCTGGCAATCCGCGCGTACAGGCGGGGCTTGGCAGCGCCTTCGTTCACAATGGCGACCCGGTGAGCGCGATCCCATGTTTCGATGCCGCTGAGAAGGCGGGCGCCACGCCCGCGCTGATTGCGGCCGACCGAGGGCTTGCCTACGACCTTGTTGGAGATAATGCCTTAGCGCAGCGATACTATGCCGCGGCAATGACAAGCGCATCGGGCGACAAGGCGGATGAACTGCGCAGCCGCCTCGCGGTCAGCCAGGCGATCGGCGGCGACGTCGATGCCGCTTATGCGACGTTGCTGCCGCTCCTCAACAAACAGGACAAGCCGGGTTGGCGCACCCGTGCGTTTACCCTCGCGATTGCCGGCGAGCCGGACAAGGCGGTGGAGATCACCAACACGATTCTCCCCGGCCAGCTGGCGCAGAGCATAGCGCCATACTTGCGCTACATGCCACGTCTGACCAAGGCGCAGCAGGCGGCCGCCGCGAATCTCGGTCGCTTTCCGCGCGCCTCCGAGATCGGGCGCGACGATGCGCGTATCGCCGCTTACGCTCCGCCGCGCGGTTCGGCCGCCGGGTCAGGGCTGATTCCCAAGGGCGAGCCGCTCGGAGGAGCGGGCGGCATCAGGCTGGCGAAGGCCGCCCAGCCCTCGCGCACCCGCACGACGCGGACGGATACGACGCAGGCAGGGCGGCAGGTGGCAGCGTCCGCGAAATCGACGAGCCTCGCATCGGTCGATCCCGATCGCGTCGCTCCGCCCGAGCCCAAACCCGCGATCGAGCGTGATAACGGCGAATTGCCGCCGGTCGGACGCAGTTCCGAGCCTCCGAAGCTCGCGGTGGCAACGCCGGCACCGGCACTGGCACTGGCACCGCAGCCTGCGCGAACGCCGGCTGTCGCACCGACGATCCGCACCGGGCAGGCGTCGACTTCCTCGGCGTCGGCCGAGAGGCCGGCGACGCCGGGCTTCGATCTCGGTCGGCTGCCTGCGTCTCAGGCACCTGCCGCTCCGCCGCCGACCAGCACGCTCGCAGCCAGGACTCCTCCGGCAGCGCCGCTGGTCTCCACTCCCGCAAGCCCGCCCCCGGTGCCGGGACCAGGGCAGCTCTCGCTTTCCGAGATTTTCGCCGATATCGGCAAGCCGACCGTTGACGTCCTGCCGGCGTCGGGTGCGGTCGACATCCGGCTGATTACTCCGGCTGCTCCGCCGCCACCCCGCGTCCAGTTGCCCAAGGTCGAAGAGGCCAAGCCCGTCGAAACGGATGCTCCGGCTACGGAGGTCAAGGACGCCAAGGCCTCGAAGGCGAAGACTGCCGCTGCCAGGGCCGCCGAGGCGAAAGCCAAGGCCAAGGCGGATGCCGAGGCCAAGGCGAAGGCCGAGGCGGCGGAAAAGGCGAAGAAGCCAACGCATCCCAGCCGCATCTGGGTTCAGATCGGGGTCGGGCGGGACAAGAGCGCCATCGCTTTCGACTGGCGGCGCTATACGCGTGAAAATGCGGCGTTGCTCGAGGGGCGTAGCCCTTACGTCAGCGAGATGGGCCGGACCAATCGCGTCCTGATCGGTCCTTTCGCGACACAGAAGGCGGCAAGTGCGTTCCTTGCCGACGCGAAGAAGCAGGGCTTCTCAGATGCATTGCCCTGGACCAGCCCGGCGGGACAGGTCGTGGATCCGCTTTCGGCCAAGTAATTCTGCGGGTTATGGGGCTTTGTCGGAGCCTTGTGTTAACGTGCATTCATATTTATCCACACGCTGTGAACAGGCTTGTGCAGTTATGCGCAGGCGATATCGGCGCGTGGATTGTGCTTCCCTACCTGCAGGCAGCATCCATGCACCCGTATTCTCGGAGGGCTGATGTCGCAGATTATGAGGACCGTTCAGGACGATATCGACCGGGACGACGAGGCTGCCCCCGTGGAAATGCTCGCCTCGCTTTTCGAAGCGCGCGACTGGCCCTTCGAATATGCCGGTGAGGACGAGATCTCGGCCGAGATCAAGGGCGCCTGGGCGACGTACCAGTTGCAGGCGATCTGGCGCCCGGAGGACCGGGTGCTGCAACTCCTGTGCCTTCCCGACATCCGCGTGGCCGATGCCAAGCGTTCCGCCGTGTTCGAGGCGCTGGCGCTCATCAACGAGCAGGTCTGGCTGGGGCACTTTGACATGTGGTCGAACGGCGGCGTCGTGCTCTATCGCCATGGGCTGATGCTCGGGCCGGACGGGCTGCTCGGACCGGGGCAGGCACAGATGGTGGTCGAGGCCGCGATCGAGGAATGCGACCGCTTCTACCCGGTGTTCCAGTTCATCCTGTGGGGCGACAAGACCCCGTCCGAAGCACTCGCGGCGGCCCTGGTGGACGCGGCCGGGGAAGCCTGACCCCTCGTCACTGCGTTTCGCAGCGTGGTTGGCTATGCCGCCTGTTGGTCCCGCTGCGCATGGCACGCATGGCCCTTGTGGCCTGTGATCGGCTCGCCTAAGTCGCGACCCGATCCAGTTTCGAGGGAATATGCGCATGGACCGGTTTCAGAACATCCTGCTCGTGGGCTGCGGCAACATGGCAGGGGCCATGCTGACGGGCTGGCTGGCGGGCGGCATTCCGGCCTCGCGCTTCACCGTCGTCGATCCGCACCGCGAGAGCGTGCCTGAAGGTGTCGCGCTGCTGTCCGAACTGCCTGCGGAAGGCCGCTTCGATGCGGTGATGCTGGGGGTCAAGCCGCAGGGCCTCGACGCTGTCGCAACGTCGGTGGGGGCGCTCGTCGGCCGTGAGACCGTGCTGTTCTCGATCCTCGCGGGTGTCGAATTCGACAGTCTTGCGGCGCGCTTCCCGCAGGCCGGCGCGCTGGTGCGGATCATGCCGAACCTCGCGGCCGCCATCGGCAAGTCGCCGATCGCACTCGACGCGCGCGGTCTCGACGAGACCGGCCGCGCGGCGGTGACGGCGCTGATGCAGCCGCTCGGCACGCCCGAGTGGCTGGCGGGCGAGCATCTGTTCGACGCGGTCACCGCGCTGGCCGGCTGCGGCCCGGCGTTCGTCTATCGCTTTATCGATTCTCTTGCCGCAGGCGCGGTGGCGCTCGGTCTGGATGCGGGCCAGTCGCAGCGGCTGGCGCTCGCGATGGTCGAAGGGGCGGCGCAGCTCGCCGGCGCTTCCGAGTTCTCGCCGGGCGAACTGGCGGACAAGGTCGCCAGCCCGGGCGGTTCGACCCGCGCGGGTATGAACGTGCTGGACGAGGGCGGCGCGCTGGCCGGCGTTCTGCTCGAAGCGATGACCGCCTCGCGCGATCGCAATGCCGAGATGGCAGCCGAGGCCCGGCGCGGCTGATCGTCGTGGTTTGAAGCCGGAGCCAAGAAGAAATAGGTCCGTTTTACACTTTGTCACAAATGGCGCGGGCCGGTTCTTCTTGAAACTTTCGCGTTCGAGCGCGATATTCCCTCCTGAGCGGGACCGCATTTGGCTGGCTTCTCCGCTAAAGGGAGTTTGAAATGGCGAATTGGAACGACCCCCAGCCCCGTCAGGGCTTCGGTGCGTCTCCGAGCCGTGACGGCAGCGATCTCGGTCGCACCGCCGGCCGGACCGCTTACGATGCGGGTCTGCGTCGGCACATGCTGTCGATCTACAACTACATGGCCTCGGGCGTGCTGCTTTCGGGCATCGTCGCGATGCTCTTCGCGCCTTACGCGATCGCTATGATGCAGTCGCCGATCAAGTGGCTGGTCATGCTGGCCCCGCTCGGCTTCGTCTTCGCGATCAGCGGCGGCGCGCAGCGCTTCAGCGAAGGCACGCTGAAGGTGCTCTACTGGGCTTTCGCGGCCGTGATGGGCGTATCGCTCTCGACGATCTTCGTGATTTACACGGCGACCTCGATCGCGACCACGTTCTTCGCGACGGCGGCGGCTTTCGCGGGCCTCAGCCTCTACGGTTACACCACGAAGAAGGACCTGTCGGGCTTCGGCACCTTCCTGATCATGGGAGTGGTCGGCATCCTGATCGCCTCGCTGGTGAACATCTTCGTGGGTTCGAGCGTGCTGCAGCTGGCGATCTCGATCCTCGGTGTGCTGATCTTCGCTGGGTTGACCGCCTATGACACGCAGATGCTCAAGAACCAGTACTACCACCTGCGCGGCACGGATTTCGTCGGCAAGGCCGTGATCCTCGGCGCGCTGAGCTTGTACCTGGACTTCATCAACATGTTCCAGTTCCTGCTGAGCTTCCTCGGCCAGCGGGACTAAGGGCGGCGGTTAATCGCAACCGGAATGGAGATAATTTTCCTCCGAAGCGATTAATCCACAGTGCAGTTTCACCTAAGCATGATGCCCGGTGCGTTTTATCGCACCGGGCATTTGCTTTATGACTCAGCGGGGTTAGACCGTTTGCCGCGATGGAGAACGATGCGTGTACCGAGGGCTTGAGATGATCGACAACGGGCAGGGGCGTCGTCGCCTTTCCTTGCTGGCGGGCTCGGCGGTGGCCGTCACGCTTGCCGCGCTGGCAGGCTGTGCGAAGCCGCCTCCGCCCCCGCCACCCCCGCCGCCGGTCGTGGTGATCCCGCCGATGCCGACGCCGCCGATGGGCGCGCCGCTCGAAATGAGGGTTCCGGCCAAGGCAGAGGATGGCACGCGCCAGACCGTGAATTATGGGATTTCCACGTCGCAGACGATCTGGAACTTCCGCTCGGCCTATAACGTGGCTGCGCTCAACTGCGTCGAGGTTCAGTTCACCCCGATCCTTGAGGGCTACAAGCGTTTCCTGAAGGTCTACGACAAGTCGCTCGACCGTGCGAGCAAGGAAATCGACGCGAGCTTCCGCACGCAGCATTCCGGTCGCGCCGCGATCGTCGCGCGCGAGACCTACCAGACGCAGGTCTACAACTTCTTCTCGCTGCCGCCGGTGGACTCCAGCTTCTGCCAGGCAGCGATGGAAGTGAGCGCCGAATTGAACACGGTGGAGCCGAGCCAGTTCGACAACTGGTCCTACACCGGCCTCGCCAAGCTCGAGGCGCCGTTCAAGGCGTTCTTCGATGCTTATGACCAGTACCGCGCCGATCTGGCCGCATGGCAATCGCGCTACGGATCGAACGGCCTCATCACCGTGCGCCCGAATGCGGAGCAGGTCATGGCCCAGCCCGTCGTCCAGCCTCAGGCGAGCGTGCCGCAGGCACAGTGACGTCGGCAGTGGGCGCGAGAATCTTCGCGCCCGCCCATTTTTTCTCTTCCGCGCGGGAGGCGTCTTCGCTAAGGGGACGCTCCCGAGCGCGGTGACGCAATCGGACTTGATACTGGAACGGGGCCGTAGCTCAGCTGGGAGAGCGCGTCGTTCGCAATGACGAGGTCAGGGGTTCGATCCCCCTCGGCTCCACCAGTATCGCGCAATTCAGGCGTGTCCGGACGAACCGGGCATCACCCGGCCCGAGACACGGCCGGGTTTTTTGTTTATCTGCGGCCAGCGGCGTTCAGCGGAGGGAAAACCTCCGGCGACCGGGACCGGTCGCGAAAGGGCGCTTCATCAGCGCTGGAAGCGATAGGACCGATGCATTTTCTCGACCAGGCCAAGATCTACGTGCGTGCAGGCGGCGGTGGCCCCGGTGCGGTCAGCTTCCGGCGTGAGAAGTACGTCGAGTACGGCGGCCCCAACGGCGGCAACGGCGGCAAGGGCGGCGACATCATCTTCGAAGCCGTGCCCGGCCTCAACACGCTGATCGACTTCCGCTATACCCAGCACTTCAAGGCCCCGCGCGGCGGCCACGGCATGGGCCAGAACCGCAACGGTGCGGCGGGCAAGGACCTGGTCATCAAGGTGCCGATCGGCACTCAGGTCATCGCCGACGACGAAGGGCGCGACACCGTGCTGCTCGACCTCACCGAGCCGGGCCAGCGCGTCACCTTCATCGAAGGCGGCATGGGCGGGCGCGGGAACGCCAGCTACAAGACCAGCACCAACCGCGCTCCGCGCCAGCACCAGCCCGGCATGCCGCCGATCGAGCAGTGGGTGTGGCTGCGCCTCAAGCTGCTGGCCGACGTCGGCCTCGTCGGCATGCCCAACGCGGGCAAGTCCACCTTCATCAACGCGCTGTCGAACGCCAAGGCGAAGGTCGGCGACTACGCCTTCACAACCCTGCGTCCGCAGCTCGGCGTCGTCATGCACAAGCACCGCGAGTTCGTGCTGGCCGACATTCCCGGCCTGATCGCAGGCGCGGCGGACGGCGCGGGGATCGGCGATCGCTTCCTCGGCCACATCGAACGCTGCCGCGTGCTGGTCCACCTCATCGACATCTCCAACACCGATCCGGTGGAGGCGATGCAGGTCGTCGAGGAGGAACTGGAAGCCTACAGCGAGTTGCTGGCCGACAAGCCCCGCCTCGTCGCGCTGAACAAGGTCGATCTGGTCGATGACGCACTGGCGGAGGAATACGCCAAGGAACTGCTCAAGGCCGGCGCGGACGAAGTGTTCCCGATTTCCGGCGCGACGGGCAAGGGCATGCCGCGCCTGCTCGACGCGGTGATCGACTACCTTCCGGCCGCCACCGTGACCGAACGTCCCACCGGCGAGCGCGAAGAGGCTGACGACACGCCCTGGTCGCCGATCTGACGGGTTGAAGGCCCACCCCCGGCCCCTCCCGCAAGCGGGAGGGGAGAAGAGGGGTTTCGCCCTCTCGCTTGCGGGAGGGCCGCGAGACTTGCCGAGCCTCAGGCGAGGTTAGTCGCAGCGGGGTGGGCATCGCCGCCCAACCTTGCGCTTTCCTCAACTGCACCTTTCCCCTAGAGGCTGGCACGCCCATGCCTATTGCCCGACTCTCAGACCTCGCCGATTCCTCCCTTGCGCCGCGCCTTGTCATCAAGGTGGGTTCGGCGCTGCTCGTCGGGCCGGAGGGCGTCCGACGCGCATGGATCACGCAGCTGGTGGCCGAGATCGCCGAGGCGCGCGGGCGGGGGCAGGACGTGATCGTCGTCTCCTCGGGCGCGATCGCGCTGGGCGCGGCGACGCTGGGGCTGGAGAAGGGGGGGCGCGGCAGCCTCGCCGACGCGCAGGCCAGCGCCGCCGTCGGCCAGATCGCGCTTTCGGGCCTCTGGGCCGAGCTTCTGGGCGCGCACGGCATCACCGCCGCGCAGATGCTGCTGACACTGGAGGATCTGGAGGACCGCCGCCGTTACCTCAACGTCACGGCCACGCTGAGCCGCCTGCTCGATGCGGGCGCGGTGCCGGTCATCAACGAGAACGATTCGGTGGCGACCCAGGAAATCCGCTTCGGCGACAACGACCGCCTCGCCGCGCGCGTGGCGCAGGCCGCGCAGGCGAGTGCGGTGGTGCTGCTTTCCGACATCGACGGCCTCTACGATCGCCACCCCAAGCAGCCCGGTGCGAAGATGATCCCGGTGGTCGAGGGTGTCACCGCCGAGGTGCGGGCGATGGCCAGCACCGAATCGAATTCCGGCATGGGCTCGGGCGGCATGGTCTCCAAGCTGCAGGCGGCCGAGATCGCGGAACTGGCGGGCATCTGCCTTGTCATCGGCAACGGCCAGCACGAACGCCCGGTGGCGCGCATCGTGGGCGCCAAGGATCGGGAGGGCATCGGCACCCTGTTCGTGCCCCGACGCAAGGCCGCCGCGCGCAAGGCGTGGCTGGGCGGCCGCCTGCGTCTCAAGGGTGAGATCGTGGTGGACGACGGTGCCGCTGCGGCACTCGGGCGCGGGTCCAGCCTGCTCGCCAAGGGCATCACGGCGGTCGAGGGCGTGTTCTCGCGCGGCGATCCCGTCGCCATCGTCGACGGCGCGGGCAAAGTGCTCGCCCATGGCCTTTCCGAATACGACGCCGCCGAATGCGCCGCCATCGTCGGCCTGCATTCGAGCGAGCAGGAACAGGTGCTCGGCTATTCGCCGCGCTCCGCTGTGGTCCACCGCGACCAGATGGTGCTGAAATGAACCGCCGCCGCACTCTCATCGACCGCCCGGTCATCGCGCTGACCGGCGCCACCGGCTTCGTCGGACAGGCCGTTCTGGAAGCGGCCATCGAGGCTGGCTTCGCCGTGCGCGCACTCACCCGCCGCAGCCAGCCCGAGCGCGAGCATGTCGACTGGATCGGCGGCGAGCTGGGCAATCCCGGCTCGCTGGTCGAACTGGTGCGCGGGGCCGAGGCGGTGATCCACGTCGCGGGCGTCGTCAACGCGCCCGATGCGGCCGGGTTCGAGGCTGGCAACGTCACCGGCACCCTCAACCTCATCGAAGCGACCGTGGGCGAGGGCGTGCGGCGCTTCGTCCATGTCTCCTCGCTCTCCGCGCGCGAGCCGGAACTGTCGGCCTACGGCGCTTCCAAGGCGCGGGCCGAGAAGATCGTCATGGCCAGCCCGCTTGACTGGACCATCGTGCGCCCGCCCGCGATCTACGGCCCGCGGGACAAGGAGATGTTCGAGCTGTTCCGCGTGGCGCGCTGGGGCTTCATCCCGATGCCGAAGCAGGGCCGCGCCTCGATGATCCATGTCGACGATCTGGCGCGGCTGCTCGTCGCGCTGGAGCCGGGCGGGCTGTCGGTGACCGGCAAGGTCTTCGAGCCGGATGACGGCAAACCGCAGGGGTGGGAGCATTTCGAACTCGGCCTCGCGATCGGCTGGGCGCTGGGCAAGCGGCCGCGCGTGATCGGGCTGTCTCCGGTGATGCTCCACCGGGCTGCGCGCATCGACAATTTTTTGCGCGGCCCCCGTGCAAAAATGACGCTCGACCGCGCCGCCTACATCAGCCATCCGGACTGGGTGGTCTCGCCCGAGGCCGTGCCGCCGGGCAAGCTCTGGCGTCCCCGCATCGAGACGCGCGAAGGGCTGAAGGCCACGGCGCAATGGTATCGTGAGCACAAGTGGCTCTGAAGAGGTAACGCCCCGCATGAACCGCCTGCTCGCCCGCCTGAACATCGACCCATTCCTGCTGATGCTGCTGGGCACGGTGGCGCTGGCGACGGTGCTGCCGGCGCAGGGCGTGTGGGCGACGATCGCGGGCGGGGTGGCGGATGCGGGCATTGCGCTGCTGTTTTTCCTCCATGGCGCCAAGCTCTCGCGCGAGGCGATCCTCGATGGCGCCAAGGCGTGGAAGCTGCACCTGACGGT
>Ga0308171_1003508_pt1 | contig 14233 bp, 11 predicted proteins | sample PhyGR1_FD_202135 | JGI IMG/M metagenome (GOLD analysis project Ga0308171, IMG submission 202135) | Phyllosphere microbial communities from UC Gill Tract Community Farm, Albany, California, United States - DLSLSG.R1 | ecosystem: Host-associated > Plants > Phyllosphere > Unclassified | place: USA... | reverse complement strand
GCCTTGATCTTCGGGATCAAGATCTCGATGATATCTTTTTTGATCTTCGCCAACATTGCCTCTTCACTTCCGAAATCATCGTGTTGTGTAGAAACGACGATGCTGTCAATTCTAACTGGTTTGTGATCATCAGAATATTCAATTGTTACCTGAGATTTTGCATCAGGACGAAGGTAAGGAATCGCTGAACCTTCTCTTCTTAGGTCTGCTAACTCTTTCAAGATCTGATGAGCAATATCCAAAGCCAACGGCATATAATTCTCAGTTTCGTTGGTCGCATAACCAAACATCATTCCCTGATCACCAGCACCTTGAGCGTTTGCTCTGGTTTCGAAATCAGTTTCGTCCAACGTTCTGTCCACACCTTGGTTGATATCTGGCGACTGCTCATGGATCGCAGAGATCACACCGCAAGAATCACCATTGAACATATATTCGCTTTTTGTGTAGCCAATTTTATTGATCACGTCTCTTGCAATATGCTGAACATCTAGATATGCATCAGACTTCACCTCACCAGCCAAAACCACCTGACCTGTGGTCACAAGTGTTTCGCAAGCTACTTTTGAGTTTTTGTCGTAAGCCAAAAAATGGTCGATAAGCGCATCAGAGATCTGATCGGCTACTTTATCAGGATGTCCTTCAGAAACTGATTCGGACGTAAATAAATAAGACATAAATTATTCCTTTTTATATTAAATTTTTGAGGTAAAACAATGATTGTTTAAAAAAGGAACTAAAAGAGAAATAATCTGTTTTAGCATTTTTTATTGAGGTTGCAATCAGTCAAAGTTCTCCTCCGTTTATTCAAAAATCGATGGCAAATTTACAAACTAATTTTTAGATTTCAAAATCAATTCCTATTAAGCCAGTATGAATTTATTCAGGTTTGACGCTTTTGTAATTTTCGCGGTCTTTGTAGAAATTAAGCTTCTGTTCCATTGACGTGCGGATCTCGGAAATCAATTCGTCAATAATTTTCTGTTTATAAGTCGGTTTGTAATAGATCAAACTGATCTCTCTGTAAGGGAAAGGCTTGATAAATCTGGATACTTTTTGTTTCTGTTCATCAGATAATTGTTGAACACCAATTTCTGATAAAATTGTAATCCCACCAACTTTATCCACCATTTGGATCAATGTATTGACATTGGAAGCTAAGAATTCCAAGTTTTTAGGCTTCAAAGAATTTTCTTTCAGATGACAGATATTTTCGAATTGAGTTCTAAGGCAATTTCCTTCTTCCAAAAGCCAAACTTTATTGACATCAATATCTTCCGGAACTACAAAACAGTCTTTCTTTTGACCAGATTCAGTCCCAGAATACAACATCAATTCTTCATTGAATAAGAAGTCCTGATAAAACTCGTCCGCAGCTGAATATGGCGTTGAAATAATCCCAGCGTCCAACTCTCCAGACTTCAAAGACTTGATGATACTCTCGGTCGTCATCTCCTTGATATTAAGCTCGATCTGAGGGTTTTTATTCAAAAAAGCAAAGATCTCGTTTGGCAAAATATAAGTCGAAACTGTAGGAATGATTCCCAGATTCAGTTTACCTGCCAAAATATTATTGAGAAAGTTGGCCTTGCTTTTGAGTTCCATCACCGCGTCGATGATTTTTTGAGCTTCCTTGATGAGTTCTGCACCTGCGTCAGTCGTTCTGATCGGATGTGTGGTCCTGTCAAAAATCTTGACATCCAGCTCATCTTCAAACTTTTGGATCATTGCACTAAGTGTAGGCTGTGTAATAAAACAGGCTTGTGCAGCTTTGCCAAAATGTTTATATTTATCTACTGCAATCAAATATTCTAACTGTTGGATATTCACGACTTGTAATTTATTTTATCTATGACAAATATACTTATTAATTTGTTTCATGAATAGGTTTTTTTATCGAATTTAGCATTAAAATATCATAAATCAATAAAATCTGAAATATGGAAAACAAGAAAAAACTCACCAATTCTGTGGGAGCTCCTTATTATGAGCATCAGGATTCGCAAACCGTTGGCCCACGCGGCCCGGTTCTTTTACAGGATTTTATCCTTCAGGAGAACCTTGCACACTTCGTAAGAGAAAGAATCCCGGAAAGAATTGTCCACGCCAAAGGCTCTGGTGCTTATGGTACTTTTACCGTGACCCACGATATCAGCCATCTGACAAAAGCAAAACTTTTCTCCCAAGTTGGAAACTCGTGCAAAATGTTTGCGAGATTCTCTACAGTTGGTGGAGAAATGGGAAGTGCCGATACAGAAAGAGACCCGAGAGGTTTCGCCTTGAAATTTTATACAGAAGATGGAAACTGGGATTTGGTTGGTAACAACACGCCGGTTTTCTTTATTAAAGACGCTAAGAAATTTCCAGATTTCATTCATACTCAAAAGCGTGTTCCAAAAACCAATTTGAAAAGTAAAACAATGGTTTGGGACTTTTGGTCTTTGAATCCAGAATCGCTTCATCAAGTTTTAATATTAATGTCAGACAGAGGAACGCCTCACGGATACAGACATATGCACGGATTTGGAAGCCACACTTTTTCTTTAATTAATGCAAACAATGAAAGAACTTGGGTGAAGTTCCATTTCAAAACGCAGCAAGGCATCAAAAACTTTACAGATGACGAGGCCACAAAAATGAAAGGCGAAAACCCGGACTTTTCACAGGAAGACCTGGTAAATGCTATAGAAAAAGGAGAATTTCCAAAATGGAAACTGTATATCCAAACTATGACGGAAGAGCAAGCGAAAGAATGGCGTTGGAATCCTTTTGATGTAACGAAAGTTTGGTTCCAGGATGAATTTCCGTTACAAGAAGTTGGCGTGATGGAACTGAATGAAGTGCCAAGAAACTACTTCGTTCACGTAGAACAAGCTGCTTTTGCGCCAAGCCATTTGGTAGACGGAATCAGTTTTTCTCCAGATAAAATGTTGCAGGGAAGGTTATTCTCTTACGCCGATGCGCACAGATATAGATTGGGTGTCAATTCTCATCAGCTTGAAGTTAACAAATGTCCTTTTGCAGTGAACAATTTCCAAAGAGCAGGACATATGGCAGAAGATTCGGATTATGGCGACAAACCGAACTATTTCCCAAACAGTTTCAGTGATGTAGAACCTACGGAATCTTACAAAAATCTTGAATATGACTTGGACAATTCCCGAGTGGCCCACTTCGACAGAAATCAAAATGATGACGATCATTACACGCAACCAGGATTATTCTACACTAAAGCTTTAGACCAAGAAGCGAGAACAGCTTTGGTAAATAACATTGTTGGACATCTTGGCGGTGTAGACGGACCGAAACGTGATGAGATTATCAACCGTCAGCTTTGTCATTTCTTCCGAGCGAACATCGAACTAGGAATGAGAGTAGCGCAAGGAATTGGTGTCAATATCGACACAAATATGATGAATCACACCAAATAGGCTTTGAGTTAATAGACAAATAAAATAGGACCTTTCGAGATTTCTCGGAAGGTTTTTTTTATTTAACATTAATATCACATTCAAACACCAATAAACTTTATTAAAAATTCATAAATTGAGACTTAAAATTAAATTAAAAGTAAATGAAGAGAATTTCTACCTCATTAATCGCAACTGCCGCACCATTATTCGTAATGTCACAAAATATTAACATCAATATTTTGAAGGACTTAAATCCTGGCTCAGAAGGCTCATCCATTTCTCAATTAAAGACCTTTGGAAATAAACTCTACTTCTCTGCAGATGATGGCATCCACGAAAATGAACTTTGGGCAACAGACGGCACCAGCGCAGGCACGAAACTCGTGAAAGATATTAATCCAACAGGAAATTCAGGTATTGTTGAACTCACAGAAGCTGGTGGCAAATTGGTGTTCAGTGCTTTTGACGGAATTACCGGAATCGAATTATGGGTGACCGACGGAACCGAAACAGGAACAAAACTACTAAAAGACATATATCCCGGCGAAGAAAGTTCCGTTGCTTTGAATTTTAAACCATTTGGAAACAGAGCAATTTTTGTTGCCAATGATGGGACTCACGGTGAGGAAGTTTGGATAACGGACGGCACAGAAGCAGGAACATACATGGTGAAAGACATTGCGCCAGGAGGAGAAAGTTCCTATTCATATGAATTTACAGAATACAAAGGAAAAATATACTTCCAAGCCAGCAATGGAACGGACGGTTGGGAACTTTGGACCACAGACGGCACAGAAGCCGGAACTTACATGGTAAAAGACATTTTCGTTGGTTCGGACTCTTCGCCAAGAAGGTTTAAAGTCTTCAATGACAAACTTTTCTTCAGAGCGGATGATGAACACGGTGATGAATTGTGGGTAACAGACGGAACCGAAGCTGGAACCGTTCTTGTGAAAGACATCAATCCAACCGATGGTTCCAGCATCAATGAGTTTGTCGAGATCAATGGCAGACTATGCTTCCGTGCAACTGATGGTGTGCACGGTGCTGAACTTTGGACCACAGACGGCACAGAAGCTGGAACCGTTCTCGTGAAAGACATTAATCCCGGAGGTGTAGATTCTTTCCCCGGAGCTTTAACGGTTTATAACGACAAAGTTTATTTCCAGGCGACAGATGGCATCAATTCCGAAGAACTTTGGGTGAGCGACGGAACTCCTGATGGAACGTACATGGTAAAAGACATCAATCCAAATGGTTACTCTGCGCCAAATTTCTTCGCCACCTTCAAAGACAAACTTTTCTTTGTAGCCATCGATGGAAGTAACGGCAGCGAATTGTGGATGACCGACGGCTCAGAAAGTGGAACCGTAAAATTAGCACCAGCAAACGCGACTGAACCTAGCCCTTTATATTTCCTGCCTTTCTTTACAGAATTAAATGACGAATTATATTTCAAAGCAGAATATGACGACAATGGCGTGGAACTTTGGAAACTTTCGCTGGGAGAATTGGGCGTTAACGACGTTCAAAAAACAGTCTCAATCCAGGTTTATCCGAATCCTGTACAATCTGAAATAAAAGTTCAAACGGCAAACAAAGAAATTGTCAATCAACTTTCTATCTACGGCTTGGACGGAAAATTAATAAAAACATATAATCCTAAAAGCAACAATCCAGCAATAGACGTTTCCCAACTCCCAAAAGGAACTTACCTTATTGAAGTTCAGACACCTAAAGGAAGGACCAATAAAAAATTCATCAAGAATTAATCAATTAGTTTTTAAAGCTATAAATCAGTCTCCAATTTTAGGAGGCTGATTTTTTTTTGACTAATAATGAAGACTTTAAATGATTTCATTTGTCATATATTTTCTATATTCTCTTCCCTTTTATATGATCTATGACAAAATTTTTATTCTCTTTAACCACTGCTTTTCTATCAATTTCAATCTTTGCACAACAACAAAAAATTTCATTTGAAACTTCCGAAGGCTATAATCTTGGAACAGTTGTCGGACAAAAAGAATGGACGGTAAAAACAGACAATGTTCCAAATAACAACTTTAAAGTCGTTACAGGAAAAGCGACCGATGGCAATAATTCTGTGGAAGTGACAAGCACAAACGACTACACAGGAAATATGACTTACCTCTTCAAAAAAATCCCAGAATACAACAGGCTTTCGGTTTCTGCGGATGTTAAGTTGGAGAAATTGAACAGTTCAGAATATTACATGTTGTCTCTGTACTATAACAATAATGGAAATTATTCTTGGGCTGGCGGATTCAATTTTCTAATTAGCGGTAAATTTTATGCGGACAGCGATGTTAATTTCTTGGATCTTGGAAATTGGATCCCTGACAGATGGTATAATTTACGAATTGAAATAGACCACGTCATAGAAAAAAACGTTAAATATTATCTTGACAATCAACTGGTTCACACTTCTGTATTGAGCGATAAAGTGGTAAGGGCGAACGACTTAAATTTTGAATTTGATAATGACGGCAGCGGTTTTATTATCGATAATATCATTATTAAGGATATGGACCAATTGGCTGTGAATGAAATTAATAAAACCCAGATCAGTATTTTCCCTAATCCAAGTTATGATTTCATTAATATCAAATCTGACGCGGAAATTAAATCCATTAAAATATACGACATCAAAGGTTCATTAATTAAATCTGACAACCTTTCGAAAATCGACATTTACGCGTTACCGAAAGGAAATTATATTATTTCAATCGAAACAAGATCTGGAATTGAGACCAAAAAATTCATCAAAAATTAAGCACTAAATTTTTGATTTCCAATACAAGCTATCAATCAAATTGGTGGCTTTTTTAATTTCTTATCGATAATTTTTTCATTACTTTTGTAGCTATGAGTCAAAAATGGATCTATAAACCCGAGCCGGACGAAGAAATTGTTGATGGATTAATTTCTTCTATTGGTTTTGGAACTTTAGAGTCCAAGATCTTGGTCATGCGTGGCATCGATAATTATCAGAAAGCCCGCGAATTCTTCAAACCAAACGGCACAGACATCCACAATCCTTTCCTGATGGCCGACATGCAAAGAGCGGTTGAACGCATTGCAACGTCCATAGAAAATGGTGAAAAAATATTGGTTTACGGCGATTATGATGTCGACGGAACCACTTCAGTGGCTTTGATGTACTTGTACCTAAGCAAGATCGTCGACAAAAAATACCTTGATTTCTATATCCCGGACAGAAATGTCGAAGGTTACGGAATTTCCGACGAAGGAATCGACTTCGCAAAAGACAACGGATTTTCATTGATCATCGCTTTGGATTGCGGGATCAAATCTGTGGACAAAATAGATTACGCCAATTCTGTAGGTGTGGATTTCATTATTTGCGATCACCATTTACCTGGCGAAGAACTTCCGAAAGCAATTGCCGTTCTAGATCCGAAAAGAAAAGACTGCCGATATCCTTACAAGGAATTGAGTGGTTGTGGCGTGGGTTTCAAACTTTGTCAGGGACTTAATACGATCTATAAAATTCCCGAAAGTGAACTGTTTGAATTGACAGATCTGCTTGCAATCAGTATCGCTTCAGACATTGTTGCGATGACTGGTGAGAATCGTGTTTTGGCAATGCAAGGTTTGAAATTCCTTAGAAAAACAAGGAAATTCGGATTGAGATTATTGATCCCGGAAGAGAAACTGGCACACTTCGAAATCTCGAATATTGTCTTTGACATTGCTCCGAAGATCAATGCGGCGGGAAGGATCTCTCATGCTAAAGCTTCGGTTGAACTAATGATCTCGGACAACCTGAAACAGGCTCAGCAAATGGTTGAAAACATCATCAATCTGAATGATGAACGCCGTGAGATGGACATCAACATCACACAATCGGCGATGAATCAGGCTTTGGAGATGCATAAGACCCAGCGCTATTCCACGATTGTCTACGACCCAATTTGGAACAAAGGTGTGATTGGAATTGTGGCTTCCAGATTGATAGAAAATTACTTCAAACCAACCTTGGTCTTTACTGAAGGAAATAACGGCGAAATGGTAGCGTCTGCAAGATCTGTTTCTGATTTTGACATTCACAAAGCTTTGGAATTCTGTTCTGACCTATTTATGAAATTTGGTGGACATCAGGCTGCAGCAGGACTTTCTATGGAGAAGGAAAAGTTTGAGGAATTCAAAATCAGATTTGAAGATTACGTTAAAGATAATATTCAGGAACATCAGAAAGAACCAACGATCTATGTTGACAGTGTTGTGAATCCAGAAGATCTGAACCGTGAGTTCATCAATTTCCATAGAAAACTGGCTCCATTTGGACCTCAAAATATGAAGCCGATCTTGGTTCTCAAAAATGTGAAAGTCAATGGCTATGTCAGGTTGATGGGAAAAGAAAGCACGCATCTCAAGTTCAACATTTTACAGCCGACAACTGGCAGAAATGTGGAATGTGTAGGATTTCGCTTTGGACAATTTGCCGAAGATTTCAAAACCAAAACTTTCGATCTCGCATTTACAATAGAGGAAAATCATTGGAAAGGAAACGTTTCCCATTTCTTGAACATCAGAGATGTGAATTTTCGAGATTAAGAAAATGAGGAACTAAAAATATAAAAACGCCCGATACATATTGCATCGGGCGTTTTCATGTGCTCTTTTAGAACAAATCTGTTGATGTGTAATTAAACTAATTGACTTAAATTTGAGATTCAAAACCTGTTATAATTTTGGAAAACCGTAAGAAAATCGGCCTTTTTTTTGGCTCATTCAACCCGATTCATATTGGGCATTTGATTTTAGGGAATTACATTCTGGAGAATTCTGATATGGAGGAATTATGGTTTGTAGTAAGCCCGCAAAATCCTTTCAAGGACAAAAAATCTCTTTTGAAAGACCACAATCGTCTGGACATGGTCCAACTAGCCATCAAACATTACCCAAGAATGCGTGCTTCGAATGTGGAATTCTCCTTACCAGTTCCGAGTTATACAATCGACACTTTGACCTACCTCAAAGAAAAACATCCTGATTTTTCATTTTCATTGATCATGGGCGAAGACAATTTGGGAAGCCTTCATAAGTGGAAAAATTATGAATTGCTCCTGGAAAATTATCAGATTATCGTCTATCCTAGAATTTCTGTAGAAGAAAAAAAAGGTGATTACTTTAAACACGAAAACATCCACCAGATCAACGCACCGATTATCGAACTTTCGGCGACAGAGATTCGAAATATGATAAAGGAAGGCAAAAATGTAAGGCCAATGCTGCCACCGGAAGTATTTGATTATTTGGATGGTTCTTCATTTTATAAATAATCTATGAAAAAATTATCTGCATTATTTTTAGTTTTTAATTCTTTTTTTCTCCATTCCCAACTAGACTCTTTGCAGAAAAAGAGATTGGAAGAGATTAGCAAAAATTTTGAGAAAAAATGTAATGCTGATAAAGAGAAAGCATTAGAAGATTCTAAGACAAAAACCATTTACTATATCAATACACCCGCACCTTATGGTGACAATTTTCTTCAAGAAAAAGAATTTTCAGAAATTTTAAAACCTTTTGGGATAAGTTTTGGAGGCAGTTGGATGGGAAGTGACATTGCTGGTTTTTACAGCTCAAACCAATGCTACAAGAGTTTTATGACTAAGTCAGCAGAAAATAAGTTCGGCGAGCATTTTTTTGAAGAAAAAATTGATGAAGCTCTAAATCTCTTTATTAAAAATAATCCTGATAAAATATTTGATTATAGAATTGAACGTATTAAATTTTCTGAAAATAATTTTGAAATCGATTTTTGGAAAAGGTTTAAGTTACCAAAGAATTATATTAAAAGTAATGAAGTTTCTTCTAAAGTTTACGCTTTTTTCACAATTGACAAAAATGGAAAAGCAGAAAATATAGATTTGGAATCATATTTTAAAATTAAAAGCAATTTAGAATTTGAAAAACAAATTTTATCAGCCATAAAAAATAAAATCATCAAATACAATTGGAAGCCAAACACTTACAAAGGATTGGCAGTTAAAAGCTTACAATCCATTACAATTACTTTTCCTTAACTTATGAAAAACCACATTATTCTAATTTTATTTTTTCCAATCTTAGTTTTTGCTCAAAACAAAGAAGTGAAGAAAATAAACTGTGATTCAATCTTTAATAAAAAAGGTTATTCTGTTTCTTTGGAATTTGATTCAAAAGATGAGAGTTGGGATGAGACGAAAACCAATGTGGTTTTTACATTCTCAAAAAAAATTAATGGAAAAGAGAAAATCCTTCATCAAGAAAAATTATTCAGTCAGTTCAAAAACATTGAATTCATAGACTTTAATGGTGACGGGATCAAAGATATTTTGGTAGAGAATATTTCGGATGTCAGAAGCAATCTGACCTACAATATTTTTATTGTCGATTTTAAAAATCAGAAACTGAGAAAGATCGAAGGCTTCAATGAAATCAAAAATCCAAACTATCTTGAGAAATATGACCTCATCGATTGCGTGGTAATGTCTGGCAGAAACTGGACAAGCTTTTATAAGATCGAAGGAAATAAAGTTAAGGATTTTGGTTACGTCATAAAAGAAGGCGAGGGTGAAAACGGACTCGACCACTATGACATCGAGTATCAAAAGACCTTAGAAAAAATCATTAGATCAGAAAAAAAAATTAAACCCTAAAAAATACTGATGAAAAACTACATTCTAATAATCCCATTTCTCTTCTGCAACATCTTTGTCATTGCACAAAAGAAAAAGAAACAAACGCCTCCGCCACCAACAATTGAAAAAACAATCCCTATAAAAACTGAAGAAATCTCAGTAGAAAAGGATATTGAATACATGTCACCTCCTGTTCCTGCGCCAGCTGAAGACAGAGCTTATAGAGAACCGGGAAAAAAAATAGAAAATCTCAGCCTAAATCCTGATGCGAAAAAATGTGCCTGTAAAGATGTCGCAATGATTCTCGCATCAGATAAAAGAGGAGAAGGAATCACTTGCAAAGATTGGCTACTGAAGGGCAAAGTAAAAAGCGTGAAAATCATAGAAAAAAGAGACACTTTGGTTGGTTATGAATCATCACTTTCCAGAGGAAACATCAAAGATCTCACATTTTCTGAACAGGGATCATTACAGTCTGCTGTGTACGAGAACATGGGAAACCAATCCAAAAACAACCTGAAGCTGAAAGACAAAAATCTATTTTTTTACAATTCTAAAAATCTGTTGGAATCTATAAAGTTTTATTTCTCGGATTCGGAATCGCCTTTGGGAAGCTACCAATTTTTGTATAACGAAATGGGACTTTCAGAATTAAAGCTCAACAACGAAAAAGATAAAACACCGCATACAAAAAGCACCTTCAACTGTTCTCAAACCAACAATGAATATTATGTTCTGAAACAAGAAAAAAATTTCCAAGACAGCGAAGAAAACGAGTTGCTGATCTTCAATAAAAAGAATGAACTTCTGAAGAAACAAACCATTGTAAACGTAAGACAGAATACGACGAGCAACAAATCTACCTCGTATGTCTACAATGATCTGGGATGGATGACAGAGGAGAAATCTTTGAATAAAGACGGCTCGGTCAAAAGTTATGTTCGCCACCAATACAATGACAAAGGCGACCTCGAAAAATCGGTTTATGATGATGGAGAATACACGGTTTACGAGTATAAATATGATTCCCAAAACAACTGGATCTACAAGAAAGAAACAGTTTTTGCAAAAAATAGGTTCAATGGTGAAATGAAGATTGACCAAAGAATTACTTGGGAGAGATCCATCACTTATTATTAAAAAAAGAAACTGCAAAGCAAATTAATTCAGACGATGTATAATTTGACTTGTGCCGCTCCCTGATCTGCAATTCTGTTTTGATTATCTTTGTGAGATCTTGTAGAAAGCAACTTTCTCTTTACCACAACATCTATTATGAACATCGTAGAAAAATATTACTCAAAATATCCGGAAGAAAAGATCATCAAATGGTTCAAGCAGATCTGCGTTGCAGAAGCTATTTCCTGGTTTTTCCTATTTACAGCTATGGTCTGGATCCGCCTTGAGCCAGAAGACCTCTTTGCAATTATTTACATCAGTACTGTTGGGAGCATCCATGGATTATTTTTTACGCTTTACCTTATCTTTTTGCCAGCGGCCAGAAAAATTTATTCCTGGGATGATGAGGAATCGATTTTCGCTTTGATGTCCGCTTTTTTCCCTTTTGCTACGATCTGGGTAGAGACAAAACTGCTCCGGAAAAATCGGGGTGAATGATGAAAATCAACCTGTAAAAATTTCTTTTTGCAACTGATTTTCTTAACTTTAAGGAATGAAATCGCCTTTAGCAGAATTAGCAACCAGAGAAATAACTAAACAGACGATTGCATATGACCATTGAAAAAATTGATATCTACATATGAAAATCACCTTCTTTTCCACCAAACCTTACGATAAGGAATTCTTTGACAAAGTCAATCAGGATTTCAAGTTTGAACTCGAGTATTTCGAAACGCATCTTGGCCCGCATATTCTGAATGTCATAGAACATTCAGACGCCGTTTGTGCTTTCGTTAATGACACTTTGAATGCCGAAGTTCTGGAATCGCTGTCCAAAAAAGGCGTTAAATATATTGCTTTGAGATGTGCAGGTTTCAACAATGTAGATCTGGAAGCGGCGAAACGTCTGGGAATAAGAGTTTCCAGAGTTCCTGCCTATTCTCCGGAAGCGGTTGCAGAACATGCGATGGCGATGATCCTTACATTGAACAGAAAAACACACAAAGCTTACAACCGAGTTCGTGAACAGAATTTTTCCTTGAATGGATTGATGGGATTCAATCTTTATCAAAAGACGATTGGTGTGATCGGAACGGGAAATATCGGAACTGCTTTTGCGAAAATTGCTAAAGGATTTGGCGCAAAGATCCTGGCTTATGACATTACCGAAAATCAGGAATTGAAAGATCTTGGAATTGAATATGTTCCATTGGACAAACTACTTTCTGATTCCGATATCATTTCGCTGCATTGTCCGCTGATGGATTCTACACATCATCTCATCGACAAAGAATCGATTTCTAAAATGAAAGAAAATGTGATGATCATCAACACCAGTCGTGGTGGATTGATAGACACAAAAGCCGTGATCGACGGTTTGAAGTCCAAACATATTGGTTATCTTGGAATCGATGTTTATGAGCAGGAAGAAAAATTATTTTTCCGAGACCTTTCTCATACGATCATCGAAGATGATACGATACAAAGGCTGATGAGTTTCCCGAATGTTTTGGTGACGGCGCATCAGGCTTTTTTCACGGAAGAGGCGTTGCATCAGATCGCGACTTCTACGTTGACCAGCCTTTCAAACTTCGAAGCGAATAACGAATTTGAAAATCCGAATGCGATCTTAGTTTAGAATTACATTAATTATAAAAAATATTCCGCTCACAATGGTCGGAAAATTAAGCCTTTGCAAAAAACTGCAGAGGCTTTTTTAGTTTATTTTACTTTTTGATGTAATGAAAATTGAGTTTCAATTGTCTAATCTATAAACTGAGTAGAAATTTTTATTGCTGTAAATCAATACTTTAAAACATAAAATATTTTTTATTTACTACTTTGTATTGCATAATACTTAAATTATAATATATCTTTGCAATATCAAATAGTAAGAATTACAAACTACTCAAACTTAAAACATCATGAAAGCCAATTTTCTCATCGCCGTTATATTCTTTACAGGAATGGTTTCTGCTCAGCAAACCAAAATGGATTCAACAAAAACAAAAAGTATAGAGGAAGTAAAACTTAATAAAAAAGTTTTTCAGAAAAAATCTGACCGCTTTGTTTACGATGTTGCCAACTCTCCTATTGCAAAGGGAACCAACTCTTTCAATCTTTTGCAGCAGACACCAATGTTGTCCAGCACAGACGGAAAAGTTTTCAAGATCATGGGAAAATCCAGCGTTGTTTTTTACATCAATGGAAAAAGAACTCTGATGGATGCTGAAGCGATTACAGAAATGTTGAAAAATACACCTTCAGAAAATATCCAGAAAATAGAAGTTGTAACTGTTCCTGGAAGTGAGTTCCAAGTGGAAGCGAACGAAGGCGTAATCAACATTGTGATGAAAAAGTCAAAAACGAATGGCTACAACGGAACTTTGAAAATGAACAACAGCCAAAGTTTTTACAACAATCCTTCTTCCGGAATAGCCGTGAATGCGAGACAGAACAAATGGTCTTTCAATTCCAACTTCAACATGGGAAGTTACAGAGAAAGAGAAAAATACACGCTGACCAACGGCGATTCTACTTTTAGCAATGAGTCTTACGGAACGATGGATGATCCGAACAAAAATTACGGCGGAAACATCAATATCGACTATGAGATCAATAAGAATCAGAACCTTGGATTCAGTTATAATACGCGTTACAACAAGAGTTTCGGTTCTGTGTTGGATATGACGAATATCGAAAATGGCGTACTTTCTAACAGAACGATCAACAGAGAAGATGCGCAAACCAGAAACCACAACTTCAATCTTAATTATGAAATCAAAACCGATACACTTGGAAGTAAATTAACTTCAAACATTTCCTACTTGTGGTTTAACAGAGATAAAAAAAGTCTTGGTGAAACCTTTCCTTTGTCTAGCGAAAGTCGATACAGCGCTTTCCAACAAGCTGTTCCTCAAATTATTAACAATTACGCAGCGAATATCGATTACATCAAGAAATTCAGAAATGAAAGCACTTTCGCTGTCGGAACGAGTTATAATTTCACCAATACCGACAGTGATACCA
>Ga0308171_1003506_pt1 | contig 14240 bp, 8 predicted proteins | sample PhyGR1_FD_202135 | JGI IMG/M metagenome (GOLD analysis project Ga0308171, IMG submission 202135) | Phyllosphere microbial communities from UC Gill Tract Community Farm, Albany, California, United States - DLSLSG.R1 | ecosystem: Host-associated > Plants > Phyllosphere > Unclassified | place: USA... | reverse complement strand
CTGTTCCGCGACATGTTCGGCACCGCCGAAATGCGCGGCGTGTTCTCCGATAAAGCCCTGATCGAACGCTATATCGAAGTGGAAGTGGCCCTGGCCCGTGCCGAAGCGCGTTGCGGCGTTATCCCGACCGACGCGGCCGAGCAGATCGCCACGCTGTCGCAGTACGAAGCCCTGGACCTGGCGCTGATGCAGCACGAGACAGAAATCGTCGGTTACCCGATCCTCCCGCTGGTTGAGCAACTGTCGAAGATCTGTGGTGAAGCGGGCCGCTACGTGCATTGGGGCGCCACCACGCAGGACATCATGGACACCGCCGTGGTCCTGCAAGTACGCGCCGCACTGGCCATCGTCGAGCGCGATATCCAGACCGTGCGCGGGCTGCTAGCCGGCCTGGCCGAGCGTTATCGCGACACGCCGATGGCCGGCCGCACACACTTGCAGCACGCGCTGCCGATCACCTTCGGCTACAAGTGCGCGGTGTGGCTGAGCATGTTCGATCGCCACGCCGAGCGCTTGGTGGAACTGCGCCCACGCGTCGAAATCGGCCAGTTCGCCGGGGCTGCAGGTACCCTCGCCTCCCTCGGCGACAAAGGCCTGGAAGTCCAGGAAGCGTTGATGAGCGAACTCGGCCTGGGCGTACCGCAGGCCACCTGGCACGTGGCCCGCGATGGCCTGGCCGAGACCCTGAACTTCCTCGGGCTGGTCACCGGTTCCCTGGGCAAGATTGCACTCGACATCATGATGATGATGACCAGCGAACTGGGCGAAGTGTACGAGCCGTTCGTCAAGGGCCGTGGCGCCAGCAGCACCATGCCGCAAAAGCGCAATCCGATTTCCTGCGAGCTGATGTACGCCGCCGCCAAGGGCGTGCGCCAACACGCCGGGCTGATGCTCGACGCGATGATCCAGGACTTCGAACGCTCCACCGGCCCGTGGCAGGCGGAGTGGATCGCCATTCCCGAAGCCTTTGCGCTCAGCGCCGCGTCCCTCGGCCAGGCGACCTTTATGCTCGCCGGCCTGGAGGTGCGCCCCGAGCGCATGCGCAAGAACCTCGACATGACCCAGGGCCTGATCGTCGCCGAAGCCGTGATGATGGGCCTCGCCCCGGCCCTTGGCCGCCAAGTGGCCCATGACGTGGTGTATGCCGCGTGCCGCATGGCTAACGACCAGGGCACCAGCTTGCTCGACGCCCTGCTCGCCCAGGGTGAAGCCACCGCGCAACTGGACCTGGCCGAGCTGCAACGCCTGACCGATCCCGCCAACTACCTGGGGCTGGCGCCGCAGATGGTGGATATCGCGCTGGCGCGCCAGGGTGCCGTGAAACGCTGACGCCAACGCGGATGAAGATCCAACTGTGGGAGCGGGCTTGCTCGCGAATGCAATGCCTCAGTCAACCAATGCATCAACTGACAGAGCGCTTTCGCGAGCAAGCCCGCTCCCACAGGGGTTCTCTTTCGTTTCACAAGCCTGTGTAACACCCGAACCATAACAACAATGAGAGCACAGACATGTCATCCACCACCGCAAAAAAACCGCTCTACAAGGACCTGACCTTCCAGGTCATCGCCGCCATGTTCCTCGGCATCGCCTTCGGCTTTCTCGCCCCCGAGCTGGCCGCCGGTTTCAAGATCCTTGGCGATATCTTCCTCAAGCTGATCAAGACCGCCGTCGCGCCGCTGGTGTTTTTCACCGTGGTCCACGGCATCGCCTCGGCCGGCGATATCAAGCGCGTCGGCAAGGTCGGCTTGCGCGCGTTGATTTACTTCGAAGTGGTCTCCACCATTGCCCTGGCCATCGGCCTGTTGTGGGGCAACCTGTTGCAGATCGGCTCCGGCATGCACGACGCCCACCCGAGCAGCGCCGCCGCGACCGCCGCGAGTGCCGCCGTGGCCAAGGGGCATGCGCCGGCGTCGACCCTGGACTTTATCTACGGCATCTTTCCGGACAATTTCGTCGGTGCCTTCGCCGGCGGCCAGTTGCTGCAAGTACTGGTGATCTCGGTGTTGTTCGGCTTCGCCCTGCTGGCGTTGAAGCCCGAACGCCGCGAAGTGATCGAAGACGGCCTGAACCGCATCTCCGAGTGCTTCTTCGAGTTTATCAACCTGATCATGAAGTTCGCGCCCCTGGGTGCCTTCGGGTCGGTGGCTTACGCGGTTGGCAGCAATGGCACGGCGGTGCTGATGTCCCTGGCCAACCTGGTGTTGATGTTCTACGTCGGCATCGCATTCTTTATCTGTGTGGTGCTCGGCGCCGTATGCCGGTTGAGCGGCTTCAGCCTGTGGCGTTTCCTCACCTATATCAAGGATGAAATCTTCATCGTGCTCGGCACCGCCTCGTCGGAAAGCGCCCTGCCGCGCCTGCTGCAAAAACTCGAGAAATTCGGTTGCTCCAAACAGAGCGTTGGCCTGGTGCTGCCCACCGGCTATGCGTTCAACCTCGACGGCACCTCGATCTACATGTCGCTGTGCGTGCTGTTTATCGCCAATGCCTACGGAGTGCCGCTGAGCTGGGAACAACAGCTGGGCATCATCGCGATCATGCTGGTGACCTCCAAAGGCGCGGCGGCGGTGTCGGGTGGCAGCTTCGTGGTGTTCGCCGCGACGGTCACGGCCATCGGCGTGCTGCCGGCAGAAGGCCTGGCGCTGCTGTTCGGCGTGTACCGCTTCATGTCGATGGCCATTGCCACCTGCAACACCATCGGCAATAGCGTCGCGACGGTGGTGGTGTCGAAATGGTCCGGGGAGTTCTCCCAACAGACTGCCCAGGATGAATACCAACGCGTGCTCGGGCGTGCTGCCGGCGCTGCGCTTTAACGGAGCCTCGTGATGACGACTCTGCGAATCGAACATGACGCGTTCGGCCCCGTGTCCATACCGGCCGACCGCTACTGGGGCGCGCAAACCCAACGGGCGCTGGAGGTCTTCGGCGGTAAGCAGCCGTTCCCCGCCAGCCTGATCCGCGCCTTTGGCCAACAAAAACGTGCGTGTGCGCGTGCCAATGCACGCCTCGGCGTATTGGCGCCGGCCCTGGCGCAAGCGATCGAACAGGCCGCCGAAGCACTGGCCAAGGGCGATCTTGACCAGCACTTCCCGCTGTCGATCTGGCAAACCGGCTCCGGCACCCAGACCAACATGAACGCCAATGAGGTGATCGCCAACTGCGCCAACCTCACCCTCGGCGGCGAACTGGGCAGCAAGTCGCCGGTGCACCCCAACGACCATGTGAACCGCTCACAGTCGTCCAACGACAGCTTCCCCACAGTGATGCACCTGACCACTGTGCTGGAACTGCGCGGTCGACTGCTGCCTGTGCTGGGCCATCTGCGTGATGCGCTCGGTAACAAAGCCGACGCCTGGCAGGAGGTGCTTAAAATCGGCCGTACCCACCTGATGGATGCGGTGCCCATGAGCCAAGGCCAGGCATTTGGCGCGTTTGCCCAGCAAATCCAGCACGGCATCGCGCGCATCGAAGCGTGCATGCCGCGCCTGCGCCTGCTGCCCCAAGGGGGGACAGCGGTGGGCACTGGACTGAATACACCGGCGGGTTTTGACCTGGCGTTCTGCGAGGAAATCAGCCGACTCACTGGCGAACGCTTCGAAACCAACCCGTGCAAGTTCGAAGGCATGGGCACCCACGATGCCTTGGTAGAAGCCTCTGGGGCATTGAATGTGCTCGCCGTGTCACTGACCAAGATCGCCAATGACATCCGCCTGCTTGGCTCGGGGCCGCGCTGCGGCCTGGGTGAATTGATCGTGCCCGACGACGGCCTGACCTCTTCAATCATGCCCGGTAAACGCAACCCGACCATCGCCGAAGTGCTGGTGCAGGGGGCGATGCAGGTGATCGGCAACCACACCACCATCACCCTGGCGGGGGCCTCCAGCACCTTCGAATTGAACGTGGCCAAGCCGGTATTGATCCACAACCTGCTGCACTCGATCGAGGTACTCAGCGACTGCGCCAGCCTGTTCACCCACAAGCTGCTGGGCGGCCTGGAAGTGAACCGCCGGCAACTGGCGCACAATGTGGAGCACTCATTATTGATGGCGACCGCACTGAACCCGGTGCTGGGCTATGACCGCGTGGCGCAGATCACCCGTAAGGCCGCGGACGAGGGCCTGTCACCCAAGGACGCGGCGGTGCAACTAGGGCTGATAACCGCCGAAGATTATGAGCGACAGGTGCGGCCGGAAAGGATGATCACACCCAGCGACGACTGAACGTTGCCCGACAGGACGTTCAGTCCGACACCCCCGCAAGGCGCTCTACCTGAGCATGAAAAGTCATAACTCCAATGTTTGGACTGTATCGCGTCCAATCAGCCTGTCCGGTAGATCGCTGTCGGTAACGGAGTCCAACTGACGGTTGAACTCCGGCCGGCTAAGGATCTCCCGGGCCAGCAGGGTCATCCTATCGTTCACGGGATTGCCGTCCATCGTCTGGCTTGCTACTTCACGTAATGATTGCTGGCTGATTTTGTCATTGGCGTTGGGAGCGAAGTAGTCAAAGTTATTACCCAGCTCTTTCGCCAAATCAGCGTTTGTGGCACCTCTTAACTCACGAAAAACCTCACCACTCTGCGGGCTCATGCCTTCGCCTTGCGACGATGCGGACATGCTGCCGAATGCCTGCGGGCGATAGTACTCGTCATAGGTGTTTTCAACACGTTGGCGCTGCATGGAACCGGTGTACCTTCCGGCCCAACTCTGCATGGACGGTGTCTCTTGGGATTGGTAGTAATCAACCACCCTGTTCGCGTCCCCCTGGCTGATCAGCCCGTCTTCAAGACCACTGTGGTTGATTGCATCGAGCAAATGACTCATTTCAGGACGGCTGAGAATCTCGTTGGCCAGCAGTGTCATCCGGTCTTCTACCGGGTTACCGGTCAACGGACGATTGGCAGCGTCCTCAAGGACTGCACGTGTGACAAAGCCGGACGGGCCCTGGAAGTAGCTGAAGTTATCGGCAAAATCCCGTGCAACCGTGGTATTCGAAGGCGCGCGATAGTCCCCCGGTGAATGATTCATTGCGGGCTGGTTGAACGCTCCGACGTTATTAATGGGGCGCTCATATTGCGCAGGGTAAGCCTGCGAAAATGACGGTGCAGTGCTCGGCTCTCCGGCCCTGGACTGCTGGCCGGCAGACGCGTCATCGCTCGTGTAGTAATCAACGAGCTGTTCAACGTTTTCACGGTCAACTAGACCGTCGTGTATACCGCGCTCATTCAACTTATCCAACTTGCGGTTCACGTCCGGGCGATTAAGGATTTCGCCTGCCAATAGCGTCATATTGTCGTCGACGGAATGACCGGTCAGCGGACGAGCCGCCACTTCACGGAGTCTGGCCTGGTCCACGAAGCCGGTCTTGGTATTGACGAAGTAATCAAAGTTATTCCCAAACGTCTTTACCAGATTCAAATTTGAAGTGTTCTTGTATTTGTCCTCCCGCGAGGTGGGTTGCCCGTCAAGATCAGGCCTATTGAAACTGAGTGGGTAATTTTGACCGTATTGAGTATTTACCATGGCAACACCTCAGGGAGTAGATGCATCACAGCCGACCAACGTTCGGCTGGACAGTTTGTCGACATCCATCTGTGGCCACACAAAGAGCAACGGTTCCAGTAAAAAATAGGTAAAAACCAGCACTTACGAAGCGGCAAACCAACCTGCATTCACACCGATAAGTACCGGCTGATCATTGCCTCGTCCACTCGGTCGCGGGTCTCTTCAATCACAAACCGCCCCTTCTCGATCACCAGAAAACGGTCCGCGATGTCCAGGGTAAACGACAGCACCTGCTCCGACACCACAATGGTCAAATCGCGCAGGTTACGGATTTCCTTCAGCGTGCGGGCAATGTCCTTGATGATCGACGGCTGGATACCCTCTGTCGGCTCATCCAACAACAACACTTTGGGGTTGGTCGCCAGCGCCCGGGCTATCGCCAGTTGTTGTTGCTGCCCGCCAGACAGGTTACCGCCCTTTCGCGACTGCATGTCGTGGAGCACCGGAAACAGCGCATACAAGTCTTCCGGCACTTTGCCGCGTGCCGATGCCGGCAAGCCGGTCTGAATATTTTCCAGCACGGTCATACTCGGGAAAATCATGCGGCCCTGGGGCACATAGGCGATCCCCCGCGCGACCCGTTCATGGGTTTCCAGCGCCGAGACATCCTGCCCATCCACGCTGACTTGGCCCTGCCACTGCGGCAGGATGCCCATCAGGCTCTTGAACAACGTGGTCTTACCCATGCCGTTGCGGCCCATCACCGCGACAATCTCGCGCTTGGCGACATTCAGGTTCAAGTCATGGAGAATCTGGCTCTGCCCGTAGCCGCAGGACAACTGGTCGATCTTGAACATGCGCGGCTCCTCAGTGGCCCAAATACACTTCGATAACTTTCGGGTTGCTTTGCACCGATGCCATGCTGCCCTCGGCCAACACTTTGCCCTGGTGCAGCACCGTGACCTTGTGGGCGATGCTTTTGACGAACTCCATGTCGTGCTCGATCACCAGCACCGAACGGCCCTGGCTGATGCGGTTGAGCAGCTCGGCGGTTTGCGCGCGCTCATTGACGCTCATGCCAGCCACCGGTTCATCGAGCATCAGCAACTCGGGGTCCTGCATCAGTAGCATGCCGATCTCCAGCCACTGCTTCTGGCCGTGGGACAGCAGGTCGGCCTGTTGTTGCAGCAGGTCGCCGAGAAAGATCTCCCGCGCCACCTCCTCCACCCGGGCGATCACCTGGGCGTTGCGCTTGAAGAACAGCGCGCCCCATACCTTGCGACCGGCCGGGTAAGACATCTCCAGGTTCTCGAACACCGTGAGGTTTTCGTAGATCGACGGGTTCTGGAACTTGCGGCCCACGCCGGCACGCACAATGTTGTACTCGCGCATGTTGGTCAGCTCCTGGCCATCGAACTGGATGCTGCCGCTGGTGGCGCGGGTTTTGCCGCAGATCAGGTCAAGCACGGTGGTCTTGCCGGCGCCGTTTGGGCCGATCACCACGCGCACTTCATTGCGGTCGATGTACAGGTTAAGGTTGTCGACCGCCTTGAAGCCGTCGAACGACACGGTGAGGCCTTCAATGGCCAGCACCGGTTTTTTCATTTCAAAGCCGACGGCGGTCATGGCTGGGTCTCCAGGATTTTGCTTGTGGCCTTGGGTGTTAACGGTGCGTTCACCGGGGTCGCCGCTACAGGTTTACGCCGCAACATTTTCGCCAGTGCCTGACGCCCATGGCTGTCCCACAAACCGGCGAGGCCGTTGGGGAAGTACATCACCACCGCGATAAACAGCCCGCCCATCAGGTACAACCACAACTCGGGGAAGGACTCGGAAAAGTAAGTCTTGCCGTAGTTCACCAGCAACGCGCCATACACTGCACCGAGCAGTGACATGCGCCCGCCCACCGCCGCAAAGATCACCATCTCGATCGACGGCACGATGCCCACGAACGAGGGCGACATAAAGCCCACCTGCAAGGCAAACATCGCCCCGCCGATCGCCGAGAACGCGGCGGCCACGCAGAACACGAAGATCTTGAAGCTGGCCACGTCATACCCGGAGAAACGCACGCGTTCTTCCTTGTCGCGCATCGCCATCAGCAACCGGCCGAGCTTGGAAGCAAGGATGAAGCGGCCAATGAAGATGCAGCCGAACAGCAACCCGGCGTTGATGAAGTACAGGATCATCTTCGCGCTGTCGGTGCGCAGGTCCCAGCCAAGCAGGGTCTTGAGGTCGGTGATGCCGTTGACGCCACCGGTCAGGCCTTGTTGGCCGACGATCAGCACCGTGAGGATCAGCGCAATCGCCTGGGTGACGATGGAGAAATACACATCGCCCACGCGCCGCTTGAACAGCGCCATACCGATGATGAACGCCAGCAGCACCGGCACCGCAATCACCGCCGCCAAGGTGAAGCTGAAACTGTGGAACGGCTGCCACAGCCACGGCAGCTCGGTGATCTGGTTCCAATCCATGAAGTCCGGAATGCCCGGTGTGGACTGGATCTTGGTGCTTTCGGGGTCCGAGGCTTCCAGTTTGAGGAACATTGCCATGCAGTAGCCGCCGACGCCAAAGAACACGCCCTGCCCCAGGCTGAGGATGCCGCCATAGCCCCAGCACAACACCAGGCCCACCGCGACAAACGCGTAGGTCAGGTATTTGCCGACCATGTTCAGGCGGAACGCATCCAGGGTCAGGGGGAATACCACCAGGATCAACAGCGCCAGCAACACGATGCCGATCAGGTTTTGCTGGCCGCCCAGCAGCTTGTCTAAAGCCTTCATCCGCTCGCCTCTACTTGCGCACTTTGATGGAGAACAACCCTTGCGGGCGCAGCATCAGGATCAGAATCACCGAGGACAAGGTGAGTACCTTGGCCATCGAGCCACTGAGGAAAAACTCCGACAGCGATTGGGTCTGGGCAATCACGAAAGCCGAAGCGATGGTGCCGAACAGGCTCTGCGCGCCGCCGAAGACCACCACCAGGAAGGTGTCGACGATGTACTGCGAGCCCGCCGTCGGCCCGGTGGAGCCGATGGTGGTGAACGCCGCGCCGGCCACCCCGGCGACGCCGCAGCCCAAGGCGAAGGTCATGCGGTCGACCTTGCGCGTATTAATGCCCACCGCGCGGCTCATCAGGCGGTTCTGCACCGTGGCGCGCACCTGCAGGCCCCAACGCGAGCGGTAGAGCATCAGGAAGATCGCGGCGGTGAGCAGCAGGGTCAGGGCCATCATGAACAGGCCATTGCGCGGGATCTCGATGGCATCGGTGAAATTCACCGAGCCCATCAACCAGGCCGGTGGTTCAGCGCTGACCTCACGGGCGCCGAACACCGAGCGGAAGGTCTGCTGCATCACCAGCGACAGCCCCCAGGTGGCGAGCAAAGTGTCCAGCGGGCGCTTGTACAAGCGGCTGATCATCGCCCACTCCACCAGCCAGCCAATCGCACCGGCCACCAGGAATGACAGGGCAATGGCGAAGAAGAAGTAATAGGGTTGAAAGCCCGGCGCAAAGTGCGCCGTGAGGCTGGAACACACGTAGGTGGTGTACGCGCCGATGGTCAGGAACTCACCGTGGGCCATGTTGATCACACCCATCTGGCCAAAGATGATCGCCAGCCCCAATGCCATCAGCAACAGCACGCAGAACACGGACAAGCCGTTGAACCCCTGCATCGCCGCGATGGCTCCAAATTCCGATAGCCATTCCATGATGATGGTCTCCTGAGCGCCAGGTTGAATTGCAATCTGCTTCCGCTTTAGGTGGGAGCGGGCTTGCTCGCGAATGAGGTGGATCAGTCAATACACCGGCGAATGACACTCCGCATTCGCGAGCAAGCCCGCTCCCACACTTAGGTCAGCGTCAAGACCGGGGTTATTGGTAGCCTTTGGGAAACGGATTCGGCTCGATCAGATCCGACTCGTAGATCACCTTGAACTGACCGTTGGGCTGCACTTCACCGATGCGCGACTTGCTCCATAAGTGATGGTTCTCGTGAATCTTCACGTAGCCTTCCGGCGCGGTTTTCAGCTCGATGCCAGGCGACGCGGCCACAACTTTATCCACGTCGAAACTGCCGGCCTGCTCCACCGCCGCTTTCCACAGCCACGGCCCCAGATAGGCCGCCTGGGTCACGTCGCCGATCACTGCGTCCTTGCCGTATTTGGCCTTGAAGGCCTCGACGAAGGCTTTGTTGTTGGGGTTATCCAGACTCTGGAAGTACTTCATGGAGGCATAGAAACCGGCCATGTTTTCACCGCCGATGCCGAGCAGTTCGTCCTCGGTGACCGACAGGGTCAGCAGGGTCTGCTTGGCCGAATTAACGCCCGCCGCGTTGAGTTGTTTGTAGAACGCCACGTTGGACCCACCCACCACCGCCGCAAACACCACATCAGGCTTTTTCAGCTTGACCTTGTTGATCAGCGAACCGAACTGGGTGTTGCCCAGCGGGTAGTAGTCTTCGCCGACCACGGTGCCGTGCAGGACGTTTTCGATGTGCTTGCGCGCAATCTTCATCGACGTGCGCGGCCAGATGTAGTCGGAGCCGACCAGGTAGAAGGTCTTGGCGCCCTTGGTCTTGGCGATCCAGTCGAGGCTGGCGAGAATTTGCTGGGTGGCTTCCTGCCCGGTGTAGATCACGTTTTTCGACTGTTCCAGGCCTTCATAGAAGGTCGGGTAGTAGAGCAGGCCGTTTTCCTTTTCGAAGATCGGTAGTACGGCTTTGCGCGAGGCCGAGGTCCAGCAGCCGAACACGGCGGCGACCTTGTCGTTGACCAGCAGCTTCTTGGCTTTTTCGGCGAAGGTCGGCCAATCGGAGGCGCCGTCTTCCTGGATCACCTTGATCTGCCGTCCGAGGATCCCGCCAGAGGCATTGATCTGTTCGATGGCCAAGCGTTCGGCCTGGATCGAACCGGTTTCGGAAATCGCCATGGTGCCGGTGGCGGAGTGCAACTGGCCGACGGTGACTTCGGTCGGGGTCACGGCGAGGCCTTCGTTATCGGCCAGCACGCCCTGGCTGAACAGAGCGGCCGCCAGCAATGACAGGGCCAACAGCGGTGTGGAGCGGATCAATCGTGGTGCCATGGGGCGACTCCTCTGCAATGAGGAGTCCAGCATGGCGGCAGAGGACTGGGGCGGGTATACGCAGCCTGACGTAACGGCGTACGTCATTTGACGTATGCCACTGCGCACCATTTTCGAGCAGGATCCCGCCCGCCCTGACAGCACCGATCAATGTGGGAGCTGGCTTGCCTGCGATGGCGGTGTATCAACCGACTTCCCCATGCCTGACCCACCGCCATCGCAGGCAAGCCAGCTCCCACATTTTGAATAGGGGCATGGAACTTGCTCATTAACACCCGCCCTCTTTCCGGAGTCTCCCGCCGTGCACCCTCCTTCCGGCACCCAGCGCATCGTCAAGATCCGCCGCGACTACAACACCTGGGTCGCCGACGAGACCATGGAAGACTACGCCCTGCGCTACACCCCCAAGTCCTTCCGCAAGTGGTCCGAGCTGCGCATTGCCAACACCGCACTCGGCGCGGTGTCGTTCCTGGCGCTGGAGGCCATCGGCGGCGTGCTGGCCTTGAACTACGGTTTTACCAACACCTTCTGGGCGATCCTCGCCATCAGCCTGGTGATCTTCCTCACCGGCCTGCCCATCAGCTATTACGCCGCGCGCTACGGCGTGGACATGGACCTGCTCACCCGTGGCGCCGGCTTCGGCTATATCGGTTCCACCATCACCTCGCTGATCTACGCCAGCTTCACTTTCCTGTTCTTCGCCCTGGAAGCGGCGATCATGGCGCTGGCACTGGAGCTGTATTTCCATATCCCGCTGGCCCTGGCCTATGTGATCTGCTCGCTGCTGGTGATCCCGCTGGTGGCGTACGGCGTGACGCTGATCAGCCGCCTGCAACTGTGGACGCAACCGATCTGGCTGTTGTTGCTGGTGCTGCCGTATGGCTTTGTGGGGTGGAAGAACCCTGACGCCTTCAGCGACTGGACCAGCTTTGTCGGACGCAGCGGTGACGGCGGCGGCTTCAACCTGTTGGCGTTCTGCGCCGCCTGCACGGTGGCGTTGTCGCTGGTGACGCAGATCGGTGAACAGGTGGATTATCTGCGGTTCCTGCCGGAAAAAACTGCTGCCAACCGCAAGCGCTGGTGGGCCGCCCTGCTCTGCGCCGGCCCCGGCTGGATCATCCCCGGCGCTTTGAAGATGTTCGCCGGGGCGTTCCTGGCGTTTCTCGCGCTGCAACATGAAATCCCCATGGAGCGCGCCGCCGAGCCGACCCAGATGTACCTGGTTGCGTTCCGCTACGTGTTCAGTTCGCCGGAATGGGCGCTCGGCGCCATGGTGCTGTTCGTGATCATTTCGCAAATGAAGATCAACCTGACCAATGCCTACGCGGGCTCCCTGGCCTGGTCGAACTTTTTCGCCCGCGTGACCCACAGCCACCCCGGTCGCGTGGTGTGGCTGGTGTTCAATGTGGCCATCGCGCTGATGCTGATGGAGTTGGGCGTGTTCGACGTCATCGACCAGGTGCTGGGGCTCTACGCCAATATCGCGATCGCGTGGATCGGCACGCTGGTGGCGGACCTGGTGATCAATAAGCCATTGGGCCTGTCGCCCCGGCACATCGAGTTCAAGCGCGCGCACCTCTACGATATCAACCCGGTGGGCGTCGGCTCGATGCTGATTGCGTCGTTGCTGTCGATCCTCGCCCACTTCGGCCTGTTCGGCGCCCTGGCCCAGGCGGCACCGCCCTTCGTGGCCCTGAGCACGGCGCTGGTGATGGCGCCGCTGCTGGCCTGGCTGACCCAGGGCAAGTACTACATCGCCCGCACCAGCGACGTGCAGTTGATTCACCCGGTTGCCCCCGCGACCCACGCGGTGTGCGGGCTGTGCAGCAACCCGTTCGAGACCGCGGACATGGCGTTCTGTCCGGCCTACAGCACGCCGATCTGCTCACTGTGTTGCTCGCTGGATGCGCGCTGCGGTGATCGTTGCAAGCCCCACGCCCGCCTGGTCACCCAGTTCGAAGGCGTACTGCGCTGGCTGCTGCCCAACACGATGATGCCGCGCCTGCACACACGCCTGGCCCATTACCTGGGATTGTTGCTCGCCCTGGTGCTGATGCTGGCCGGCGCATTGGCGTTGATCTACGTACAGGCGGCCCAGGGCTTGCCCCATTCGGAAACCCTGTACCAGGCGTTCTTCAAGGCGTTCCTGACCCTCTCGGTCCTGGCCGCCGTGCTCGCCTGGTGGGTGGTGCTGACCCGCGAAAGCCGTGGCGTAGCCCAGGAGGAATCCGACCGCCAAACCCTGCTGCTGATGCAGGAAATCGACGCCCACAGCCTCACCGACCAGGCCCTGCAGCAAGCCAAGGAAGCCTCGGAAGCCGCGAATGCCGCCAAGAGCCGCTACGTCACTGGGCTGTCCCACGAACTGCGCACGCCGCTCAACAGCATCCTTGGCTTCACCCAGATTCTGCAGCGCGACAGCGCCATGCCCGAACAGCATCAGGATGCACTGGCGACCATCCTGCGCAGTGGTTCGCACTTGGTGTCATTGATCGACGGTTTGCTCGACGTGGCCAAGATCGAGGCCGGCAAGTTGCGCCTGGAACTCACCGAAATCCCCTTCCCCGAGCTGCTCCACGACCTGGAGCAGATGTTCACCCCGCAAGCTCACGACAAGGGTCTGCGTTTTCGCCTGGACTGCGTGGGCAAGATCCCGGCGGTGGTGCGCGGCGATGAAAAACGCGTGCGCCAGATCCTGATCAACCTGCTGGGCAACGCCGTGAACTTCACCGACAGCGGCGAAGTGCGCCTGCGGGTCAGTTATATGCGCGAGACCGCCAACTTCGAGATTATCGACACCGGCATCGGCATCGATCCTGGGCAGTTGGAGCGGATATTCCAGCCGTTCGAGCGCGGCGACCTGATGCGCCAGGACAACGGCGTGGGCCTGGGGCTGACTATCACGCGCATGCTAACTGCGTTGATGGGCGGCGAACTGCGAGTAACCAGCGAGCTGGACAAGGGCACCTGCTTCCAGGTGCGGCTGTTCCTGTCTCAGGTGCGCGCGCCGCAAGCGGTGGTGCATGTGGAGCACGACATCATCGGTTATCAAGGCGAGCGGCGGCGCATCCTGGTGGTGGATGACCATGTAGACCATCGCAAGGTGCTCAGCGGCATGCTCACGCCGCTGGGCTTCGAGGTGATCCAGGCCAGTAATGGCCAGGACGCGATCCGCCAGGTGGCGCTGCTGGCGCCGGACCTGATCCTGATGGACCTGTCGATGCCGACCCTGGATGGCTACGAAACCAGCCGCCTGATCCGCCGTAATGCGCTGTGCACCGCACCGATCATCGTGATCTCGGCCAACGCCTTTACCGACGACCGCGAACGCAGCATTGCCGCCGCTTGCAACGACTACCTGGCCAAGCCCGTGCGCACGCCGGAGCTGCTCGGGCGCCTGCAACAGCACCTGGACCTGCACTGGCTGCGGCGCACCCAGCGCTCGATACCGCCACCGCCTCCCCGTGTGCTGCCCGGCGCCGAAGACCTGGCGGTACTCGCCGAACTCAGCGCCATCGGTTACGTGCGCGGCCTGCACGAAAAACTCGACACGATCCTTGCGCAGCAGCCCGACACCGAGCCTTTCATCAGCAAGGTACGCGGGCTGCTCAAGGGTTTTCGCCTGGATGAACTCAACCGCACCCTCAAGG
>Ga0308171_1003505_pt1 | contig 14252 bp, 12 predicted proteins | sample PhyGR1_FD_202135 | JGI IMG/M metagenome (GOLD analysis project Ga0308171, IMG submission 202135) | Phyllosphere microbial communities from UC Gill Tract Community Farm, Albany, California, United States - DLSLSG.R1 | ecosystem: Host-associated > Plants > Phyllosphere > Unclassified | place: USA... | reverse complement strand
GCTCTACCAGCTGAGCTATTTTCGCATACTGTGCGGATGAAGGGACTCGAACCCCCACGCCTCTCGGCACCAGATCCTAAGTCTGGCGTGGCTACCAATTACACCACATCCGCATTGTTTACTCTGAAAACTTATTTTTTAAAGAACTTGTTCTGTTTCTCGTTTTCAGTGGTGCAAAGATAGGATAATTTCCTTTATCTCCAAACTTTTCACGAAAAAAAATTAAAATTTTTACATTTTTATTCTGTGGTAGTCTTTATTACGATTGATTTTCTTACTTTTACAATGTTAATAATTACGATATGGAATTACAAGGAACGGTAAAGAAAATATTTGATGCTCAGACATTTGCGAGCGGTTTCCAAAAGAGAGAAATAGTTATTCTGACGCAGGAACAGTATCCTCAGCCGATAAACATAGAATTTTTGTCTGATAAGATCAGTTTATTAGATTCTTTGAAAGAAGGAGAAAATGTAAAGGTGGGAATCAACATCAGAGGTAGAGAATGGGTTTCTCCTCAAGGCGAGACAAAATACTTCAATTCTATTACAGGATGGAGAGTAGAAAAAGTTCTTGATAACGGTTCAGAGCCTACACAAGCTTTGCCTTCACAGTCTGCATCTCCGGTTTCTAACGAGAATCCTTTTGCTGGCGACGATGATGACGATTTACCTTTTTAATTAAAAGTTAATATTCAAAATATAAATCCTGCTTTTTAAGTGGGATTTTTTTTCCTCAAAAAATGGTGCGATTAGACGAAAACGAAATTTCATTCCCAGATCCGGAAATATATGACGGACACGAGGGTATCATTGCATTTGGCGGAGACCTTTCCATAGAAAGGATATGGTTTGCCTATCAATTGGGTATTTTCCCTTGGTATAATCCGGGGGAAGAGATTCTTTGGTGGTGTCCTGATCCGAGATTTGTTTTATTTCCGAATGATTTGAAAGTATCAAAATCGATGAGGAAAATATTAAACAGAAATGTTTTTACTTTTTCAGAGAATCAAAATTTCAGGGAAGTTATTACCAATTGTCAGCAATCAATCCGAAAAGAGCAAACCGGAACGTGGCTTTCGGACGAACTGAGAGAATCTTTCATTACTCTTCACGAATATGGTTTGGCGAAAAGCATCGAAGTCTGGCAAGACGGTGAATTAGTTGGCGGGTTTTACGGATTGCAAATTGGAAATGTTTTCTGTGGCGAAAGTATGTTTGCAAAAGTAAGCAACGCTTCCAAAGCCGGATTTATTCATTTTGTTGAAACTCATAAAAACACCATCGAGTTAATTGATTGTCAATCCCATACAGAACATTTAGAAAGTCTTGGGGCCCAAATGATTCCTAAAAAAGAATTTTTAAAAATTTTACACGAAAATAATGAACGCCGATAAAGAAAAATGGATTCTTCTGGTTGTCTTAAGCCTTATCTGGGGATCTTCTTTTATTTTAATTAAAAAATCGTTAGAACATTTCAGTCCGTATCAGGTCGGAGCTTTGAGGGTTTTGATTGCGGGAATTATTTTAATGCCGATTGCCATTTCTAAGTATAAATTATTTCCGAAAAAACATTTAAAATGGTTGCTTTTGGCGGCATTTACAGGAAATTTTATTCCGATGTTTTTATTTCCTATTGCAGAAACAGAGGTGAGCAGCAGCATTGCGGGAATTATCAATTCTATGATGCCTATTTTCGTTATTATTGTTGGCGCTTTGATCTGGAAATTTGAAACAACAAAACAGCAGATGGTAGGAACTCTAATAAGTTTTACGGGCGTTTGTCTGCTTGCTTTCGGTGGCGATGGTGAAGGTGGAAAATTTAAACTGATTCCCATTTTATTGTTATTATTAGCAACTTTATGTTACGCCATCAGCACAACAACAGTAAAATCTAAATTAATGGAAATTTCTTCCACGGTTTTATCAGCTTTTGTCTTTTCTTTTGTATTATTTTTTCCGTCATTAATCGCTTTAAGCTTTACAGGATTCTTTTCAACATTCAGTTTTAACGAAAATAATCTGACAGGATTAATGTTCGTTGGTTTGTTATCCATCTTCGGAACCGGATTGGCGATGATGATGAATTATCGATTGCTGAAAGTTTCAACCCCTTTATTTGCCTCAACAGTTACTTTGCTGATGCCGATTGTTGCGATTATCTGGGGAATTCTGGACGGTGAAAAGCTTGGAATAATACAGTTTATAGGAACAGGAATCATTATTGCAGGATTGATCTTTTTAAGAGCAAAACCAAACGTTATAAAAAAATAAATCCTGCATCTCTGCAGGATTTTTATTTGATTTAAATTTTTATTCTTTTAAAATCGGTTAAAAAAACTTCGATCATCCAGTTTTAGCCTTCAGAATTCTTCTTTTTAACCTTAGCTTTTGCCTTTTTCACTTCATCTTTGATAAAAGGATACTTTTTCTGCATATCCGAAACTAAAGAAGGATCTAATTCCAGAGCGTGGAAAAGAGATTCTTTTCCTTTTTCCTGCTCTCTCAGATTTAAATAACAATTGCTTAACTGGTAATATAATTCTGCTCTGTTATGTACTTTTACAGCATTATTTAAAAGCGCCACCGCTTCCTCATATTCACCCAGAAGCATTAAAACCTCAGAATAAGCGTACCAATTGTAAAATCTTGACGGCTCAGCATCCACTAATTTTTTAAGACAAGAAAGACTTTCTTCAAACTTACCTGAATCAATGAACAAAAATGCCAATCTTTTCTGATAATCTAAATTGTTATCATTAAGACTTGTTGCCTCTCTCGCAAAATGCAAAGCTTCAGGCATACCGCCCATTTCTTCATATACATAAGATTGCTCCATCATTGCCAGATAAAACTGAGGATCTTCTCTTAATGATTTCTGGAAGAAGTTTAAAGCTACTGTTGGCTGTTTAGAAGCTTTGTAACAAAGTCCTATTTTATAAAAAGTAAACGCTTTTGTATATTCTAATTCAAGCATTTCTTCATAGACTTCAATGGCTTTTTTATATTGACCTAAAGCTTCATAACAAGCCGCTTTATTAGCGTATACCCCAACAGAGCTGGAATTGATCGCCAACAAATAGTCGTACCCTTTAATCGCCTCTTCAAAATTCTTTCTGTTGAAATAATATTGTCCGTATTCAAACCAGGCAACTTCTGAATAAGCAAACTCATCCAGATATTCATTAAGAAATGTAATTGCCTCCTCGTTCTTATTCAGATCAGAAAAACAAACCATCGCATTTTCCAACGAATATTCATCTGTTGGATCTTCTTTCAGTGCTTGTCTGTAATGTTTAAGAGCGTTAAAAGGATCTCCTAAATTCACGTATTCATCCGCAATAAAGTTGTGAAGGAAGTTTTCTTCTTCTTTCAATTCTAAAGCTTTCTGACAAATTTCAATGGCTTTTTTAGGATTTCCTAAATTCGAATAATACTTGGCATAGCAAACCAAAAAGTCTGTGTTTTCCATAGAAGAACCCTTTAACTCGTTGATAAGCCCTTTTGCTGTATTATAATCTTCCCATTCCAGAAGAATTTCAAGTTTTTTTATCTTGATATCTAAAGAATTGGGATGAAGCTTCAGACCATAACTCACTGCCGTATCGGCATAATTAAAGTCACCCAGCTCCAGATAATAAACAATAATGTCTTCTAACTCTTCTGTATCAAAGTAGAATTCATCATTGTTTTCCATCATTTCCTCGAACTTCTTTACAAGTTCATTTCCAAAATATTCTTCCAATATAAAACAGTTTTAAGATTTAAGACCAGAGATATGAGATGTACAAATACTCGCTTCTGAAAATCTTAGTACTATAAATTTAATAATAAATACGATTAAAATGATGAAACAGATGTTAATTTTTCTAAATCAAACTATTGATTTTAGCTATCATTTCATCACCTAACCTGTCGGCTTCCTCCTGAGATTTAGCCTCTGTATAGATTCTGATAATCGGTTCTGTATTAGACTTTCTAAGATGAACCCAATTGTTTTCAAAATCTATTTTTACTCCGTCTACCGTAGAAACCTCTTCATTTTGATACTCTTTTTCCATTTTGGTTAAAAGTTCATCAACATTTATTTCCGGAGTCAGTTCAATTTTCTTTTTACCCATAAAATAGCTTGGATATCCTGCTCTCAACTCAGAAACAGTTTTATTTTCCTTTGCCAAATGAGTTAAAAATAAAGCTACACCTACCAAAGAATCTCTTCCGTAATGCAATTTCGGGTAAATAATTCCTCCATTTCCTTCACCACCGATTACTGCATTTTTCTCTTTCATTAAGGTAACCACGTTTACTTCTCCCACAGCACTGGCAAAGTATTCCGAATTGTGATTATGCGCAATATCTCTCAACGCACGGCTTGAAGAAAGATTGGAAATTGCCACGCCATTTTTATTTTTCAATAAATAATCTGCAACGGCAACCAATGTATATTCTTCTCCAAACATTTCTCCTTTTTCGTCGATCAAAGCTAATCTGTCAACATCCGGATCTACCACAACGCCCAGATCTGCATTTTCTTTCTTTACCAACTCACAGATGTCACCCAAATGTTCCTTTAACGGTTCAGGATTGTGCGGGAATTGCCCGTTTGGCTCGCAATACAACTTTACCGTTTCACAACCAAGCTTATCTAACAGCATGGGAATTGCAATACCTCCTGTAGAATTTACAGCATCTAAAACCACTTTAAAGTTTTTGGATTTAATTGCTTCAACATCAACCATTGGCAAATCAAGAATCTGCTGAATATGAATATCAAAAGCATCATCTCTGGTTTCGTATTTTCCCAAATCATCCACTTCTGCATAGTTGAAGTCTTCGATTTCAGCCAAAGCCAATACTTCTGCTCCATTTTCTCCGGTAATGAACTCTCCTTTTTCATTTAATAATTTCAGAGCATTCCATTGTTTTGGATTATGTGAAGCGGTAAGGATAATTCCGCCATCTGCTTTCAATTCTGGAACCATTATTTCAACCGTTGGTGTTGTAGAAAGTCCTAAATCTACCACATTAATCCCCAAACCCTGCAGAGTTGCAGTAACCAAAGAATTAACCATTGAGCCTGAAATTCTTGCATCACGACCAATAATTAAGGTTAAATCTTTTTTATTTTTATTATTTTGAAGCCAGGTTCCGAATGCGGAAGCAAATTTTACAATATCAAGCGGAGTTAAATTATCATTCACTTTTCCACCGATGGTTCCACGGATTCCTGAAATACTTTTTATTAATGACATTAAGTTTTTGTTTAAATTTTAATAATACCATTTTGTTAAAATCAACAAAATGGTTCTCACAGATCATTTTCTCTATCAGAAAAAATACGAGACATTTTCGAATTTCAGAAAAGTAATTCTATAAATTCTTTTTTCAATATTATCTGTGTTTTAATATTCCACAAAAATAAGTAAAAAAAGACTTCTAAAAATGTTTAGTTTTCCACAGGAATGTTATTTTTCTATGAACATCCGCAATCTTTGTCACAGTTTGTTCGTTTGGAACTGAACTTCTTAGGTGCAAAATTCTTCCTGAGTATCTTGAATAAAGAGTAGCAGGCAAATGCAACAACAAGAAATACAATTATGTATTGTAGAATTAATGAAGTATCCATTATTTTAATATCTGATATGCTATCATCGACACAAAATATGCCAAACCGGTCATCATCGCAACCTGAAAGCCAGTCCACTTCCAGCTTTTGGTTTCTCTGTAGACTACTGCAAGTGTAGAAATACACTGCATTGCAAATGCGTAAAATAAAAGTACGGAAACACCCGTTGCAAAACTGAAGACTTTTTCGCCATTCGGTTTTACATCTCTTCTCATTTTATCAATCACTTTCACTTCGGGCGCATCATCTTCTAAACTGTATAATGTAGACATCGTTCCTACGAAAACTTCCCTCGCCACGAAGCTTGTTAAGATCCCAACACCCATTTTCCAGTCGTATCCGAGAGGTGCAATTACCGGCTCGATTCCTTTCCCCATTTTTGCCAGATAAGAATGATCTAAGTGAACGTCTGTTGCAACCCACTCATCCTGTTTTTGTTTTGGTCCGAAATAACTCAAAACCCAAATGATGATGCTTACAATGAAAATAATTTTCCCCGCTCCTGAAATGAAATCCCAGACTTTGCCCAAAACCATTTTAAAATCATAGGCAAAAAGCGGTTTTTTATACGTCGGCAAATCCATCACTAAATAGGTTTTACCTTTATTTTTAATAAATTTATTAAGAACTGCTGCAGAAAATAATGCTACAAAAAAACCCAATAAATACATTCCCATCAAGACCAAAGCCTTGTATTTTATTCCTAAGATTGTCTTGTCTGAGATAATTAAACCGATAATAATGCTGTAAACGGGAAGCCTTGCAGAACACGTCATGAAAGGTGTTACCAAAATCGTCAATAATCTTTCCTTTAAGTTTTCGATATTTCTTGTTGAAATTACCGCCGGAATTGCACATGCCGTTCCTGAAACTAACGGTACAATACTTTTTCCATTTAATCCGAAAGGTCGAAGAAGCCTGTCCATTAAGAAAACGACCCTCGCCATATATCCCGAATCTTCCAATAAATACAAGAAATATAACAAAATTCCAATCTGTGGTGCAAAAATCACAATTCCTCCGATTCCCGGAATAATTCCATTGGAAACTAACGAGTTTAGTGGTCCTTCAGGCAAATGTTCTGACGAAAAAGCTCCTAACCAGGCAAATAAATCATCAATCCAGTTCATTGGATATTCTGCCAAAAAGAAAACGCTTTGGAAAATAATTAATAAAATCGCTAAGAAAACGACATATCCCCAGAATTTATGAACTAAAATTTTGTCTAATTTCTCCGTCAATAATTCTTTGAACTGAGGTTTTTTAGTAATAACATCCGCCAGAATTTTATCGGCCTTCTGATATCTTCTTACCGTTTCCTGAACTTGTAGCCTTTTCGGAACCAAACTTTTAGAATCCGGCTCATTCATCTGCTCAATAATAGAGTCAATTTTTGATAAATCTGTTCCTAAAGACAAGCTTAGCCATGCTTTATATTCAGTTTCAAATTCTTTATGAGATTTTAATTTCTGAATAAAATCTTTATGTTCGCTAGGAGTTTCGAAAGATTGCTTTTCAGATGTAACGAAATTATTATTTAAAATAGCTTCCCTAATTTCATTAATACCAATTTGCTCTTTAGCATTTGTCTGAATAATGGTAATTCCCAATGCTTCTGAAAATTTCTGAATATCAATAGTAATTCCCCTTCTTTCCGCCTGGTCAATTTGATTGACTACCAAAATCATCGGAACTTTAAGATCCTGAATCTGCTGAAATAATAGAAGACCTCTTTTTAAACTTAATGCTTCCAGAATATAAACAACTCCGGCATAATCTTTCTGATTATCAATCAAAAATTTAGAAAAAATAGCTTCGTCTTCCGAACTTGGATACAAACTGTAAGAACCCGGCAAATCGACGACCTCAACTTCCTCATTTTCATAGTTGTAAAACCCTGAATGACTTGCCACTGTAACCCCTGCATAGTTTCCGGTTTTCTGTTTTTTGTTGCAAAGTGCATTAAAAACCGTTGACTTTCCTACATTGGGATTTCCGACTAAAAGTACCTGCTTTTTTTGAGTTTCCTGCATTAATTCCATTCTTCAACAATAATAAAATCTCCTTCTTCCTCACGAAGGGCGATACGGCTTTTTTCGTCCCCAAACTCCACATACATTGGTCCGTTGAAAGGCGCCTGATACAAAATCCTGAAAGAAGTTTCCGGAAGAAGCCCCATTTCTATGATCTTGTTAGGCATTTTAAGACTGTCATTATCATATCCCAAAATTTTTCCCATTTTATTTTTGGGAAATCCGCTCAACTTATGTAAATCCTTCACTTTCAAAGCCAATTTTTGTACCTGCAAATATACGCTATTTAAATTTAATCTAAATAAGAGTTTTCATAAAACAAATCAACCCAGATACATTACTGTATTTGGGTCGACTTTAATATAAATTTAGTTGAAATGAATATTATTTTTTCTTCTTATCCGAAACAGGCTGTATAAGCTCGATAGGATTATCATTGGCATTGAAGAAATCTTTGTACATTTTTTCCTGTTTCTTCATCATATCGCCTATGGTTCCGTCCATTCCAGGAATTGTTTTAGACATCATTTCCTGTGTCATCATTGGTCTTGCTGTAGCAAAAGGGTCTTTTTTAAAATCGCTGAATGTCTTTTCAAACTTCTCTCTCGGCATTTCTGTTACCTTCAGACTCATATTTGAAATCTTTTCTCCGTAAGATAATTCTTCCCAATTTGGTACTTTTTTGTTCCCCTGCAGAACCCAAGAATAGTTTTTACCTTCGTCTTCAATCTTTACGATTAAGCCCGGAAGCCCTGAAAACTTATATGGTCCATCCTGAAACGGAAGATCTGCCGTGAACCAAGCCGTCCATTTTCTACCTCCGAATTCTGTTGTTGCTTTTTGAGTATTGTATTCTCCTATTTTTGCTTTATCGTTTAAAATCTTCCAATCAAATTTAGGCGTTTCATTGTATGCAATCGCCATTGGTGAGAATCCGCTTGCAATTCTTTCTACATACTGAATTTTCATATCCGGATAATACTTTACAATCTTTTCAGAGAATTTTGGCATTTTCATAGATTTGGACATATCTTTAAAAACTCCGGATTTTTGCATCGCTTCGATCTGAATCTTAATAATAGAATCCTGAGCGATCATTGTGTAATCTCTGTAAACGGATCTATCTTTTACAATATCGAGAACTGACATTACTTTTTCAAGTTTTGCAGAATCTTTTTTCGGTTTGAAACTCAATTCATAAAAAAATCGGTTGGCAGTTACTTGTGCATCTTTATCCTGAGCGCTTACAAAAGCGAAAAGAGCAATCAAGAATATTGAAAATAGCTTTTTCATTGTTTTTCTATTGTTTATATAATTAGTTCATGGTTGTATGATTATGTTACAGATTTTTTTGAATTTTATTTTCCGTGAGTATTTTTAATAAAAAACCAACCTCAGCGAGATTGGTTTTTGTTTTATTTAAAGTTGAATTTTACGGTGAACATGACTTGGCTTGGGCGGAGTTGGATTCTTGTGTAGGAAATATTACTCGTATTAATATCATATGTTTCAAATACTTTCTTATTAGCTATATTCATCCATTTCAATTCGAAATCGATTTTCTTTTTAGCCCAGGTAAATTGATATGACACATCATAGAATCCGTTATTATACTTTTCATTAGCAGCATTTGTATTTACCTGATCCCAGTTGAATCCAATAGTATGGTTTTCGATCGGATAGAAGAAAAGACCAAGATTATGTGTAAATCCTTTTCTTGCAGCATTAGAAATTACACGCCCTGTGCTTGTTTGTTTTGTTCTTGAGAAACTTGCATTATAATCAATACTCATCCAACTGAAATAGGTGTTGTTGAACTTCACTCCCATTGATTGACTGTTATTCTTGTTCGTATAAGAATCATTATTCAAAAAAGCATCAGATTTTGCTGTATTATTGCTATAACTTACGGAAGCATTTGTTTTAAATTTCGGAAAATATTTTCCTACTTCCAGATTATATCCATTATTCAGTATATGATTATCTCTCTCTAAATATTCCATAACAGTGTAACCTCCAACAATTGTCGGATTAGATATTAAATTTCTTTTTGCATCTGAGTACCTGTAATTGATATTAAAAAATAAATTATTCAAAGGGTTTCTATATTCAATTCTTGTTCCTGCAGATTTATTATTATTTTGAGGAATCGGGTTATTGGGATTCATTGTGCTAATTCCATTCGGTGAAGTCATTAGAAATCCTGAATATGCCGTATTAATTTCTCCAAAATTGTTGTTGATATTTGCATTTACCGAAGCTTTCCAAAAAGAGGCAAATGTATATTGTGCAAAAACACTAGGTTCAAATGTTACTTTATTCACTTCTTTATCTACTAATCTTAAAGGATCATCTGCTTTAATATTATTAGAGTTCACCGGGAAATTAGCATATAACATCCAGGAATCATTCTTATAATTCACTCCTAAACTTCCATAAGGTGTTGCGGTAGTGTAACTTAAATTATTACTATATTGTGAAGCCGGTATAGGATTGGGATTAGTAAAAGGATTTGTTATAATATTTAACAAACTTGAAACTAAATCAGTTGATTTAAAATTAAATCCAACTTCCGGGGTAAATGTCCACCCTTTTGTAGAAAAACCAATATTTGCAGAATGATTCGCTTCAAATGTTTTAAGTCTTAAATTTTGATTTACAAAGTCTTTAGATGTAGGAAGAAATCCAGGAATTTCCAAATAAGATGATGGAGAAACATCTAAACTTTGTCTATCTGTCTGATAGCTAACGTATGACAAGATATTTACCATTTTCTCTTTCCAGGGAATGATGGTACTCAATGAGTTTTGGAAAGATGTCGTAGGTGATTCTACTGCCTCATCACCATGTCTTGTTGAGTTAACAGAACTATTAAGTGTTCTGTCAACAATTCCTCTGTCTGCGTTCCAATATTGAGAAAAGCTGGTGGTATTTTTAAAAAATCCTTTTTTAGCATTTTTAGTAAAAATCAATTCGCCTTTTGCTTTATCCGTATAGAAATTATTGTGAATATTTTGCAATACTGTTGATGCAGGAGTATCTGTCGTAGCAAAATAATCTGTTTTGCTGTAAGATTCTCTTTCTACCGCATTATTTGTATAATTTGCGTTTGCTTTTAGTTCCCACTCTTTTTTCTTATCGATATTAGTCAAATAATTGGCAGAGACATAATGAACACTGTTCATCAAATATCTTTTTACAGGAAGATTAGGGGTGCTTGCGTTTTCTACATTCAGCCAATCGTTTTGGGATGCATTGATTCTTTTACCTTCAAATCTGTTTCCGAATGATAAAATATTCCCTTCATTTTCTACCTGCTCTCCCACATTATTAGCTTTGTAATTTACTACCCACTGACTTTTTTGTCCGAAAAACATTGGAGTTAATTTAACATTCCATAAAAGAGGACTTCCTCCTACTCCCACTTCTCCTCTACCTGTCATGGTAACAGAATTTTTAAGCTTGATATTGATGGCTGCCTGATCAGAAGGCACCTTATCCTGGAGAATTTTTACTGGTTGGTGATTTTCAAGCACCTCAACTTTCTGAACGGCATCTTTCGGAAGCGAGTTATTGATTGTTCCGTAGCCGCCTTCCATTAAGTCTTTTCCGTTAACGTAGAATTTGTTGATCGCATTTCCTTGATAAAGAATCGTTCCATCGGTATTGACTTCAATTCCAGGTAATTTTTTCAAAACATCGGCAAGCGTTCTGTCGCTTTTACTGTCGAATGCCTTAAGGTCGTACGAAATAGTATCTCCTTTTGCCGTTACCATTTTGGTTTTCAGCTTTACTTCTTTAATTTCTGTAGCTTCAGATTCCATGGTAAAACTCATGGTCTGGTCACTGTTGGTGATTTGTTTGGTAAGAGGTCTTTGATTGAAGGCTTTCACTTTCAGATCTACATTAGATTCTGCAGAAGTGAAGGTTACTTTGTATTCCCCTTTAGCGTTTGTGATTCCGTATGCCAGAATTGCATCTTTGCCCGGTTCTTCCACCGTTACACTTGCACTCGGAATACCCACCCCGTCTTCATCCGTTATTTTACCCGAAACTGTCTTTTGTGCAAAAGAAAGTACAGAGATGAAAATCATAAGGAATAAAGTAATTCTCTTTTTCATATTTTATTATTTGCCTAATTAGTTATTGGTTAAAGTCTTTTGTTACACAATTGTTGAGATTGATTTTAAAAGGAAAAGTTAAAAACACGTTTTCATCACTACAAACATAGTGATATTTTCTTCGTATGTAGAACTTTATTTTTAAAGATTTTTCCCCATTTTCAATTAAAAATAACAGTAAGTTTATGCAAATTGGTGTTATTTCGTAACGAAATAAAATTTTCAGTACTATTATTATTTATTCATTATCTAAATGTATAAATTTGTAAAAACAACCTTTATTATGGGAGTAGGTACTAATCTTAAAAGATTCAGAAGCAAAACAAAATTTTCTCAACAGGAAATTGCTGATATGCTTGGAGTAGATAGAAATACATATACCAATTGGGAGAATGAAACGACGGATATTAAGTCGCAATTTATCCCGAAACTGGCTGAAATTTTTGAAATAAAAATTCAAGATTTGTTTGATTCGGAAAAAAAAGAAGGCGGTTACAATAGTCTTGAAAATTTTGCAATGAAAGATAATGCATCTGTTGAACAAAAAGATTTTCAGCAAGGAATTATTATCAATATCACAGATTCTGAAGCCGCAAAAGTTCTTGCTGCTCACTTGGAAGAATTGATTAAAAACTTAAAAAAATAAAATCTTCACTCTCTTTTTTATCATTCCGTAGGAATCTAAGTTTTTTTATTAGACAAAAGTTGCTGAGATTCCTACGGAATGACAAAGAGATATATTATTCAAAAGGTTTCAATTCTAAAGGATTATTATACATTATTTTCTTTTTGTCAAACATCGCCTGTGACTCTTTTCTCATCTGTTCATCCATTTGTGGGAAACCTAAAAGAGTAAATTCCATATTAAATTTGGCTTGCAGATAATTTTTTTTGTTCATAAGTTTATAGGCCGAAAGATTAAATTTAAAATCCTCAGAATTTTTTTCAACTTTCGTTGCGGTAAAATGATAATCGTCTTTTGTATCATATAATTCAAAGATCAATCCCGGTAAACCATTGAATTTGTAAGGGCCCAAAGATTGAGGATACTCTTTAGAAAAGTAGGCAATCCATCTTCTTCCAAATTTATTGGTTGCTGCCATTTGGCATTTCACACCATTAATCATTTTTGTTTCTGCATACAATACCCATTGTAAAGGTGCAGATTCTTCGTACCGTATTTTAGAATCAATAACTATTGTATAAACTACCGTTTTGTTATTTGTTCTTATCACTCTCTCTTGAAAATAGTCGCTAATTCTTCTAGTATCTATTCCATTGTTTTCGTATTGTCCGGTATCGTTTAAATAATTTTGTCCCGCACCAAAATAATAATCCTGCGAATTTCCAACCAAAATAAATTTTTGATTATGAAAATATTTTTCTCCTAATTGAAGTCTAGAATCATAAGTAACTTTTATTGTAGGAGTAAATTTTATTTTTTGAGAAAAAATTGCCGTGAAAATTAATAGTGCAAAAAGTAGAAAAGTTTTTTTCATTTTAATAAATATTGAAAGATAGGCAGAATTACTTCCGCCTATCAAATTTAACTTTAAGGATTAAGAGTTACAATTGGTCTAACACCACACTCTATTTCATTTATTGATGCAATATAGCTTTCCATTGCACTGTAGCTCCAGTTGCCCGAAAACGTTGTATAATGTTGTACACCACACGATGAAGTCCAAACCGCTTGCAGGGTTTTCGCAAACGCCATAACTGAGATTCCCATCATGGCGCAAAATAAAATTTTCTTTTTCATAAAATTTGTTTTTAGAATTGTTAATAATAAATTTTTCCCAACCTGAACAATTGTGTCTAGAATAAATTCTTCAGATTGGATGATGCATCATTTATGATCTTTAAGAAATACATTATACAATAGGATATTGTAAAACGTTTCGCGGATTTCTCATTTGTATCATTTCACAAAACTAGGAATAAAAAATTGTTTTCCTGCATAAGAAAATCAACAAATTAAGCTGTATTTCTTGGGCGAAAAAATATTTCTTTTTTTTTAATCTATTAAAAATATTCCGTGAAAAATGTGATCTTACATTTATATTTAAACCATAAGTATTTTCTACAAAAAAAATTAAAAAGCAAACGGGTAATTCTATCATTTTATCAACTTTTTACCGATAATTTTTCTATTTTTAAATATATACATTTGCCCAATGAGTTTTTTCTCATGATCAATTGTGTTTTTGCCCTGCGAATTTTTGCAGGGTGTTTTTGTTTTATGACTTAAATGTTACAACCATTAAGAATTTCATTTTCTTATAAATAAAAGCACCGGAAATTGCTATCCGATGCTTTCTTATCATCTGTCTGTTTAGAATAAGTTTTTATTTAGTTTACACGCTCCACGGTAAATGTTGTTTCGACAATTTGGCCATTCGGCACAGGATTACTTATAGAAACAGGAACTACAACATCACCAGCCCGTAAATCCCATAAATTAATCATTGTA
>Ga0308171_1003502_pt1 | contig 14255 bp, 11 predicted proteins | sample PhyGR1_FD_202135 | JGI IMG/M metagenome (GOLD analysis project Ga0308171, IMG submission 202135) | Phyllosphere microbial communities from UC Gill Tract Community Farm, Albany, California, United States - DLSLSG.R1 | ecosystem: Host-associated > Plants > Phyllosphere > Unclassified | place: USA... | reverse complement strand
GTGCGCAGGTGGGCAAGGGCATGCAGTCTCTTGGCGAAGGGCTCGGCAAGATGGCCGAGTTTGCCAGCAAGCTGCGCGACCTTCAGGCCGACACCACCGCCAAGGACAGCAAGACCGCTTTCGAGCGGGCAAAGCTTGCGTTGGAGCATGGCGAAAATGGCTATCTCAACACAAGTGGCCAAGGCGCTGTCGAAGGCTATCCCGGCTATGAAGACGCGCTTGCCAAGCTTCAAAAGAGCTTTGAGCCGAAAGACCCGCTGGCGGCGGGACGATATGAGGCGATGGTCGCTCCTGTGGTGACAACCAGTCTGGAAGCCGCCATCAAGCACAAGGCGCAGGGGCAGAAGGAGTGGGTGGGCAAGGCTGCTGAAGGCAGGCTTTCTCTTGCAAAGGACCAGGCGATCGCCGGCTACAACAAGCCCGAGCAGATCAATTCCGCGGTGGCGTCCGGCGTCAACGAAATCCACAATCTCGGTAAGCTGAACGGCTGGACGCCGGAGGTGATCGTGGCCAAGGCCATGGACTTCATAACGGGACTTCACACCGGGGTAGCGATGACGATGGCCGGAAAGCCCGGTGGGGCGACCGCGGCGATGGAGTATCTGAAGGCCAACAGTGCCCAGGTGGACCCGAAGGCGCGGGCGGACCTGGAGACCAAGATCAGGCCCTTGGCAATCGACGAGAAGGGCAGGCAGATTGCCCTGGAGATCGTTTCGGAGAAACGGACACCCGCCGGTGCGAGTGACGATGTCGTGACGGGCGCTGTGGATAAGGCTGCGCCCGGCAAGGCTGAGACTGGTGCTGGTAAGGATGCTGGCACGCGAGGCGATGCCAATGCCGCTCAGAATCCAACCGCTGATGCCGGCAAGGACACGGTCGTCGGAACGGACAGGAATAGCAGCAACCCTGACGGGGTTGGGGATGCGAAAGCTGAGCCCGGCCAGGCATCAGCAAGTGGCGTGAACGGTGCGGCGGAGGAAGAACCGCAACGCGGCGGACCAACGCGGGCGAAAGCATTTCTCGTTTCAATCTCGGCAAAGCCCGATCGACCCGGTGACGCGCTTCCGCTTGACAATGCCCTTGCCGAAAACACCAAGGCCTTAATCGAGGATGCGCCAGAGGACATTCGCAAGGGATTGGGGGTGAGCTTTGTAGACCCGACATCACGCGCCTCTGCTGCCTCAGCGTCTTCCGTTTCAAGTGGGCGCAGCATCCAGTTGACCTATGAGGGGCGGCCGCTGGATCAGGCTCCGGCTCAGGTTCTCGACTGGCTTCACGATAATGCCGAGCAATATGGTCTGCGGTTTCCCTATGAGACCGACCCATCCTCCACCGCACCGGAGGCGTTCGGTCGTGGCGGCAGCACTCTTGTTGCGGCGCGGGACGGGGTTGCAGCGCGGAGCAACATGCTGTCCGAGGAAGAGGCAGTGAAACGCATCAATCAAATTGCAGATGAAGAGGTCAGAGCATCCACGAAAAGGCATTTTTCTAATGAAGTAAATGTGATTTCGAACGCAGAGATCGAGAAATCCAGATCGGCAAAGATGGAGGTTCTTCAGGCTGTTATGAATGGGAGGCCGGTTTCAGACGTAGCGCTGGACGTCCAGATTGCAGCCGGTCCTGACACGGTCAATGCCGCCAAGGAACTGGAGGCGAAGAGCCTTGAGGCTAAGTCCAAGCTCGATCTCTACTATGAACTTTCAATGAAAAGCGCCGTCGAGCCGCATCAATTCCTAAAGGTGGATCTGACGGTGCCGGAGATCGTCAACAATCTTTCCCGTGAGCACTGGAAGAATTTGCACGACAAGCAGATGTCGGTGCTTAACCGGGAGATAACCGATGAACGCGATGGCACCTTTTATAAGCAGGCGTTTTCAGAAGCGAGTCTAACGCTAAAAGCTGCGGGAATAAGAGACGCGAGCAAGATCGTCCGCTTTAATGCGAGGTTCCAGCATGAAATCGATCAATGGGTGAAGCGAAAGGGTGAATACCCGACCTTTGCCGAGAGACAAACGATGATCAACATGCTCACCATGGAAGTGACCTATGTCGAGAAGAGATCTTGGCTCTCCCCCATGAAATTGATCGACGATGATGAGGACCAAGTGGGTAAGGGCTTCATGTTCGATAATGATTTACGGCCAGAAGGATCTGAGGTCAGGGTGGTTGCTAAATACGAAAGAATAGGCATCGAGGATCGAAAGCGGATCTACAAGGCTCTTATGAGAAAGTACGGGAGAGCGCCAACTCCAGGCGAGATCGACAAGCAATATCGGGATGAAGCAATTGAAGAAATTGGCACCGATTGAATCTTTCCGCCCTCTGTGTCTCGCGGCCTTTGGAGACTGTTTCCTGGTTTCGCGTCGTAGCGAGAGCGCTCGTCACACTCAGCGCAGGATTGGTGATAATCTCTGGCTAAACCGTGCGTCATCTTCATGCTCAAGAGCCGAGGTGAGATAACCGAGTACTCCCGCTAAGTCGGCTCAAGAAGCACAAACTAGTTGATCTTTCCCACGACAACGAATGCTTGGAAAAGCACGCAGGCGATCACCGCTGCGAGAGCGCCTTTCCACGGATTATTTGAACGGTGTCGGATGAAATAGACGATCGTACCAACGATTGCGCCAACTGCGAATGTGGCGAGCGTGGCTCCAAACCATTCTCCTAGAAACCGCCCTGGGCTCTGGGAAAATCTAGACGGATCCCAATCAAGCGGCGCTGTGATCAGCTTTGTCACTACCGCCGCGCAGAGTGCTGCAAAAAACATCTTTTTCAAGCGAGATACCCATGTCCCCAGAAGAATATCGACAACGAGGGCGTGAAGAACCCGACCCCTCTGTGCGCTATATAGCCTTTCGGCTCGCACAGCTTCAAGGCGGTCTTGATTACATGCACGCCCCAGGACGTAAAATACCTGACATATTGGCGCCACCCCGTTCCGTTGTCGAGTTACAGCGAAATCTTAAGATTCAGGAGCTGTCCCAGCAGCAAAACGAGTTAATTCTACAGCAGAATCCGCTACTTTGCACATGGGTTGAAACCCCTGAAAATGCGTATCTCGCAAAAGATGATCTGAGGGCACTTTCATGGTGGGAGCAATTTTCACGCGGTAACGTGTCGGGAAACGTGCTCGAATTTTTTAAGGCGGCTCCGGGTGCTGTGGTTTCAGAATCAGGTATTGCCGCAGAGGGCGTCGGACAGCTGATGTCCCAATCAGATCCCTCTCCAATTGTGGATCGCATAGCTAGAGCCGGATCTGCGTCCCCCGAAGAACTCGCGCAGTTGCGATACGACATTTCCCATCAGGGGCGAATCAACCCGGCTTTTGGGCATAATATTCTTTCAGAGGTAGAATCCGGCAGCATGTCAGAGGCGGATGTGCGAAAGACTTTCGAGCCTACTCTGGCCGAGGGTTTGCAGGATGCTGGCAAGAGCATGCAGGACTACGGCGATAAGATGCTTCCTGCCACGCCAGGCTTCGAGAATAGCTTCGGGCGAACACTTGGAAAACAGGTGGGTTCCACCTTGCCTGCCGCTGCCATTACCGTCGTCAACCCTACTGCGGGAATAATGTTTCAGGCGGCGGTGAATGCTGGGAAAAGCACTGTAAACGCGCGGATGGCTAAAGCGAATGAACATACCCAAACGAATGCCGCATTTGCAGGCCTCGGAGCAACTGCGTTCGATATTTTTCCGGGCGGCAAAGTCGTTAGAATGTTTTCCGGTGGCCCCACTCTCCGTGGACAACTTCGCGATGTTGCCCTGGAGGCAGGAATTGGTGGGTCTAAGGAAGCCGGCAAAGAGCTCGCGCAGAACTTCATTGCACAAAAACTGTACGCTCCGAATAAGGAGTTGTCCTCGGGCGTAGGGCAGGCCTTCCTCATGGGCTTCTCGGAGGGCTTAGTCACACTGGGAACAAAGAAAGCCTACGGTGGAACTCTGGGAAAGACCGGCGAAAGCGGAAAGCAATCTCAGCAAGCCGAGACAACTCAGCGCTCTATAGCTGAAATCTCTGAGCAGGCCACGTCTTCCAATGTCCGTTCCAACGACCCCGACGCGTTCAGAGATTACGTCAACAAGGCTACTAAAGGTACGCCGATAGAGACGATCTATATTCGTGGCGACAAGTTCAACGAGATTGTCCGCAGGTTTGGCGATGACCCGAATAAGGTGATCGAGAGTCTTCCCGGTATGGACAAGGCTGAGTTTAGCCTGGCACTGTCAAGCAATGGGGACATCAAACTTCCAGTCGGAACGTACGCTGCAAGCCTGGCTGGGAGTAAGTACGATGTCTCGTTGCGCTCACATATGCGTTTCGACCTCAACGGTAAGACACCTGCCGAAGGTCAAGAGTTTATGGCGAACGAGAGCAAGTTGACTGCCCAGGCAAAAAGTGACGCAGAGACTGCGGGGGCGGTTCAGGAGAAAAACCAAACCATTGCGAACCAAGAGCGTCAGCAGGACGCTCAGCGTCTGCAGGCTTCTGGTGTCTCTCCGGAGCAGGCGCAGTATGGTGCTGTGGCGCTGGATGCAACGCGCGGGGTTAGATCTGCCAAAAATGGTCAGACAAGGGAAGACTATTCCAAGGATAATCCCCCTAACAATGCTTACTTAGTCGATGAAGGACAAATTTCTGCTTTGAACGGGGTTCCGGGAAAAGCCGCCGGTGCTCCTTCCAACCGGCAAGATGGTCTTAACGCGCAGACGGCTGCGGCTCCTGCCCACAGTGAGAATGACCACGGCAATCGGCAAAGCACGCAAGCACCGTCTGCGCCAATCCCCCCATCCACGGCTGCAGCTAGTATGCCTATGGAGCGTTTTAAAAGGGTGCTGCAGTCATCCACCGCACCTGCCGGCCGGCTGGAATCGCCCAGTCCTTCACCTGAGATTTTCAACAGGCAAGGTCCCGCAGTTCCGACAGAGACGCCTTGGTCAGACCGTCGAAAAACGCTGGAACGTAACGGACGATAAATCCAAGGAGGGATTCGATGGATATTGTTGAACCCGATGAAAACCCATCCCTCATTCGGCTTTTTGAAAGTGCTGAGCTTGCCGCCTTTCTTCGCGGGACGAGCCGGTATTTTCTGGAAACGCTTCCTGAAATTGGCCGGACGGACGCCGATGTGCAGGAGATGGGTGAGACCCTGCGCGACTGGGGGCGGGAGGTTTCTGGTGCTGACGAAAGTGCGATCCACGCGCAGTTTGCCCAGGCCTTCGAGGTGTATCTGCTGGAGGGTGAGGCGCCTTCGGTGGCTCTTCGCACTGTTTTCGAGCATTTCGCCGAGTGGCTTCTGCATGTCTATGGAGCATTGCGCGGTCTTGATTTGACGCTTTCTCCTGGCATTCGCGACGTGCTTTTGCGGATGCTGGCAACACATGCGGCAATCGAAGAGGCGCGCGACGACATGTCTGCGGGCATGCTGTTTACGGGTAGGAAGACGGCGGGGCTTTCCGCGGATGAGCACCGGCGTTTGCGTCGGCTTCATGAAGAGGCGGATGATGAGGCGCATCAAAAACTGCGGCGTCAGGTGATGAAGCCGATCTTGCTCGCGCGCCAGGATTGGTATCGCAAGGAGCGCGAGACGGTGAAGGCGATATCGAAGCGGACCTTGCAGGCCGTGCCGATCTATCAGGCCATTCAGGCATTGCGCTTCGGCACCGATTTCGATGGCAAGCCGGTGGGGCGGATCAAGCTCGACCGGGATATTCTGGAGCGGGACTTTGGTTTGAAGCCTCTTTCTTCCAAGGCGGATGGAGGTGAGGATGAGCTGGACCATGCCCATGCCTTTGCCGGACGCGATGGCATTCACCCCGACATTGCCGCCGGCATGTATGGGTTTGACAGTGGCCGGACGTTTCTGCAGGCGCTGGTGCGGGCGCGGCCAATCGAACTTGCCATCGAGCTTCTGACCGAGCGGACGATGGTTGAGCGCCATGGCGATCTTCTGCTTGACGGCCAATTGGAAGAAGAGGCGCTGAAGGCGCTGCATGGGGACAAGCGGCGGGCATTTCTGCTGGCGGAGCTGAATGCGCTGAGCAAGCTTTCGGGCGGTGAGGCGACGACGCGTTACGAGGTGGAGGGGAATGTCCACCGGCTGTTCAGCGCTCTGAAAATGTCCAGCGCGACGGATTTCGACCGTCACCTTGCGGCTGAGCGCAAGGGCGCCGCCGAGGCAGCGGAGGCCTTTGCCAAGGATGATCTGAGCCAAGCGGCGGAGGCGAAACGGCGACAGCTGATGGCGTGCCATTTTTATATGGCGGCCTCTGCCAAGGCAGACGAGCTTGAGGCGCTGATCGACCGGATGGCGACCTTGGATGCGATGGATGACGAGCGGGCGGGCGGCGCTGAGGCGGATGACCGCCAAGCCGTGCGTGCGCTTGCCGCAAAATTTGGCCTGGCGAGCAAACCTGTCCGGTTCGACATGGATGGCTGGCTTGAGCAAATGAAGGAGGACGATCTTGTCCTATGACGTGCTTTCACAGGCGACGGAGGTTTGCGCCAACGCAGATGAAAAGGTGTTTGGCGATCTGACCGTTGCGGAATTCGATGCCGTTCACGATGCGATCGATAATGTCACGGAGGTTGACCAGAACGCGAGGAAAATCGAGATCGATGGCGAGCGGCATGATCTGGACACTGTTCTTGGCACGGTTTTGGCGGCTATGGCTGAGCGCAGCGAGGGCCAGAACGCGGATTTGCGACGCAGGCTGAAGGCGCTTGGAGCGGGGGCCGTGACGCCGCTTTCCGTTGCGGTGGCCCAGGGGCCGGTTGAGCTCTGGGCGCAGGATATGGATGGGGGCGAGGCGGGGCCTTGTTCGCGTTTCATCATCGAGCCGGTGCGGCAGGCGTTTGAGCGCTATGAACAGGACAGGGCTGCTCATCTTCGCGCGCTTCACGCCATTATAGAGCCGCGCAGAGCTGAACTTGTGGGACCGGCGATTGGCGCCCCGGAGCTTGAATATACGTTCGAGAACAAGGGGCAGCTGTTTCACGCGCTTCTGCACACCGGCAATGACAGCAATAAACGCAAGCTTCTGGCCGGGCGCAGCTGGCAGGCCGGATGGGAGCGCTTTCTCGCAAGGATGTGGCGCGAAGGCATTTTGACCAAAGCGGATTATGATGCGGCGCAGGCCATTTGGGATGTGATGGAGAGGTTGAAGCGCCCGGGGCAGGAGGCGCACCGCAAGATCTGCGGTTTCTCTTTCAGGGAGGTGGTGCCTGCGGCGATGAAGACGCCGTTCGGCACCTATGCCGGCGGTTTTGTGCCGGCTGTGTTTGAAAACGGGGTTGGTGTGGATAATGGCGGGCGGGACCCGGCGGAGATGTTTCCGACCGTTGCTCCGGCCTTTACCCGACAGGGTAAGGCGAGCGACGCGCAGCCGCTGGAGCTGGAGTGTTCGATGCTTGCGGCGCATGTGGATCAGCTCTTGAGATTCATCCATCTCGAGCCTGTGGTGCAGCAGACTGGTCGGATCATGAACAGGCCGGAAATTCTGGTGGCGCTGGAAGAGATCTTGCCCGATATGATCGACACGGTGATAAAGCCTTGGCTGCGCATAGTTCGACAACCGTTGGCTGAGGTGCAGCCGACAACGGCAGAGGGGCGGGCGTTGTCTCATGGGATGCGGGCAATCCGTGGGCGTGCGGGGGTTCGCAGTATGATGCTCGATATCGTCAATGCGACCGCCGCGACCTGCTCCCACTCCTCCGTGCTGGCAGACTTGTCGTCCGGCCGTCTGGAGGCTGCGCTGCTTCGCTTCGGTAAAAAGGGTGAGGGCGCAGCCATGCGAGACGAGGCGGCGACGGTGTCTTCCGTGATGCAAGCGCGGATGACGCGTGGCAGCCGGGAGATGGAGAGAGGTGTTCAGGATGCGATCATAAAGCCAGGTAATCGCGGGTTGATCAGCGAGAAGGCCGGCATCTACGGCGACATTTTGCTGCAGGGGACGCGGAGTGCCCTTGAGCTTGTTCTCTGGCATGCCGCCTATGACGAGGCAATTGGGCAAGGCTTGGCGCAGGAAAAGGCTGTGGTGACGGCGGACGGTCTCGTGATCCAAGGAGTAGAAAGCCCTTTCGCAACAGAGACCGGGACGGCCTTCGCCCGCCTGTTCACGCTGTTCTACAGCTACTTCAATGGACAAGCCAAAATCTTAGGTGGAGATCTTCAGCCTATCATGCAGAGCTTCGGCTACATGGGGGCACCGCGCCTGTTTGCCATCTATCTCGTGGGGATTGCTCTTCCGGCGGTTCTGGCAAGGGTGATTATCGAGGCTGGGAAAGGCGGGTTGGCGGGGGATGGAAGCGCGCTCGGGGAACTGGCCGGGTTTTTTCTCGGCGATCAGGCGGAGGGAGGCGCGGGGATGGCGCCGGTTTCGGACCAAGACTTCGACGCTTTCCTGAAAAACTGGAATGACGCCTCCCGAACCAACAGCAGCTTGAAAAGCGTTGATGCCGCGGAGGGTGACGGATTGGCGGCGGTTGCTATGGTGCTCGGTATCTCCCGCGATCGCCTGGCCAAGGTAGCAGGGTTCGGTGATACGGAAGACTTTGATCCGATCCTTGCGCTTGACGAGGTTTCGCCTGTGTCAGTTGGCGGGGCAGCACGAAGTGAGCCAGTTCAACTTCACGCGCCGCTCTGAGAGCGATTTCGATAGAGTTATGGGTCCTCGCGGGAAACACGCCCAAACTTGAATTTTTGCATCGTGCTTTATGCGAAAATCGATGCCGATTTGAGAGCCGATGCTGTTGTGGATGATCCGCCACGAAGGTTGCCTCGGTATGACCAGAGCCACCAATCCCAACGTCCGAAACGATGGCGGAGATCCGGTATTCCCTACGCCGCGGCGATATTGGGCGGATCATTTCGATTTTATGCCCACACAGCCCACACTGACAAGCGCCTTCAGGGCGCTTTTTCTATGGAGTGAACAATGACGGTTTCAAGCGAAGTCAGCGTCGCCGGGCCATTTTATGGCAACGGCACGACGAAGACTTTTCCCTATAGTTTCAAGATACTCGATGCCAAGCACATCCGCGCCGTGCTGATTTCGGCGTCCGGCGACGTGTCCGATCTTTCTCTCGACAACGGCGATTATAGTGTCACCGGCGTCGGCAGCGAGACCGGCGGCGACGTCATCAAAGCGACGCCGCTTCTTGCCGGCCAGACGCTAACGCTCGTTCGGCGTCTGCCGCTGACGCAGGAGACGTCGCTGGAAAACCAGGGAGCTTATTATCCCGAGGTGGTGGAGCGCCGCCTGGACCAAATGGTGATGCAGATTCAGTCGGTGAAAGAGACGACGGAGCGATCGCTGACTGTTGAGCCTGGGCAGGAAAAGCCCTCCATGACGCAGATCGCGGCGGCGCAGGGTTATTCGCAGGCTGCGAAGACAAGCCGTGATGAGGCGGGCCAGTTTGCCGAACATTCCGCAGATAGTGCGTCCGATGCTTTGGGCTCCGCGACGCTGGCTGGCCGATGGGCCAATGCGCCGGAAGATCAGGAAGTTGTGCCTTCTCCAGGTCTTTTCTCAGCTTTTCATTGGTACCGCAAGACCTTTGCGATTTGGAATTCCGTGATTGCTGGATGGTCCGGCGCGGTGCATGACGCGCCCTTGAAAGCCTCGCCGTCTCTCGCTGACGAATTCGGTTTTGCCGATAGCGGCGACAGCTGGAAGATTAAGAAGCAGACTTTTGCCAAGCTGCAGGAAGTCTTCGGCCTGCCGATCGGCGCCACGATAATGGTGCAGGGTAACGGCAATACGCCGCCGCCTGGCTTCCTTCTGCATAACGGCGCGCCCTGCACGTCCGCCTATCCTCAACTTCGCGCGTTCCTTCTCGCCAACGGCGCGGCCGTCAACGGCAATGGCGACCCAATCATCGAAGATATGGGCGGATATTTCCCGCGTGGCTGGCGGTCTGGGCAGGTGGTGGATAGCGGGCGTATGTTTGGCAGTGTGCAGCAAGACACGCAGCAGCGCGTTCAAGGTATCTTTGGTCTTCTTGTAGGCAACCGCAGCACAGATTTTAACGGTGCTTTTGCTACAGATGGACTTGGGCAGTCTGGAGGATATTCAGGCGGCGGCGGTGCTGTTGTTCAAGGCAACTTTGATAACGCGCGCGTGGCCCGCACTTCGACCGAAAACCGTCCTTCAAACAAAACTTTCACTTACTGGATCAAGGCCTATGCCGCTGATCAGGTGCCGGGGTCTGTAGATTTTGCGGCACTGGCGAATAACGTCCAAGGGCTCAAAACTCTCGTCTTTTCTACGGGTGACATGGCCTTCTCAGGCTATATGGCTGACGAGTTTGGTGCGGGTCTGTCAGTCGCTCTTCGTGGGTTCAAGAGCGGCAACCAGCCTTATGTCATCAATGGCTACGGGTCGGTTGCGCACGGGCTTGGTAGAAAGCCCTCTAAGCTATCTGCCTATATGGTTTGCACCACAGCAGCAAATGGTTGGAGCTTAGGTGATGAGTTTGAGATTGCGCCCTTCAATTATTACAACAGCGCTAACTACGGGCTTACATTTTGGGCGGACACTACGAACATTTACTGGAAGTTCGCTTCAACCGGTATCGTCGTGATTGGCAAATTTGACGGGTCAATAAACGCGGCTTCTCCTTCTAACTATGCACTAAGGCTTAGAGGAGCGATATGATGACCGAACGATTTTTTGTCGATGACGGGGATGGTGCTACGCCTGATGAATTCTCTGGCCACAGAGAGGTTTCGGAAAGCCCGCGGTCTCCTACTGTCCCGCGCTTCTACGTGGGTGCAGACGGAAAATATCTCGGTTCGTTCGACGGCCTGGATGAGGAGATTCCGGCTGAAATGGCGAATCGGATTGAAGTTTCTACAGCGCCACAAGACGGGCGTCAGATATGGGACGGGCAGAAATGGCTTGCCGCCGTGCCAACACCGGACATGCTGACCGAGGAACTCAACCGACGCCTCTCTCTCGGCTTCGATTACGATCTAGGCGACGGTCGCGGGGTCCATCATTTCGGCACCACCGACGTGGACATGAAGCGATGGATGCAGGAGGTGACGCCTCTTGCGCAAGCGGCTGCAAACATGGGCGAGCCCGACAGGCAGATCGGAATCAAGACCGATACCGGCCCGACTTTCGTCACTGCTTCCGAGTGGTGGCTTGTCCTTGATGCTGCGGCCGATTGGCGCCAGCCGCTCTATGCAGCGTATTTCACGCTGAAAGCTCTACCGGAGATCCCGGCGGACTACGCCACCAATCCCGCTTATTGGCCATAAGACGAAAGGTCACATCATGAGCCTTAACAAGAAATTCGACACCGTCGTTTACCAGGGCGCTGGCGGCGAAGAAGCAGGTGCGCCGGTGGTTGTTTCCGTAACGCTTGATGCCTCCGGCAACCCCGCCACGCCGCTGCCCCCTGGCCGTGCGCCAGCTTCAAACGGCGTCCCTGTGACGCTGAGCGTAGAAGACAAGGACGCTTTCGACAAAGCAAGTACCGGCTACACCGCCGCAGGCGCTTACGTTGACAACACCGCTCGGGCGGCCGGGAGAGCGTTCCTTGCCAACATAACGACGTCTGGCACGGCGACGCTCACTGTGGGTGGCACGGCTATGCAACTGAATTTCATCGCTGGGCCGCCGATCATCTTGCCACTCGCTGTCACGAAGACGGTTATGGGCACGGCTGTCGGCACGTTCTTCGCGCTATCATAACGGGCATTTGTGATGGCTGGAGAAGTTACCACAAACTCTCTCGCGCGGGGCCGGGGTGTTGTTTCGTTACCACCCGCGTGGGTGCCCGTTGGTTCAGCCGGATATCGAGATTTTCAGCAGAACCGCGCTTATATGTCTGGAAGCGTCCTCTCGTCGAGCTTGGAGGGACTGGTGGCGTCACGCGCCAGCGCCGGGTTTGATTTAGACTTGTTGGCGGTCTTTGCGCCTAATCAGCCTCGCAGGAATGGCGCAGGGTTGCTAATCGAGCCATCCGGCTCAAACAGGCTGCTCAGGTCTACCGATCTTACTCAGGCGTGGAGCAAAAGCAACACGCTTATCGGCGAGACGCAAGACGATGGGACGCAACTCGTTACTGAAGGCGTGGGCTCTTCTGAAGTCCTTCAAACCGTCACAGGTGTCACGGCCGGGGCCGCATTGCTGTTCAGCGTGGTTCTAAAACGGGGGAACCATAACTGGTGCCGAATACGAATTGACGAAGGCGGCGGTGGCGAGTTCGGACATTGCTGGGTCAATCTCGCAACGGGCACGGTCGGAACCGTCGGCGCGTCGGGCGGCGGCTGGATGGTGTTCCCGGGAATGATACCGCTAAGCGGTGGCCGGTTCCTTTTCTTCGGCGGGTATCTTCCCAACGCTTCAACGACAACGCGCCGAGTAAGAATCTCATCCGCTGCTGGAGATAACAACCTGACGTCCGTTGATAACGCGACACGGTTCCAGGGCTTTCATCAGTTGGAGCCGCCAAGTTCGTTGCCACGATCTCATGCGGTTACTGCGGGAAGCGCTATCACACGCGCCGCCGACGTGATTACCGATACTATCCCTGCCGTGGCATCTCAATGCACGCTGACCTACAGCAACGGTTCAACTGCCTTCCTTACAGACCTGACGCCGGGTGGAAGTCTACAACTGCCGCCCAACCCACTTCGGACCACGCTCCTCTCAATGGACTTCCGCCCATGAACATCACTCATCAAACAAGGAAAGTACTCTGATGGCAGGAGAAATCACGTCACGTTCTTTGGCTCTCGGCCGGGGAATTGTTGCTGCTCTGGTGCAGCCCGTGCTGGTTTGGCTTCTAGCGACCGGTGCATGGAACGATGCTGGTGCTTGGGACGACACAGCATCATGGAAGGATAGCTAAATGGGTCTTTCATTGATTTCAAACGAGGACAAGGGCGCGATCATCCGAGAGAAGCTTAATCGTCTCCTCGCGATGTTTACAGAAAACCGATACGCCGCCGATATGGTCCCTGGCGCGACTGACGATAGCGCAGCCGGTTTCGAGGTCGGGTCCAAGTGGTTCAACCAGTCCACCGGCATCGAGTATATTTGCCGTGACGCGACTGCCGGGGTTGCTTCTTGGGTGCGCCAGGATAATGCCGATTTCTTTGGCTATATCTCGGGCAACTATTATCAGGGTCTCAACACTCTCGTCTCTGCCGGCGCTGCTGTCGTCGGCGGGCAAATCAAGTTTCATCCGATCGTCATCAAAGAGCGGGTGACGATCTCTGAACTCGCGGTTCGCGTGACCACTGCCGAAAGCGGCAAAGCCTTTCAGCTTGCGATCTATGCCGCTGACCCTGCCACCAAACTGCCTTCGGGCAATGGTCTTGGCGCTACGGCAAGCATGTCGGCGGGAACGACTGGCGCAATGAGCGCCGCAATCGTCGGCGGGAACCTGACGCTCAATCCGGGGCTCTATTGGGTCGGGATAAACGGCGACACCACGACGGCCATCTTTCAGGCCTTCGGTTCCAACTCAACCTTCATCGCTGCCCTGATTGGCGGCACAGCGTCACAGGTGGCGTCCGGAACGGCCTCCTCTGTTTCGTTTCTGGGCAATACGCAAACTTTCGGCACTTGGCCCGATCTCACAGGCCAAGGCTTCAGCCGAGGCAACAACAGCGGTTACGCGGGCATTTTCTTCAAGGTGGCATAAATGGAAGATGTCGAGCTTTACTTGCAGTACGACGCCCAAGGCAACATTAGGGTTTCCGTGGTGTATCCTCAGGGAAACACAAACACGCTTCACGTTCCGCATGATGTCCCGCCGATCGAGCGCGACAATCGCATCAATGCCTTCAAGGCAGAGCAGCAGGCGCTGTAAGACGCCTCGTGACGTTTCGCCTGTAGCGGCATAATCCAACAATCAGGACATCCCCATGCTCATCTCAAACTGGTGGCAGGTGCTGAAGCGCGCCTGGTCCATTCGATGGATCGTGCTCGCCGGACTGCTGTCCGGCCTCGAAGTCTTTCTGCCGATTATCGATGGTTCCGTCGAAATTCCGCGCGGGCTGTTCGCCGCGCTATCTGGTGCCGCGACTTGTGCGGCCTTTATCTCCCGAATTCTTGCTCAGAAAGGTGTATCGGATGCCGATCAATAGAATTGTGCCGACGCGGCGTGGGCGGGCGGCTGTTGCGGCCGTGTTGGCCAGCGTCGCTGCGGGTGGTTATGCGGCTTATGACCGTTATTCGGCTGTGGGGCGGGTGGACCCTGCGGTCATTCTGGCGGTGGAGAAGGCCATCATTCCCTGGGA
>Ga0308171_1003499_pt1 | contig 14260 bp, 11 predicted proteins | sample PhyGR1_FD_202135 | JGI IMG/M metagenome (GOLD analysis project Ga0308171, IMG submission 202135) | Phyllosphere microbial communities from UC Gill Tract Community Farm, Albany, California, United States - DLSLSG.R1 | ecosystem: Host-associated > Plants > Phyllosphere > Unclassified | place: USA... | reverse complement strand
AGCGCGGCGAGGCCGGGATAGAACGCCCGATCACCGCCGAGTGCAACCGCCTTGGCCAGCGCCGTCTCCCCCGCCGCAGTCCGCGCGCCGAGCGCCGTGCGCGCCAGGAACCCGCCGAGTTCATCCACCGCGCCGAGGTGCCATCCGGCGATCACGATCTGCGCCTCCGGATCGCGCGGATTGGCCGCCGCCAGCTTCTGGAACACGTCGAGCGAGGCCCGCACGTCCGAGCGGCTACGGGTCAGCTTGCCGCGATAGCCGATGGCGATGGCCCGCTGCAGCGTCGCTTCGTGATCGCCGGGACGCGCGGCGAGTATCTTGTCCGAAGCCGTGATCGCCAGCGCTACCAGCTTGAGGGCTTGGGCCTTGGTGGCGGTCTGGAAGGCGGCCGTCGTCAGCAGTTCTCGAGGGGTATCGGCCCGGGCGGCCGCCGGCGCCATGGAAACGATTGCACTCACGGCTAGCAAAGTCGATCGGTACACAGGGTCTCCTGCGATGCGGGAAAGGGCCACGATGGCCGAAGACGAGCGCGCCCGCCAGTCACTATCGTCGCGGCGCGCGCCCCGATCGTCCCGTTTTCGGGCTACTGCGCCCAGTTGCGCAAGGCCGGAGCGGTCAGTTTCGCGCTGCGCGACCGTTCGTAGGCGGCGCCGATACGCAGCACTTTGGCATCGTCCCATTTCCCGGCCATGAACGAAATGCCCACCGGCAAGCCCTCGACCGTGCCCATCGGCACCGAGAGGTGCGGATAGCCTGCCACGGCCGCCAGTGAGCCGGCGCCGACATCGACGAAGTTGTCTCCCAGCACCGGGTCGATCGGCCAGGCCGGGCTGGTTGTCGGCGCGACGAGGATGTCGACGTCATACTTCCTGAGCAGAGCGTCGATCCCCTCGGCTCCCGCGAGACGCTGCGCGTCCGCGCGGGCGACGGCGTAAGCGGCGTCGTCAGTGGCGGCGAGCGCCTTTTCGAACAGTTCCTGCCCGTACCAGCGTAGTTCCCCGGCGGCATGGGCCTGGTTGAAGGCGATGAGCCCGGCAAGGTCGCGCGCCGGGATAGTGGCCGGTGTCCCGGCCAGATAAGCGTTCACGCCCTCACGGAATTCATGGAGCATGATCGCTAACTCGGCCTTGCCCAGCCGCGCTTCGGGCTGAAAGTCGATCTCGACGACTTGCGCGCCGTTGCGCTTCATGTCGGCGAGCGCGGTTTCGAACAGCGCGGTGAGAGCCGGCATGTTGCCCACCTGACGGCGCAGCACGCCGATGCGCACCGCCTTCAGGCTGACCTTGCCGAGGCCTACCGTGAAATCGGGCTTGTGCCGGTCGGCATCGGCGGTGGCCGGATCGGCGGGGTCGCTGCCGGCGATCGCGTTGAGCAGCAGCGCGGCGTCGGCCACGGTCCATGCCATCGGTCCGGCGGTGTCCTGGCTCGAACTGATCGGCACGATATGCGTGCGGCTGACGAGCCCCACCGTAGGTTTGAACCCGACGAGGCCCATGACCGAGGCGGGGCAGGTGATCGAGCCGTCGGTCTCGGTGCCGATCGCCGCCCAGGCCATGCCCGCCGCCACCGCCGCGCCGCTCCCCGAGGACGAGCCGCAGGGACTGCGGTCGAGCGCGTAAGGGTTCTTCGTCTGCCCGCCGACCGCGCTCCAGCCGCTGGAGGAGTGCTCGCCGCGAAAGTTCGCCCATTCGGAGAGGTTGGTCTTGCCCAGGATCACTCCGCCTGCGCCGCGCAGTCTGGAGACCAGAGGCGCGTCGCGGCCGGTGGCGTTGTCCTTCAGCGCGAGGCTGCCTGCGGTCGTGGGCATGTCGCGCGTCTCGATGTTGTCCTTCACCAGGATCGCGCGCCCGGCGAGCGGGCCTTTGCCCTTGATGGCCAGCGATTCCGGCGGGGCTACCGCGACGACCGCATGGATCGCCGGGCCGCTGTCGTCGATCGCCTCGATGCGCTGGAGATACGCCTCCGGCGTTTGCTGTGCGGCGGCGGGGCAGGAGAGAGGGCAGGCGGCGGCGAGAATGCCGAGAACGAGAGTCGAGGGGCGGTACACTTCAAGGCTCCGGCAGGATAGAGCCCGGCACGATGGCGGAACCTGCAGCGAGGCGCCAGAGCGTTACTGCGAGCGTGTTGTTGGATTTGCGCGAGGGCCGATCGTCATTCCGCGGAAGACCGCGTGCGCTTTGGCCCCATCCACCGTTCATACTGAGCGGGGAGGGTGGGGCAGCTTTGGTTGGATAGCTGCCGTTGAAACGGCTTGAACTTAAACACCGCCTTCGCGGGAATGACGATAGATGGATGGCGGACGTGATCGTCAACGGGCAGCATAGCGTTCGAGCATCGGGGGCCGGTGAAGGCAATCGGCGAACCTGAAGGGTCGAGTGCATAGCGGAGCTACGTCCGACGCGTCGGGATGGAGTGGGTTCATCAAGATGATGTCCGCCTCTGGAAGAACCGCCGATTGTACCGCCACGATCAGGGACCGCCTTTCTGCTGCCCAGGCATCAACGAAGGCAACCTTACCCTCATCCGTAAGCTCATGGGGGACACGCTCTGCTTCCTGGCTTATCGTGGTCCACCCCAGAACAAAGTCAGCGTCAAACGTCTCAGGGGTCGCCTGTGCGTACCGCAAGGCCACAAGCACCGCCAGCCCGGCGTCGCTGGCGAAGTTCACCAGAGGCGTGCCCGGAGAAGAGTAGCGGCCGCCCAGCTTCGCTGCTCCTGCGCCATTGAGCGCGACGTGTTCTGGACGCGTAAGCCGCCATACCTTCATCATTTGAGGATTAGCAGGCCACTCACCAGTTTCAACCGTGGCAAGCGGGCTCCTGGGCATGAGCCGCATGTCCGCGAATGCCGAAACGGGGGCGCTTCCCGAAAGCCAGCTTTCCTACACGCGGCCTACTCCGATACTTTGCGCCGATGCCCAGTCTGATCACCTCACACCGCACAAGGTTACACCGCAAGGTGACACTTCCGCCTCATAAGGTGACACCTTCCCGGCCCAAGGTGACACCGTTTCTCCCTGGACAGTGTAAACCGTGTAAACCTGCGTCACCTTGTGCACCTCGGGCAGCGCGCCCGGCGGCTTCTCCCCCGTCCATTCACGCCTGATAGGTTAACCCCCTTGAACATCGCGCATTGCCACGCGACATAGGCGAGGCAAAATCGCAAAGAGGACTCCCATGCTCGACCTGTTCGGCGCTTCGAACGCCCAAGGAAAGTTCACCACCGATCCCGTGACGGGCGCACTCGTGCCGATGGTCGTCGAGCAGACCAGCCGCGGCGAACGTTCGTTCGACATCTACTCGCGCCTGCTGCGTGAGCGCATCGTGTTCATCACCGGCCAGGTGGAAGACCACATGGCCTCGCTCATCGTCGCGCAGCTGCTGTTCCTGGAATCGGAAAACCCGACCAAGGACATCTCGATGTACATCAACTCGCCGGGCGGCGTGGTGACGGCCGGCATGGCGATCCACGACACCATGCAGTACATCAAGCCGCGCGTCTCGACCGTGTGCATCGGCCAGGCCGCCTCGATGGGCAGCTTCCTGCTCGCCGCAGGGGAACCGGGCATGCGCATCGCGCTGCCGAACGCGCGCATCATGGTCCATCAGCCCTCGGGCGGCGCGCAGGGCATGGCCAGCGACATCGAGATCCAGGCGCGCGAAATCCTGCGCATGCGCCGCCGCCTGAACGATCTCTACGTGAAGTACACCGGCAAGTCGCTCGACGAGATCGAGAAGGCGATGGACCGCGACACGTTCCTCGAAGCTGACGAAGCGCTGGCATTCGGCCTCGTCGACAAGGTCTTCGAGACCCGCCCCGACGGCGACAAGCCGGCGGAAGCGTAACGTCCTGAAGCGGGACCGGCGCCTTCAGTCTCCGTCAAGCATTTGGCGGTAGGATTGCAAAGCCGGTCCCGGGCAGGCTAGAGTGAGCGAGTCGCCTCGGTTGGAGGCTAAAGACGGAAAATGACGAAATTGAGCGGATCTGACGCGAAAAGCACCCTATACTGCAGCTTCTGCGGTAAGTCGCAGCATGAAGTGCGCAAGCTGATCGCGGGCCCAACGGTGTTCATCTGTGATGAATGTGTCGAGCTTTGCAACGACATCATCCGCGAAGAAACCAAGGCGGGCATTGCCGGTCGCAAGGAAGGCGAGATCGTCTCCCCGCGCGACATCTGCGAGATGCTGAACGACTACGTGATCGGCCAGGAACGCGCCAAGCGCGTCCTGTCGGTGGCTGTCCACAACCACTACAAGCGCCTCAAGCACAGCGGCAAGCAGGGCGACGTCGAGCTGTCGAAGTCGAACATCCTGCTGGTCGGGCCGACCGGTTCGGGTAAGACGCTGCTCGCGCAGACGCTCGCGCGCACCTTCGACGTGCCGTTCACGATGGCCGACGCCACCACGCTGACCGAAGCTGGCTACGTGGGCGAGGACGTGGAGAACATCATCCTCAAGCTGCTGCAGGCGTCCGACTACAACGTCGAGAAGGCGCAGCAGGGCATCGTCTACATCGACGAGATCGACAAGATCAGCCGCAAGGCCGAGAACCCGTCGATCACGCGCGACGTTTCCGGCGAGGGTGTGCAGCAGGCGCTGCTCAAGCTGATGGAAGGCACCACCGCCTCGGTTCCGCCGCAGGGTGGCCGCAAGCATCCGCAGCAGGAATTCCTGCAGGTGGACACGACCAACATCCTGTTCATCTGCGGCGGCGCTTTCGCGGGCCTCGACAAGATCATTGCCGACCGCCTGCAGAAGCGTTCGATCGGCTTCGGCGCGCATGTCGCCGATCCGGACAAGCGCCGCGTGGGCGAACTGCTCCAGAAGGCGGAGCCGGAAGATCTCCTCAAGTTCGGCCTGATCCCCGAATTCGTCGGCCGCCTGCCGGTGATCGCGACCCTCAACGACCTCGACATCGAGGCGCTGGTCAAGATCCTCAAGGAACCGAAGAACGCGCTGATCAAGCAGTATGCGCGCCTGTTCGAGCTGGAAGACGTGGAGCTGACCTTCACCGACGACGCGCTGGAAGCGATCGCCAAGAAGGCGATCGAGCGCAAGACCGGCGCGCGCGGCCTGCGTTCGATCGTGGAAGGGCTGCTGCTCGACACCATGTTCGACCTGCCGACCGAGCGCGACATCGCCGAAGTCGTCGTCGACAAGGACGTGGTCGAGGGCCGCAAGGAACCCGTCCGCGTGCTCAAGGGTGACAAGGCGGAAGCTGCGGCCTGACGGCTCCGGTCCCCGCATCGCGAATACCACAAGGCCCGGTCGGTTCGCTGACCGGGCCTTGTGTCGTTGGGGGTCTTTGTCGAGCGGGCGGAGCCAGGTGAAGCGCTATCTCTTCATCTGCAGCCAGAACCGACTGCGCAGCCCGACCGCAGAGCAGGCACCAACGCCGACGCCGAGGAACCGCTGACCGGAGAGCTGGTGACCTGGGCCGACGTCATCGTGGTTATGGAGAAGGTCCATCGCACCAAGCTGCAACAGCGTTTCCGGCGCTTCCTAAACGGGCAGCGCGTCATCTGTCTCGACATTCCGGACGACTTTGCCTTCATGGATACCGACCTGATACGGCTGCTTGAACGCAAGATGGCGCGCTACCTGCCGACGACTGCCGATCGGACCTAGATCCTCGCACGGATATCGCCCGGACGGGTGCCCGCTTGCTTGGCAACCCGCGATGGCCGCCCCACTCTGCGGCAAACACATTGGGGAGAGAGCCATGGCCGCGCGCGTTCCGGTTTCGCGGGTGATCCACACCATTCACGCCGTCGCCGACATTCATGCCGCCCGCGCACTCTATCAGGATGCGCTGGGCGGACTGGTCTTTGCGGAGAACTACTTCCCCGCCGAGGACCGCGACGCCGCGCTGCTCTACGTCACCGACCACATGGTCGAACCGATGGCGCCGCGCCGCTTGGACGACCTCACCAAGCCCTTCGCCCGCCAGTTCGCCCGGATCGGGCAGGCGTTCCACTCGTTCGAGATCAAGGTGGCGGACGGCAAGGCAGCCAGCGCCGCCTTCCGGGAAGCGGGCTGCACCGTCGCCGCCGACTACGGCGTGTTCTTCTTCGTGAAGCCCGAATCGACCGGCGGCGTCCTGCTGGAAGTCTGCGAACTGCCGATGCCAAATGACCCTTGGGAACGCGGCAACTGGAACCCGCAAGTCGGTGCAGGGCACCACTGCACCGTTACCGGCCTCGACCACATCGCCTGCGCCACCGCCGATATCGAGACGGCGCTGCGCTTCTTCACCGAGGTCGTCGACGGCGAAGTGCTGGAGGACGCCCGGACCGAACTACCCCAACCCGCGCGCCGGGTCCTGCTGCAGGTGGGCGACACGCGGGTCGCCTTCGTGCAGCCGAACGATCCTGCCGGTGGCCCGCTCGGTGCGTTCCTGCAAAGTACGCAGAACGGCATCTATGCGCTCGTCTGGAAGATCGCCGATGCGGGCAGGGCGCGGGCGCATTTCGCGGACAAGCTGAAGCTGCGCGTGACGGGCGAGGGCTGCATATCATCCGGCTTCGCCATTGTCCCCGAGGACTTCCTCGGTGCGCGGCACGAATTCGTATAGCCTAGACGACGGCCTCGCTCTCCAGCGCGCAGGGGTTGTGGTCATCGGTCTCGACCTGGATGGTTGGGTGGCCGATGCCGAACTCATGCTCGAGGTCATGGGCCAGGGCATGCAGGAATCCGTCGCCCGGCTGTCCGCCGGGCATGACGAGGTGCGCGGTGAGAGCGGTCTCGGTCGTGCTCATCGGCCAGATGTGCAGGTCGTGGACGCGCGCGACGCCCGGCCGCGCCTCGAGGAAGGCGCGCACGCGCGGGCCGTCGATGCCCTCCGGTACACCCAGCATGCCCATGTGCAGCGAATCGCGCAGCAGGCCCCAGCTCGACCATGCGATCACGACGGTGATGACCAGCGAAGTCACCGGATCGACCAGCCCCCATCCGGTATACGTGATCAGCAGGCCCGCTGCCACAACGCCGACCGAGACCAGAGCGTCCGCCATCAGGTGCACGAACGCCCCGCGCAAATTGAGGTCGGACTTCGAGCCCTTTGCGAAGAGCAGCGCGGAAAGGCCATTAACCGCGATGCCGATCCCGGCGACGATCATCATGGTCGTGCCGCCAACCGGCGCGGGATCAGCGAGGCGCCGCACCGTCTCGACCAGGATCGCGCCGATCGCCACCCATAGCAGCGCTGCGTTGGCGATCGCGGCGAGGATCGACGAACTCTTCAGCCCATAAGTGAAGCGCTCTGAAGGCGGGCGGGCGGAGAGCACCGCTGCCGCCCAGGCAAGTGCCAGCGAGAGCACGTCCGACAGGTTATGTCCGGCATCCGCCAGCAACGCCATGGACCCGCTGAGGAAGCCCGCAATCGTCTCGGCCACGACGAAAACGAGGTTGAGCGAGACCGCGATGGCGAAGGCGCGTCCCGGGTTGGCCGGTGCCGCATGCGCGTGATGATGGCCATGCCCATGGTGATGTCCATGTGCATGCTGATGCCCGTGATGATTGTGACCTGCGCTCATGACCGACGAGTGGCACGAGTGCCCGACAGTCATCAAGCTATGACGTAACATCACGCCCGCATTACGTTTTTGCAGTGTTGCAGGTGCAGCAACACTTTCCCTTCCCCGTGACATTTATGCCGCAGCGCGATATTGAGCGCGTATCGCAATATGTTGAAATATATGCAATTTTTTGCCGTAAAGCGTGTTGTGTTACGCTAGTGTCACAAAATTTCACGTTTGCGCACGCAATTGAGTCCTCACCGTCAGAAAGTTGTCATATCCCGCTGCTCTTAGCAGCCGCAGCAAATGCGGCGTGGCTCAAGCGTTCGTCGCACATTGTGACCACTCCAGTCTGACAAGCTCAGGGGCATAAAATGAAACTCACCTCCCTCCTCTCCTCGGCGACCAGCACGATCGCCGTCGGCGCCGCCTTCCTTGCGGTTCCCGCTTTCGCGCAGTCGACCGGTTCGGCCGACTTCGACAACACCATCATCGTCACCGGCACGCACATCGGCGAAGGTATCGCCGGCGTCCGTACGCCCGATTCCCCCAAGGCGAAGGTCGAGATCGGCCAGGAAATCATCGGTTCGCAGCGCGCGGGCCAGTCGGTCAACGAGATCATCAACCTGGTCCCGGGCGTCAGCTTCACCAACAACGATCCCTGGGGTTCGTCGGGCGGTTCGTTCACCATTCGCGGCTTCGATTCCAGCCGCATCTCGCAGACCTTCGACGGTATCCCGCTGAACGACTCGGGCAACTACGCGGTCTATTCGAACCAGCAGGTCGACGGTGAGATCATCGAGCGCGTTAACGTCAACCTCGGCTCCACTGACGTCGACAGCCCGACCGCTGCTGCCGTCGGCGGCACCGTCAACATCAACACCAAGGTTCCGGACCAAGAGTTCGGCGTCATGACCAGCACGTCCTACGGCGATATCGTGGCGAAGGATTCGGGCGGCGAAGACCGTTCGTACCAGCGCTTCTTCGCCAAGGTCGAAACCGGTGAACTGAATTCGAGCGGCACGCGCGCCTATTTCACCGGCTCGTTCGCCCGCAACGGAGCCACCTTCGCCAATTACGGCAAGGTCCAGAAGAAGCAGTTCAACACCAAGATCTATCAGCCGCTCGGCGACAACGGCGACTTCATCTCGATTGCCGGCCACTACAATGAGAACCGCAACAACTTCGGTGGTTCGCCGTTCACCGCCGGGGCTTTCTCTGGCGACAAGTCGACGCGCTTCTATGATATCACCGGCGGCTACCCCTGCACCGTCGCTGCAGCAACGCCCGGCGTCGCCGACGCGACCAACAGCTGCGGCACCTCGTTCGAGCGTCGCTACAACCCGTCGAACACCGGCAACGTGCGCCTTGCTTCGCTGTTCCACCTGACCGAAAAGCTAACCCTGTCGGTCGACGCTGCCTACCAGTATACCAAGGCCAACGGCGGCGGCACGACCGGTGCTTACGAGCGTGAATACACCGCGAACGGTTTCACCGGCACCGGTAACTACGGTGGCAGCTTCTACTTCGGCCGTGATCTCAACGGTGACGGCGATCTGCTCGATCGCGTGACCCTGCTGCAGCCGAGCCAGACCAAGACCAATCGCTACGTCGCGATCACCAACCTGGCTTACGAGATCAACGACACGAACCGCATTCGTCTGTCGTACTCGTTCGATCGCGCACATCACCGCCAGACCGGCGCAGCCGGCTTCCTGAAGGCCAACGGCGAGCCTTTCGACGTGTTCCCGATCAACGATCCGCTGACCGATGATGCGGGTAACGTCCTGCAGAAGCGCGATCGTAATTCCTACGCGACGCTTCACAAGGTCGCCGCGGAATACCTCGGCCGCTTCTTCGACGAAGCCCTGACGGTTCAGCTTGGCGTTGCTGCCCCGTTCTTCAAGCGCGACCTTAACCAGAACTGCTTCACCACCAGCACCGGCGGCAGCTCGGGCGCGTTCGTGAACTGCGTTCCCGCCGACCAGGCCGCAGCCTACGCCGCTGCCAATCCGTACGTCTACAATGCGACCACGGGCAAGGCCACTGGCGCCGCTCTGCCGCAGTCGCGCAAGCTGAACTATGACAAGATCCTGCCCAACGTCGGCGCCACCTTCCGCATCACCCCGGAAGTCAGCATCGCGGGCAGCTACTCGAAGAACCTTTCGGTTCCGAGCACCGACACGCTGTACAACTCGTTCTACTTTCCGGCGAACGATCCCTCGTCGTACCGCACCCCGGAAACCTCAGACAGCTTCGACCTGAGCCTGCGTTACTCGACGCCGGTGGTCCAGGCCGCGCTGACCGGCTGGTACTCGTCGTACAACAACCGCCTCGTCACCGCGTATGACATCGACGGCAACGCGACCGACACCAACCTGGGCAAGGTCAAGAAGTACGGCGTCGACGCCAGCGTCTCGGTCCGTCCGGTCGAGCCGTTGTCGCTCTATGCCTTCGGTTCGTGGATCAAGTCGGAAATCCAGGACGATGTTGTTACGAGCGCCTGCTCGCCGACCAGCGATATCGGTCGCGCCGGCCTTTGCTACACACAGGATGGCGTGAACTACCTGCGTACCGCCGGCAAGCGTGAGCGTGCCGCTCCCGAATGGCTGTTCGGCGGCCGCGCGCAGCTTGACCTGGGTGACTTCCAGTTCGGTGCCCAAGCCAAGTACACCGGCTCGCGCTTCCTGAACGACATCAACGGCGAGATTCAGACTGTGAACACCGGGACCGACGCCGCGCCGGTCACGACCACGATCTATCCGGGTGCCAAGTTCAAAAGCTATACGGTGGTTGATCTCAACCTGCGCTACAAGCTGGAGAGCCTGGGCCTGGCCAAGAGCGAGATCCAGCTCAACGTAACGAACCTGTTCGACAAGTATTACGTCGGTTCGTTTAGCGGCGGTCTCGACACCCTGTCGAGCTCGACCAATGCGTTCGTGAACTTCGGTTCGCCGCGTGCGGTCAGTGCCACGCTGATCATGGGCTTCTGATAAACCTGATTCGGCGAAGGAAACAGGAAGGGGGAGGAACCGTTGGGTTCCTCCCCCTTTTCCTTTGCCTGTCGTGGATTTGTGGGTTTTCCGGCAATGGTGTGCTGCCTCGCCTGGAGAGAGGTTCAGGCGCGATCCGTTTTCCTACATTGGCGAGCGGGCGTAGAACGCTCGCATGAAAAATCGCCTGTCGATCTGCCACATGTGCGCGATGGAACGCGCCTGTAGCAAGTTCGAGTGCTCTGGCGGAGCGCCGAGCCGTGGGCAAGGTGACGCTTCACCCTCGCAAGGTGACAGATTCGCGCCTCAAGGTGACACCTTCTCGGCACAAGGTGACACTTTCCGGGGTAAGGTGACGCCTTTTCTCCCTGGACTGTGTAAACCGTGTAAACCTGTCACCTTGCAAGGCGCCGCCGGACACGCGCGCGCCGATGCAGTAGGGGTGGCCCTATTCGTAGACGCAGGAGTCGTAGCCGCCGCGCTTAACGGTGCCGATGCGGGCGGCGATCGTGTTGCCGTAGCGGCGCGTGAAGCCCGCCGGGTTCTTGACCGAGCGCGTCTTGGGGCTGGGCAGGGCGGCAGCCATGCGGCCCGCCTCGGCAGGGGAGAGGTTCGCGGCCGACTTGCCGAAGTACCGCTGCGCCCCGGCCTCGACGCCGTATGTGCCGATGCCGGTCTCGGCGACGTTGAGGTAGACTTCCATGATCCGGCGCTTGTCCCAAAGGTTCTCGATCAGGAACGTGAACCAGACCTCGAAGCCCTTGCGCAAGTAGCGGGTCCAGCCTTCGCCCTGCCACAGGAACACGTTCTTGGCGGTCTGCTGGCTGATCGTGGAACCGCCACGGATGCGTCCGCCGCGGGCGTTGCGCTCCATGGCCTTTTCGATCGCGTCGGTGTCGAAGCCGTTGTGCGTACAGAACTTGCCATCCTCGGCGGCCACGACGGCGGCGACCATGTTGCGGTCGATCCGGCTGAGCGGCACCCAGTCCTTGGTGATCCCGTTGCCATCGACCAGCATCGTCACCGTCACCGGCGGCGGCACGAAGCGATAGAGCATCGTCAAGCCCACGCTGATCGCAATGAACCACACGATGATCTTGGCAAGGAGACGCATGGACGCAGGGAGCCTCTGAAACGGTCGGGAAGCTTCTCTCTAGTCGAAATGCCCGGCATTGCGCCAGCATCGGCGCGCGCAACGCCCCGCCGATGCATGTATTCGTAATATCGACGTTTCATTTGCAGTATTGACAGTTCTCCCGGATACATCGTCGCATAAGAGGAACGGGAGAACAGGCGCATGGCGGCATCCTTCGGGTTGGGATGGAGGCAGGTCGCGGTCGGTTTCATGCTGCTGGCGGCGACGGGCATGGTGGCCGCGACCTATTCGATCGTCGCAGTGCCGCTGGCGCGTGAGTTCCGGCCGAGTCGCACTGTGCTCATGCTGGCTATGACGGTGATGTCGGGCACCAGCGCGGTACTCGCGCCGCTGCTGGGTATGGTGATGGACCGGTTTCCGCTCCGCCGCCTGATGGTGGCAGGCGGAGTGCTGCTCGCGTCAGGCTATTTGGCGATCTCGCTGGCGACGTCGTTCATGCACGTTCTGGTGGTCTTTGCAGTGCTGATCGCGCCCGCCAACGTGCTGACCGGCCCGGTGGCGATCACGGTGTTGCTCTCGCGTTGGTTCGCGCAGAAGCGGGGGAGGGCGGTGGGCATTGCAATCGCCGGGATTTCGGCGGGGGGATTCGTGTTCCCGTTGGTGCTCTCGGGGTTGATGGCCGCTTTCGAATGGCGCGTGGCGCTGCGGGCGCTGGCGGTGGTGCTGCTGCTTTGGATGATCCCGATGGCGCTGCTGGTGGTCGATCGGCCGTCGGACCGTGGGCTCAATCCCGACGGTGCGCAGGAGCCGCCGCCGCAGGCCCGCGAGGAACTGGCGCGCGCACCGATCTCGGCCCGCGCGATCCTGACCGATCCGGCATTTTGGATGATCGCTTTGACCGTCTCGATCGTGACGGCCGGGATGAAGGGAATGGTCACCAACCTCGCGCCATCGACACGGGTGCGACGGCCGCGCAGGCAGCGCCGCTGATCTCGATCTACGCGGCCTGCGCCTTCGTGGCGAAACTGGGCTTCGCGGCTCTGGCCGACAAAGTCGGTCCGAGGGCGCTGATGCTCTGCGCGCTCGGCGGCTTCGCGGCCGGGATGGCTTGCATGACCCAGGCGCACGCCGGCTACGAGGTCATCGCCCTGGGGGTGGCGGTGACCGGGCTGTTCGGCGGGATGATGGTCCCGGCCGAAAGCTACCTCGCCCCCCGCATCTTCGGCCAGCGCGGCGTGGGCAGGGCGATGGGGTTGCTGTCGGGCGCGATCCTGCTGGCGATGCTGGCGACGCCGCCGCTGTACGGCCTGATCTACGACCTCACCGGCAGCTACACGGGCATGTTCTGGGCGTTCGCCGGGATCGCGCTCTTGGCGCTGCTCTGGGTGCCCATGCTGAGATTGCATCCTCGGCAAATGGCTAGAGAGGCGGCATAAAAAACCGGGCCATCCTCGCGGACGGCCCGGCCTCTCGTTATGACTTGATGCTGCGGATCAGGCCGGAAGCAGGCGCTTCTCGCCGGCGATGCGGTTCATCGCCTTCTGCAGCTTCTCGAAGGCGCGCACCTCGATCTGGCGCACGCGCTCGCGGCTGACCGAGTAGACCTGGCTCAGTTCCTCCAGAGTCTTGGGATCGTCGGTCAGGCGGCGCTCCGTCAGGATGTCGCGCTCGCGCTCGTTGAGCGAACCCATGGCCTCGACCAGCATGTCGTGACGCACCGAGGCTTCCTCGGCGTCCGCGACGGTCTCGTCCTGCAGCGGGCGGTCATCCTGCAGGATGTCCATCCACTGGCCTTCGCCTTCCTCACGCAGCGAGACGTTGAGCGAGGCATCGCCGCCCATCATCATGCGGCGGTTCATGTTGACCACCTCGGTCTGCGAGACGCCCAGCGTCGTCGCGATCTTGGCGACGTCGTCGGGGTGCAGGTCGGTGTCCTCGTAGGCGTCGAGGTTCTTCTTCATGCGGCGCAGGTTGAAGAACAGCTTCTTCTGCGCGGCGGTGGTGCCCATCTTCACGAGGCTCCACGAACGCAGGATATATTCCTGGATCGAAGCCTTGATCCACCACATGGCATAAGTGGCAAGGCGGAAGCCGCGTTCGGGCTCGAACTTCTTGACGCCCTGCATCAGGCCGATGTTCCCTTCGGAAATCAGCTCGGACACAGGGAGGCCGTAGCCGCGATAGCCCATGGCGATCTTCGAAACGAGTCGCAGGTGGCTAGTGACTAGCTGCGCTGCAGCTTCCGGATCCTGATGTTCCGAATAGCGCTTCGCCAGCATGTATTCCTGCTCAGGAGCCAGGATCGGGAACTTGCGGATCTCCGACAGGTAGCGGTTGAGGCTTTGCTCACCGCCCAGAGCCGGGACACTCGGCAGGTTTCGATTATTGCTCACGATCATCCGTCCTTTCTAGGTCGGTACACGGTCTAGGACCCTTCATAGGCGTCTTAGCTTGTGTCCACCTCTATACGTTAGCATGGATTTGCGATTTCAGTGTCGCAGTTCGTCGATCAGTGTCCGCATGTCGTCGGGCAGTGAGCTGGCGAAATGGACCCTTTCTTGTGAAACGGGGTGAACGAACCCGAGTTCCGCAGCGTGGAGCGCCTGGCGGGAAAAACCGAGTCGGGAGAGAATCGGTCGAAGCGGAGAAGGAGTT
>Ga0308171_1003495_pt1 | contig 14282 bp, 11 predicted proteins | sample PhyGR1_FD_202135 | JGI IMG/M metagenome (GOLD analysis project Ga0308171, IMG submission 202135) | Phyllosphere microbial communities from UC Gill Tract Community Farm, Albany, California, United States - DLSLSG.R1 | ecosystem: Host-associated > Plants > Phyllosphere > Unclassified | place: USA... | reverse complement strand
ACCGCGCCCGGTTCAGGACCGCGCCCTATCGCCTGTCGAGCCTGGGCTATGACGCGGTCCTGCTGACCGTGCGGATCGCCCGCGACTGGAAGATGAACGCGCCGTTCCCCGAGACCCGGCTGCGCGCCTCGGACGGTTTTTCCGGGATCGACGGCGCCTTCCGCTTCGGCCGCGACGGCGTGGCCGAACGCGCGCTGGAGGTACAGGAAATCCGCGACGGCACCACGATCACCGTATCCCCCGCCCCGACCGGGTTCGGGGAGTGATGTTTTCCTGACAAAAAAAAGGCCGGGACGATCGCTCGTCCCGGCCCGAAGTCGAAGTCTGTCTGAGCCAACATGGCCCAGACAGACTTCGGGGGTAAATCAGAAGGCGTATTGGAACTGGAACCGGGCGTTGCGACCGGCCTGATAGCCGGTGATCGTCTGGTAGTAGATCGACGCCGTACCTGCATTGTTGGTGCCGAACTCGTTGAAGTTGCTCGGCGTCTTCAGGTTCAGGAAGTTGAAGACGGTCAGACGGATCGTCGCGTTGGAGCGACCGATCGGCAGCTTCGTCGAGATGTCGAGATTGTCGGTGAACAACCAACGGCCATCGAATGCCGTGCCGCGCCGGACCAGCTGGACCGGGTAGGCGGTGTTCGGATCGGTGTTGATCGAGCCGTCCGGCTTGACCTGGCAATAGGCACCCGCCGCGCCATAGGCACGCGCATAGGGGTCAACATCGAGCGGCACGCGGCCGATACAGCCATATTTGCGCGGTGCGGTGGCCGAGAAGCTGAAGCCGAAGTTGAACCAGCCCAGCTGATAGCTACCGAACAGCTTGAAGACGTGGCGACGGTCGTTCGGCGTGTAGCCGTACATGCCGCGCGTCAGGCCGGGCTGGTCGAAGTCCTGGGTCAGGCCGGTATCGCTCTGGCCGTTGTCGCTCTTCACGCCGCCTTCATAGTTGCCATAGGTCTTGCCATAGACATAGGACCCTTCGAGGCTCCACACGCCGTCGAACTCACGCCAGGCGCGGAAGGTCATTGAGCGGTGGAAGCGCTGCGCCTTGGGATAGCCCAGTTGTTCGGCAGTAAAATTGACGGTCCGAGGTGTGGTTTCGCCGTTGATCGGATCCGACAGGGTGATTGGGCCACCGCGACCCGGATTAATCAGGACATACTGGTGGAATCCATTCCAGATATTGCCGCAGCCCGAGATGTTCTGCGCCTTGCAATAATTGTTGACGGCCAAGTCAATCGCCGCGTCTTCCAGCACTTCGTTGAGCTGGGTGACGGTCAGATAGGCGTTGAACCGCCAGCGATCGACCCGCTTTTCATAGCCGATGATCATTTCGTCGGCCGATTGCGGCTTCAGCCCTTGCGCCACGACGCTGCGCGTGTCGGGAGCGCGGCCGGTGCCGGTCACGTCGCAGTTGCGGATGCCCGTATCGGGACACGCTGCCGCACCCGCATAGAGTACCGGTGCGCCCAGGATCGGAATGTTGTTGCCATCCAGGCCGTTGAACACGTTGGTACGCGTGTAATATGTTTCACCACCAGCCAGGCGGATATTGGTGTTGGCGGCCACGGGGATGAACAGACGGCTGAAGCTGGCATAGATCTTGTCGGTCTGGTTGCCGACCGGATCGAAGGTCACGCCGATGCGCGGACCCCATTGGTTGCCCGACTTGTAGAAGACGGCTCCATCGCCATTCTTGTTCTGGAACCGATCGAGACGCAAGCCGAGATTGAGGTTCAGCCGGTTGTCCATCAGCGACCAGCTGTCCTGCGCATAAAAGGCGTCGTTGCGCGAGGCGAAGCCGCCACCCGACGCATAGGTCCACTGGCGGACATAGTCGGTACCGATCGGCAAGCCATATTGGTCGCCCGCACGGGTACGGAAGATGGTGTAGCCGATGCCACCGCCATTGCCGAGGGTCTGGACCTTTGAGGACAAGTCTTCGCGGTCATAGCCGAAGCGGACATGGTGAGCGCCGAGTGCCTTGAAGTAGACATCGACGTCGGTGCGATAGAATTTGCGGACGTCCTCGGCCGACTGGATCGCGCCACCGGGATTGGTCAGGTTGATCGGCGAGTCTGTGCGCGAATCGCTGACCGGCGGCAGATTGGTGCCGAAGCGGTTGATCGACTGGCCGAAGCTGACATTCTCGTTACGACCATAGGCCGCCGACACCGTCAGCCACTTGCTCATCACGCCGGTGTAGCGGCCGACATAGTTCTTGCCGCCGTAACGGCCATAGCTCTGCCCCTGATATGGCCCGTCGACTCCAGTCACCGGGTTCCAGCGATTGGCCACCGAGTTGGTGTTGCCATAGGTGCGGGTCGTGCCCTCGCCCGAGGTGTCGAAATAGGTGAATTCCAGGCGTTGGCCGTTGGTGATGACCGCGTCGATCTTGCCGCCGAAGAAGGGAGAGGTGGTACGGTAGGCGTAACGCGAGGTACCGAGGAAGGTGTTGGTTGCCGGGAACCACTGACGTCCCGCAGTGATCGAGCTGATGTTGCGCGACTGATACAGGCCGTAGAAGAACAGGTGATCCTTCCACAGCGGACCCGACAGTTCCGCCGTCATCGATGTGGAATCATAACGGCTGTGTTTGTTGTCCGAATAGATGGTGTCCTTGGTGGCGCTCATCAGTTCGTTGGGGCTGGCGGTGAAGATGATGCCGCCATGGAATTCGTTCGAACCCGACTTGGTGGTCGCGTTGATGAAGCCGCCGGTCGAACGCCCAAATTCGGCCGCATAGCCGCCGGTCTTGGTTTCCACCGTCTGGTAGAAGTCGAATGGAACCGTCACCGCATACAGGCTCTTACGGAAGTCGGTGATGTTCAGGCCGTTGACGAAGAAGGCGTTTTCGGACACCGCCGCGCCGTTGATCGATGGCAGGCCGCCAAACGCACCGGCGCCCGCATTGGCGCCCGGCGCCAGCAGGATCACCGATTGCAGGTCGCGACCGACCGGCAGGCGGGTGGCGATGTCGGCGACGTCGATGACCGCGCCGGTCGTGGTGCTGTCGAAGTCGGAGGTGCGGATACGCTTGCCCGACACCATGATCTCGCCCGCATTGCCCTCGACCTCGCCACCGAGCGCGAAGCGGTTAGACGACGATCCGGCCCGCAGAGCCACCTTTTCCTCGTTATAGGTCGTGAAACCCGGCGCGGTGATCGTGAAGCTGTAGGTGCCTGGCGGAAGTTCCGGGATCTGATAGCTGCCATCGCGATCGGTCTTGACGCTGCGGGTGAAACCCTGCGCGTCCGAGGTAACGGTGACGGTGGCACCCGCGATCGGCTTGCCCGATGCGTCGGTGACCTGGCCGCTTGCGATGACGTTGACATAGCCCTGGGCGGCGGCGGGTGCCGCCACGACGGTCAGGCTGGAAACGGCGACGATCCCGGCCGCTGCGGACAATAGGATGCCTTTGCGGCGACGCCGCATTGCTTCGATCCCCATCGATGTAAATCCCCCTTCATCGTGCCCGCCCGTTTATGGGTCGGACACCAGATCAAGGCCTGAACCTGTCCTTCAGGCCTCTGTCCGGCATCTAGGCAGAGCGCAAAACCGGGGTCAATATAGTATAATATATTGTATTATTGATCTAAAGCACCGATTAAACCGCTGGTTTGTCCTGTTAAATTTCGGAATCTGTCGAAAATGGACAAATTGAACCAATCCTGAACGGAAATTTCATTCACTTTCGGTTCAGTTGTTGCATTGTTACCACAGCGAGCCCGACGGTCAGATTTTTATTACCAAATGCGTACCATTCGTCGCAAAGTCAGCAGGTCTGAAATCGGCATAGTGACGCCCGAAGTCGTCAGAGTACGATGTCGCGCAGGATGGCATCGAGCAGCAGAGCGCCATCTCCCGTCACGATCAGGCGCCCGCCGGTATGCTGGACAAGCCCCTGGCGAGAGAGCGTCGCTACGGCTTTCGCATCGACCATCTCCCGACCCTCCGCCAGCGCGGTGATGCGGGTCAGGTCGACGCCTTCGCGCAGGCGCAGTCCCATGACCAGCGCCTCGGTCGCGCGGGTGACGGGATCGAGCGTTTCCTCGGCTTCGATTCCGTGGCCGTTGCGATCGACTGCCGCCATCCAGTTTTCGGGCTTCTTGCGGCGCACCGTCGCCACGCCCTCGCGGCGGCCATGCGCACCGGGGCCGACCCCAATATAATCGCCATAGCGCCAATAGGTCAGGTTATGGCGACTCTCCGCCCCCGGCCTCGCATGGTTGGACGTCTCATAGGCGGGCAGCCCGGCGGCGGCGGTGCGCTGGCGTGTCGCCTCGAACAGGTCGGCGGCGGCGTCGCCGTCGGGGATGGTCAGCCGTCCCGCCGCCGCCTCGGTGTGGAAGCGCGTGCCCGGCTCGATCGTCAGCTGATAGAGCGACAGATGCTCGGTGCCATAGCCGATCGCGCGGCTCAGCTCGGCCTCCCAGTCGGGTAGGGGCTGGCCCGGGCGGGCATAGATCAGGTCGAAGCTGACCCGCCCGAACACCCCTTGCGCGGTCTGGAGCGCGCGCAGCGCCTCGTCCACGCCGTGCGCCCGGCCCAGGAAATGCAGCGCCTCGTCATCGAGCGCCTGTACGCCCAGCGAGGCGCGGTTGACCCCGGCGGCGGCCAGATCGGCGAAACGTGCCGCCTCGACCGAGGAGGGATTGGCCTCCAGCGTGATTTCGATCCCCTCGGCAAAGCCCCAGTGGCGCTCGGCGGCGTCCAGGATCGCGGCGACCGTGGCGGGGGGCATCAGCGAGGGCGTGCCGCCGCCGAAGAAGATCGAGGTCAGCCGCCGGTCGGGCAGCGCCTGGGCCTCATGCGCCAGATCGGCGAGCAGCGCCTTTTGCCACGCCGCCTGGTCCACCGACTCGCGGACATGGCTGTTGAAGTCGCAATAGGGGCATTTGGAGACGCAAAAGGGCCAATGGACATAGAGCGCGAGCGGGGCGGGGGGCGGCGATATTGCGGAGGACATGATGCGGCCCGATATGGCGGCGATGCGTGCGCTTCGCCATCTCTTATCGATTCCCGTCCTCGCCCTGTTGCTGGCGGGATGCGGCCAAATGGTCCCGTCCTCGCGGCCGGGGACGGGGGAGCGTCCGCCCGCGCGCGTGGTCGAGGCGCGCCCCTCCGATGCGCCCGCACCGCGGGGGGCCGGATTGTTGCGCCAGGCGATGCTGGCCGGGCACCGCGCGGCGCGGGCGGAGATCGGGTTGCCACCCCTGGCCTGGGACGACGGGCTGGCGGCGAGCGCGCTGGCCTATGCTCAGGATATGGCGCGTACCGGCCGCTTCCAGCATGCCGAACAACCGCAGGGGCCGACCCGGCAGGGCGAGAATCTGTGGACCGGCACGCGCGGCGCCTATCGCTATGACGAGATGATGGGGCATTGGGTCGCGGAGAAGCGCGACTTCGTGAATCTGCCCGTGCCGCAATCGAGCCGGACCGGGCAGTTCGGCGACGTGGCGCATTATACCCAGATCGTCTGGGCGCGTTCCGCGGCAGTCGGATGCGCGATGGCGAGCAACGCACGCGACGACTTCCTCGTTTGCCGCTATAGCCCGACGGGCAACGTCTTTGGCGAACGGGCATTCTGACTCGACGGACGCGGCAAAAGGAACGGCGCAATGGCGAATCCCTATGATCCGATGGCGTGGATCGCCTTCTGGAGCGCGCCCGCGCGTTTCGCGGTGATGGCCGGGGAGGCGATGCTGAGCGCGCAGAGCGTGATCGCGACCCGCATGGGGGCGATGGCGACGGGCACGTCCTCGGTCGCCGAGATGACGCTGATGGTCAGCGAGAAGGTGAAGGCGTTCGACCAGTCGGCGAAGGTCTGGAACCGCGATCAGGCCGCGCTGACGCGTCTGTCGCGGCACGATCCGCGCGGCGGGATCATCGATGCATGGGAGTCGATGGCCCGCGCCATGCTGATCGGCGCGTCGATGCCGGTCCAGGCGATGGCGCCGGTGCACAAGGCGGTGACCGCGAACCAGAAGCGGCTGGCCAAGGGGTAACAAATTTCCTCCCCTGCAAGGGGAGGGGGACCATGCGCAGCATGGTGGAGGGGTGTCACCCTCTCGATAGCGCGACACCCCTCCGTCAGCCCTTCGGGCTGCCACCTCCCCTTTCAGGGGAGGAATAGAAGGTCAGAACACCGCCTTCACCAGCTGGCCGAACGCGTCGGCGCGGTGGCTGATGCGGTTCTTTTCGTCCTGGTCCATCTCGGCGAAGGTCTCGCTATAGCCGATCGGCTGGAAGATCGGGTCATAGCCATGGCCCTTGTCGCCGCGCGGCGGCCAGACGATGGCGCCGTCGACGCGGCCCTCGAACCATTCGACATGCCCGTCGGGCCAGCCGACCGCCAGCGCGCAGACGAAATGCGCCGAGCGCGCCATGTCCGGTTCCTCGTTCAGCCGATCCTCGACCGCGCGCATCGCCATGGCGAAGTCCTTTTCCGGCCCCGCCCAGCGCGCCGAGAACAGCCCCGGATCGCCGCCCAGCGCATCGACGCACAGCCCGCTATCGTCCGACAGGGCTGGCAGCCCCGACAGGTCGGCGGCGGCCAGCGCCTTCAGCTCGGCATTGGCGACGAAGGTGGTGCCGGTTTCCTCGGGCTCGGGCAAGTCCAGGTCGCCCGCCGCGATCACCTCGACGCCGTATGGCGCGAGCAGTTCGCGGAATTCGACGATCTTGCCCTTGTTGTGGCTGGCGAGGACCAGCTTGCCGGGTTCGAGCTTGCGGATCGCCTGGCGGCCATTGCCTTCGCCGCTCATGCGCGGATCGCCCGGTCCTGCGCCGCGAAGATCTCGGTGCAGCCCATGCGCGCCAGACGCAGCAGACGCAGCAGCGCCTCCTCGTCATAGGTGGCGTGCTCGGCGGTCGCCTGGACCTCGGCGATATGGCCGTTCTCGATCAGCACGAAATTCGCATCGGCATCGGCATTCGAATCCTCGATATAGTCGAGGTCGAGGACCGACGTGCCCTTGTGGATGCCGCACGAGACGGCGGCGACCTTGTTGCGGATCGGGTCGCTGGTCAGCTTGCCCTCGGCCATCAGCTTATTGACCGCCATGCGCAGCGCGACCCACGCGCCCGAAATGGCGGCGGTGCGGGTGCCGCCATCGGCCTGGATCACGTCGCAGTCGATGGTGATCTGCCGCTCGCCCAGTGCCTTCAGGTCGCAGACGGCGCGCAGGGAGCGGCCGATCAGCCGCTGGATCTCCTGGGTGCGGCCCGACTGCTTGCCCTTGGCCGCCTCGCGGCTGCCGCGCGTATGGGTGGCGCGGGGGAGCATGCCATATTCGGCCGTGACCCAGCCCTCGCCCTTGCCGCGCAGGAAGGGGGGCACGCGCTCCTCGACGCTGGCGGTGACGAGCACCTTGGTATCACCGAACCCGATCAGCACCGACCCTTCGGCGTGGCGGGTGAAATTCGGCTCGATCGTGATGGGACGCATCTGGTCGGGCATCCGGCCGGACGGGCGCATAGTCTTCTCCTTGTTCCTTGACCCCAGCCCTAACCGGCCCCCGCCGGTAGCGCCAGAGCGGACGGTGGCGATCGGAAGACACTCTCTTCTTCTCTCTGCGTCCTCTGCGCCTCTGCGCGACAAAATGGTTCACGCGAAGCCGCGAAGCCGCGAAGAGGGGACTGGCAATCTTCGCGCCTTCGCGGCTTCGCGTGAACAATCTCTTTTTTTGCGCGCAGAGGCGCAGAGGGCGCGGAGAAGAAGGGGTGTCTCCCGATCGCGGTTGAGCGGCGGGCGGTGAATGCCTACATTTCCGGCATGGTCACGCCACCGATCACCGAGCTGACCGACCGGGCGCGCGATATCTTTCGCGTGGTGGTCGACAGCTATCTCACCAGCGGCCAGCCGGTGGGGTCGAAGACCATCGCGCTGTCGGGGATCAACCTGTCGCCCGCCTCGATCCGCAACGTGCTCCAGGAACTGGAGGAGCGCGGGCTGCTGGCCGCGCCGCATACCAGCGCGGGGCGGATGCCGACCGATATCGGGCTGCGGCTGTTCGTCGACGGCATGATGCACGCGATGGAGCCCAGCATCGAGGAACGCGCCGCGATCGAGGCACGTGCCGCGCGCTCCGGCCCGGTCGAGGAGGCGCTGGCGGCGACGACGGCGGTGCTGTCGGGCCTTTCGGCCTGTGCGGGGCTGGTGATGGTGCCCAAGCGCGAGATGAAGCTGCGCTCGATCGGCTTCGTGCCGCTGTCGCCGACCCAGGCGCTGGCCGTGCTGGTCGCGGAGGACGGCGCGGTCGAGAACCGGGTGCTGGAGCTACCGCCGGGCATGACGCCCTCGGCGCTGGTCGAGGCGGGCAATTATCTGTCCGCGACGCTGGCCGGGCTGACGCTGGGCCAGGCGCGCGAGCGGCTGGAGCGCGAGCTGGCGGCGGGGCGCGCGGCGCTGGACGGCGCGGCGCGCGCGCTGGTCGAACAGGGGCTGGCGGTCTGGAGCGAGGATGGCAATCGCCGCCCGATCCTGATCGTGCGTGGGCAGGGGCGGCTGATCGATGCGGCCGCCGCCGCCGATCTGGAACGGGTGCGCGACCTGCTCGACGATCTGGAGGGCAAGCAGGAGATTGCCAGCCTGCTCGATTCGGCGCGCGCGGGGGATTCGACCCGCATCTTCATCGGCGCGGAGAACAAATTGTTCGCGCTGTCGGGATCGTCGGTGATCGCGCGACCGTTTCGCGGGCTGGACGGCCAAGTGGTTGGCGTGGTCGGCGTAATTGGCCCCACGCGGTTGAACTATGCCCGCGTCGTGCCCATGGTGGATTTCACGGCGGCAACGCTTGCCCGGATGATGGGCTGAACAGGGATTATGATGAGCGAGAACACGACCAACGCACCCCAGAACGACCTGCGTGAGGAAACGGCCGAGGCCGCGCCCGAAGTGGCGGGGCAGGACCGTCTGGCCGAGCTGGAGAACCAGCTGGCCGAGGCCAAGCAGCAATATCTCTATGCCCAGGCCGAGAATCAGAATGTCCGTCGCCGCGCCGAAAAGGAAGCGGCGGATGCGCGCAACTATGCCGCGACCGCCTTTGCGCGCGACGTCCTGTCGGTCGCCGACAATCTCCAGCGCGCGCTGGCGGCGATCCCGGCCGATCTGCGTGCCGACGACAAGTGGAAGGGCTTGGTGACCGGCCTGGATGCTACGGGCCGCGAGCTGGACAGCGTGCTGGGCCGCCACGGCATCACCAAGATCGAGGCGATGGGCCAGCCGCTTGACCCCAACCGGCATCAGGCGATGATCGAAATGCCCTCCGACCAGGAACCGGGCACGATCGTGCAGGAGATGCAGTCGGGCTATATGATCAAGGACCGCCTGCTGCGCCCCGCGCTGGTCGCGGTGGCGAAGAAGCCGGACTGATCGGTTCTGGCGGAATGACGAGGGGCGGGCCGGTTGGTCCGCCCTTTTTCGTTCGGGGTTTCGCGGCTTTCCCTCCCCCATCCCCTCCCGCCTGCGGGAGGGGCGTGTTGCTTGGCAACGTTGACGCCCGCCCCCGAAGAAGCGCTTGCGGTGACCGCGAGCACGCCCCTCCCGCAGGCGGGAGGGGATGGGGGAGGGCCTTCGCCCCAAAGGCAAACGCCCGCTAATCCCCCCGAAACGGCACCAGCGTCTGATACTGCGCCAGCGGCGGCGCCCCCGCCACCACCGCGCCGCGCTTCAGCAGAAAGGCATGGCGGACGATCTCCGCCTGCTGCTCGATGCCATAGCGACCAAAGGCCTGACCCGGCTTCAGCGCATAGTCGTAGCGGCAAAAGGGATGGCGCTTCAGCGGCAGGAAGATGCCCCGCTGATGCTGCCAGATATGCACCATCTCATGGATGAACAGCCCCTGCTCATGGAGCGGGCAGGCGCCGAAATCCTCGCGCCACAAATCGCCCCTGGGGTGGAAATGGATGCAGCCGGTGGGTGCCATCACCGTGTCGCGCGGTTGGAAGAAGGCCCATTTGGTCGGGGACAGCCGCACCTTCGCATAATCGATCGCGTCGCCGAAGACGGACCGGGCCAGTCGTTCCTCGCCGGGGGTGAGCATACGCTTGGTCATGGGGACCAGATGGGGCACGTCTGGGGAAGAGGGAAGGGGCGGGCCACCATCGCGGCCCGCCCCCGATCGATCAGCTCCGCCGCGCGGTCAGCCACTGGCTGTTGGTCAGCGGCTTGGCGACGATGCGGACCTCGCCGATATGGCCGAAATAGCCGTCCTTGCGCGCGCCGTCCCACCAGGCGGCACCCAGCACCCAGGGCATGTCGGCGGCCAGCGTCGCGATGCCGACCTGGCCCGCGCTGTTGCGCAGGACGGGCGCGCCGTCGACATAGAGGATCGTCTCGTTCGCCACCGGATCGTTGACGATCGCGATGTGATACCAGGTGTCGACCATCACCTCGCCCGACCAGTTGGCCTGCGGATAGGCGGTGCTGGAGGACGGCACGACCTCCCACTGGATCTCGCGCAGCGACGAGATGGCGAACAGCACCGGCGGCGATTCCCGATCGCCCCCGGCAAAGCCCGGCAGCTTGCCGCGATTGCCGTTGCGGGTCAGGATGTTGCCCCAGCGGTGGTTGGTCACCGTCCAGTTGGCGTCGATCTTGATGAACGCCTCGACCGTATAGCCCGCGCCGAAGGTCGCCGCGTTGATCGGCGCGGTGGTGGCGGTGGCGAAGGCGCTGCTGCGCGCGGTCACCTTGTCGGTGTTGCGGAAGCGGACGCTGCCCGGCGCGGAGGACAGGCGGTGGCGGTCGGTCGACCAGACCACGTCCTCGACCATCGCCGGACCCGACAGCGGCACGCGCGCCATGGGGTTGCGGCCGGTCACGTCGGGCAGCGTCTCGCCGACCTGGACGATCTTGCCGTCGACGATGCCGCTCGCCACGCGCCAGTGCGCGGCGGTCTCGGCGATCTTGGGATAGTCGTCGGCGTCGCGCGGCAGCACCTCGGCGGGCGTGGCGGGCTCGGTATAGCCGTTCAGCAGCGCGGTGCGGACGCGCGGCAGGATCGGCACGCCCGCCGTCATCTCGGTATAGGCAAAGCCCGGCAGGAAGCGGGCGAAGCGCTTCTTGAAGTCCATGCTGATCGTGAAGCGGTTGTTCGCATCCTCCAGCACCGCGCGGTCGAACTGGTTGAGCGTCGCCTTGGGCTTCTGGACCACCCAGGGCGAGAAGCTCATCACGTCGATCTTGTTGGCCGAGAAGTCGATCTCGTACAGCCGCATCATCGCGTTGCCGCCCTGATAGGCCATCTGGTAATCGACGACCATCTCATGGACCGGATTGCCGAAGTCGTTGGTCTTGGTGAGCAGCGCGGCGCCGTGGTGATGGCCGTTCAGCGTCATGAAGATCTGGTCGTTGTCGCGGATCAGGTTGTTCCACAGCATCAGGCCGTAATCGGTCTCCAGCGGGCTCTTGCCGTCCTTGTCGATGTTGAGCAACTGGTGGTTGGCCAGGATCACGGGCAGGGTCGGGTTGCGGCGGATCACGTCGCGCGCCCACAGGATCCCGGCGTCCGAGATGCGCCAGGACAGCGACAGCACCATGAACGTCACGCCGTACATCTCGAAGATGTGATATTCGTGGAAGCCGGTGCGGTCGCGCTCGCGGAATGTCGTCTGGGCCTGCGCGCGCGAGGTCGGGAACCAGTTGAGATAGGGCTCGGCCGACAGGGTACGCTGGCTGTCGGTGCCGTTCTGCTGGTCGGACGGGACGTGGTAATCGACATCGTAGAGGACGTCGTGATTGCCCGCCAGGATCGAATAGGGGATGCGCGCCGTCTCCAGCCGCTTCATCGCGGCATCGGCCACCGCCCACTGCGCGGGCTTGCGCACCTGGTCCACCACGTCGCCCAGATGGATGACGAAGGGGATCGCATAGGATTTGGCATTGTCGACGATCCACTGGGTCTGCGCGGCGAAGGGCTCGGAGCCATATTTGCGCTGGAACTGGCGGTTCTCGTCATTGGTCGCATAGCGCGAATAGAATTGCGTGTCGGGCAGCACCGCGATCGAGAAGCTGGTGGTGCCGACCGGCGTGGCGGCGGCCGTTCCGGCGGTCGTGGTCGGCCTGGCGTTCAGCAGCGCATCGTCGTCGCACCCCGCCAGCGCCCCCGTCAGCGGCAGCATCGACAGACCCGCAGCCCCGCGCAGCAGCGTCCGCCGGTCGGCGATCCGCCGCAGGCTGAACCGGGTGTCGTTCGTATCGGGCATGGTCAAAATTCCCCCATTTTTGGCTCGTTCGAGCCAGCGGGGCGCGCTGTATGGCGCTTGTTTGACACATGAAGGACCGATTCATTACCGATTTAGGTCGATGCTTGAAAAATAAATCAGTCCACCGTCATTTTTCGGTCATCGGGGGAGGCGGATCGTCCCCAGAGCCGATCGACATTCAGTATTGCGTCTTCTTCCCCTCTCCCCTGGACAGGGGAGAGGGTTAGCGAAGCTTGCCAGCCTGCTGGCTAGCGCAGCTTGGGTGAGGGGTTGAGCGAGCCCAAAGGCTCGCGCGCTCGCCAAGCGAGCGCCCACCCCTCACCCAGCTCCGACTAAGCCTTTGCTTTCGCAAAGGCCAAGTCTGCGCAACCCTCTCCCCTCTGCGAGGGGCGAGGGACGGAAAGGCATGGCTGAATGTCGATCGGCCCTGGCTCATTCCGGCGCCGGATCGCCCGCCCCGATCACCCGTGCCCCCTGGCGCAGCCGGGTGCCGTCGGAAAAGGACAGGAGCAGCGACAGGATCCGTCCGGGCTTCACGCCGGGGTTCATGTCGTACAGCATGACATGCCGTCCGCCGGGGGCGAAGGCGACGGTCCCTCCGGCGGGGATGGGGACGGTGTCGACCTTCTTCATCGCCATCCCGCCCTCATGCATCTCGCTGGTGATCGCGACGTCGCTGCTGACCGAGATCAGGTCGACGGCCTTGGGGCCGCCATGGACGATGAAATAGGCGGCGGCGGGGCGGCCGGGCACGGCGGCCAGACGGACCCAGCCTTCCTCGGCGTAGAGTTCCGGCTTTTGTGCGCATCCCGTCAGCGTCGCCCCGGCAAGCGCGCAAAGGCCCAGAAAAACGGCGCGACGCATGATGAACCCTCTCGTTTCGGCAAATCCCGAGACCACACTAGGTTCCATCCAATCTTGCGGCAACGGATCGCCCACCTATATCCGGCCAGTGAACGGGGTTTTCGGGTTGCCGCTTTCGGGACCGGCGAACCCCGGCATTGGACTTCCAGACTATGTTCTTGAGGGGCATTTAGAGACTTATGGCAAAAGTGATCGGCATCGACCTCGGCACCACCAACAGCTGTGTCGCTGTCATGGAGGGCGGCAAGCCCAAGGTCATCGAGAATGCGGAAGGCGCGCGCACCACGCCGTCGATCGTCGCCTTCGCCAAGGATGGCGAGCGCCTGATCGGCCAGCCCGCCAAGCGCCAGGCGGTGACCAACCCCGACAACACCATCTTCGCGGTGAAGCGCCTGATCGGCCGCCGCTATGACGATCCCGTCACCCGCAAGGACACCGAGCTGGTTCCCTACGCCATCGCGCGCGGTCCGAACGGCGACGCATGGGTGAATGCGGGCGGCAAGGATTACAGCCCGTCGCAGATCTCGGCCTTCACGCTCCAGAAGATGAAGGAAACCGCCGAATCCTACCTCGGCGAGACGGTGACCCAGGCGGTCATCACGGTTCCGGCTTACTTCAACGACGCGCAGCGCCAGGCGACCAAGGACGCCGGCCAGATTGCGGGCCTGGAAGTGCTGCGCATCATCAACGAGCCGACCGCGGCGGCGCTGGCTTACGGCCTGGAGAAGCAGGACGGCAAGACGATCGCGGTCTATGACCTTGGCGGCGGCACGTTCGACATCTCGATCCTCGAGATCGGCGACGGCGTGTTCGAGGTGAAGGCGACCAACGGCGACACCTTCCTGGGCGGCGAGGACTTCGACAACAAGATCGTCGACTTCCTGGCGTCGGGCTTCCAGAAGGAAGAGGGCATCGACCTCACCAAGGACAAGCTGGCGCTCCAGCGTCTGAAGGAAGCGGCCGAAAAGGCGAAGATCGAGCTGTCCTCGGCCCAGTCGACCGAGGTCAACCTGCCCTTCATCACGGCCGACCAGAACGGTCCGAAGCACCTGGTCAAGTCGATCACCCGCGCCGACCTCGAGCGTCTGGTCGAGGACCTGATCCAGCGCACGCTGGAGCCCTGCAAGAAGGCGCTGGCCGATGCGGGCATGAAGGCCGACGAGATCGCCGACGTGGTGCTGGTGGGCGGCATGACCCGCATGCCGC
>Ga0308171_1003489_pt1 | contig 14304 bp, 11 predicted proteins | sample PhyGR1_FD_202135 | JGI IMG/M metagenome (GOLD analysis project Ga0308171, IMG submission 202135) | Phyllosphere microbial communities from UC Gill Tract Community Farm, Albany, California, United States - DLSLSG.R1 | ecosystem: Host-associated > Plants > Phyllosphere > Unclassified | place: USA... | reverse complement strand
TCGCCGGCAGGATGACCCGACCCTTGTCGTCGAGCTTGGGTGTGTGCGTTCCGAGCAGCATTCGGGCGTCCACCCCCTTCGTCCGGCCTGCGAAGTTTCCCCCACTTTACTCCACCGCCCTCCACTTCGCTATCGAAAACAGGACTCTTCTGCGGAGAACCGCGGCCGTGTACAGTGGTCGACCACCCCGGCGCAGCACCGCAGTTTCCGCGTCTTTCCGCGGCGCAACGGCGCCTCGCACTCCCCGCGGACGTCCCGGTGGAGCAAAAGGGAGGGATTCGAGCTCGGATGCCGACTCCTCACCCCCTCCACTCCGCCGCTCACCCCGTCGACGAGGGCGCTGGGCGCACGAAAAAGCACCGGCTCCGAAGAGCCGGTGCTGAGGTGGTGCGAGGACGGAGCTTAAGGGCCGTCATGGCGGCGGTCCCAGCGCTCGTTCATGCGGTCCATGAACGAGGAGCCGGAGGCGCGGGCCGGTCGCGGCTTGGCGGCGGCGCGCGCGGTCGGAGCGGCACCCCGCGTCGGGGTGACGGCGAAGATCACGCCGCCGACCATGAGGAGGAAGCCCAGCACGCCGACGGCGATGCCGACGAAGCCGGTGTTGAAGCCGATCGACACGCCCGCGACGAGGGCGCCGAGACCGGCGAGCACCAGGATCGAGCCGAGGACGATGTTGCGGTAGCTGAGGGCACGACTGGGGGCGGACACCACATCGGTGTCGTTGCTCATGAGATGGCGCTCCATCTCATCCAGTAGACGCTGCTCCTGCTCTGACAGTGGCATGCATCCCCCTCTGTTGTTCGTTGCGGACGATTCTACGCGCGGCGTGGATCACTAGGCTAGGCCCGTGCCGACCTCCCCGGAACCGATCGAAGCTGTTTCCCAGCGACTCGACAAGTTCCTCTCCGAACAGCTATCGTACGCCTCCGCGCTCGGCCCCGAGGCCGAGTCCCTCACCCGCGCGGGGGCCTCCGCCCTCCGCGGCGGCAAGCGCCTGCGGGCGCGCTTCTGCCTTGCGGGGTGGCGCGCCGTGGGCGCCCTCGACGCGCCGTCCGCCGCGGTGTTCGACGAACCCGCCCTGGCCGTGGCCACCTCGCTCGAGGTCTTCCACGCGGCGGCCCTCGTCCACGACGACCTCGTCGACAACAGCGACACGCGCCGGGGTCAGCCCGCCGCGCACCGCGCCCTGCAGAAGGCCCATCAGGATGCCGAGTGGGCGGGTGACTCCGACGCGTTCGGTCGTTCGGGCGCGATCCTGCTCGGCGACCTCCTCGTGGCGTGGAGCGACGACCTCCTCGAAGAAGGCCTCGAGGACCACCCCTCCGCCGCCGCCACGCGCCGGGCCTACTCCCGCATGCGCCGCGACGTGACGATCGGTCAGTTCCTCGACGTCGCGGAGGAGTCCGCGTACACCGTCTACCCGGATGACACCCACGCCGAGCGGGCGCTGCGGATCGCCTCGTACAAGTCGGCGCGCTACAGCATTCAGCAGCCCCTGCAGATCGGTGCGGCGCTGGCCGGTGCCGACGACGAGCAGCTCGACGCACTCGGGCGGTTCGGTCACGACGTCGGCATGGCCTTCCAGCTGCGCGACGACGTGCTGGGCGTCTTCGGCGACAGCGCCGTCACGGGCAAGCCCGTCGGCGACGACCTGCGCGAGGGCAAGCGCACCGTCCTGGTGGCCTACGCCCGCGAGATGCTCGAGTCCGCGGAGCGCGACCGCTTCGACGCCCTCCTGGGCGACCCCGCTCTCGACGCGGCGCAGATCGCGGCCCTGCAGCAGACGATCGTCGACACCCGCGCCCTCGAGCGCACCGAGACCCTGATCGCCGAGTACGCCGAGCGCGCCGATGCGGCTCTCGCCGACGCGCGCGTCGACACCGGAGCGCTCACCGATCTGCGCGCTCTCGCACGCGCGGCCACCGAGCGCACGGCCTGAGGCCGGACGGCCTCAGGCGAGGGTCGCAGCGACCCGTCGGACTTCGCTCTTGCGCCCGGCGAGGAGCGCCTCGATGGGCGCGAGACCGATGGTCTCTTCGGGCGTGAGCAGCCAGTCGATGGTCTCGTCGGGGTCGAACCCCGCGTCGTGCAGGACGATGATCGTGCCGCGCAGCGACGGCAGCGGGCGCCCGTCGACGAGGAAGACCGCCGGCACCTTGAAGACGCCGTCGCGGCGCGAGCCGACGAGGTAGTGCTCGTCGAAGAGGCGGCGCACGCGCCCGAGCGACTCGTCGAGCATCTCGACCAGGTCGGGAATGGTCAGCCACGCGGTCTCGTAACGGGAAGTCTCACTCACCCCTTCATCCTCTCACTGCCGTCGCCTCGGCCCGTCCTCGGTCGTCTTCTTCACTCGAGTCACACCCGTCACAGGGGTCACTTTCGTTGACATCCGCCCCGAGGCATGCCACCGTGTCGGGCAGTCGGAAGAACGGAATCCCCCCACCATGAGACGACTCACGCTGTCCCCCCTGCCCTCGCGACGTCGCACCGCAGTCATCTGGCCCGCCGCCGTGGCCGGCACGATCGCCCTGACCCTCACCGCCGAGCACGCCGCGCACGCCGCACCCCCGGAACCTGCGCTCACCTCTCTCCCGCCCGCTCCCCGCAGTCTCGGGATGCCGGTGCTCGCCGCCGTCACCGCGCCCACCACCTACACGGTCAAGGCGGGCGACACGGTGTGGGGCATCGCCCGCGCGCACGGTCTCGACACCGCCGCGGTCCTCGCGGCCAACGGCTTGGCATCCGACGCCGTCATCCGCCCCGGTCACGTGCTCGCCCTCACGCCCGCGGCCGCGCCCGCTCCCGCGGCCCCCGAGGCCGCGCCCCGCACGCACGAGGTGCGTCCCGGCGACACCGTCTCGGCGATCGCCCGCGCCAACGGCGTCTCGCTCGACACTGTGCTGAGCGCGAACGGGCTCACGCGCGCCTCGATCATCTACCCCGGCGACGTCCTGCGCATCCCGGCGGACTCCCCCGCTCCCGCTCCCGCCGCCGTCGCCCCGGCGACGGCCCCGGGCCTCGACGCCGAGCAGTCCGACAACGCGCGCCTGATCATCCGCGTCGGACGCGAACTGGGCGTCTCGGATCGCGGCATCCTGATCGCCCTCGGCACCGCGATGCAGGAGTCGTGGCTGCGCAACCTCGACTGGGGCGACCGCGATTCGCTGGGCCTCTTCCAGCAGCGGCCCAGCACCGGGTGGGGCACTCCGGCGCAGATCCTCGACCGCGAACGCTCGACGCGCGTGTTCTACGGCGGCGCGGCCGATCCCAACGGCACCGCCACCCGCGGACTCCTCGACATCCCCGGCTGGGATCAGCTCCCCTACGCCGATGCCGCCCAGGCCGTGCAGATCTCGGCCTACCCCGACCGATACGCCCAGTGGGAGCAGCCGGCCACCACGTGGCTCGCCGTTCTGGGGTGAGGTGAGGGTGAGCCGCTCCCCGGGCTCACAGGGGGCGCTCCGTAGACTCGACCTGTGAGCACGAGTCAGCAGGCAGACCCGCTGATCGGCCGTCTCGTCGACGGCCGGTACCGGGTTCGCGCGCGCATCGCGCGTGGCGGCATGGCGACCGTGTACGTGGCGACCGACCTGCGCCTCGAACGCCGGGTGGCGCTGAAGGTCATGCACGGCCACCTCAGCGACGACACCGTGTTCCAGAGTCGCTTCATCCAAGAGGCCCGTTCGGCTGCGCGCCTGAGCGATCCGCACGTGGTGAACGTGTTCGACCAGGGCCAGGACGGCGAGATGGCCTACCTGGTCATGGAGTACCTCCCGGGCATCACGCTGCGCGAGCTGCTGCGCGAGCACCGGCGCCTCACGGTCGATCAGACCCTCACGATCATGGATGCCATCCTCTCGGGGCTCGCCGCCGCGCACCGGGCCGGCATCGTCCACCGCGACGTGAAGCCCGAGAACGTCCTCCTCGCCGAGGACGGCCGCATCAAGATCGGCGACTTCGGCCTCGCCCGCGCGACGACGGCGAACACCGCGAGCGGGGCGCAGCTCATGGGCACGATCGCCTACCTCGCCCCCGAGCTGGTCACGCGCGGCACCGCCGACGCGCGCAGCGACATCTATTCGCTCGGGATCATGCTCTACGAGATGCTCGTCGGCGAGCAGCCCTACAAGGGCGAGCAGCCGATGCAGATCGCCTATCAGCACGCCACCGACTCGGTGCCCCGCCCGAGCGCGAAGAACCCCGGCGTCCCCGAGCAGCTCGACGAGCTCGTGCTCTGGTCGACCGAACGGGAGCCGGGCGACCGCCCGCTCGACGCGGCCGCGATGCTCGAGCGCCTTCGCGCGATCGAGAAAGAACTCGGTCTCGCCCCCCAGGTGGCGCGCGCCGTGGCCGTGGGCACCACGAGCCCCGCGACGGCCGCCGAGTCGCGCGAGCTGACGAAGGTGCTGCCGCAGACGGCATCCCTCCCCTCCGCCACCATCGATGAGCCCGACAATGCGGCGCGACTGCGCACCCGCACGCGGCGACGGACGACCAGGGGCGCGTGGCTCCTCGTGCTCGTGCTGCTGCTCGCCGGCGGAGCCGGGTTCACGGGCTGGTACTTCGGCTCCGGTCCGGGTTCGCTCGTCGCGGTCCCCGACGTGTCGGGCCGCAGCTTCGCCGACGCCGAGGCCCTGCTCACGCAGCAGCAGCTGCAGGCTCAGGCGCAAGAGGTCAATGACCGCGAGATCCCCTCCGGCACGACCGTGGGCTCCGACCCCGCGCCCGGCGAACGTCTCGACAAAGAGACGGTCGTGACCGTCTTCGTCTCGATCGGGCCGGCCACCCACCAGATCCCCGCCCTCGCGGGCAAGAGCGCCGACGAGGTGCGCGCGGTCCTCGAGCAGGCCTTCGTCGGGGTCGCGGGCGACCCCGAGCGGCAGTTCGCCGACCCGGCCGACGGGACTGTGCTGGGCGCCTCGGTGATCCCCCGCTCCGGCGGCAACGCCATCGACTGCACCCAGGGCTGCACGGTGTACGAGGGCGACGCCGCGTCGCTCGTCGTCTCGCTCGGACCCATCCCCGACGTCACCGGCGACTCGCGTTCGCAGGCCGAGCGCGCCCTCGACGGCGTCGGACTCAAGACCGCGGTGACCGAGGAGTACAGCAGCTCCGTGGCATCCGGCAACGTGATCGCCATGGGCCAGCGCGACGGGGGCGGCAACTGGCGCCCCGGCGACACCGTGCCCCTGCGCGTGTCGATCGGCCCGAAGCCCGTCGAGATCCCCGGCAACGTCGTGGGGATGTCGATCCGGGATGCCGTGAAGACTCTCGAAGCGCTCGGCTTCGAGGTGAACGCGGGCATCGACGACGGCACCCTGCCCCTCGGGTTCAAGTACTGGGACATCTACAAGGTGCGCGCCACGAACCCCAAGGCCGGCACGACGGCCCCGCAGGGCTCGACCATCACACTGACGCCGACGCTGTAGCGCGAGATCGCGGAGCAGAGAGAGCTTCCCCGACCGCGCCTACGGCATCCTGAAACGACGACGCCCCCGACCGCAGCGGTCGGGGGCGTCGATCTGTCGAGAGGGGTCAGCGGTTCTCGAGCTCCTCGGCCACGAGGAACGCCAGCTCGAGGCTCTGACGGTGGTTCAGACGCGGGTCGCACAGGCTCTCGTAGCGGGTCGCGAGGGTGGCCTCGTCGATCATCTCGGAGCCGCCCAGGCACTCGGTGACGTCGTCGCCGGTGAGTTCGACGTGGATGCCGCCGGGGTGCGTGCCCACCGAGCGGTGCGCCTCGAAGAAGCCGCGCACCTCGTCGACCACGTCGTCGAAGCGACGGGTCTTGTAGCCGGTGGGCGTGGTGATGCCGTTGCCGTGCATCGGGTCGGTGACCCAGAGCGGCGTGGCACCCGAGTCGCGGACGGCCTCGAGCAGGGGGGGCAGCGCGTCGCGGATCTTGCCCGCCCCCATGCGCGTGATGAAGGTCAGTCGACCCGGCTCGCGCTCGGGGTCGAGCTTGTCGATGAGCGCCAGCGCCGTCTCGGCCGTCGTGGTGGGACCGAGCTTCACGCCGATGGGGTTGCGGATCTTCGAGAAGTAGTCGACGTGCGCGCCGTCGAGCTCGCGCGTGCGCTCACCGATCCACTGGAAGTGCGAGGACGTGTTGTACGGCTGTCCCGTGCGCGAGTCGATCCGCGTCATGGGGCGCTCGTAGTCCATGAGCAGACCCTCGTGGCCCGTGTAGAACTCGACGCGCGTCAGCTCGTCGAAGTCGGCGCCGGCGGCCTCCATGAACTTGATGGCGCGGTCGATCTCGGTCGCCATCGACTCGTACGCCTGGTTCGCGGGCGTGCTCGCGAAGCCCTTGTTCCAGCTGTGCACCTCGCGCAGGTCGGCGAAGCCCCCCTGCGTGAAGGCGCGGATGAGGTTCAGGGTCGACGCGGCCGTGTGGTAGCCCTTGAGCAGACGCGCGGGGTCGGCCTTGCGCGACTCCTCGGTGAAGTCGTAGCCGTTGACGATGTCGCCGCGGTACGCCGGGAGCGTCACGTCGCCGCGCGTCTCGACGTCGCTCGAGCGGGGCTTGGCGAACTGGCCCGCCATACGGCCCATCTTGACCACCGGCATCGAGGCGCCGTAGGTGAGGACGACGGCCATCTGCAGGACCGTCTTGATGCGGTTACGGATCTGCTCGGCGGTCGCGCCGGCGAACGTCTCGGCGCAGTCACCGCCCTGCAGGAGGAACGCCTGGCCGGCGGCGGCACGCGCGAGGCGGTCGCGGAGGATGTCGACCTCACCGGCGAACACCAGCGGAGGAAGGGTCGCCAATTCTGCGGATGCCGCGGCCACAGCGGCCTCGTCATACCACTGGGGCTGCTGCTTGATGGGCAGGGTTCGCCAGTGGTCGAGGTCGTGGAGCTGCTGATTCACCCCTGAAGTCTAGTGGCGGGACACCGGCGCCTTCGCCGCCTGTGACGTGGCGAGGCGGTCCTTCACGGTCGAGGCGTAGACGTCTTCGTAGCGCTGCTCACCGAGACGCTGGAGGGCCACCATGATCTCGTCGGTCACCGAGCGGAGCACGTAGCGGTCGCCCTCCATGCCCTCGAACCGCGAGAAGTCGAGGGGCTCGCCGATGACGATGCCCACGCGCCCCACGCGGGGCAGACGCTGGCCGATCGGCATGACGGCGCCCGTGTCGACCATGACCACCGGCACGACAGGAACGCGCGCCTCGAGCGCCATGCGCGCGATACCCGTGCGGCCCCGGTAGAGGGTGCCGTCGGGGCTGCGGGTCCCCTCGGGGTAGATGCCGAGCAGCTCTCCGCGACCGAGCACACCGAGGCCGGTGTTCAGCGAAGCCTCGGAGGCCTTGCCGCCCGACCGGTCGATGGGCAGCTGACCCGTCGCCGTGAAGAACATGCGGGTGGCCCAGCCTTTGAGGCCCTTGCCGGTGAAGTAGTCGCTCTTGGCGAGGAACGCCATGCGACGGTCGATCATGAGCGGGAGGAAGATCGAGTCCGAGAACGACAGGTGGTTGCTCGCCAGGATCGCCGCCCCCTCGACGGGGATGTTGCGCCGGCCCACCATCCACGGACGGAACACGGCCTTGATGACCGGTCCGATGACCACGTATTTCATGAGCCAGTAGAACAACGTCAGCGCTCCTTCCCGGCGAGGTCAGCGACCCCGATGAGACCGGCGTCGTTGCCCAGACGTGCGATCGCGAATTCGGCGACCGGACGTTCACCGTACCCCGGGAGCGAGGTCTCGTACGCGAGCTTCACCGGCTCCAGCAGGTCGGCGCCGAGCTGCGCCACTCCCCCGCCGATCACGAAGACCTCGGGGTCGAGCACGGCCTGGAACCCGCCGCACGCCTCGCCGAGGGCCGTGGCCACGCGACGCAGCGCCTCGACGGCGCCCGGGTCGCCCGCGAGCACGAGCCGCGACACCGCGGGGCCGGGAATCGCACCGCGCTCCTCGCGCACCGCGGCCAGGGCCGCGCCGATGCCGCCCTCGTCGGCGATGGCGTTCGCCTCGCGCTGCAGGGCACGACCTGAGGCGTACTGCTCGAGGCATCCGTTCTGTCCGCACCCGCACGGGTGCCCGCCGCGCACGAAGCGCATGTGCCCCAGTTCGGCGCCGATGCCGTGACCGCCGCGGAAGAGCTCGCCGTCGGTGACGACGGCACCGCCGACGCCGGTGCCCATCGTCAGCATGACCATGTCGCGCACACCCTGGCCCGCACCGAAGCGGTACTCGCCCCACCCCGCGGCGTTCGCGTCGTTCTCGATCGTGACCGGGGCATTCAAGCGCTGCTCCAGGCGGGCGCGCAGGGGCTCGTCGCGCCAGTCGATGTTGGGGGCGTAGATGACGGTGCTGCGGTCGCGGCTGATGAAGCCGGCCGCGGCCACCCCGATCGCGTGGATCTCGTGCGCGCGGCGCAGGTGATCGGCCATGTCGACCACGGCGTCGACCAGGGCTGCGGGGTCGATGGGGGTGTCGACGCGGAGCTTCTCGATGATGGTGCCGTCGTCGTCGACGACGCCCCCCGCGATCTTCGTGCCCCCGATGTCGATGCCAACGTTGCGCACCGCGCTCCCTTCCGGGCCGACCGTGCGGCTCGGCCCGGAGAAGTCTAGCCATGCCGCGCGACCGGCGCGGGAGAGCGGTGATCCCCGGGGGCCCGGCATCCATGCTTATAGACTCGACGGACCCGCTCGACGTTCTTCCGGTGCCAAAGGAGTTGCCGTGATCCAGTTCGATCAACCCGCCCTCGTCCCCGCAGACCCCGACGCGAATGCGTCAGACCTGCTCGCCGACCGCGTCCGCGCCACCCCCGACCGTCCGCTGTTCGCGGTGCCCGACCGCGACGGGTGGCGCGACATCACCGCCGCCGAGTTCGAGAAGCAGGTCATTGCCCTCGCGAAGGGCTTCGTCGCGGCCGGCATCCAGCCCGGCGAGAAGGTCGGGTTCATCGCCCGCACCACCTACGACTGGACCCTGGTGGACTTCGCCCTCTTCTATGCCGGCGCGGTCATGGTCCCGGTGTACGAGACGAGCTCGGCCTCGCAGATTTCGTGGATCCTCTCGGACTCCGGCGCGATCGCCGTGGTCGTGGAATCGCCGGAGCACGGCGAGCGTCTCGACGAGGTCCGCAGCGACCTCCCCCTCGTCCGCGAGGTCTGGGCGATGCACTCCGGCGCCCTCGACACCCTCGTCGCCAACGGCACGCACATCACCGACGAAGAGATCGAGCGTCGCCGTCATCTCGCCAAGGCCTCCGACATCGCGACGCTCATCTACACCTCGGGCTCGACGGGTCGCCCGAAGGGCTGCGTCCTCGTCCACAGCAACTTCGTCGAGCTGGCCCGCAACTCCGCCAAGTCGCTGCACGAGGTGGTCGAGACCCCGGGCGCCTCCACCCTGCTCTTCATCACCACGGCGCACGTGTTCGCGCGCTTCATCTCGCTGCTCAACGTCCACGCGGGCGTGAAGACGGGCCACCAGCCCGACACGAAGCAGCTCCTTCCCGCGCTCGGGAGCTTCCGCCCCACCTTCCTCCTCGCGGTTCCCCGCGTCTTCGAGAAGGTCTACAACTCGGCCGAGCAGAAGGCCGAGGCCGGCGGCAAGGGCAAGATCTTCCGCGCCGCCGCCGACGCCGCGATCGAGCACTCGCAGCGCCTCCAGGACGGAAAGTCGATCCCGCTGCTGCTGAAGATCAAGTTCGCCCTGTTCGAGAAGCTGGTGTACTCCAAACTCCGGGATGCCATGGGCGGGAACATCGTCTACGCGGTGTCGGGATCGGCCCCTCTCGGCCCCCGCCTGGGTCACTTCTTCCGTAGCCTCGGCGTCGTGATCCTCGAGGGCTACGGCCTCACCGAGACCACAGCCCCGGCCACGGTCAACCTCGCCACGAAGTCGAAGATCGGCACCGTCGGTCCGGTTCTGCCGGGTGTCGGCATCCGTCTCGCGGATGACGGCGAGATCCAGGTGCGCGGCATCAACGTGTTCCGCGAGTACTGGCAGAACCCCGAGGCCACCGCCGAGGCGTTCGACGGCGAGTGGTTCAAGACCGGCGACATCGGCGCTTTCGACAGCGACGGCTTCCTCGCGATCACCGGCCGCAAGAAGGAGATCATCGTGACCGCGGGCGGCAAGAACGTCGCCCCCGCGGCCCTCGAGGACCCGATTCGCGCCAACCCGATCGTCGGTCAGGTCGTCGTGGTGGGCGACCACAAGCCGTTCATCGCGGCTCTCGTCACCCTCGACTCCGAGATGCTGCCGACGTGGCTGGCCAACAACGGACTGCCCGCCGACATGTCGCTCGCCGAGGCGGCCGAGAACGAGAAGGTGCGGGCCGAGGTGCAGGGCGCGATCGACCGTGCGAACACGCGGGTCTCGCGCGCGGAGTCCATCCGCAAGTTCACGATCCTGCCGACCGAGTGGACCGAGGCCAGCGGCCACCTCACCCCGAAGATGAGCATCAAGCGCAATGTGATCGTGGCGGACTTCGCCGACGCGATCGAGGACATCTACGCGATGCCCGTCAACACGACCAACGTGTCGCTTCCCTGAGGCGGGCGACGATGACGGCCCGGTCCCCTCGCGGGGCCGGGCCGTTTCGCGTCGCGAGAACAGGAGACGTCACGGGGACAGGACGATCCGCCTCGAATCGACCTGTCCTCGTCGCCCCGGCCTGTTCTCTTGACCAGCGCGGACAGACGAAGGGCCCGGATGCCGGCATCCGGGCCCCTCTGCAGAGATCAGGTCAGAACCAGTCGCTCTCGCGCACCTGGCGCATCGCCTCGCGACGCGTCTCGGCGGGCAGGCGCGAGAGGTACAGCATGCCGTCGAGGTGGTCGGTCTCGTGCTGGAGCGCCTGGGCGAGCAGCCCCTCGCCCTCGAGCACGACCTCTTCACCGTCGAGGTCGATGCCGACGACCTTGGCCCAGGGGTAGCGGATCGCGTCGTGCCAGAGGCCGGGCACCGACAGGCAGCCCTCGCCCACTGCTTCGGGCTCGCCGCGCGTCTCGACCAGCACGGGGTTGAGGACGTACCCGATGTCGCCGTCGATGTTGTAGCTGAAGGCACGCAGGCCCACGCCGATCTGGGGAGCGGCGACCCCAGCGCGGCCGGGCAGCTCGACCGTGTCGATCAGATCCTGCACGAGAGCGCGGATGCCGTCGTCGATCTGCTCGATGGGGGCGCTCGTCGCGCGCAGGACGGGGTCTCCGAACAAACGGATCGGGCGGACGGTCACGCGGCGGCCGCCGGGGTGCGAAGGCCTTCGACGACCGCGGCGGCGAGTTCGCGAGCCGCCTGCCGGGTCGAAGGCTGGAGCTCACGGAAGGTGATCGCGCTGCCCGCGGCGATACGCGCGTCGTAGGGCATGCGGATCACGGTGCGCACCCGCGAGCGGAAGTGCGCCTCGAGCTCGCTCTCGCGCACGAGGGGCGTGCCCGGCCGCGAGCTGTTCAGCACCACGACCGCGTCGCGCACACGGGCGGAGTAGCCGTTCGTCTCGAGCCACGTCAGCGTCTCGGACGCGAGGCGCGCCTCGTCGACCGACAGTCCCGCGACGATGACCAGGGTGTCGGCGAGCTCGAGTGTCGCCCCCATGACCGAGTGCACGATGCCCGTGCCCGTGTCGGTGAGGACGATGGAGTAGTAGTGCGCCGCGACGTCGGCGACCTGACGGTAGTCGTCGTCGCTGAAGGCCTCGGACACCCGCGGGTCGGAATCGGATGCCAGGACGTCGAGGCGGGTGGCATCCCGGGCCACGATCGACGAGACGTCGTTGTACCCGGACATCTCGTCGTGGGAGCGGACGAGGTCGCGGACGGTGCGCCCGTTGGGACGACCCACGCGATCGGCGAGCGTTCCGCGGTCGGGGTTGGCGTCGACGGCGATGACGCGGTCGTCACGGGCGTCGGCCAGAGCCATGCCCAGCAACGAGGTGACCGTCGTCTTTCCCACCCCGCCCTTGCGGGACAGCACCGGCACGAAGCGGGCCCCACCTGAGAGGGGGGCGGAGATGCGCCGGTCGAGGTCCTTGCGCTGTCGTGCGCGCCGACCGTCGCCGAGGTTGATGCGGTGGCGCGAGACCGAGTAGACCAGCTGCTGCCAGAGGCCCTCGGGCTCGGGGCGGGCGATCTGGCGGGGGTCGAGCAGACGGTCGGCCGTGAGCAGGTCGGAGCTCTCGCGCGCGTCGTCGATCTGGCCGATGCGCTTCGAGGTGAGCGTGACCTCGGGGGCGGGGGTGCGCACGCGCTCGAGCGCGTGCGCGCGGTCGACGCGCGCGGCTTCGTCGGCGGCTCGGGCGGCGTCGTCGGCCTGGTGGGCGCTGCGGCGCGTGAGCGGGATCGTCCCGATGACGCCCGTCGCGGCGCGCTCGGCGCGCGTGGTCGGCACCGACGCGGTGTCGGCGCTGACGGGCGACGCCGGGGCAGGGGCGTCGACCTCGGCCTCGGGGGCAGTCGATGCGGTCGGCCGCGGGGCGGCGGACTCCGGTGCGCCGGGGGCGTCCACCGGCGGTCGGGGGGACTCGGGCGCCTCTGCCATGGCCTCGACCTCTTCACGCTGTTCGTCGTCCGTGTTCGACGCCGGGGCGTCGGCGTCGTCGGAGCCCGCGACGTCGGTGTCTTCTCGATCAGCGGGAGCGGAAACGGCATCGTCGGGCGAGGCGTCGTCCGCCTCGACGTCGTCCGTTGCCTGTGCCGCCTCGTCGCCGTGCTCGGGCTCTTCAACGGCGGCGGGAACCCACGGCGCGTGCGTCAGCGGTACGGACGCGGCGTCGACGGCGTGGTCATCCACCAGCGATTCATCGTCATCGAGCGACGAATCGGCGAGGTCGGCGTCGGTGGGCTCGGCGGCATCGGCCTCGAACAGCTCGACGTCGTCGACGACCTCGGCGTCGGCGAGATCGTCGGCCCGCTGAGCGGCCTGCGTCGCGTCAGCATCGGGGTGATCGGCGTCAGCGTCGTCATCCGCCGCGGAATCGACCTCGACAGGGTCGGCCTCAGCCGGGTCGGCATCCGCCAGCACATCGTCGGCGTCGACGTCGTCTTCGTTCGAGGCGGCGGCTCCGTCGGTCTCCTCGGCATCGTGCTCGACGGGACCATCGCCCTCAGAGAGGGCGGCGTCGTCGGCCGGGATCTCCTCGGCCTCCTCCCCCGCGTTCGAGCCCTCGCCGTCGACCGGGTCGTCGTCGCCGAAGCCGTCATCGCCGAAGCCTTCTCCGGCGGTCGGGTGCTCGGCATCCGAAGTCTCCTGCTCGTCGAGATCGTGCGACGGCTCGACGACGATCTCGGCGTCGTGCACCTCGTCGTCCGCGGACGAGTCCGTCTCGTCGGCCGCGTCGTGCGGCTCGAGGATGATCTCGCCCGTCTCGAGCTGCTCGACGTGCGGGTCGTGGACGATCTCGTCGCGGCGGTCGTCGGCAAACGCGGCGGAGGGGACGCGCGGGGCGTCGAGAGCGGCGAGGTCGGCCTCGTCGAGGGGGATCTCGTCTTCGATCACGTCGTCGTCGAGGTCGTCGTCGTCGGTGGCCACGGGAAGGTCGACGTTGACCTGCGCGATGTGTCCACCGAGGATCGTGATGCTGGCCGTGTCGAGATTCCCGATCTCGTCGAGCACGCCGTGCTCGGCGTTCTCGTCGGGGTTCGCGTCGGTGCGGTCGGGGGTCACTGCAGTCTCCAAACGGGAAGAGGGCGCGAAAGCGCCCCCTCCCAGGTTACTGCGCTTGGCGGATTACCAGCAAAAGGTCTCCTGCTTCGACCTGTTGTGTGGTACCGATCGCGACACGCTCGACCACTCCGTCGACGGGTGCGGTGATCGCCGCCTCCATCTTCATCGCCTCGATCGAGGCGACCGCCTGACCGGCGGAGACGCGGTCGCCCGGCGACGCCTTCAGCGTCACGACGCCCGAGAACGGCGCCGCCATCTGGCCCGGCTTCGAGGTGTCGGCCTTCTCGGCCTGACGCGCCTCGACGTCGATGGAGCGGTCGCGGACGAACACCGGGCGCAACTGTCCGTTCAAGGTCGTCATGACCGTGCGCATGCCCTTGTCGTCCGCCTCACCGACCGCCTCGAGGCCGACGAACAGCTGCACGCCGCGCTCGATCTCGACGGTGTGTTCGCCGCCGGACCGCAGCCCGTAGAGGTAGTCGGCCGTGGAGAGCACGCTCAGGTCGCCGTACGTCTCGCGGGTCTGCTCGAAAGTGCGCGTCGGCCCCGGGAACAGCAGACGGTTCAAGCGGGAGCGCCGCTCGGCGGACTCCCCCGCCAGTGCCGCCGTGTCGTCGTCGGTGAGCGGGGTCGTGCCCGTCTTGGCATCCCGGCCGGCGAGGACCTTCGAGCGGA
>Ga0308171_1003485_pt1 | contig 14318 bp, 11 predicted proteins | sample PhyGR1_FD_202135 | JGI IMG/M metagenome (GOLD analysis project Ga0308171, IMG submission 202135) | Phyllosphere microbial communities from UC Gill Tract Community Farm, Albany, California, United States - DLSLSG.R1 | ecosystem: Host-associated > Plants > Phyllosphere > Unclassified | place: USA... | reverse complement strand
AACCCAGGTCGATGACAGACAGATTTGGTTTTGAATCTACGAGATTCAGTAAGTCAAAAAAGGGCGCTGAGCGTTCTGTTTTGAACTGGTCGTATGTGTCAGGATTCCAAGGCATCTATTTATGATTGATAGTTGATAGTTGATAGTTGATAGTTGATAGTTGATAGCGAAATTAATTCTTAATTCTTAATTCTTAATTCTTAATTCTTAATTCTTAATTAATTTACTGAATCGCTCATAGCCCCGATTGCAGTGGAAATCCTTTTTTGCATCTGCTGGCTTCAATTTCGAACAGTCACCTAAAGCAAAAAAGATTGCAGCGGAAAGCGGGATCAAGCTCCTAAAAAAAAGAGACGCTAGTTGCCCAACATCTCTTTATATTTTAAAATTTCGCAATATCGTCTCGGTAAAAGGCGTAGTCGAAGTGTACTGGGATGGCATCCTCGTAAACTTTTTTGCGCGCCTCGTCGTAAGTGTCTCCCAAAGCCACGATGTTCAACACTCGTCCGCCTGTGGAAACCACTCTGCTGCCTCTGTAATCTGCGCCAGCGTAAAGAACGGTGCTGTTTTTCACCTTCTCCACACCAGTTATCTCGTAGCCAGTCTCGTGGTTTTTCGGATAACCGCCTGAGCAAACTACCAAGCAAACTGCTTTTTGATTCTTAAATTTAAGATCCAATTCTCTGCCGTGAAGACAATCCTCGATAACGTCTACCAAATTGTTTTCCAAAAGTGGCAAAAGAACCTGCGTTTCCGGATCTCCCAATCTCATATTGTATTCCAAAAGGTAAGTCCCATTTTTGGTAACCATCAATCCGAAGAAAATAAATCCTTTGAAGCTAAGACCTTCTTTTTTAAGACCTTCCACCGTTGGATTCATAATATTCTGAATAAAATCTGCATTGTGCGCTTCCGTATATTCCGGACTTGGTGCTACAGAACCCATACCACCTGTGTTTGGACCTTTGTCGCCGTTGCCAGCTTTTTTATAATCTTTTGCAGCAACGAAAGGGAATAGTTTTTCACCATTTGAAACCCCGATAATCGAAGCTTCAAAACCTTGAAGAAATTCCTCGATCACAACCTGAATTCCTGCATCTCCGAAAATCCTTTTGATCATAAAATCGTGAATCGTGCCTTCTGCTTCTTCCAGGTCTTCTGCGATCACAACACCTTTTCCGCCAGCAAGTCCGCTAGCCTTGATTACCAAAGGAAATTCCTGAGTTTGCAAATATTCTTTAGCTTCTACGTACGAATCGAAAATGACGGCTTTTGCGGTTTTGATACCGTAAGTCTGCATAAATTTCTTAGAAAAAGATTTGCTGCCTTCCAAAGAAGCTGCCTTTTTTGAAGGACCGAAAACCTTAAGATCTACTTTTTTGAATTCGTCCACGATGCCTTCTACAAGCGGTGCTTCCGGGCCTACGATGGTAAGGTCCACTTTGTGTTGAATTGCAAAATCTCTCAGTGCCAAAATATCGGTTTCGTTGATATTTTCTCCTAATTTTTCGGTAGTGGCATTTCCTGGCGCAAAATACATCTTTGTAATTCTGCTGTCTTCGCTCAATTTCAAAGCTAAGGCTGAAGCACGGCCACCGTTTCCTACAATAAGTAATCTCATTTGTAAATATTTAATTCTTTTTTATTAAATGCAATGCTAAAAGTCATTTTCTTGTGGTTAAAGAATTCTGATATTCTAACAATTCATCCAGTTTTCAGTTTCACTTTTTAAAGTGCCAAATTTAAGATTTTTTGAGGACAAATGTTGTACCCTTTTTGCGGTAATTTCTTAAAAAAAATATAAAGTTTGAAATTATTGCGGCAATTGCATTGGAACCTCCATCAATAGGATTTCGGAATCCTTCTCTGCTTCCAGAATAAAACTTTCTGTTTCCCAAATTCCGAAACCGTCTCGCTCATCCAGAACCTGCTCGCCAATCTTCACCGAACCTTTGATGACAAAAGCGTAAACGCCGTTTCCAGGCTTATGGATTTTATATTCTTTGGAAAAACCTTTGTCAAACTTCGCCAAATTGAACCACGCATCTTGATGGATCCAAACGCCTGCGTCATCTGCATTTGGAGATAGGATTTGTTGGAAGTCATTCTTAATGGAATTTTCCTCGATGCTGACCTGGTCGTATCTTGGCGTAACGTCGGTTTTATTCGGGATGATCCAGATCTGAAGAAATTTTACGGGTTGCTCTGTCGCATTTTCTTCGCTGTGCATAATTCCGGTTCCGGCAGACATCACTTGAATATCGCCTTTTTTGATGATTCCGGAGTTGCCCATATTGTCGCTGTGACGCAACTCACCCTCCAACGGAATAGAGATGATTTCCATATCGCGGTGCGGATGTCTGCCGAATCCCATTCCGCCCTGAACAAAATCGTCATTAAAAACTCTGAGAACGCCGAAATGGATCCTTTCCGGATTTTGATAACCCGCAAAACTGAAGGTGTGTTTGCTTTTCAACCATCCGTGATTGGCGTGACCTCTGCTGTCTGATCTATGATAAACTGTTTTCATTTTTGATTGATTTAAAGTGTTTGACTTTTTTAATAACACAAATTTCCAGCTTTCAAAATCCTTGCACATTGATGTACGATAAGAACGAAAAACTCCGACGATTGCCGGAGTTTGATTTATTTGAATTGATGATTAAACGAGCATACTGAGCACATCAGGATTATCATTAAGGTAAGATTCGAAGTAGCCGAGCTCGTGCATTCTTTGTTTCAAGCCATCAAAATCGGAAGGGTTGGAAAGTTCGATTCCGACGATTGCCAAAGCGGTTTCCCTTGAATTCTTCTTGGTGTATTCGAAATGGGTGATGTCGTCATTTGGACCGAGGACATTCAGCACAAAATCTTTCAGAGAACCCGGACGTTGCGGGAATTTGACCATAAAATAATGCTTCAAACCGTTGTAAAGCAAAGCACGTTCTTTAATTTCCTCCATTCTCGTAATGTCGTTATTACTTCCGCTGACGATGCAAACCACATTTTTCCCTTTAATTTGATTGCGGTATTGTTCCAAAGCCGAAATAGAAAGCGCTCCGGCTGGTTCCAGAACAATTGCATCTTTGTTATAGAGTTGAAGAATCGTTTCACAAACTTTCCCTTCATCCACAGAAATACAGTCTTCAAGCGTGTTTTTACAAATCTCAAAAGTCAAATCGCCGACTCTTTTCACCGCCGCACCATCCACAAAACTATCAACTTCTGACAGTTCTGTATTGATATTATTTTGAATGGATAATCTCATAGAAGGTGCGCCTTTTGGTTCGACGCCAATCAGTTTGGTTTCTTTTGATAGTTCGTCAAAAACCGTTGCAATTCCGGAAGCCAAACCGCCACCACCAATCGGAATGAAGATGAAATCAATATCGTCTTTCTGCTGTTCCAAAATTTCCAAAGCCAACGTCGCCTGACCTTCGATAATCTGAACATCATCAAATGGATGGATAAACGCAGCACCCGAAATTTCTGCAAATTCAAAAGCCGCCGTTTTTGACGCGTCAAAAGTATCGCCTACCAATCTGATTTCAGCGTAGTTTCCGCCAAACATTTCGACCTGCTCCAGTTTTTGTTTCGGCGTGGTAACAGGCATAAAAATAGTTCCTTTTATTTGAAGTTGCTTGCAGGAAAAAGCTACACCCTGAGCGTGATTTCCCGCACTGGCACAGACAATTCCCTGAGAAACTTTACCTTCGTTAAAAAGCGTTTTGATTTTATTATAAGCGCCTCGCAATTTGTACGACCTTACTGGTTGCAAATCTTCTCTTTTGAGGAAAATATTCGCTCCAAATTTTTCTGACAATCTCGCATTGTATTGCAAAGGCGTGTAATTCACGACATTTTCTATACTTTTTCGGGCTTCTTTTACCGCTTCCAGTGTTGGAAATATGAGCGTTTCGTTCATCTTCATTTATATTACAGATTCTTTGATTTTAATTTTAATTTTCATCATTCCGTTTTCCAGAACGAGTTTGTGGCTTAGTTGTTTTGGTAATTGCGATTCAAAATGTCCAACGTAAATTAACGATTGTCCTTGACTTGCCAAATCATCAATCACCTGATTGAAATATTGCGTCTGCTCATTGTCCATTCCCTGACAAGGCTCGTCCAAAATCAGGAGTTTTGGTTTTTTGATTAATGTTCTTGCAAGCAAAGCCAAACGTTGTTTTCCAAGTGGTAAAGTTTTTAACTTCTTGTTTTTATCATCTTTCAAATCAAAGAAATAAAGCATCTGTTCCAATTGTTGCTGTTGGTCAAAACTCAGTTTCTGATACAAACTCATCGAATCGAAAAAACCGGAAGCAACCGTTTGTCCAACATTCGCATTCATATCAAAATACCAATGTAACTCGGGCGAAATCATTCCGATTTTTTCCTTGATGTCCCAAATACTTTCGCCACTTCCGCGTTTTTGTCCGAAAAGATAAATTTCATTGGAGTAAGCCTGCGGATGGTCGCCATTCAACAAACTTAACAATGTAGATTTCCCAGAACCATTATGACCTTGCAACAGCCATTGTTCTCCGGAATTCACTTCCCAATCGATGTTTTTCAGGACCTGTTTTTCGCCGTAAGAAATATTGATTTTTTCTAATTTGATTAAGTTCTCTCTACGATTTCCATCATTGTTTTGAAGAAAAAAAGGCAGTGATTTTGGTGTTCTTTCTTCGCCTTTGGAAAAGTCCTTTGAAGAATTCCTGTGAATTAATTTTCCATTTTCTATCTCAACAAAATATTGAACATTTTCAGGATATTCGTCGTCATTATTAATTAAAATCAGCGTGACTTTTTCTTTAATTAAATCATCAAAAGCCTGATTCAAAAACTGTCTCGATTTCACATCCAAACCTGTGTAAGGCTGGTCAATAATCAAAACTTGAGGTTTTAGCCAAAGTGCTTTCAGCAATTGTAATTTCTTGTGTTCTCCGCTAGAAAGTTCTATTAATTGTTGATTTTTGAAATTTTCAAATCCAAAAGGTTTTAAATACAATTCTAATATTTTGAAATCCAGATTTTCTTCTTTCCCAAAATGATTGAGTTCTGCAAATACGGTTAACGTATGATTTTTGGCAAATTGATTATATCGTTGTTGATAATAAAAGTTCCGGTCGCCTTCCAGATTGCTGAATTGAAACCAATTGGAAACGTACAAAACTTTCTTCGGCAATTCTGAATTTTCATCAAAACTGACCTCAACTTTCCCTTCAAAATTCATGATTTGTTCTGAAATAATTTTGGCTAAAGTTGTTTTTCCAGTTCCACTTAAACCGCCTAGCATCCAACATTCGCCGGAAGATATTTCCCAGTCGAAATCTTTCAGTACGACTTGGTTGCCGTACTGAAAGTTTAGATTTGAAATTTGGACGATTTGGGTTGACATTATTTTTATTTTTAAACGCAAAGGGCGCAAAGTTTTTTTATAATCTTATTGAAAACAATTTTAAGGTTCGCAAAGACGTAAAACTCATCAAAGATTTTAAAATTCAGTTTGTCATTATGTAGGAATCTCAGCAGTCTTAGATTGACTTCGTCAAATTATTGCGTTAGATTTCCAACGGAATGACAAAATTTGAATTTAGGAACAAACTTTATTTTATGACAAATCCCATAGCCCCGATTGACTCTCAGTTTATATTTTTTTATTTGAATCGTCGAAACTCGTTCCTCGTTTTGCAGCGGCATCCTTTTGTGATGAGGAACGAAGAGCAAAAGAGATAGCACTTCGACTTCGCTCAGCATAAACTCCAAGCGGGATTAGCTCCTAACTTTAAACCGTTTTGATAGACTTCATCGCCGTCATCGCCTGACGCAGCTTTTTGCCGACAACCTCAACCGGATGATTTCTCAAAATATCGTTTACGTGAACCAATTGTGCATTGTCAACCGACGCATTTTTCCCTTCGTTGAAGTCTTTTCCGACCAAATCTGTGTCCACCGATTTCATAAAATCCGCCAGCAAAGGTTTGCAAGCCTGGTCGAAAAGGTAACAGCCGTACTCTGCGGTGTCGGAAATCACACGGTTCATCTCGAAGAGTTTTTTTCGTGCGATGGTGTTGGCAATCAAAGGCGTTTCGTGAAGCGATTCGTAGTAAGCAGATTCCGGCTTGATTCCGGCTTCCACCATCGTTTCGAACGCCAATTCAACGCCTGCTCTAATGAACGCCGACATCAAAAGGTAGTTGTCAAAATAGTCTTGTTCATCGATTTTGACATCGCCGGCAGGTGTTTTTTCGAAAGCAGTTTCTCCGGTTTCTGCACGCCATTTCAACAAATTTTTGTCGCCGTTTGCCCAGTCTTCCATCATTGTTTTGGAAAATTCGCCGGAGATGATATCGTCCTGGTGTTTTTGGAAAAGTGGACGCATAATGTCTTTCAATTCCTCGGACAATTCGAAAGCTTTCAGTTTTGCAGGATTGGAAAGTCGGTCCAACATTCCGCTGACACCGCCGTGTTTAAGAGCTTCCGTGATGACCTCAACGCCGTATTGAACCAATTTGGAAGCGTAACCTGCGTCGATTCCTTTCTCGACCATTTTGTCAAACGAAAGAATGGAACCCGTTTGCAAAAGTCCGCACAAAATGGTTTGCTCGCCCATTAAATCTGATTTCACTTCGGCAACAAAAGATGATTTTAGAACGCCAGCTTTATGTCCGCCAGTTCCCACGCAATAGGCTTTTGCTTCTGCCCAGCCTTTACCTTGCGGGTCATTTTCGGGATGAACGGCAATCAAAGTCGGAACACCGAAGCCACGCAAATATTCGGCACGAACTTCAGAACCTGGACATTTTGGAGCGACCATAATTACCGTGATGTCTTTACGGATTTGCATCCCTTCTTCCACAATATTGAAACCGTGAGAATAGGATAAGGTTGCGCCTTCTTTCATCAAAGGCTGAACGGCATTGATTACAGAAGTATGTTGTTTGTCGGGTGTCAAATTGATGACCAAATCCGCTGTTGGAATCAGTTCTTCATAAGTTCCGACTTTGAAATTATTGTCGGTTGCATTTTTCCAGGAATCTCTTTTCTGGTCGATGGCTTCCTGACGTAATGCATAAGATACATCCAATCCGCTGTCTCTGAGATTCAGACCTTGATTCAGACCTTGAGCACCACATCCTACCACTACGATTTTCTTTCCTTTCAATGCAGAAACACCGTCAGAAAACTCTGAACTATCCATAAAATCTGCCTGTCCTAACTGGTGTAACTGGTCTCTGAGTGATAAGGTATTGAAATAATTTGCCATTATATTTTTATTATTGATAAATGATTATTGATTAGAATTTTGAACACAAAGCGCACAAAGATTTTTTTATGATTCAATGTTTTTAAGTTCACAAAGGCGCTTACGCTCAGAAAAGTTTTTATTTTTTTATTATTTACATTGTGAAAACATCGTCTCGTTTGTCCAGAAATTCGTTTTCTACGATTTCGGCGGAAGGTTCTCTTTTTTCGAATTCGAGGACTTTGTCGTGGATTCCTCTGCTATTTTTGATAATGGCGATTCTTGCGCCTCGTACAAATTCGATGAGTCCATATTTATTGAGTTCTTCCGTTAATCGGTCGATTTCTTCGCGGTGTCCTGCTGTTTCGAAAACGATATAATCCTGACGAATTACAACTGTGGAAGCGCCATATTGACGAAGCAATCTTTCCACGTAAACTTTCTCTGTAACAACATTTGCCGGAACTTTGTAAAGTGCTTGTTCCTGCCAAACAATCTCGTCATCGGTATTGAAATAAGCCTTCATAATGTCAATCTGTTTCTCAAGTTGTCGGCAAAGTTTTCTTACGACTTCATCATTTTCATTAATGACAATCGTGAATCTGTGAATGCCATCCACCTCGGAAGGCGATGTGTTCAAACTTTCGATATTGATTTTTCTGCGTGAGAAAATCCCTGATATCCTGCCGATTAATCCAACTGAATTTTCGGTGTATAATGTGATGGTAAATTCTTGTTTTTCCATTTGTTTTGTTTTTTCCAGAGTTCCAATTGTCGTATCGATATTGAACCCTTCGGGTTCTTGGGAATGTTAATTTGTGTACCATAGGTTTCACCTACGGCTACTGATATTTAAACCATTTGGGTTTTTGACCTGTTGATTTATTTTAAGCGAATTTCCGAAACCGATGAACCTTGCGTTACCATTGGGAATACGTTATTTTCTTTTCCAACCATAACTTCCAAAAGATAGGCGCCGTCGTGATTCAGCATTGTTTCTAAAGCAGGTTTCAGGTTTTCTCTTTCGGAAATTTTTTGTCCATCGATGTAATAAGCTTTTGCCACTGCCACGAAATCGGGACTTGTAATATTTACGAAAGAATAGCGTCTCTCATTGAATAATTGCTGCCACTGTCTAACCATTCCCAGGAATTCGTTGTTGAGAATCATAATTTTAACCTTCGCTCCGAACTGCATAATGGTTCCCAATTCCTGCAGCGTCATCTGAAATCCGCCATCTCCGATAATAGCAACCACTGTTTTTTCCGGTGCCCCGTACCAAGCTCCGATTGCAGCTGGCAAACCAAATCCCATTGTTCCCAAACCGCCAGATGTCACCCAGGATTTTGATTGGTTAAACTTCGCATACCTACTTGCAACCATCTGATGCTGACCAACGTCTGTCGCAACAATTGCATCTCCATTTGTTAGTTCATTTAACACTTTGATGACCTCTCCCATTGTCAAAACTTCAGTTGTTGGATCGAGTTCATTCTGAATGACTTCTTTGATTTCTTCTTTTTCCAATTCTCGAAATTCATTTAACCAAGCTGAATGGTCATTTTCTTTGAGAAGAGCCGTCAACATTGGTAAAGTTTTTTTACAATTTCCCCAAACCGGAACTGTGGTTTTCACATTTTTATCGATTTCGGCAGGGTCAATATCAAGATGGATAATCTTCGCTTGTTTCGCATATTTGTCCAGACGTCCAGTCACTCGGTCATCGAAACGCATTCCGACTGCTATTAAGACATCACATTCGTTGGTCATAACATTTGGGGCGTAATTGCCGTGCATTCCCAACATTCCCACGTGTAACGGATGAGTTGTTTCCAAGGCGCTTAATCCCATTACAGTCGCTGCTGCCGGAAGATTTGTCTTTTCAATAAAAGCTTTGAATTCCTCTTCCGCTTTTCCCAAAATGACGCCTTGCCCGAAAATAACGAATGGTTTTTTGGCTTGATTAATAAGTTCTGAAGCTCTCTCGATATATTCGTTCCTGATTTCCGGTTCAGGACGATAACTTCGGATGTGATTGCATTTTTTGTAACCAGAATATTCAAATAATTGCATTTGAGCATTTTTGGTAATATCAATCAACACCGGACCGGGACGACCTGTACTTGCAATGTGAAAAGCTTTGGCAATAGCTTCAGGAATTTCTGTTGCGTCGGTTACCTGATAGTTCCATTTTGTAACCGGCGTTGTAATATTAATAACATCGGTTTCCTGAAAAGCATCGGTTCCCAAAAGTGAGGCAAAAACCTGACCTGTGATACAAACAATCGGATTGCTGTCAATCATTGCATCGGCCAAACCTGTCACCAAATTGGTAGCGCCCGGACCACTTGTTGCAAAGACAACACCCGTTTTCCCAGAAGTTCTTGCAAACCCCTGAGCGGCGTGGATTGCGCCTTGCTCGTGACGAACCAAAATATGTTTTAATTTGTGGGAATAATCATACAAAGCATCATAGATTGGCATAATTGCGCCACCTGGATAACCGAAAACGGTATGTACATTTTCCTGTAACAAAGCTTCCAAAACCGCTTTTGAGCCTGATATTTCTATCGACTTCTGATGTTCCAATTCTGTATTTTCTGTTTGTGAAATGGTATTATTCATTTTAAATGTTTTTATATTTCTCCATAGGTTTCACCTACGGCTACTGATATTGAATCCTTCGGATTCTTTTTGAAAACATTATTTTGGAACGCAATACGATTGCAGCCCGGCCTGAACGTAAATCCTTTTTTGCTTGTGATCAAGTTATATTTAAACTGAAATCGTTTGCAAAAAAGATTGGGAGTGGAGGACGGAAATAGCTGCCCAAAATAATATCTCATTCATTAAAATTTTACAAATCGGTGACACAACCTTGCGAAGCATCGGCTACGGACTTGGCGTATTTGTACAAGACACCACGTTTAACTTTATAATCTGGCTGTTGAAATTCTGATTTTCTTTTGGCAATTTCTTCGTCTGAAAGAAGTGCGTTGATGGTATTTTTTTCAGCATCCAATTCTATCACATCGCCATCTTTGATCAAGCCAATCAATCCTCCGGCAAAGGCTTCCGGCGTAATGTGACCGACCACAAAACCGTGTGTTCCTCCGGAAAATCTGCCATCTGTAATCAAGGCTACATTTTTACCGAGACCAGAACCCATCAAAGCGGAAGTTGGCTTCAGCATTTCCGGCATTCCGGGAGCGCCTTTTGGACCTTCGTTTTTGATGACGACGACATTTCCTTCCTTGATCTTTTTGTCTTCGATACCTTTGATGAATTCTTTTTCACCGTCAAAAACAATCGCTGTTCCTTTGAAATAGTCGCCTTCTTTGCCTGTGATTTTCGCAACAGAACCTTTCTCAGCAAGGTTTCCGTACAGAATTCTGATATGACCTGTCGCTTTGATTGGGTCTTTGATATCGTGAATGATATTTTGTTGTCTATCGATAATCGATGTGACGTGTTCCAGATTTTCGGCAATCGTTTTTCCAGTTACTGTTAAGCAATCGCCGTGAAGCAAGCCTAAATCCAATAGATATTTCATCACCGCTGGAACGCCGCCAACATTGTGAAGGTCTTCCATCAGGTATTTTCCGCTTGGTTTGAGGTCAGCTAAAAATGGTGTTTCATCACTGATTTTTTGGAAATCGTCCAAAGTCAAATCGTAGCCGATGGATTTTGCGATTGCAATAAAATGTAGAACTGCATTGGTACTTCCACCCAAAATCATAATTAATCTCAAAGCATTTTCGAAGGCTTTTGGCGTCATTATATCGGATGGTTTGATGTCTTTTTCCAAAAGGATTTTTACATAATGACCAGCGAACTTGCATTCTTCCTTTTTCTCTTTGCTTAAAGCTGGATAAGACGACGAATAAGGCAAACTCATTCCGAGTGCTTCAATCGCAGAAGCCATTGTGTTGGCTGTGTACATTCCTCCGCACGCACCGGCGCTTGGACAGGAATTTTTTATCACGCCTTTGAAATCCTCGTCAGAAATTTTGCCTGCGATTTTGTTTCCCAAAGCTTCGAAAGCTGAAACGATGTTCAGATCCTGACCTTTGTAATGTCCCGGCGCAATACTTCCGCCATAAACCATAATTGAAGGCCTGTCCAATCTAGCCATCGCCATCAAAGAACCCGGCATATTTTTGTCGCAACCCGGAACGGTAATCAGTCCGTCGTAATATTGTCCTGCGCAAACCGCTTCGATAGAATCTGCGATGATGTCACGGCTTACAAGCGAATAACGCATTCCGTCTGTTCCGTTGGTCATTCCGTCGCTGATTCCGATGGTGTGGAACATCAATCCCACTAAATTTTGTTCTTTGACTCCCTTTTTTACAATCTCAGCAAGACCATTCAGGTGCATATTGCAAGTATTGCCATCGTAGCCCATACTTGCGATCCCGATCTGTGCTTTGTCGAAATCTTCTTCTTCGAAACCAATTCCGTAAAACATCGCCTGAGTGGCTGGTTGCGTGGGGTCTTTTGTAAGCGTTTTCGAATATTTATTAAGTTCTACGTTACACATATTGCAAGTCTGTTTTTAAATAAGAATAATCTTCTTCTAACACCAAATGACGGTAAGCTTGTTGGACTTTGGAGGCTAAACTCTCTTCCCAATTCAGTTTGAAAGGAACGTCATCAAGAGAACCCAACGCTACGATTTCGGCAGCAGTTCCACAGAAGAATCCTGCATCTGCGCCTTTCATCTCTTCTGGTTTGAAGAATTTTTCCTCGTAAGGAATTCCCAGCTGGTCACAGATTTCGAAAACTGTCGCTCGTGTGATTCCGGGAAGAATACTACCTTTTGCAGGCGTGAAAAGTTTGCCGTCTTTTTCGAAGAAAATATTGGCGCCAGAACTTTCGGCTACATTTCCGTCAGCATCCAGAACCAAGGCTTCATCAAAACCTTTGTCTTTTGCTTCCTGACAAGCCAAAATCGAATTCACATAATGACCGCTCACTTTTGCTTCAACTTTGAAAGCTTTTGGATTTGGACGTTCGAATGATGACGTCATAATTCTCATTTGATTGGCCATATAACCGTTATCCCAATTCCAAACCTCGATGACGAGATAACTTTTTTGTCCTTTTGATAAGGCCATATTTGGTGAACAAATGACCAATGGGCGAATGTAAGCGTTTGATAAATTATTAATTTCCAATAATTTGTACGTTGCATCCACCATTTCTTCGGTAGAATAGCCGAAAGGCATCATCATCGTTTGTGCAGACCTTCTTAGTCTGTCGTAATGTTCTTCTGCTTTGAAAATCTTGGTTCCGTTCGCCGTTTTATAAGATTTAATCCCTTCGAAAACAGCATATCCGTAGTGTAACGATTGACCGTACAAATCGGTCTTGGCATCTTTTGCTTTTACATATTCCCCATCAAAAAAGAGAACACTGTCGTCATTGTAATACATTTTGTATCGATTTTATTTTTGTTTGTTAGATTGATGAAAATAAAAAACCATCCTCGTGGTGAGAATGGTCTGTATTATTTCAAATTCAATAATTAGTACAAGCCATCACTCACCACCGGAATCCGATAATGACAAGAATGACAAGAATAATGATTGTGCTATTCATCTGTTTGTTTTCAACGGTACAAATGTATAAACTAATTCCAATAAACGTTGATGTTTTCATAAAAAATTCTTTTTAAAAGTATCGAAAACCCACAGAATATTGATTTTTATACGATATTCATCAAAACAAAAATTAGAGATAAAGTATTGATTTTCAATTTGTGAAAGCTTGAGAAATTACGATGTCTAAAATTTGAGTTTGGTTATCGGTTTTTCGAATTAATATTCAAATTAATGGATATTAGGATTGAAAAAATATAGATATACAGTGCTAGAATATAAAACAATATCGTGAGAATGTAAAAGCAACCTGCTCAAAGTTAAAACTAATTTGTAATAATGTAAGATAAAACTGCAGAAATAGAAAACTAAATTGTAAGAATATAAAATAATATCGTAACAATATAAAACAACAGCGACATAATGTAAAACAAAACTGTAGAAAGTGAGAACTAATCTGTAAGAATGTGAAAATTTGTAGAATATTTTTGTTTTATGCCATAGATTTAATTTTGTTCCATAGGTTTCACCTACGGCTACTGATATTGAATCCTTCGGATTCTTTTTAAGACGAAAAATCCACCGATTGGTGGATTTTATATTTAGAACTTAATTGTTTGAAATTAAAAATGAACCTGTTGGATTTCTTCTTCAATTTCTTTAGGTGTTTCTTCCTGAGATTTAATGAAAATCAAAGTGATCAAAGCGCCTAACAACATACAAGCACCACCTACGACTACGTAATCAATCGCCATATTTCCAAAAAGTTTTGAAACGATTGGTCCTCCGAAAACACCGTTGATGATTTGCGGAACGACAATGAAGAAATTGAAAATCCCCATATAAACGCCCATTTTTCTTTGAGGAATAGCATCAATCAACATTGCATAAGGCATTGCCAGAATACTTGCCCAAGCAAATCCCAATCCTACCATCGATATCCAAAGCATCGAAGTATCTTTGATAAAATACATAGAAATCAATCCCAAACCACCACTCGCCAAAGCCAAAGCGTGGGTTTGTTTTTTTCCAATCGCTTTAGCAATCGGCGTTAACAAAAATGCAAATGGAATTGCGAAGAGATTATAAAGTCCGAACAAATGTCCTGTCAAATCGCCGGCTTTGTTGAATTCAACAGACTTGGTATCTTCCGGAGACAGTCCGAAATGATGCGTCGCCAAAGCACTGGTGGTGAAAACCCACATTGTAAAAAGTGCGAACCAAGAGAAGAATTGTACGATTCCCAACTTCTTCATCAGGTTTGGAATGTTCGCAAAATCCTTGAACATATCAGAGAATTTGGAATGTTCTTCGACAACATCTTTTCCACCTTCGAATTCTGCAAACTCTGCTGGAGAATATTCTTTAGTTGTGAAAATCGTATAAAGAATCGAAATAATCAGAACTGTTGCTCCAACGTAGAAAGCGTAAATCACATTATCTGCCACGTAGCCTTCCGGTGCAAC
>Ga0308171_1003483_pt1 | contig 14322 bp, 14 predicted proteins | sample PhyGR1_FD_202135 | JGI IMG/M metagenome (GOLD analysis project Ga0308171, IMG submission 202135) | Phyllosphere microbial communities from UC Gill Tract Community Farm, Albany, California, United States - DLSLSG.R1 | ecosystem: Host-associated > Plants > Phyllosphere > Unclassified | place: USA... | reverse complement strand
CGAACAGGACAGTGAAACGACTTTGCGCCGATGATAGTGCGGGTTCCCGTGTGAAAGTAGGTCATCGTCAGGCTCCTACAGCCCAAACCGCCCTCAGATCAACATTGGTCTGGGGGCGTTTTGCTTTGTGGCGGCGCAAATCGGAGATCGACAGTGCAATTGCAGGACGTCCTGTATTCGCAGGGATTTGGAACCAGACGGGTGTGTGCGGGCCTGATCCAGCAGGGCCATGTGCAGTTGCTGGAAAAAGGCGCTACGGGCGGGCCGGCAGTGTGCACCGACTCGACCTACGACGTGGAGCCCGAAGGGCTGCGTTTCATCGTGCAGGGCGTGGAATGGGCGTGGCACCGCCAAGCCTATCTGATGATGAACAAGCCCGCCGCCGTGGAGTGCTCGCAGAAGCCCTCCACCTATCCCAGCGTCTACACCCTGTTGCCGGCGCCGCTGCGCGCGCGCCCGACGGCCGGCAAGATCCTGGGCGTACAGACCATCGGGCGGCTGGACCAGGACACGACGGGGCTGCTGCTCCTGAGTGACGACGGCAGCTTTATCCACAAAGTCAGTTCCCCCAAGAAGCACATTGAAAAGACCTACCGGGTCTATGCCAAGTATGATTTGACTCCGCAGCAGAAGGACCGATTGCTGCAGGGTGTCGTGCTGAACGACGATCCGAAACCCGTGGTGGCTACGGATTGCGTGGTGCAGGAAGGTCCCGTGTTCGACCTCACCGTGACCGAAGGAAAGTACCACCAGGTCAAGCGCATGGTGGCTGCGGTCGGCAATCGGGTCGAGCAACTGCACCGCATCCGTATTGGCGGGCTTCATCTTCCCGAGGATCTGGAGTCGGGTGGGTGGCGTTGGCTGGACGAGCGCGAGATCGCCATGGTGTTCCAGGGCTGAACCTGCCCGGAACGTGGCTGCCGGTTGAAATCTACAGAGTCGCGAACAACGACGCGACGTGAGTATGCGCAGACGCCATCATTTGCTTTTGTCCCTCTCGTGCCTTGCCTCCCTGTCGGTGGGAACGGCGCGTGCCCTGGCTGCCCCTCCATCTTCTGCGCCCTCCGCTCCTGCGCCCACGGGTGTGCATCCACCGGTATTCGTGCTCAATTCGCTCGATGCCGACGTGAGCGTGATCGACCCGGTGACATGGCAGGAACTGCGCCGCATTCCCACGGGCAAGGAGCCGCACCATCTGTATCTCACGCCGGACGAGAAGTCGATCGTCGTGGCGAATGCCCTGGCCGACAGCCTGACGTTCATCGATCCGGTGACGGCGCAGGTGCAGCGCACGGTGCGGAACATCGTCGATCCCTACCATCTGCGCTTCACGCCGGACATGAAGTGGCTCATCACGGCCGCCAACCGGCTCGACCACGTGGACTTCTATCGCTGGGACGGCAAGGACCTTTCGCTGGTGCAGCGGGTCGCCACCGGGCGCACGCCGAGCCACCTGTGGGTGGACAGCGGCAGCCGCACGGTGTATTCGACCATGCAGGACAGCGACGAGCTGGTGGCGATCGACATCGCGACGCAGAAGATCCGCTGGCGCACGAAGACCGGCCCCATGCCGGCCGACATCCATGGTTCCGCGGACGACAAGTTCCTGTTCGTCGGCCTCACGGGGAGCGACGGGGTGGAGGTGTTCGACGTGTCGGGGCCGGAGCCCCGCAGCGTCAAGCGGATTCCGACGGGCAAGGGCGCCCATGCCTTCCGGAGCGCCGGCGACAAGCGGCACATCTTCGTCAGCAACCGCGTGGCCAACACCATCAGCAAGATCGACATGACCGCGCAGAAGGTCGTGGACGTGTACTCGGCACCGGGCGGGCCCGACTGTATGGACGTGTCGGCGGACGGCCGCTGGCTCTACGTGTCGGCCCGCTGGGCGAAGAAGCTGCTGGTGATCGACACGGTCGAGCGCAAGGTGGTGCAGCGCGTCAACGTCGGCAAGTCGCCCCATGGCGTGTGGACGCTGCAGCATGCACCCCGCTGAGCCAGGTCCGGCTGGGGGGCGCCGCCCCCGGCGGGCATTCCGCGTCGCGGTGCTGGCCACCGCCGCGGTGTCGCTCATCGCCGGGCTGGTGCCGGCCCAGGCCCGCGCAGCCTGCGACAAGCCGGTCTACCTGACCCTGGACACCGGCCACATGGGTGTGGCGCCGCTGATCGCCGACGTACTCAAGCGCCAGCACGTGCTGGTCACGTTCTTCGCGGCCAACGAGAAGACGCAGGAGGGCGACGGCAGCCTGGGCGACCACTGGGCCGGGTGGTGGAAGGCACGCGCCGCCGAGGGGCATGCGTTCGCCTCGCACACCTTCGACCACGTGTATTGGCGTGCGGACCTGGCGGGGGACGCCGCGTCTCCGAGCTTCCGCGTGCGACCGTCGGCCGGGCCGCAGGCGGGCAGGGAATCCACGATGACCGCGCGCCAGTACTGCGACGAGATCGCGCGCTCGGAGAACCGGCTGAAGGAGATCACGGGGCAGGCGCCGCTGCCGCTCTTCCGGGCGCCGGGCGGCAAGACCTCTGCGAAGTTGCTGGAGACGGCGCGGCGCTGCGGCTATGCGCACGTCGGCTGGTCGCCCGCGGGATTCCTCGGCGACGAGCTGCCGAGCGAGCGCTATAGCAATGCACTGCTGCTGCGTCAGGCCTTGGACCGGGTGAAGCCGGGCGACATCCTGCTCGCGCACCTCGGCATCTGGTCGCGCAAGGATCCGTGGGCGCCGGCCGTGCTGGAACCGCTGATCGAAGGGCTCAAGGGCAAGGGCTTCTGCTTCCGCACGCTGAAGGACCATCCCGACTACAAGGAATGGATTTCGTCGCACTCCCGGCGCTGAGCGGGAACCTGGACGGCGGCGGGCGATCGGAGCGGTGGTGATGGAAAGTCTCGGTCAACTATTCGACATGGCGCAGCAATGGCTGTTCGAGACGGTGGTGCAGCCGCTGCTGTTCTCGCTGGGGATGGCGAACTTCCTGGAGGACGGCTACACGGCGACGGGCTGGCTGCTCGTGGGGGTGCTGCAGCTGCTCGTGATGCTCTGCCTGATCGCTCCGCTGCAGCGCTGGCGTCCGGTGGAACCGGTGACCGACCGGCCGGCCGTCCGCACCGACATCCTCTACACGCTCATCCACCGGCTGGGACTGTTCCGCATCGCACTGTTCTTCAGCGTGGACCCGCTGTGGGACCGGCTCTTCGGCGCGTTGCGCGTCGAAGGCTTCAGTACGTTCCATCTGGACGAGATCTGGCCGGGCATCACGGACGTGCCGTGGGTGAGCCTGCTGATCTACCTGGTGGTCTTCGACTTCCTCAACTACTGGATCCACCGCGGCCAGCACCAGTTCGACTGGTGGTGGAAGCTGCATTCGCTGCACCACTCGCAGCGGCAGATGACGATGTGGAGCGACAACCGCAACCATCTGCTGGACGACGTGCTGACCGACGCGATCGTGGTGGTGGCGGCGCAGCTGATCGGCGTGCCGCCCGGGCAGTTCGTGGCGATCGTCGCGATCACGCAGTTGAGCGAGAACTTCCACCACGCCAACCTGCGGGTGTGGTTCGGACGCTGGGGCGAGCGGCTGTGGGTGAGTCCCCGCTTCCATCGGCTGCACCATTCCATCGGCCTGGGCCACGAAGGGCCCTCCCGGCCGGGCATGCCGGCGCCGGTGCTGGGCGGGCACAACTTCGGGGTGCTGCTGCCCTGGTGGGACATGCTGTTCGGCACGGCCAATTTCGAGCTTCGCTACGACCCGACGGGCATCCGCGACCAGGTGGAGGCCGACGCCCGGGGCCGGGTGCGCGATTACGGCAGGGGGTTCTGGCGCCAGCAGTGGCGCGGGCTGCTGCGCCTGGCGGGCCGGGATTGAAGAAGTCCCCGGGCCCTGGTGCGTTCATGCTTCGGCGCTATGCTTGGCGCCCATGAGGCTGCTCATCGATTCGTTCTGGCGCGCCGCGGCGTACTGCGTCCTCCCGCGGGTGATGGCGCTGTCGCTGCTGCCGCTGCTGGTGATCGCTCTGCTGGCGTGGCTGTTCGGGCATTTTTGGTGGGATGCCGGCGTGGCGTGGCTGCAGTCCGTGCTCGATTCCTGGTCGTGGCTGTCGTTCATCCGGGGCTGGCTGCAGGACGCCGGCGTGCAGGGGCCGTCGCTGCTGGCGCCGTTGCTGCTGGCGGTGCTGGTCACCCCGGTGATCGTGGTGCTGTCCGTGCTGGCGGTGGCCATGCTGATGACGCCGGCGCTGGTGTCGCTGGTGGCCCAGCGCCGTTTCCCCACGCTCGAACGGCGGGGCGGGGCGTCGTTCGTCGCCAGCGTGTTCTGGTCGCTCGGCTCGACCGTGGCGGCACTCGTGGCGCTGGCCGTGTCGGTTCCGCTCTGGTTCATCCCGCCGCTGGTGCTGGTGCTGCCGCCCCTGATCTGGGGGTGGCTGACCTACCGCGTGATGGCATTCGATGCGCTGGGCGAGCATGCGGACAAGGCGGAGCGCGAGGCCATCATGCGCAGGCACCGGATGCGGTTGCTGGGTATCGGCATCGTCACCGGCTACCTCGGCGCGGCGCCGGGCATCGTGTGGGCCTCGGGCATCGTGTTCGCGGCGGCCTTCGTGGTGCTCATTCCGGTGGCCGTGTGGATCTACACGCTGGTGTTCGCCTTTTCCTCGCTGTGGTTCACGCACTACTGCCTTTCCGTGCTGGAGCAATCGCGTGCCGCGGCGCCCGGCGGGAACGGTTCCGCTCCCGGGAGCATCGTGCCTGCCGCGCCGCCCGGGCCGCGCACGAACGCCGTTCCTTCTTCCCCTTCGTCTTCCTCTTCTTCTGGACCTTCCGCATGACACCGGTTCCCTCGTTCGGCCTCATCATCGTCGGTGACGAAATCCTTTCCGGCAAACGGGCCGACAAGCACATGCCGAAGGTGATCGAGCTGCTGGCGGCGCGCGGGCTGCCGCTGGCGTACGCCGATTACGTGGGGGACGATCCGGAGCGCATCACGGCCACCCTGCGACGCGCCTTCTCGTCGACCGACATCGTGTTCTCGTGCGGCGGCATCGGCGCCACCCCGGACGACCACACGCGGCAGTGCGCCGCGCGCGCGCTGGACACCGAACTGGCGCTGCATCCCGAAGCCGCCGAGCTGATCCGGGAGCGGATGCGGGACGTGGCGCGGGAGCAGGGCACCCCATACGAGCCCGACCGGTCGGACAACGTGCACCGGCTGAACATGGGCGTGTTTCCGCAGGGTGCGCGGATCATTCCCAATCCCTACAACAAGATTCCCGGGTTTTCCTGCGACGGGGTGGGCGGTGGCACCGTGCATTTCGTCCCGGGCTTTCCGGTGATGGCATGGCCGATGATCGAAGGCGTGCTCGACGCGCACTGCCGGCAGTGGTTCAATCGGCAACCGCAGACGGAGCGTTCCGTCGTGGTGTACGGTGCGATGGAGGCGGCGCTCACGCCGCTCATGGAGCGCGTGGAGGCCGGGCATGCCGGGGTGAAGGTGTTCAGTCTGCCGAGCGTGGACCATCCCGTGCACGGGCGGCACATCGAACTGGGTGTGAAGGGCAGCTCGGCCCTGGTGCCCGGGGCCTGGGACGCCCTCATCCAGGGGTTGCACGAATTTGGTGCAAGCCTCGGCCCCGAGTTGGTGCGCAACACCTGAATGGGTGTGCGCATGCGAGTGAAGCCCGCTTCTGGTGCATCGACCCAGGGCGGGTCCGGCAGACGGTGTGCATGCTCCGCGTTAGTGCATGCTGGCACGCAATCTGCTTTTTGACGACCGTGGTTTTTTTCAACAAACGCTAAATCCTGGAGATCCTGATGGCAAAGACCGTTGCAGACGTGATGAAGATGGTGAAGGAGAACGAAGTGAAGTTCGTGGACTTCCGCTTCACCGACACCCGCGGCAAGGAGCAGCACGTCACCGTGCCGGTGTCCCACTTCGACGAAGACAAGTTCACGTCGGGCCATGCGTTTGACGGCTCTTCCGTGGCCGGCTGGAAGGGGATCGAAGCCTCGGACATGCAGCTGATGCCCGACCCGAGCACGGCCAACATCGATCCGTTCTTCGAAGAAACCACGCTGTTCCTGCAGTGCGACGTGATCGAGCCGGGCGACGGCAAGGCCTATGACCGCGATCCCCGTTCCATCGCCAAGCGCGCCGAAGCCTACCTGAAGGCCTCCGGCCTGGGCGACACGGCCTTCTTCGGTCCGGAACCCGAATTCTTCATCTTCGACGGCGTGCGCTGGTCCAACGAGCCCGGCAAGGTCATGTTCGAGATCGAAGAGTACGAAGCCCCCTGGAATTCGGGCGCCAAGCTCGAAGGCGGCAACCGCGGCCACCGTCCCACGGTCAAGGGCGGCTACTTCCCCGTGCCCCCGGTCGACAGCACGCAGGACATGCGCGCCGAGATGTCCCTGATCCTCGAATCCCTGGGCATCCCGGTCGAAGTGTTCCACCACGAAGTGGCGGGCGCCGGCCAGAACGAGATCGGCACCAAGTTCAGCACGCTGGTCGAGCGCGCCGACTGGACGCAGGTCCTGAAGTACGTGGTGTGGAACGTGGCCAACGCCTACGGCAAGACCGCCACCTTCATGCCCAAGCCCTACGCCGGCGACAACGGCTCCGGCATGCACGTGCACCAGTCCATCTGGAAGGACGGCAAGAACCTGTTCGCCGGCGACGGCTATGCAGGCCTCTCCGACTTCGCCCTGTACTACATCGGCGGCATCATCAAGCACGCCCGTGCCCTGAACGCCATCACCAACCCCGGCACGAACAGCTACAAGCGCCTGGTGCCCGGCTTCGAAGCCCCCGTGAAGCTGGCCTACTCGGCCCGCAACCGCTCGGCCTCGATCCGCATCCCGTACGTGGCGAACCCGAAGGGCCGCCGCATCGAGGCGCGCTTCCCCGATCCTTCTGCCAACCCGTACCTGTGCTTCTCCGCACTGATGATGGCCGGCCTGGACGGCGTGGAAAACAAGATCCATCCGGGCGAAGCCGCCACGAAGGATCTCTACCATCTGCCGCCCGAGGAAGACAAGCTGGTGCCGACCGTGTGCCACAGCCTCGACCAGGCGCTCGAGTACCTGGACAAGGACCGCGCGTTCCTGACCAAGGGCGGCGTGTTCTCGGACTCCATGCTGGATGCCTACATCGAGCTGAAGATGGGCGAAGTCACGCGCTTCCGCATGGCTCCGCACCCGGTCGAGTACGACATGTACTACTCGCTGTGATCCACGTGGCCCCGGCGTCATGCCGGGGGCGCAGGATGCGACGGGGCGGCTTCGGCCGCCCTTTTTCATGGGCGCCGGCCCGGGCGAAGACCCTCCGGCCCGGGGCGGTCCGTGGCGGCGGGCGGGCGATTGGGGGATACTTCCGGACAGCTTCCGCATGCCTGCGGCATGCCCTGCGAGGACTTTGAATGACGAAAACTCTTACCGTGCTCCTGGCGCTGGCCGCCCTGGCGCCGGCAGCCTGGTCCCAGGACCGCATCTACCGCTGCGGCAACGAGTACACCAACAATGCATCCCAGGCCCGGGAACGGGGCTGCAAGCTCGTGGAGGGCGGCAACGTCACCGTGGTGCAGGGAACGCGCCCCGCATCGGCCGCCGCGTCCCCCCAGGGCGGTGGCGCGGCCACGGCGGCGCCTGCCGCATCGCCTTCCAACGCACCGCGCGTGGACGCCAACGACCAGCGGGCCCGCGATTCGGACGCGCGTGCCATCCTGGAGGCGGAACTGCGCAAGGCGGAAGCGCGTCTGGCCGAACTGAGCAAGGACTACAACAACGGCGAACCGCAGCGCACGGCGCTGGAACTGCGCAATCCGCAGGTCTACATCGAGCGGACGGCGGAGCTCAAGGCGGCCGTGGCGCGCGCCGAGAGCGACGTCGCCGGCATCAAGCGCGAACTCGCCCGCCTGCCGGGCGGGGCGGGCCGTTGAGCGTGGCTCCCGCATCCGCTGCGCGCCCGTCGGAGCGCTATCTCGCCCTGGATCTGGTGTCCACCCTGGTGGCGGTGCTCCACCGGGACGGTTCCGTGATGTTCGCCAACGCCTCCCTCGAGGACACGCTGGGCCTGTCCCGCCGCACGCTGGAGACGACCGACTTCTCGACCCTGTTCACCGATCCCGCGTTGCTGCAGACCGCGCTGGCGGGCGCCCGGGAGCAGGACTTTGCCGCCCTGCGCTTCGAGGCGGGCCTGCGGCGCGGGCCGCTGCAGGAGCAGATTCCCGTGCACGTGCATGTGGCGGTGGCCGAGCAGACGGGCGAGATCCTGGTGGAGATGTGGCCACTCGAGGCCCAGGCCCGGCAGGACCGCGAGGAGCGCCTGCGCGAACAGGCCCTGGCCAACAAGGAGCTGATCCGCAACCTGGCGCACGAGATCAAGAACCCGCTCGGCGGCATCCGCGGGGCGGCGCAGCTGCTCGAGATGGAGCTCGACAACCCGGAGATGACCGAGTACACGCAGGTCATCATCCACGAGGCGGACCGGCTGCAGAGCCTGGTGGACCGGCTGCTCGCGCCGCACCGGCATCCGCACCTCGTGGGCGACGTCAACATCCACGAAGTGTGCGAACGCGTGCGGTCGCTGATCCTCGTCGAGTACCCGCACGGGCTGCGCGTGCAGCGCGACTACGACATCTCGATCCCCGAGTTCCGGGGCGACCGGGCCCAGCTCATCCAGGCGGTGCTGAACATCGTGCAGAACGCCGCGCAGGTGCTGACCGACCGCATGGCGGCGGGCGATGCCACGATCACGCTGCGCACGCGCGTCGCGCGGCAGGTGACCTTCGGGCGGCAGCGGTACCGGCTGGCACTGGAATTGCATGTCATCGACAACGGACCGGGCGTCCCCGAAGCGATCAAGGAGCGGATCTTCTATCCGCTGGTCACGGGGCGTGATGGAGGATCGGGGCTGGGACTGACGCTCGCACAGACTTTCGTGCAGCGGCACGACGGCTTGATCGAATGCGACAGCATGCCGGGTCGCACCGATTTCCGCATCCTCATTCCCTTGCCTTGAGGTCCGGAGACATTCATTTCCGAGACAAGGTAGAACCACCACATGAAGCCGATCTGGATAGTAGACGACGACCCATCGATCCGCTTCGTCCTCGAGAAGGCGCTGGCGCGCGAGAACCTGCCCACGCGCAGTTTCACCCATCCCCGTGAAGTGCTGGATGCGCTGGCCGACGTGGCCGCGGGCGACCCCGCCCGGCAGGGGCCGCAGGTGCTGGTCAGCGACATCCGCATGCCCGGCGGCTCGGGCCTGCAACTGCTGGAGCAGGTGCGCCAGCAGTTGCCCGGCCTGCCCGTCATCATCATGACCGCGTATTCGGACCTCGACAGCGCGGTGTCGGCCTTCCAGCGCGGGGCTTTCGAGTACCTGCCCAAGCCGTTCGATCTGCCCAAGGCCGTGGAGCTGATCCGGCGCGCCGTGGAGGAGAGCCAGCGCGAGGAGGTGACCGAGGAGCGGCAAACCGCCACGCCCGAAATGCTGGGGCAGGCACCGGCCATGCAGGACGTGTTCCGGGCGATCGGGCGCCTGAGCCAGAGCCAGGTGACGGTGCTCATCACGGGCGAATCCGGCTCCGGCAAGGAACTCGTGGCGCGGGCGCTGCACAAGCATTCGCCGGTGGCCGAGGGGCCGTTCGTCGCCATCAATACCGCCGCCATTCCGAAGGACCTGCTGGAGAGCGAGCTGTTCGGCCACGAGCGCGGCGCGTTCACGGGCGCGCAGACGCAGCGGCGCGGCCGCTTCGAGCAGGCCGAGGGCGGCACGCTGTTCCTCGACGAGATCGGCGACATGCCGTTCGATCTGCAGACGCGGCTGCTGCGGGTGCTGTCGGACGGGCAGTTCTACCGGGTGGGCGGGCATGCCGCGGTGAAGGCGCACGTGCGGGTGATCGCGGCGACGCACCAGAACCTGGAGCAGCGCGTCAAGGACGGAGCGTTCCGCGAGGATCTGTTCCACCGCCTGAACGTCATCCGGCTGCGCCTGCCCGCGCTGCGCGAGCGGCACGAGGATGTGCCGATGCTCACGCGGCATTTCCTGCAGCAGAGCGCGCGGCAGCTCGGCGTGGAGCCCAAGCGCATCTCCGATGCGGCGCTGGCCCGCCTGGGACAGTTCGCGTTCCCGGGCAACGTGCGGCAGCTGGAGAACATCTGCCATTGGCTCACGGTGATGGCGCCCGCGCAGGTGATTTCGCTGCAGGACCTGCCGCCGGAAGTGCTGGAGGCGCCGATCGCGTCGGACCATGCCGCGACGGGGCCGGAGGTGCGGGGAGAAGCCCTGGCGCCGTCCTCCGGAGCGGGAGACGGTGCCGTGGCTTCCTCGGTGGCCCCGGGCCCGCGGGATGAGCGTCTCGCGGCCTGGCCGCCGGGACTGGCCGCGGCGGGGCAGGGCCAGGTTCCCGGCAGCAGCAGCGGCTTCGCATCCGCCGGCTCGGTCGCCATTGCGGCGGCGGTGCCAGTGCCCCCCGGGGTTCCGGGCGTCGCTGTGTCCGACCTCGCCGGCTGGGAGCCGGCACTGGAGGCGGAGGCCCAGAAGCTGCTGGCGGCCGGCCAGGCCGAGGTCTGGGACGTGCTGACCCGGCGCTTCGAATCGCGCCTGATCCGCACCGCGCTCGCTGCCACGCACGGTCGGCGCATGGAAGCGGCGCAGCGCCTGGGCATCGGCCGCAACACCATCACGCGCAAGATCCAGGAACTGGGGCTCGACGCCGCCGAGGATCTGGGCGTTTAGACCCTCCATGCACCGCTGTCAGGGCAGCGTGTGCTATGGAATCTGGAGCAATGGAGCCAGGCGGGAAGCGCCCTGGCTCATCCACGCTGCTGGCTACGTCCTACAGGCCAGGAGTCTGCACGCCGACCCTCCGGAAAAACGGGACCTCCCAGAATGAAGGCACTGTTCAACCAACCGGAGCGAATTCATGTCGGATTTCAACGATGCAAACCGCGACCCCTTGACCAATGAACCCGGCGCCCATCCCGTGGGCACCGGCGTTGGTGCGGCGGGCGGCGCTGTGGCCGGCGCGGCAGCCGGGGCCTTCGGTGGCCCGATCGGCGCGGCCGTGGGCGGCGTCGCGGGTGCCGTGGTCGGTGGCCTGGCCGGCAAGGCGGCCGCCGAATCCGTGAACCCCACCGTGGAAGATGCCTACTGGCGCGAGAGCTACCAGCGTGAGCCCTACTACCGTGGCGGCCGCACGTATGACGAGTACCGTCCGGCGTACGAGCTGGGCTGGAGTTCCGTGGGCCGCTACGAAGGCGACTTCGACACGGTGGAACCGCATCTGGCACGTGACTGGGGCCAGGCCCGCGGCACCAGCGGCATGGAGTGGGACGAGGCCCGCCCCGCCACCCGCGCCGCCTGGGAACGCGCCGGCCGCGGCTATACCACCGACATGGACCGTGGCATGACCACGGCAGGCGGTGCCGGCGTTGGTGCCGCCGTGGGTGGCATGACGCAGTCCACCACGGGCGATACGGCCATGGTGGACAACGACGACGTCGTGGACGTGCTGGACGACCTGCTGGAATCCTGCCGCGACGGCGAATACGGCTTCCGCGCCTCGGCCGAGCATGCCGAATCGCCCGAGCTGAAGGGCATCCTGCTGCGCCACGCCAGCGAATGCGCCTCGGCCGCAGCGGAACTGGAGCGCGAGATCCGCAACCACGGCGGCGAGCCGTCGAGCGGCGGCTCCGTGTCCGGCGCGCTGCACCGCGGCTGGGTGTCCGTGAAGACGGCCCTCAGCACCAGCGACGACAAGGCCGTGCTGGAAGAGTGCGAGCGCGGCGAGGATGCCGCGGTGGCCCGCTACCGCAAGGCGCTGAAGTCGTCGCTGCCGGCCAACGTGCGCACGCTGGTGGAGCGCCAGGCCGAAGGTGCCCAGCGCAACCACGACGAGGTGCGCGACCTGCGGGATCGCTACAAGGCCATGCGCTGATTATTGGGGTTTCGTGCCCCAAGTCAAAACGCCGTGGCAGTGCCACGGCGTTTTTCGTTGGGAGGCGGGCTTCGGGGTGTGGTACCGACCCGCTCAGAAGAAATGCAGGAACGCGTTACCCGAGGGTGACGACCACGGGCGCATGATCGCTGGGCTGCGGATTCTTGCGGGGTTGCCGGTCGATGCTGCAGGCACTCACCCGCGCCCTGAGAGCGTCACTCACGAGGATGTGATCGATGCGCAGGCCGCGGTTCTTCTGGAAGCCCAGCATGCGGTAGTCCCACCAGGAGAAGCTCTTTTCCGGCTGCTCGAACAGCCGGAAGGCGTCGGTCAGGCCCAGACCGAGCAGCGCCTGGAAATGCGTACGCTCCTCCACCGTGTGGTGGATCGTGTCCTTGAGGCCGACGGGATCGAAGGAGTCCCGGTCTTCGGGCGCGACGTTGAAATCCCCTACCAGTACCAAACGTGGATGGGCCGCCATTTCTTCCTTCAGCCAGCGGTGCAGCGCGCCCAGCCACAGCATCTTGTAGGCGAACTTGTCCGAACCGGGCGCCTGGCCGTTGACGAAGTAGCAGTTGACCAGCCGCAACGGGCCTTCGGGCGTGTCGAGCGTGGCGGCGATGACCCGCGCCTGGGCGTCTTCGTGGCCGGGAATGTTGCGCACCACATCGCGCAGGGGCGAGCGGCTCAGGAGGGCGACGCCGTTGTAGGTCTTCTGGCCGAAGCTCGCGGCGTGGTAGCCGGCGGCCTGCAGGACGTCGAAGGGAAACTTCTCGTCGACCAGCTTGAGCTCCTGCAGGCCGATGGCGTCCACGGGGTTGTCGGCGAGCCAGGCCAGCACCTGCGGCAGTCGGACGGAGAGGGAGTTGACGTTCCAGGTGGCCAGCTTCATGGGGCAGTTCGGTGGACGGACAAAAGGGGCAGCAGGCGGCGTGCGAGCGGGGCTCAGCGCCGCCGGTAGCTCACGAAGGAGAACGGCAGGCCGCTGCCCGCCGACTGCTGTACGGGGCTGCGGGCGACTTCGTGCCATTCCGGCCCGAGGACGGGAGCGAACGCATCGCCGTCGAAATCCTGGTGGATCTCGGTCACCTCGACGCCGTCCGCGAGCGGCAGCGCCTGCGCATAGATCTGGGCGCCGCCGATGATCCAGGCCACGCCGCCGTTCGCCCGGGCGATGCCGAGGGCTTCGTCCAGGCTGGCTGCGCGCAGCGCGCCGTCCGCGTTCCAGTCCGACTGCCGCGTGACGACGATGTTGGCGCGGCCCGGCAGGGGGCGGAAGCGCGGCGGGAGCGAATCCCAGGTCTTGCGGCCCATGACGACGGTGGCGCCCAGGGTCAGCTGCTTGAAGTGCGCCAGGTCTTCGGGCAGATGCCAGGGCATGGCGTTGTCCCGGCCGATGGTGCCGTTGGCGGCGCGCGCGTAGATGACTCGCAGGTCCATGGGATGCGGCGCCGCTTCAGATGTGGAAGAACGCCAGGGCGCCGACGGCCAGGCCCACGGCCGCGACGCCGTACATGCCCCGCTCCAGCCACTTGCGGCGCGTGAGCAGGGCGATCGCGGCCAGCGCGATGGCGACCTGCAGCACGGTGGTGGCCTGGGCCCAGCGGTGGTGCTGGTGCATCTGCTCCTCGCTCTGGTGGTCGAGCGCGAGCGACTGCGCCTCGAGCGATTCGGCGCTCTTGCGGATGTCGTTCTTCTCCTGTTCGTAGCGGTCCAGCTTCGCCTGCAGCTCGGGCTTGCGGGCTTCGGGTGCCAGATCGCGCGCGAGCTCCGTCACCGACTGCTTGGTGCTCTTGGACTGGTAGTAGGCCCACTGGTTGGCCGCCTCGGTCTTGCGGATGGCGGCATCGTTCTTGATCAGGCCGGCATTGGCCTGCGTGGCGCCGCCCATGTACGAGAAGATGGCGCCCACCGTGGCGATGATCGCCGTGGCCATCGCGATGCGGCTGGTCATGGTGCCGTGCCCGGCATCGGAATGGGCGTGCTGGGCGGCGTGCTCGACGGCGTGGTCGTGCGGCCCATGGACGTGGAAGCCGTGGGAGGACATGGATGTTCGGAAGAAATGGCGGAGCCGGAAAGGCGGGAGGAAGGGGCCGGAGGCCTGCGTTCAGACGGCGACGGGGGCCTTGATGGCGGGATGGTGCTGGTAACCCGTGACCTCGAAGTCGTCGTACTCGTAGTCGAACAGGCTTGCCGGCCGGCGGCGCAGCTGCAGCGTGGGGTAGGGGTGGGGATCGCGCGACAGCTGGAGCTGCACCTGCTCCACATGGTTGTCGTAGATGTGGCAATCGCCGCCGGTCCAGATGAAGTCGCCGACGTCGAGGTCGCACTGCTGCGCCACCATGTGGGTGAGCAGCGCGTAGCTGGCGATGTTGAACGGCACGCCGAGG
>Ga0308171_1003482_pt1 | contig 14323 bp, 12 predicted proteins | sample PhyGR1_FD_202135 | JGI IMG/M metagenome (GOLD analysis project Ga0308171, IMG submission 202135) | Phyllosphere microbial communities from UC Gill Tract Community Farm, Albany, California, United States - DLSLSG.R1 | ecosystem: Host-associated > Plants > Phyllosphere > Unclassified | place: USA... | reverse complement strand
CGCCAGCTTTCCGCTCTTCCTCAAGGAGTGCGAATTCCGCTTCAACCATCGGCATGATGACCTCTACCGTCTCATGCTGACGTCCTCACGACGTAACCCGCTCGCCACCTAATCTGGACCAGACCCATTGTTTTATAGCAGTAATATTCTAAAGGATGCTGCACCCAGGCCTCGCGCAACTCCGATGATCCGCGGGTGCAGGGGATCGTATCCCCTGCCGGGGGAGCCCGAAGGGGCAGCGCCCTCTCGGTCCCCCGTGACGTCATGAAGACGCTAACCAGAGGCATCGGGGCACACGCATTCCTGACCATCCCTGGACTGGACGAATCAGCCCGGCCCAGGCTCTGCTTCGCACCCGTTTCGACCGGAGGCCTACGACCGATGCGCCGCGCCCTCGCCCTGTTCCTGCTCACCCTGCCGGCCATGCCTGTGATGACGCCGGCCCTGGCGGCCGACCTGCCGGTGCGTTCGGTGACGCTGTCCTCCGCCGGGTTGGCGCAGATCGAGCGGGCGGGGCCGCTGACGGCAGGCGAGGACATCACTTTCCGCGCGCCCACCGAGGCGATCGATGACCTGCTGAAGAGCCTGGTGGTGCGGGATGCCGCCAGTGGCAGCCCGCGCATCCGCCTGCCGGCGCAGGATCTGGCGGCCGAGGCGCTGCGCGGCCTGCCGCTGCGGGCCGAGGATTTCGCCAGCCGCGCCGCCATGCTGAACGCCCTGCGCGGCCAGCGCGCCGCGGCGGCCGGGCAGTCCGGGCTGATCGCCTCCGCCAGCGAGGAGGAGGGCGTACTGCGCCTGTCCCTGCTGACGCCGGAGGGCACGGTGACGGTGAAGGTGGAGGATGGCGCGCCGATCCGGCTGGAGGACGCGGCGCTGAATGCCCGCATCGCCCGCGCCGCCACCGCCCTGGCCGCCGCCAGCGCCGAGAGCGAGCGGGAGATCCGCATCGAGTTGGGGACCGCCGAGGGCCGGCCCGGTTCGTCGCGCGAGGTGGGCGTGACCTATGTGGCCGGGGCGCCGTTGTGGAAGCCCTCCTGGCGCCTGCTGGTACCGCCGCTGGAGCGCCCGGGCGAGGCCCGGCTGCAGGGCTGGGCGGTGGTGGAAAACCGCAGTGGCGCGGATTGGGAGAATATCCGCCTCAGCCTCGTCTCGGGCGATGCGGCGGCGTTCCGCCAGGCGCTGTACACGCCCGTGCTGGTGCCGCGGCCGGAGCTGCCGGTGCAGGGTTCCGCCCCGGTGGACGTGACCGCTGATACCGGCGCCATGCCGCAGATGCCGATGCCGGCCGCCGCCCCCATCGCCCCCGCCCCGCGCGCCTATGCCGAGCGCAGCCGCGCCGCCCCGCCGGCTCCGCCGCCGGAGCCGGCGCAGGCCGCGCCTTCCCCCGGCCGGGTCGCATTTACGCTGGGCACGCCGGTCAGCCTGCGGAACGGCGAGACCGCCAACCTGCCCTTCGCCGATACCGCCCTGGTGGCGGAGCGAGTGTGGTGGGTGCAGGACGCCGTCTCCCGCCACCCGTTGCAGGCGGTGCGGCTGGTCAATACCGGCACGGCGACGCTGCCGGCCGGCCTGGCCACCGTCTACGGCATGGCCGGCACCAGCGCCGAGGCCGGTGGCTATCTGGGCGACGCCGAGCTGACGGCGCTGCCGCCGCGCGACATGCGCATCGTCGCCTTCGCGCGCGACCGTGACGTGCTGATCACCCGCAATACCGAGCGGCGGGAGCGGCCGACCGGCATCACCCTGCGCGGCGGCGCGCTGCGCGTGTCCTACCTGGTGGAGGACACGGTGCTGATGGCCATCGACCCGCGCGGCGCGCGTGGCCGGCTGGTGGTGGACCTGCCCGCCCGCCCCGGCGCCAAGCCGGACTTCCCCGTCAGTGCCGAGGGCAGCTTCGGCCTGCGGCATGAGGCGGTGCTGGATCGCACGCCTACCATTCTGCGCCTGCCGTTCCAGACCGCGCGCCAACGCGACATCCCGCTCTGGGATGCCGGGCTGGGCGACCCGGCGGTGATCGCCTGGCGCGATGTGGATGTGGAACAGCAGGCCCGCCGCCTGCCCGGCGGCCCCGGCACGCTGGAGACCCTGCGGGACCTGCTGGCGACGGCGCCCGAAGGGCTGGAAGGCCGCGCCACCCTGGCCACCCTGACCGAGGACATGGCCACCCAGCGGCGCCTGCTGGAGGAGTTCCTGGCCGCCCGCCGCGCCTCCCTGAACGCCGATTCGGCGCTGGAACGCGCCCGCGCGGCAGCCGAGGACCGCACCGGCGCGGCGCGGGACCAGGCCCGGCAGCGGCTGAACCAGGCGTCGGAAGAGGCGGAGCGGCGCGGCGCGGCAGCGGACGCGGCGTGGGATGCCTGGCGCCAGGGAGCGCGGACATTGCTGGGCCGGGCGGGCTGATAAAGCCTACCTTTTATTACTCTACGTATTGCGGCCGGTGTCTGGCCTTTGCTGCGATGGCGAAAAGGAAGGCTGGGGAAAGAATTCCCCAGGCCCCTTCTTTCTTTTTGTCAGTTTGGTTGGGTGCATTGGGGTAGAGGGTACTCTGGTCTAAGTTATGGCTGGGGCATGGCGGCAATCCGTCGCCCGTGGTGACTGGGCATTCGTCGGGGTTAGTTTGGCCGCTTGCCCCGGCGCCGCACATGGTTCTGGGGCGTCATGCCAGACTCGTAGAAAGAAGATGGGGTCCGGGGAATTCCTTCCCCGGCCATCCTTTCCCCAACAGCCTTCGTACCCGCCAAAATCCCGAATTTCCTTGACGAAACGACCCGCGAAGGACTAGGCGGTTGCCGAGAACCGCGCCGTCCTTTGGGTGGTGGGGTGCCTGGCCGGTGGCCGGGACGGTCTAGGGTGGACCGATATTCCCCCTTATCAGCAGGGCCTGTGCGCGCCGCGATGATCCGGTGCCGGGCCAAGTCGTGCTCGCGCAGGCGGGGGCGCAGGAAACGGCCTGGGTCTCTTGCCTGGGCCGCATGCAGGATAATTCCGCTACATGGCCAATGCCAACAGCTTCGCCACGGCGTCCGCCGAGACCGAAGACTTTGCTGCACTGCTCGATGAGACCCTGGGTGCTGACACCGGCTTCGCCGGCTCCGTCGTCACCGGCAAGGTGATCCGCATCGACGACGACTACGCTGTGGTCGACGTCGGTCTGAAGAGCGAAGGGCGCGTGCCCCTGAAGGAATTCGCACCCCAGGGCCAGAAGGCCGAGGTGCAGCCCGGCGACGTGATCGAGCTGTTCGTCGAGCGCTACGAGGACCGTGACGGCGCGATCGTCCTGTCCCGCGAGAAGGCCCGTCGTGAAGAGGCCTGGACCAACCTGGAGAAGGCCTTCACCGCGCAGCAGCGCGTGAACGGCGTGATCTTCGGCCGCGTCAAGGGTGGCTTCACCGTCGACCTCGGCGGCGCCGTGGCCTTCCTGCCCGGCTCCCAGGTCGATATCCGCCCCGTGCGCGATGTCGGGCCCCTGATGGGCAGCCCGCAGCCGTTCCAGATCCTGAAGATGGATCGCGCCCGCGGCAACATCGTCGTGTCGCGTCGTGCCGTCCTCGAAGAGACCCGTGCGGAGCAGCGTTCTGAGCTGATCCAGGGCCTCAAGGAAGGCATGATCCTGGACGGCGTCGTCAAGAACATCACCGACTACGGCGCGTTCGTGGATCTGGGTGGCGTCGACGGCCTTCTGCATGTCACCGACATCGCCTGGCGCCGCATCAACCACCCGTCCGAGGCCCTGACCATCGGTCAGGCCGTCCGCGTGCAGGTCATCCGCTTCAACTCCGAGACGCAGCGTATCAGCCTCGGCATGAAGCAGCTGATGTCCGATCCGTGGGAGGGCGTCGCGATCAAGTACCCGGTGGGTGCGAAGTTCAGCGGCCGCGTGACCAACATCACCGACTACGGCGCCTTCGTGGAGCTGGAGCCGGGCGTCGAGGGTCTGGTCCACGTCTCCGAGATGAGCTGGACCAAGAAGAACGTCCACCCGGGCAAGATCGTCGCCACTTCGCAGGAAGTCGACGTGCTGATCCTGGACGTGGACGAGCCGAAGCGCCGCATCTCGCTCGGCCTGAAGCAGGCCCAGGGCAACCCCTGGGAGCTGTTCCTGGAGAGCCATGGCCCCGGCTCGATCGTCGAGGGCGAGATCCGCAACATCACCGAGTTCGGTCTGTTCGTGGGTCTGGCTCCCGAGATCGACGGCATGGTCCACATGTCCGACCTGTCGTGGGACGTGGCTGGCGAGCAGGCGATGGCCGCTTACCAGAAGGGCCAGATCGTCAAGGCCAAGGTGCTGGATGTGGACGTCGAGAAGGAGCGCATCTCCCTCGGCATCAAGCAGCTCGAGGCGGACCCCGCCGCCGAGGTGCTGGATCGCGTCCGCAAGAACGACATCGTCACCTGCATCGTGACGAAGGTCGAGCAGAACGGCATCGAGGTGAAGGTCGACGACGTGCTGACGGGCTTCATCCGTCGCGCCGAGCTGGCCCGTGACCGTGGTGACCAGCGCCCCGACAAGTTCGCCATCGGCGAGAAGGTCGATGCGAAAGTCGTGGCGATCGACCGCGCTGCCCGCCGCCTGTCCCTGACCATCAAGGGCAAGGAAGTCGAGGAAGAGCGTGAGGCGATGAAGGAATTCGGCACGACCGACTCCGGCGCCTCGCTGGGTGACATCCTGGGCGCGGCCATCCGCCGCCGTAACTCGATGGTCTCCGAGGACTGATCCTTCCGGCATTCCGGAAGGCTTCGCGGGCGCCCCAGGTGGAAACACCTGGGGCGTTTTGCGTTTGGGGGTGCGGCGCTGGGAGGCCGGGGAAAGAATTCCCCGGACCCCTTCTTTTTTCTGCGAGTCTTCTGGGCGTGGCTGGTGGGGGCGTCCAGCCTTTCCGGGCCTGGGCCGGGGTTAGGCCGAAGGCTGAGGTGTCGTGGTCTTACGGCGGCATCTGCCGGTTCCAAGCGCAACGCCAGCTGACAGAAGAAAGATGGGGTTTCAGGGGAATTCATTCCCCTGACCTTCCCTCCCATCCCTTCCTGACTGCAGGGAAAGAAGGGGTCCGGGACCTGCTTCCCCGGCCTTTTTCTCCCACCGCAAAACTGCAAGACCTCGCACCGCCCCGAGTGGCATAAAAGCCCCGCCGGGCGCGGAGCCGGGCGTGAGCTGCGCCTTCCTCTTGACCCCGCCCGCCGCCTGCCCGCATGGATGCCGCGACATGACCGCCTCCCTCGACCATGACCTGCTGGTGGACCGCCGGCGGCTGAAGCGGCACCTGACGGTGTGGCGCGTGGCCGCCGTGGCGCTGGGCGCGCTGGCGGCCTTCGCGGCGTTCCGCGGCAACATCGCCGATGCCGTGCCGGGTGCCGCCTATGTCGCGCGCCTGCAGGTGGAAGGCACCATCACCGACGACCGCAAGGTGACCGAGGCGCTGGACGCCGCCGCACGCAACAACGCCGTGCGCGCCTTGATCCTTTCCATCGACAGCCCCGGCGGCACCGTGGCGGGAGGCGAGGCGCTGCACGCCGCCGTGGCCCGCTTCCGGGCGCAGAAGCCGGTGGTGGCGGTGATGCGTGGCACCGCCGCCTCCGCCGCCTACATGATTGCGATGCCGGCCGAGCGGGTGTTCGCGCGGGAGAGCACGGTGACCGGCTCGATCGGCGTCATCATGCAGTCCTTCGATGTGTCGGAGCTGATGGGGCGGCTGGGCGTACGGCCGGAGACGCTGGCCTCCGCCGCGCTCAAGGGCCAGCCCAGCCCGTTCCAGCCGATGACCGAGGAAGGTCGCGCCGCCATGCGCGCCGTGATCTCCGACCTGCATGCCCAGTTCGTCACCATGGTGGCCGAGGGCCGCCGCATGCCGGTGGAGGATGTACGCATCCTGGCCGATGGCCGCGTCTATACCGGCCGTCAGGCGGTCGCCCTGAAGCTGGTGGACGCCATCGGCGGTGAGGAGGATGCGCGCGCCTGGCTGGAATCCGCCCGCGCCATCCCGGCCGCCACGCCGGTGCGGGAACTGGAGACGCGGGACCTGTCCGAGCGCACCTTCGGCTTCGCGCTTCGCGGCATTGCAAAAACTGTGATTTCAGAATGGCTTGCGATTGACGGCGTGCGGGCCGTTTGGCAGCCTTGATCGTGACCTTGATACCCCCGCCCCGAGAGGAGTCAGGCGCGCCATGACGAAGTCTGAATTGATCGCGCAGCTCGCGGCGGCGAACCCGCATCTGCGCCAGCCGGATGTCGAGCTGATCGTCGGCACCATCTTCGACCAGATCAGCGCCGCCCTGGCGCGGGGGGACCGGGTGGAGTTGCGTGGCTTCGGCGCCTTCTCCGCCAAGCAGCGGGACCCACGGCTGGGCCGCAACCCGCGCACGGGTGAATCGGTTGAAGTGGCCAGTAAAGCTGTCCCCTACTTCAAGCCCGGCAAGGAATTGCGGGAGCGCGTGAACGGTGGCCCCCTGCAGGCCCCGCGCCGCCCCGCCCGAGCCGCAGCCAAGGCGGATTAATGATGCTGCGTATCCTGCTTGCCGCCCCGCTGCTGCTGGTGCTGGTCCTGTTCGCCATCTCCAACACTGGCCCGGTGGATCTGCGCTTCTGGCCGTTCGACCTTGCCTGGCAGATGCCACTGGCGGGCGCCGTGCTGGGCGCGGCCTTCCTGGCCTTCCTGCTGGGCGCCCTGCTGGCCTGGGGCACCGGGCTGCGTCACCGCGCGCGCGCCAAGCAGCTGCAGCGCGCCGCCCGGCTGCTGGAGGCCGAGCTGGCCGACCTGCGCGCCCGCCAGGCCACCCCGGTGGTGAATACCGCGTCCGGCCAGACGGCCCTGGTGCCAGCGACCCACGCATGACCGCCTTCAAGCCGAACCGCTGCGGCATCATCGCCGCGCTGGATACGCCTGACCCGGCCCAGGCGCTGGGCTGGGCCGAATCGGTCGCGCCGCATGTCGGGCTGGTGAAGGTGGGGCTGGAGCTGTTCTGCGCCGCCGGCCCCGGCGTGGTGCGGCAGATCGCCCAGCACCGGCCGGTCTTCCTGGACCTCAAGTTCCACGACATCCCCAACACCGTCGCGGGTGCCGTCCGCTCCGTCTGCGCCGTGGGCGATGCGCCCGGGCCGGCGATGCTGACGCTGCATGGCGGCGGCGGTGCGCCGATGATCGAGGCCGCACGCCGCGCCGCCGAGGAAGCCGCCGGGCCGCGCCGCCCCGCCATCCTGGCCGTGACGGTACTGACCAGCTTCACCGCCGCCCAACTGGCGGATACGGGTGTCTCCGGCGGGCCTGCCCAGCAGGTGCTGCGGCTGGCGCGCCTGGCGCTCTCCGCCGGGGCGGATGGGCTGGTGTGCAGCCCGCACGAGGTCAGCCTGATCCGCGACGCCTTCGGCGAGTCGCCGCTGCTGGTGGTGCCCGGCGTGCGCCCCGCCGGCAGCGACAAGGGCGACCAGGCCCGCGTGGCCACGCCGGAAGACACCGCGGCCGCCGGCGCGGATTGGCTGGTAATCGGCCGGCCGATCACGGCCAGCGCCTCGCCAGCCCAGGCGGCGGCAGCCATCGCGGCTTCCCTGGCCGGGTAGCACGGGTTTTCCGGCTCTTTGGCGCGCTGCGATGGTGGTTTCCAGGCTTGGAGGGGGAGGAAGGCTGGGGAAAGAATTCCCCAGGCCCCTTCCTTTTTCTGCCGGTTTGGCGTTGCGCCTCAAGGCTGAGAGCGAGCGCCGCTCGGTGAGTTTAATAATGGGCCACGCGGACTGAACCGTCAGTCGCTGGAGGTCCAGGACCTCCGGCCCACCCAGCGGCGTTTAAGGCCACGCCCTCGACGGCCACGCCAGAAAAGCCGGAAAAAAGAAAAGAAGGATCAAACCTATAGGTTTGATGGGGAATTCATTCCCCGGCCTTGTTCTCCTCAAGGTGTAACTTTCTAACCTCCTGTGCCGCATGGCGTTCCTTCAGCTTGGCCGCTGGGCCGCTACGGGCTGGACTGGCGGGGAGATGGTGGCCTTCCCAAGTCTGGCGTGCTGGGCCATTCACGCTGTGGGGCCATCATGACAGAGACGAAAGGGGGCCGGGGGACATCGCATTCCGCCGGCCTTGGACAGTAGCCCATGCAAGTGAAGATCTGCGGCATCAAGGATGCCGAAGCGACGGATGCGGCCTGCCAGGCGGGGGCGACGCTGCTGGGCTTCGTGTTCTATCCGCCATCCCCCCGCGCCATCGGTCCGGAATGGGCGGGGGCGTTGATCGCGCGCATGCCAAAGGCTGTGACGCCCGTCGGGCTGTTCGTCGATGCGGATGACGACGCCATTGCCGGCGTGCTGGAACTGGCGCCGCTGCGGCTGCTGCAATTGCATGGCGAGGAAAGCCCGGAGCGTTGCGCGGCAGTGCAGGCCCGGTTCGGGCTGCCGGTGATGAAGGCGCTGGGCATCGCGACGGAGGCCGATCTCGGCTTGCTGGAGGCTTATGCCCCGGCGGTGGACCGCTTCCTGCTGGATGCCAAGCCGCCGGCGGGCGCCGCGCTGCCGGGGGGGAATGCCGCCAGCTTCGACTGGTCCCTGCTGGCAGGGCGGGAGATCCCGCGGCCGTGGCTGCTGGCGGGTGGGCTGACGCCCGGCAATGTGGCCGAGGCCATCCGCGCGACCGGCGCGCCGGGGGTGGATGTATCCTCGGGCGTGGAGCGGGCGCGGGGGGTGAAGGATGCCGCCTTGATCGCGGCCTTCGTTCACGCGGCGCTGGGGAAAGAAGGCTGAACCTGGGCTCGGCTGGCAAAAGGGCGGGTTTCGGGCGAATTCCGTCCCCTGGGCCGTCTTCCTTCCCCCTGGCCCTACCCCCGCCCCTTCCCGCGCGCTACACACGATGCCCCGTTCGGAGGGATGGATCGTGAATCAGCCATTGACCAACTCGCTCCGTCAGGGTCCCGATGCGCGTGGGCGCTTCGGCCAGTTCGGAGGCCGCTATGTGGCCGAGACCCTGATGCCCCTGCTGCTCGAAGTGGAGCAGGCCTATGAATCCGCGAAGAACGACGCGGCGTTCATGGCGGAGTGGCGCTGGCTGCTGAAGGATTATGTCGGCCGCCCCAGCCCGCTCTGGTACTGCAGCCGCCTGACCGAGCATCTGCGCGAGGGCGCAGGCCCCGGCATGGGCGCCAAGGTGTACTTCAAGCGCGAGGAGCTGAACCACACCGGCGCCCACAAGATCAACGCCGTGCTCGGCCAGATCCTGTTGGCGAAGCGGATGGGCCGCAAGCGCATCCTGGCGGAGACCGGTGCCGGCCAGCACGGCGTGGCCACCGCCACGGCCTGCGCGCTGTTCGGCCTTCAGTGCGTCGTCTACATGGGCGCCACCGATGTGGAGCGCCAGGCGCCCAACGTGTTCCGCATGAAGCTGATGGGGGCCGAGGTGGTGCCCGTCACCTCCGGCGCCGGCACGCTGAAGGACGCGATGAACGAAGCGCTGCGCGACTGGGTCGCCAACGTGCACGACACCTATTACTGCATCGGCACCGTCGCCGGGCCGCACCCCTATCCGCAGATGGTGCGGGACTTCCAGTGCGTGGTCGGCGAGGAGACGCGCGAGCAGATCCTGGAGCTGGAAGGCCGCCTGCCGGACGCGCTGGTCTGCGCCGTCGGCGGCGGCAGCTCCGCCATGGGGCTGTTCCACCCGTTCCTGGACGACAAGGACGTGGCGCTGTGGGGTGTCGAGGCCGCCGGGCGTGGCATGGACACGCCGGAACACGCGGCGTCGCTCAACCGCGGCCGCCCGGGCGTGCTGCACGGCAACCTGACCTACCTGCTGCAGGACCGGCACGGGCAGATCCAGGAAGCGCACTCCATCTCGGCCGGGCTGGACTACCCGGGCATCGGGCCGGAGCATTCCTGGCTGCACGAGACCGGCCGCGCCACCTATGTCGGCGCCACGGATACCGAGGCGCTGGAGGCGTTCCAGCTCTGCTCCAAGCTCGAAGGCATCATCCCGGCGCTGGAATCCTCCCACGGGCTGGCGCAGGTGATGAAGATGGCCCCGACAATGCGGGAGGATCAGATCATCATCCTCAACCTCTCCGGTCGCGGGGATAAGGACATCTTCACCGTCGCGAAGCACCTTGGGGTGGAGCTGTGAGCCAGAACCAGGCTGACCCGCAGCAGAAGGGGCGCATCGCCGCCCGCTTCGCGCAGCTGAAGCAGGAAGGGCGCGGTGCGCTGATGCCCTTCCTGGAAGCCTATGACCCCGACCCCGCCACCAGCCTGGCCATCCTGCGCGGCATGCCGGGCGCGGGCGCCGACCTCATCGAGGTCGGCGTGCCGTTCAGCGACCCGATGGCCGATGGCCCGACGGTGCAGCTGGCCGGCCAGCGGGCACTGAAGGCCGGCGGCACCCTGGCGGGCGCCCTGGCCATGGTGCGGGATTTCCGCAAGGACGATGGCGATACCCCGGTTATCCTGATGGGCTACTTCAACCCCATCATGTCCTATGGGGTGGAGCGCTTCGCGGTGGATGCCGCGGCCTCCGGCGTCGATGGCCTGATCGTGGTGGACGTACCGCCCGAGGAAGCCGACGTGCTGGAACCCGCCATGGCGCAGGGGCTGGACATCATCCGCCTGGTGGCCCCGACCACCGATGACGCCCGGCTGCCGAAGGTGCTGAACGGCAGCAGCGGCTTCATCTACTACGTTGCCATCGCCGGCATCACCGGTACCCGCAGCGCCGATGCCGGCGCGCTGGCGGAGGCCATCCCCCGCCTGCGGAAGTTCACCGACCTGCCCATCGCCATCGGCTTCGGCGTGCGTACGCCGCAGCAGGCGGCGGAAGCCGCGAAGGTGGCGGACGGCGCCGTCGTCGCCTCCGCGCTGATCGAGACGCTGGCGAAGAGCCTGGACGAGAACGGGCGCGCCCGGCCGAACACGGTGCGGCTGGTGCTGGACCAGGTGCGGGAACTGTCCCACGCGGTGCGCGGGAACTAAGGGGGCTGCGCCTCCCAGGGGGCGCTGCCCCCTGGACCCCCGCCGGGGTGGAAAGTCCACCCCGGACCCCGCTGCCAGTTTTGCCCAGCCTTTTGGTCAGGGCGGTCCGCTCGCAGCCAGAGCTTTCAAAGTAAATATGCGGACGCGTTTACAGCGAAGTCGCCGTGTCTAGGGACCTACGTCTGGCCGCGCGCCTCACGTCTTCGGTTGATGTAGCCTTCGGCGATTGCAGAGCCACACAGGCTTTGGCTTTGCTTGTCGCCCCTGAAACTGACGGCGGGGCCTGGGGTGACGCTGCCACCCCAGCGGGAGTGTCCAGAGAGGGCAGAGCCCTTTGGCCCCGCCCCCGCCCCATCACCCTCCAAGCACCCCCTGCGTATTCACATGGACTGAGTAAAGCGACCGGCAGGACGCCATGAACAGCCGGTTACGGAAGCGGCCGCCGAAGGCGACGTTGGCGCACCGTTCCGGCAGGTCGATATGGCCCAGCGCGGCACCGTCCTTGTTGAAAACGCGCACGCCGTTGGTCTCGTCGCTGCCCATGCCCCAGCCGCACCAGAGGTTGCCTTCCACGTCGACGCGGAAGCCATCCGGCGTCTCGCCAGCGGCGCAGCGGATGAGGACGCGGCGGTTGGCGATGCGGCTGCCGGCGACGTCGTAGGCCAGGATCTCGCGCGGTTCCGCCCGGCTGGCGACGATGTAGAGGATGGATTCGTCGGGCGAGAAGGCCAGGCCGTTGGGGCCTGGGATGTCGTCCACCACCTGGGTCAGCGCGCCGGTCTGGCCATCGATGCGGTAGACGGCGTGCGGCAGCTCGGGCTCGGCCTTCTGGCCTTCGAAGTAGCCGCTGATGCCGAAATCGGGGTCGGTGAACCAGATGCTGCCATCGGATTGCACCACCACGTCGTTGGGTGAGTTCAGCCGCTTGCCCTGGTAACTGTCGGCCAGCACGGTGATGCTGCCGTCATATTCGGTGCGGGTAACGCGGCGGGTCAGGTGCTCGCAGGTGACAAGGCGGCCCTGGCGGTCCCGCGTATTGCCGTTGGCGTAGTTGGACGGCTTGCGGAAGGTGCTGACGGTGCCGGTCTCCTCATCCCAGCGCAGGATGCGGTTGTTGGGGATGTCGGACCACAGCAGCGCCCGCTGGTCGCCGAACCAGACCGGGCCTTCGGCCCACTGACAGCCCGAGGCCAGCTTCTCCACGCCGGTGTTCATGATGCGGAAGCGCTGGAAGCCGGGCTCGAAGGCCCGGAAGCGGGTTTCCGGATAATTGGCCGTGGGCTGCCAGGGGGTGTCGTTCTGCATGTCGCGTTCCTCTTCCACCCTTATCGAAGGGCGCTGCGGGCAGCTTGGCATGCAGGGATGGGGCAGGCCAGACACGCCTGGAGCGTGACGGCCGCACGATGGATCGGCCGGAGCGGTGAACCACGCGATCTGGCAGGAAAACCGGAGCCTGCCCGCCGCCTCGGCCTGCGAAGGGCGTCGCGGCTGCGGCGCAGTTTGCGGTCCGGTAAAGCCGGGCGCGCAAAAAAAGCAGGGCCCTGAAAGAGGTGGCGCCCGGTCAGGGGGGGGATGACCGGGCGCCTTTGGGGGATGTCATTCCTGTGCGGAATGGTCGGGCGAGCCGGTTGGGGAAAAACCTACCGCCTTGCAGCGAACATAGGGCATTTCCCACGTCGCGTAAGGGGAGTCATACGCAACTCAAAAACGTTTGATCAACGAATTTCGGTAGTCGGTGTGGCTATTCCGCAGCAACCGCGGGAATCGGCATCGAATCCTTCTCGACCGCACGGCGGCGGGCGGCGGCGCCGAAGACTTCGAACAGGCGGCGGGAGAGCGGGTCGGACTGCCAGTCGTATTCCGGGTGCCACTGGACGCCGTAGGCGAAGCCCGGCGCACCTTCGACGCGCGCGGCCTCGATCGTGCCATCCGGCGCCCAGCCTTCGGGGATCAGCCGGGGTGCGGGCTGGCAGACGCCCTGGTTGTGCAGGGAGTTCACCGGCACGGCATCCGGCCGCCAGTCCAGCCCGGACCAGAGGCGCGCCAGCGTGCCGTCGGCGGCAACGCGCACGGCATGCGCCTTGCCGGTGCGTACCTTGGGCAGCACCTGGTCCACCGGGGTGGAGTGGTCCATGCGGTTGGGCAGGTCCTGGATGCGCTGGTCCAGCGTACCGCCCAGCGCCACGTTGAGTTCCTGAAAGCCGCGGCAGATGGCCAGCAGCGGCACGCCGGCGGAAAGTGCCGAGCGGATCAGCGGCAAGGTGGTCGAATCCCGCTCCGCATCCTCGGGCGTGCCTTCCAGATGTGGCGGGCCGGCATAGAGGGCGGGCTGCACGTTGGAGCGGCTGCCGGTGAGCAGCAGGCCATCGAGGCGCGGCAGCAGCTCAGCCACCACACCCTCCCCCGCGGCGGGGATGAGCACGGGAACACCACCGATCGGCCCGAGCACCACACGGATGTAGTGGTCGGAGACGGCGTGGTTCGGCATGGCCAGAGCACCGAACGCCTTGACGCAGCAGGAGATACCAATCAGGGGGCGCATGACAGGATGGTTGCGCCCGGGCATGGCGTTATCAAGGCAAAATCACGCAATCCTGTGTCCAGGATTCAGGATTTCGGCCCGGCACGGCCTGTTTTCAGCGCACTTGCTCTTCAAAGAAGCGCGGATCGTTGAACGTGAAGATCGCACGGTCGAAGCGCATACCGGTCTGGATCTCGGTCAGCGTCACCCGCGTCTGGTGGCCCTGGGCGTCCGTCACCACCCACTGGCGCAGCTCCATCGGGTCATCGGCGAAGACGAGGACGAGGTTGCCCTCGTTCGGCGCGTCCTTGCGGCGCATGCCGACCTGGATCAATCCGCCCACCTGCTCCAGCCGCGTCACCTCCAGGTCGCCGCTGAAGCGGATCTGCGGCCGCAGCAGGAAGCCCAGCGGGGTGGAGGAGACGGGCACGATGCTCGGCTGCCGCAATTCCTTGTCGTAGTGCAGGAACTGGCCGTCCGAGGCCACCATCAGCAACGGCTCCGGCGGATCATACTCGAACCGCATGCGGCCGGGGCGCCAGATCATCGCCGTGCCCTGCGCGGCGGCGCCATTGGCCGAGATCTGCAGGAAGCGCGCCCGCATGGTGGTGAGGCTGTTCAGGTAAGCCTCGATCCGCCCCAGCACCGCGGCGCGGTTGCCCACGGCCTGCGCCAGCGCGGGGCGCGGCAAGGCCGGGGAGAGGACGGGCAACAGGGCGGCGGCAAGCAGCGTGCGTCGGAACATGCGGTGTAGTTGGCGTTTCGCGCCGCCTTGCGAAAGGGGCGACGGGCGTGGGGCGGGATGAATTTCCGGCGGGTCTGGGGGGAGCGCTGGCTTGCGGGTAGAGGGTTGGAGGGTTGGAGGGAAGGCCGGG
>Ga0308171_1003481_pt1 | contig 14323 bp, 10 predicted proteins | sample PhyGR1_FD_202135 | JGI IMG/M metagenome (GOLD analysis project Ga0308171, IMG submission 202135) | Phyllosphere microbial communities from UC Gill Tract Community Farm, Albany, California, United States - DLSLSG.R1 | ecosystem: Host-associated > Plants > Phyllosphere > Unclassified | place: USA... | reverse complement strand
ATCGTCAAGGCCCAGCGCCTGGATACCGGCGTCTGCGAGCTTTACCTGAAGCTCGAGAGTGCCAATCCCGGAGGATCGATCAAGGACCGCATCGGCCTGTCGATGATCGAAGCCGCCGAGCAGCGGGGCGACCTCAAGCCGGGCGCGACCCTGGTCGAGGGTACCGCCGGCAACACCGGCCTGGGCCTGGCGCTGGTCGCCCAGCAGAAGGGCTACAAACTGATCCTGGTCGTGCCGGACAAGATGAGCCGCGAGAAGATCTTCAATCTCAAGGCGATGGGTGCCGAAGTGCGCCTGACCCGGTCGGACGTGGCCAAGGGCCATCCCGAGTACTACCAGGACATGGCCAAGCGCGTGGCCGAGGAAACCCCCGGCGCGTACTTCATCAACCAGTTCGGCAACCCGGACAACCCGGCCGCGCATGAGTTCGGCACCGGCCCGGAAATCCTGGCGCAGATGGGCGGCGACCTGGACGCGATCGTGTTCGGCTGCGGCAGCTCTGGCACGATGACCGGCCTCTCGCGCGCCTTCGCCACCCTCTCGCCGAAGACCGAGCTGGTGCTGGCCGATCCGGTCGGCTCGATCCTGGCCGAATACATCAATGACGGCGTGCTCAACGACAAGTCGGGCAGCTGGCTGGTGGAAGGCATCGGCGAGGACTTCCTGCCCTCGATCGCCGATTTCAGCCGCGTCACCAAGGCGTACGCGATCAGCGATGCCGAGAGCTTCCACACCGCGCGCGAGCTGCTGGGCAAGGAAGGCATCCTCGGCGGCTCCTCGACCGGCACCCTGCTGGCCGCAGCGCTGAAGTACTGCAAAGAGCAGACCACCCCGAAGAAGGTGCTCGTGCTGGTCTGCGACACCGGCAACAAGTACCTCTCCAAGATGTACAACGACTACTGGATGCTGGACAACGGCTTCCTGGAGCGTCCGCAGTCGGGTGACCTGCGCGATCTGATCCTGCGCCCGTACGGCCAGCGCGACACGGTGGTGATCGGCCCGAACGACCTGCTGACCACCGCCTACCAGCGCATGAAGCTGTATGACGTCTCGCAGCTGCCGGTGATGGACGGCGACCAGCTGGTCGGCATCGTGGATGAAAGCGACGTGCTGCTGCACGTCTACGGGGACGAAGCCCGTTTCCGCGACCCGGTCGCCACCGCGATGGTCAGCAAGCTGGACCGCCTGGACGTGAAATCCCCGATCGAGGCCCTGCTGCCGGTGTTCGACCGTGGCCAGGTCGCCATCGTCATGGATGGCGCCAACTTCCTCGGCCTGATCACCCGGATCGACCTGCTGAACTACCTGCGCCGGCGCGTACAGTAAGCCGTAATGTCGCAATGAACCCATGTTTATCCGCGTCAACGGCCGATTAAGCCACCGCTGATAGACTTCCGCTCCTTTTGCGGGGGCCCCTGTCGGGGCTCCCCTTGCCGGGAAACAACATGTCCGATCACGCTTCCTCCGGGCACGGCGACCGCTCGCTCGCCCTGGCCACGCTGGCCATCCACGGCGGCCAATCGCCGGATCCGAGCACCGGCGCGGTGATGCCGCCGATCTACGCGACCTCCACCTACGCCCAGTCCAGCCCCGGCGAACACCAGGGCTTCGAGTACTCGCGAACCCACAATCCCACCCGCTTCGCCTACGAGCGCTGCGTGGCCTCCCTGGAAGGCGGCAGCCGCGGCTACGCGTTCGCCTCGGGCATGGCCGCCAGCTCCACGGTGATGGAACTGCTGGATGCCGGCAGCCACGTGGTGGCGATGGACGACATCTACGGCGGCACCTTCCGCCTGTTCGAGCGCGTGCGTAAGCGCACCGCCGGCCTGCAGTTCAGCTTCGTCGACCTGACCGACCTGGCCGCGTTCGAAGCCTCGATCACCCCGCAGACCAAGATGGTCTGGATCGAAACCCCGACCAACCCGATGCTGAAGATCGTGGACATCGCCGCAGTGGCCGCCATCGCCAAGCGCCACGGCCTGCTGGTGGTGGTCGACAACACCTTTGCCTCGCCCATGCTGCAGCGTCCGCTGGAGCAGGGCGCGGACTTGGTGCTGCACTCGGCCACCAAGTACCTCAACGGGCACTCGGACATGGTCGGTGGCATGGTCGTGGTCGGCGACAACGCCGAGCTGGCCGAACAGATGGCCTTCCTGCAGAACTCGATCGGCGCCGTCCAGGGCCCGTTCGACAGCTTCCTGGCCCTGCGCGGCCTGAAGACCCTGCCGCTGCGCATGAAGGCGCACTGCGCCAACGCGCTGGCCCTGGCCCAGTGGCTGGAAAAGCACCCGGCCGTCGAGAAGGTCATTTACCCCGGCCTGACCTCGCACCCGCAGCATGAGCTGGCGACGCGCCAGATGAACGGCTACGGCGGCATCGTCTCGATCGTCCTCAAGGGCGGTTTCGACGCGGCCAAGCGTTTCTGCGAGAAGACCGAACTGTTCACCCTGGCCGAGTCGCTGGGCGGCGTGGAAAGCCTGGTGAATCATCCTGCGGTGATGACGCATGCCTCGATCCCGGTGGAGCGCCGCGAAAAGCTGGGCATCAGCGACGCGCTGGTGCGGTTGAGTGTCGGGGTGGAGGAGCTGGGGGATCTGCAGGTGGATCTGGAACGGGCGCTGGGTGCCGAGGCCGCTTGAGATGGGAATCCTGTCGGTATTCGGAAAGAACCGCTCGCTTGCCTACGAACTGACCCAGCGTGAAGTGCTGGGCCGGTACCGGGGGGCCAGCTTCGGCCTGTTGTGGTCGCTGATCAGCCCGTTCCTGATGTTGCTGGTGTACACGCTGGCGTTCGGCTTCGTGATGAAGGGCCGCTGGCCGGGGTCGAGTGGTTCGACCACGGATTTCGCCCTGATCCTGTTTGCCGGCCTGACCGTGCATGGCTTTTTCGCCGAGTGCTTCATCCGCGCCCCGCAGCTGATCGTGGGCAATACCGGCTACGTGAAACGCGTGGTGTTCCCGCTCGACATCCTGGTGTGGAGCATGACGTTCTCGGCGTTGTTCCACCTCGCCATGAACATGGTGGTCCTGCTGATCCTGTATCTCTGCCTGAAGGGCAACATCCACGCGACCGCGCTGCTGCTGCCGCTCGTCCTGGCGCCGCTGGTGATCCTGACCGTGGGCGTGGGCTGGGCCGTATCGGCGCTCGGTGTGTATCTGCGCGACATCGGTCAGATCGCCGGCGTCGTCGCCACCGCCATGCTGTTCCTGTCCTCGGCCATCATCCCGGTGGAATCGGTGCCGGAGAGCTATCGGATCGTGTTCGAGCTCAATCCGCTGACCTTCATCATCAACCAGGTGCGTGAAGTGGTGATCTGGGGTCGCCTGCCGGACTGGACGGGACTGGCGATCTACACCGTCATTGCCTGCGTGGTCGCGTTCATCGGCCATCGCATCTTCACCAAGCTGCGCGTGGGGTTCGCCGATGTCCTCTGAAATCACCCCGGCGGAAACCGTCATCGAGGTCCAGGGCGTCGGCAAGGCGTACCACATGTACGAGCGGCCCTCGCATCGCCTGTGGCAGGCGCTGGCGGGCAAGCGCAAGTCGTTCTACAAGGATTTCTGGGCACTGCGCGGCGTCAGCTTCTCGATCCGTCGTGGCCAGACCGTGGGGATCGTCGGCCGCAATGGCTCGGGCAAGTCGACCCTGTTGCAGATGATCGCCGGTACCTTGAACCCCACCGAAGGCCATATCTCGGTGAAAGGGCGGGTTGCCGCGCTGCTGGAACTGGGCAGTGGCTTCAATCCGGAATTCACCGGGCGCGAGAACGTCCTGCTCAATGCCACCATCCTCGGGTTGCGGCGCGATCAGATCGAACAGCGGATGGACAGCATCCTGGCCTTCGCCGATATCGGTGAGTTCATCGATCAGCCCGTGCGCAGCTATTCCAGCGGCATGTCGGTGCGCCTGGCGTTCGCGGTGATCGCGCACGTCGATGCCGACATCCTGATCATCGATGAAGCACTTGCCGTCGGTGATGCGTTCTTCTCGCAGAAGTGCATGCGCTTCCTGCGTGAATTCCAGAAGCACGGCACGCTGCTGTTCGTCAGTCATGACGCCGCGGCCGTCACCAACCTCTGCGAGAACGCGGTGTGGCTGGAGAACGGCAAGATGCGCCTGGCCGGCACCTCACAGGAGGTGGTCGAGGCGTACATGACCGAACAGCACGTGGTCGGCCGTCGCGAAGCGGCTGCCGAAGACATCGTCGTGGCCAAGAAGAAGCCGCGCCGGCTGTCCAGCGACCATGCCGACTTCCGCCAGGAGGCCTTCGGCGAAGCCGGCGTGCAGAATCGCATGGCCCTGTTCGAGTTCGATCCGGACAACGTCGGCCAGGAGTTCGGCGCCGATGGCGCGCGCATCGTGGATGTCCGCATGACCGATGCCGACGGCGTCCCGCTATCGATCCTGGAAGGTGGCGAACTGGTGCGGCTGGAAGTGAGGGTCGCGCTTCGTGAAGCCCTGGACAATCTGATCGTCGGTTTCTACGTCAAGGACCGGCTGGGCCAGCGCCTGTTCGGTGACAACAGTTACTTCGCCTGCAAGGACGCGCCCGTGTCCGGTGTCGCAGGCGAGACCGTCGTGGGGGCGTTCGTGTTCCGGATGCCGATCATGCCGTCCGGTTCCTACATGATCGATGCCGCGGTGGCCTCTGGCGACCAGCACGACCATACACAGCAGCACTGGATCCATGACGCGCTGGAGTTCCGCGCGCTGGATGAAACCATGCGGTTCGGCCTGGTCGGGTTGCCGATGCTGTCCATTGAAGTTTCCAAGGAGTCGCGATGATCGAGTTTACCGGCGAGCGCTTTGTGCCTACCGAGCACGGCGTGATCAGGCAGGAGCATCTGCATCGCTACGCGTGGTGCCTGCCGCTGGTGGAAGGCAAGGACGTGCTCGATGTCGCCAGTGGCGAAGGCTATGGCAGCGCCATGCTGGCGTCCAAGGCGCGCTCGGTGCGTGGCGTGGATATTTCCCACGACGCGGTGAACCACGCCGCCGAGCGTTACGCTTCGCTCGATAATCTGCAGTACCTGCAGGGTTCGGCGGCGGCGATCCCGCTGGCCGACGACAGCGTCGATGTCGTGGTGTCGTTCGAGACCATCGAACACCTGCTGGAACAGGACGAAATGATGGCCGAAATCCGGCGCGTGCTGCGCCCGGATGGCATCCTGGTCATGTCCTCGCCGAACAAGGAGGTCTACTCCGATCAGGCCGGCTACCACAACGATTACCACGTCAAGGAACTCTATCTCAACGAGTTCCAGGCCCTGCTGGAGAAGTACTTCCCGGCGGTGGAACTGTCCGGTCACCGCATGGCGGTCTGCTCGACCATCACGCCACTGGAGGGTGCGCCGGAGCAGCAGGTGTTCCAGGCGCTGGCCGATACCGGCGAACGTGTGGAGCAGCGCGTGGCGCACATGCCGGCGGCGGTCTACTTCGTCGCCATCGCCGCGGCCGACCGTGGGCTGATCCCCGTGCTGCCGGCCTCGGTGCTGTATGCCGAAGGCGAAGATCTCTACAACCACCATCACGAAGTGGCCCGGTGGGCGCAGGCGCAGGATGCGGAAATCGGTTCGCTGCGCGGGCATGTGCAGCGTGAGCAGGCCGAGGTTGGCGCGTTGCATGGTCATCTGGCGCAGCAGCGCGAGGCCGTGGATTCGCTCACGCGTGAGCGCGATCAGTACCGTCAGCAGGCGGAACAGCTTGACCGAAGCCTGGGCAGCGTTCGCAGTGCCTTGGCCGCTGAGCAGGATCGTGCGCGTCGCATTGAGACCGTTGAACGAGATCGCGCCCGTCGTCTCGAGGCCGCGATTGCCATGCTGTGGGAGACCAAGCTGCAGCTCGAGGCGGAGCTGTCCGAGCTGCTGGGCCACGCCCAGAATGACCTGCAGCAGCGCCATCTGGACATCGAACAACTGATGGCGAGGGCCGGGGGGAGCGCGCTTGTCGCCCACGTGTCCGACGGCACGCCGAAGCGGCGTGAGCAGGAACTGGCCGATGTCGTTCAACGCTATCGCGGCGAACTCTCGTCGCTGCAGGCCTTCACCAACAGCCTGCTGCAGTCCAAATCCTGGAAGATGACCCGGCCACTGCGTTTCTTCTCGCGGGTGGTCCGGGGGGACACCGCTGCCGTCTTCAGTTCGCTGCGTGCCAGCGGCCTTGCCAGGCATCGCCTGCTCGCTCCCCTGGTCCCGACGGTCAAGCGGTTCCTGATGCGCCGCCGTGATGCGGTGGTCGTGCCGGTGGAAGGCCTGGCGCTTGAGCAGGTGCGCAACGACCCCGATACGATTCTTTCGCAGCTCCGCTTCGAGGCGGTGGACAACCCGGTGGTCAGCATCGTAATTCCCACCTATGGGAATTACGAACAGAGCCTGGCCTGCGTGGCATCCATCGCCCGCGCCGGCGCACGTGTTTCCTTCGAAGTGCTGGTGCTGGAGGATACCTCCGGTGACCCCGACATCAAGAAGCTGGCCGGGATTCCGGGCCTGCGGTTCCACGACAACCCGAAGAATCTTGGTTTCCTGCTGTCGTGCAATCAGTCCTTGACGCTGGCCAAGGGCGAGTTCATCTATCTTCTCAACAACGATACCGAAGTCACCCCGGGCTGGCTGGATGCATTGGTGCAGGTCTTCAGGACGCATCCGGACGCTGGCATGGTCGGCTCGAAGCTCGTCTATCCGGACGGGCGGCTGCAGGAGGCCGGTGGCATCGTGTGGGCGGATGGCAGCGCCTGGAACTTCGGTCGTCTGGATGTTCCCGGCAAGTCGGCGTACTCCTATCTGAAGGAGGTCGACTACATCTCGGGTGCATCGATCATGGTGCCGGCGACGTTGTTCCGGACCATGGGCGGCTTCGATGAGCGCTACGTTCCGGCCTATTACGAAGACACCGATCTGGCCTTCCGTATCCGCGAGCAGGGCTTGAAGGTGTATCTCCAGCCTGCCTCCGTCGTCGTTCATTACGAAGGCTTGTCCAGCGGTACCGATGAGACGGCCGGTGTGAAGGCGTTCCAGGCGATCAACCGCGAGAAGTTCCTTGCGCGCTGGGAAAGTACGTTGCGCGCGGAACAGTTCCCCAACGCCCAGGACGTGTTCCTCGCTCGCGATCGCTCACGCGACCGGCGCCACGTGCTGGTGGTGGACCACTATGTGCCGCAGCCCGACCGGGATGCAGGCTCGCGGGCGACCTGGCAGGTGATCGAGACCCTCGTCCGCCAGGGGTGCCAGGTGTCGTTCTGGCCAGCCAATGCGTACGAAGATCCGATCTATACCCCGCCGCTGCAGCAGCTCGGCGTGGAGGTGCTGTGCGGCTCGGAGTATGTCGGACGCTTCGACGCATGGCTGACCGAGCACGGCAACTACCTCGATGCAGTGGTGCTGAACCGGCCGCATATCTCGGCCGAACTGGTTGGCAGTGTCCGTCGGCACAGCCGCGCCACGCTGGTCTATTACGGACATGACATCCACCACCTGCGCATGCAGCAGCAGCTCGCGCTGCACCCGGACGATGAGCTCGAGAAGGAAACCCAGCGCTATCAGGATTTCGAGCATTCGCTGTGGAAGCAGGCCGACGTGATCCTCTATCCCTCGGCGGATGAAACCGCTCATGTACGCCATTGGCTGGACACGCACGTGCGTGGCGTCGACATCCGCGCGGAGACCATCCCGCTGTATGCCTACGAACCCGTCCCCGACGCCGCCATGCTCGGGCCTGAGCAGCGGCAGGACATCATTTTCGTGGCAGGTTTCGCGCATGCTCCGAATGTCGATGCTGCCCTCTGGTTCGTCCGCGAGGTGTTTCCGCTCGTTCGCAGTGAAGCGCCGGGCGTGCGGCTGAGTCTGGTTGGTTCCAATCCACGTCCGGAAGTGCTGGCATTGGCCTCGGAGGACATCGAGGTCACCGGCTACGTCAACGATGCGGCGCTGGAGGAACGGTACCGACGCGCGCGGGTCGCCGTGGCACCCCTGCGATTCGGTGGCGGTGTGAAGGGGAAGGTACTGGAAAGCCTGCAGTATGGCCTGCCGTGCGTGACCACTTCCGTGGGCATGCAGGGACTTGCCGACGCGTCCTCGTTCATGCAGGTGGCCGATGCGCCGGAGCAGATGGCGGCACGGATCCTGGCGTTGCTGCGCGACGACGCTCATTGGTCGCAGGTGTCTTCCGCCGAGAGGGCATTCATTCGGCGGTACTATTCGCACGATGCGTTGTGGCGTGTACTTTCCGCAGCCATCGGCACGCGCCCGCTCTCATCCTGAGCATCGTCGCGAGTAGCGGGTGCGCATGGGCCACGGGTTGGGCATGCCATTGCGGCGTTCGTGCTGCCGGGCGTGCGTTCCGGTGGGCACGCGCCGGCGTTTGAAACGGCGGGCCACCCGTTACGGACCGGTGGCCTTGCTGCGTTCCGTCACCTTTGGAGTTCATTGCTTGCAGCCTTCTCTTCGCCAACGTGTCTCACTGCAGTTGCAGCGCCTGCCGGTCCAGATTTCGCTGGGCCTCTGCGCCGTTCTGCTGCTCGGCGTGGTGCATCAGGTATTCATCACGCGCGCCCACCCTGACGCGTTGTACATGGACTCGCTGCGACTGCTGTTCCAGCTGGACCAATGGCAGGCGGGACACATGTCCACCCTCGACTTCTGGGGTCAGGGGTCATCGCATCGCGGTTTCGTCAACCAGCTGTTCCTTCTGGCCAATGTCACTCTGTTCGATCTGGATGTTCTGCTTGCCAACAGGCTGACCGGCATCGTCATCGGGCTCGTGGCAGCGGTCCTGGTGGTCGCGTGGTGCCGGGACGCCGCCCGGCAGGAAGGCAGGACCAACGTCCTGCTGCAGCTGACGGTCTCCATCGCCTTCGCGGTCCTGTGCTTCAGCTGGGCAGGTTTCGAGCTTTTGACGCTGGACCTCGGGCTGCCCCTGTGGACGAAGAACCTCAGCTTCGTGCTCTACATCTGTGCCCATGCCGGTCTCCTGGGAGGTCGTTCACGGCACCCGCTGGCCTTGACCATCGGGTTGTCGCTGGCTGGGCCGGTGATCGTGCTGGTGGTGGGCATGGGCTGGAACTACGCGTTCGCCGCCGCTGTGCTGGCCATGCAGGCGCTCGCGTTCCTGCCGCCCTGGCGAGCGAGCGGCGTGCGCCGCGGTGTTCTTCCCTCCCTGCTGCTCGTCGTCTCGATGATCGTCTATGTCAACGCGGGCAGCCTCACCGATGGTGCGGTGAAGGGCGGAGGTCTCAACATCGATGCGGACGCGCCGCTGTTGGCGCTGTATGCGCTGGGCTCGACCGTCGGATATCCAGAGGCCGTGCTTGTCGGTCGCTTCCCGTTGCTCCTCATCGCCGGGGCCGGGCTGGTGATGCTGCTGGTGGGCCTTGCGGCCACGGCAAGCTGGTTGCGTCGAGGCGCACCAGGCTCCCGCGTTCCTCTCTACCTTGTGCTGTACGGCGCGCTGGTCGCCGTCTCGGTGACGCTGGCGCGTGGTGCCGATGGTCCGCTGGCGGTGATGGCGTCGCGCTATTACATGGATATCGTGCTTGGCTTGATCGGGGTGCTTTGGCTTGCCGCGCGTGAGGTTCGTCTGCGGGCACCGGTGTCGGTCGCGGCGTTGGCCGTCTGGTTGCTGGTGCTGGGCGTCATGGCCACCCATGCGCAGACCTATCGACACGAATGGATGATCAGTCCCTATCGCGCTCTGCTGTTCGCCGAGATGAACCGTGTCACGCTGCGGGCGGTGCCGGATGACTCGGCCGCGGCGCTGCTGCAGTCCCCGCTGATCCACGCCAGGCAAGGCTCGGAGGTAATGCGGACGCGCAGCCTGGCCGTGTTCAACGCCTCCCCGGCGGATGCGTGTTCCACGACGGCGATAGCCTATGGTCCTGGTTGGAACCAGGCAGAAGGCGCAGTACGTTGGTCGACGGACGATGCTGTACTGGAGTTGCCGCCGTGTGGGTGTGATTACAGCGCTGACCTGTATCTGCCCGCAGGCATGGCCCCACGACAGGTCACGGTAGGCGGCACTGATGGGGTGATGCAGCAGCTGTCGGTGAGCCCGGGACAGTCGGTGCGCGCGCTTCTTGGCCAGGGCAGGGTGAAGCTGACCGCCGATCCGATCACGGTGCCCAGCAGGGACCTGCCGGGTGCGACCGACAGCCGTGAGCTCGGCGTGCTGGTTACCGGCTTCTCGGTCAGTTGCGGAGCGCATTGAGGATGGGCAGCGAAATGCAGGGCGGGACGCCTCTTTTTGAAGGAAAACCGGGTCCACTCCAGCGACTGATCCGTGATCAGCGCGTTCTTTTCCTGCTCGTGGGTGGCGCCAATACCGCATTCAGTACCGCGCTGTTCGCGTTGCTGAGCTGGAAGCTGGGCCCCTCGGTGCCCTCGGCGGTCAGCCTGTCCATCGCATGGCTGGTTTCGTTGGTCCTAGTGTTCAACGTTTACCGCCATCTGGTCTTCAGGGTGACGGGACACGCACTCAGGGACTTCGCCCGCTTCACCGGCGTCAACCTGCTCTCTTTCCTGCTCAACGCGGGGGCGCTGACGCTGCTGGTGGAAGTTGCTGGTTTCCCCGCGATCCCGACGCAGATCGCGATCACGTTCGCGGTGGTTGTCTTCAACTACTTCGGCCACAAGTACTTTTCGTTTCGAAGGAAAAAAGAGTGATGAGCACGCCTCTTCCGGCCTCGCCACGCGTTTCCGTTGTCATACCTGCCTACAACAATGCGCGTGACATCGAGGCTACGCTGCACTCGGTGCTCCGGCAGGACTACGACGATTTCGAGGTCGTCATCGCCGACCATTCCTCCACCGACGGTACCGCTGACGTCATCGCCCGGTTCTCGCAGGATCCGCGTGTCCGGATCCTGACCCCGACGCCGGTAGGCGGTGGTGCCAAAGCGAACTGGACGCGGGTGTCAGAGAATGCGCGTGGCGAGTTTCTCAAGCTGCTCTGTGGCGACGATCTGATCACACCCGATGCCCTGCGGCTGCAGGTGGCGGCCTTCGATGCCCATCCGCAGGCCGTGCTGGTGGCGTGTCGGCGCAATCTTGTGGATGCCGCAGGCAAGCAGCTCATGGCGGCCCGTGGCCTGGCCGGACTGCGCGGCTATGTACCCGGTCCGCAGGCGGTGCGCGCTTCGATCCTGTCGGGCACCAACATTTTTGGTGAGCCCGGCTGCGTGATGATGCGCCGTGATGTGTTCGAGCAGGTCGGTGGATGGGATGAGCGTTTCCCGTACCTGATCGATCAGGCCAGTTACAGCCGGGTGATGATGCAGGGCGGGATGGTTGCGATCGACGCCGTACAGGCGAGCTTCCGCATCAGCGCCACGCAGTGGAGTGTGCGCCTGGTCCAGCAGCAGTCCAGCCAGGCGATCGCGTTCCACGAAGATTTCTTCGCCGCGCATCCGGGCCTGCTCTCGGCAGCCGAGTTGCGCCGTGGCAACCGCCGTGCGAAATGGATGGCCTACGCCCGGCGCCTGGCGTACATGTGGCTGCGACGCCGGATGTAAACCTGTCAACCGTCCGTGGGCGCGTCGGCCTTCAGATTGACGGTGGCGCCGACCACATACTGCGGGCGGTTGTTGACGTTGAGCAGGATCCGACCGACGTATTCACCAATGGCGCCGAGGGCCAGCAGCTGAAGGCCACCCATGAACAGGATCGCCACGATCAATGAGGGCCAGCCCACCGCCATGTCCGGCACGGCGAATTTCCGGATGATCACGCCGAGCGCGAACAGGAAGGCGAAGGCCGAGGCGATCAGTCCCGCCAGCGACACCAGGCGAAGCGGAACGATCGAGAAGCTGGTGGCCATCTGCAGCCACAGCGAGATGGACTTGCGCAGGCTGTAGCCGGACTGACCATCCTGGCGGTCATGATGACGCGCGGTGATCATCGTGTAGTTCGAGGTACTCTGCAGCAGCAGGCCATCAACGTAGACGAAGGGCCCCTGGTAAGTCAGCGCGGCTTCGCAGATTTCCCGCCGCATTCCGCGGAAGGGGGAGAGGTAAAGGTCGCGGGGCTTGTTCAACAGGATGCTGGCGACCATGTCGTTGAACGCGCTGCCGGCACGCTTCCACAGCGCATGTCGGCGCGACTCGAACTGCACGTAGCACAGGTCCGCGCCGTTGCGCAGGGTCTCGATGATGCGTGGAATATCATCCGGATCATGCTGGAGGTCATCGTCCATCGTGATCACGAATTCACCCTTGGCGTGCGCGAACCCTGCCATCACTGCGTTGTGCTGGCCGGCGTTGCGGCGAAGGTTCACGCCCTTCAGCCATGGGCGCGTACGTGCCAGCTCCTGGATCACCTGCCAGGCATCGTCCGGGCCATGGTCATGCACCAGCACCACCTCGAAACCACCCGCGTGCGTTGTTGCCGACAGCGCTGCCTGGAGCCGGTCCGCCAGGGCGGGCAGGATGCGGGCGCTGCCATAGACAGGTATGACGACGGAGATTTCAGGATTCATGGGGCTGGCCGTAGTACTTGTGGATCACGCGGAGAGGGTAGTCTGGACCAAAATCCAGCCCGATGTCGCGCGCCGTGCGCTCGGCCAGCGCGGTATCAATCAGCATCTCCTCGCCCCTGTCCACCGCGATGATCTGCGCGCGGCGTCCAAGCACGGATTCGAACAGGTTGACGATCTCCGTCATCGGCAGCGACCAGGGGGAAGCGATCGAGGCAACCTTGGGCACCGGCCCGGTGCCGGAGAGCAGCTGCGCGGCGATGCGGACGACGTCGTCGATATCGATCAGATTGCGGCAGGCGCGCGTCCAGACGGTCAACGGATCGCCGGCCAGGATGCGGTCACGCAGGAAGTTGGTGAGCGTATTCGGATTGCGGGTATGTCCGACCACCTGCGGAAGCCGCAGCACGGTACCCGCCGGGTGCGCGGCGACCAGTGCCTCCATTGCCCGCTTGTGCTGGAAGTAGGGCGAGTCCTGCAGCGGGTTGACCACATTGCAGCTGCCGAAATAGACCAGCCGGTCGATGTCGCCGGCCAGGTACTGCTCCAGCATCACGCGCTCGCGCGCGAATGCGGCCGGGTCTGTTTCGCTGGAGTTGGACACCCCGGAGGCGAAAATGACGGTCCTGGAGTCGTCTGCGAACAGGGGCGTGAACGCTCGGGCCACCAGTCCCGAACCGACGATCATCGCAGGTCCCCGGTCTGTGGGCAGTGGCGGAAAGGTACGGGCATATCGAATCACGTCCATGCTGGGCGGCCGGTGGCAGCGCTGCGACCACCCGGGGGGCTTACCTTACGCGGCCTGGACGGCTCGCGGAAAGAGGCAGGGCGTGACAGCCGAGGCCACCACGCCCTGCGGGGCGGGCTCAGCCCAGCGCCGCTTCCAGCTCCGGCAGCAGGGTGAACAGATCCCCCACCAGCCCGATATCGGCGATCTCGAAGATCGGGGAGTCCGGATCCTTGTTGATTGCGACGATGGTCCCGGCGTCCTTGATCCCGGTCAGGTGCTGGATCGCGCCGCTGATGCCCACGGCCACGTACAGCTCCGGCGAGATGATCTTGCCGGTCTGGCCGACCTGCAGGTCACTCGGCACATAGCCGGCGTCCACGGCGGCGCGCGAGGCACCGACGGCGGCGCCGAGCTTGTCGGCAAGCTGGAAGATCACCTTGAAGTTCTCCTCCGAGCCCACGCCACGGCCGCCGGAGACGACACGCTTGGCGCTCTGCAGGTCCGGGCGGTCGGTGGCACCGGCCGCCAGGCCGACGAAGCGGGTGTGGGTCGGCAGGGCCGCATCGACGCTGGCCGCTTCCACGCTGGCGCTGCCGCCCCTGGCCGCTTCCGGCCAGGACGCCGCACGCACGGTGGCGACCACGATCTGGTCGGCCGGCACCTCGACGGTGATGATGGCGTTGCCCGCGTAGATCGGGCGCTTGAAGCTGTGGCTGCCTTCCACGGTCATCAGGTCGGAGACCTGGTTGACACCGAGCAGGGCGGCCACGCACGGCATCAGGTCCTTGCCGAAGGTGGTCGAGGGGCCGAACACGTGGGTGTAACCGGTGGCCAACTGCGCGATCTGCGGGGCCAGCACCTGGGCCAGCGCCTGCGCGTTGGCGGCGTGGGTCACGGTCAGCACCCTGGCCACGCCGGCCAGCTGCGCGGCATCGGCGACCACGGCGGCCGGATCGGCGGCCAGCACCAGCACGTCGATGCTGGCGCCGCTGATCGCGGCGGCCGCGCTGACGGTCTTGGCGGTGGCGGCGTTGAGCTTGCCGTCGTGGTGTTCAGCGACAACGAGGATCTTGGTCATTACAGCAACCCCTTCTGCTTGAGTGCGGCGACCAGTTCGGCCGCGTCCTTGACCA